>WBZP01002574.1_pt1 | contig 20700 bp, 20 predicted proteins | sample 5204301 | NCBI WGS metagenome assembly WBZP01 (sample SAMN12412401, study PRJNA552823) | activated sludge metagenome | isolation source: activated sludge from nitrification reactor of wastewater treatment plant... | place: USA: Pennsylvania | collected 2017
GAACGGGGCGAGCACCGCCCACGCCGCCCAGATGAAGGCACTCGACGTATTGGCGATTTGGAAGGGAACCTGCGGCATGCGGAACATGCCTGCGACGACCGGTATGACGGCGCGGACCGGACCGACGAAGTGACCGAGGAAAACGCTCCACGCGCCATACTTGTTGAAGAAGGCTTCGCCGCGCGGAATGAGGGTCTTATCGTTCTTGAACGGCCAGATGTTGGGAATGCTGTCTTTGAAGTAGGCGCCGATCCAGTAGGAGATCGCATAGCCCACCGCGCCGCCGAAGCCTGCGGCCAGAACCATCGGCGTCAGCACGCTGGGGGATACTCCGCTGGCTGCGAGTGCGCCGGAAAAGCCGACCAGGATCGCCCAGCCCGGCCAGAAGATCGAAGCAAAGCACAGCGATTCACCGAAGGCGACGAGAAAGGCGATCGGGACGGCCCAGCTCTCGTGCTCGCGCATCACAGTGGTGATGGACTCGACGAATTGCTGCAGCATGGGGAACGTCCTTGGATCAGAAAACCAGCGGGCGCTGGCCGTGGGTGCGACGTCGAAACGGCGTCTCTGATGATAGACGGCCGCATCTTAGTGCCCCGAACGGGCAAATAGGTATCACACGGCCCGCATCAAGTCTTTCTGCAGCGCCTGTCAAACTCGCGCGAGAGTTCGCGGCTCACTTCGGTCGCCAGCATCAATCCGCGCGACACCTGTGCCGGGGTCAAGCCCTTGCCGCCTGGTCCGCGCAACGCATGCGGTGCGCCATCGGCTTCGCGGCGGCCATGCGCCAGTTCTTCGCAGGATAGGTCTTTGCGCTTCTTGCTGAAGGCGAACAGCCGCACGCCGGATGCGTAAGCCGTGGGCGCGGCTGGCTGTTTTACCCAGGCGCGCGATTTATCCGCCATCAGGCTGTCGAACACCTTTTCGCGCTGGCCGATGCAGTGATGGCTGTCGTCAACGCAGCTGAGCCCGGCCTGCGGCAGGCTGGGCGGCGGGTCCGAAGAGGCGCAGCCGGACAAAAGGGCTGTGCCTGCTGCCCCTATGAGGGCCAATAGGGCGGGCACCGCATGACGTGCTGCGTGGGATGACGAAGGGTGGCTCATGGCCCGCAAATGGTCCCGCTTGAGTCTTTGATAAGGACGCCCTAGATGCCGAGCGTGGCGGGCTCGTGGCAAGCCCGCGGCCCGTTCGTGGAACAGTGGGGCGGCGACGGTCCCTAAGGGGCTGTCTTCATGTCCAATAAGTGATTCGCCACCCAGCGGAGGTTAACATGGTGCGAGCCATCCGGGTCCACGAACATGGCGGGCCCGAAGCCATGCGTTTTGAAACCGTTCCGGTCGGCGCCCCAGGCCCGGGCGATGTGCACATCCGCCAGCACGCCTGCGGCGTCAATTTCATCGATATCTATCAACGCTCGGGCCTCTACAAATTGCCGGCACTTCCGGCCGTGCTTGGCATGGAAGGAGCGGGCGAGATTGTCAGCGTCGGCGCGGGCGTGAGCGACCTCAAGGTGGGCGACCGTGTCGCCTATGCCAGCTGCCCCGGCGGCTATGCCGAAGAGAGGATTGCCCCCGCCGACCGCGTCGTCCGGCTGCCTGATGCGATCAGCTATGAGACCGCGGCGGCGATGATGCTGCAGGGGATGACGGTGCGCTATCTGCTGCGTGAGACCTATCCGGTCACGCCGCAAACGGTGATGCTGTTTCATGCCGCTGCCGGCGGCGTCGGGCTCATTGCTTGCCAGTGGGCGCGGGCGCTCGGTGCGACGCTCATCGGCACCGTCAGTTCAGATGAGAAGGCCGCACTCGCCAAGGCGCACGGCGCGGCCCACGTCATCAATACCCGAACAGAGGATTTCGTCGCCCGCGTGAAGGAGATCACGAACGGCCGCGGCTGCGATGTCGTCTACGATTCAATCGGCAAGGATACCTTTCCGGCGTCGCTGGAGTGCCTGAAGCCCAAAGGTCTGTGGGCGTCCTTCGGCAATGCCTCAGGGCCCGTGCCGCCATTCGAACTGACGGCACTGAAAGGATCGCTTTTCGCCACACGGCCGTCTCTGTTCGCCTATACCGCCTCACGGCAGGATCTTGTCGCGAACGCGGAAGATCTGTTTTCGATGGTGGCGAGCGGCAAGATCAACATCGCCGTCAACCACCGCTATCCCTTGAGCGCCGCGGCTGAGGCTCACCGCGCGCTTGAGGCCAGACAGACAACGGGCTCCATCGTGCTCGTTCCTTAAAGGATTGACGATGTCTCAGGATGTGATTGCCGCTTATCTGTGGACCACGCCCAATGGCGAAAAAATCAGCATCATGCTGGAGGAACTGGGTGTGCCCTACGAGGTGCACATGGTCGACATTTCCAAGGATGAGCAGTTCGCGCCCGACTTCTTAAAAATTTCGCCCAACAACAAGATCCCGGCGATTGTCGATCACGATGGGCCGGACGGTCAGCCGCTCGCCATTTTTGAATCGGGCGCCATTCTCCAATATCTCGGCCGCAAGCACGAAGCCTTCTATCCGCAGAACGAGCGCAAGAAGGCGGAAGTCGATCAATGGCTGTTCTGGCAGGTTGCGGGGCTTGGGCCGATGTCGGGCCAGTGCAACCACTTCCGCAAGTACGCGCCCGTCAAAATCGACTACGGCATCGATCGCTACACGAAGGAGGTGTCGCGGCTCTATGGCGTGATGGACAGGCAACTCCAATCGCGCCCGTATCTCGCCGGCGACTACTCCATCGCCGACATCGCATGCTATCCCTGGGTCCGGCTGTGGAAAGGGCTCGGCCAGTCGATTGACGACACGCCCAACCTCAAGGCCTGGCTCGAACGCATCAGCGCGCGTGAAGCGGTGCAGCGCGGGCTTGCCGTCTGCGCGCGCAAAGCGTGACGCTGCGGCGCCGGGTTCGGCAGCCGTGCAATCACTCGCCGGTCAGGCGTTCCGGGGCGACCGTCCGGCCGGTGACCTTCTGGTAGGCCATGGCGCCCAGAACCTTGTTGGACTGGACGTGATCGAGGGCCTCGGGCGCCGTGCCCTTGGCCGCGGCCGGCTTTTCTTCATCGTCCTCAAGCACGAGTGCGCCGAGGAAAGAGGGTGAAGGGTCGTTAGCGGCTGCACATCCCTGCAAAGCAAGTACTGCTGCTGCGCATGCCATCAACCGTCGCATCGTTAGCCCCATTGACGTCGAACGTGTCATCCCTCCGCCGCACTCCGCCATCAGTTGGGCGGTACCGCGGATGTTGAGCGTCAAGGTAAAGGCCGCTGCCTGAACGGGTCCTGAACGATGCGCGTCAACATCGGATCTCTTAAGTGCGCGAGGCAACTTGAAAACGTGGTTTCGCAAGGGTTAGCGCAGGGCTTAACAAGGCATTGCGGGGCGGCGCAGAACAAAAAAAACGTGCAATACCGGAACGCTGGGCGATCAGGTGGACACTTTGGTTGCCGATATGCTGACAGCGATTCTCGTCGAAATTTACGAGTTTTCATCCGTCCGCTGACATCGTGAACGGCAAGCGGATGCCGGTAACTTGCGGCATCGAACGCGGTCTGGATCGTGGCGACGTGCCCATCCTTGCCCGCACGTCGAAACGGAGTTTGAAACGATGGCGCGATTGGATTTCTCCTCGCGTGACATGATCGAAATGGCGGCTCAGGGCGGACAGCCCGACGCGCTGTTCGAGCTTGGACTGATGTACTGCACCGGCCGCGATGTGGCGCTCGATCTGATCGAGGCGCACAAGTGGTTCAACCTCGCCGCCATGCGCGGCAACGAGGAAGCCAAGCAGTACCGGTTCGAATTGTCGCGTGAGATGTCGAAGGCTGACGTTGCGAAAGCGCAGAAGCTGGCACGTGAGTGGATCAAGACGGTCCACTAAGACCACTTCGGAGAGCGGCTCTGGCTGCTCTCAACACGATCCGAACAACGTGGAGAGACACTCCCACGTCTTTTTGGCGGCATGTCCTACGGCATCGCCGGCCTTTTCCAAAGCGCTGCCTGCGGACTTGGCGGCTTTGGCAGCGCCTTTCGACGCATCATCCGCGATCTCTTCAATCGGATTTGGATCGACGGCCGGTGCCGGCGACTTGGGTGCCGTTGTCTCGGCAACCGGCTCATCCGCAGACGGCGCGGCATCCTGCGCCTCGCGTGTCTCTTCCATTGCGGGAGGAACGGCCACGTTGCCAACAGGAGCGGCGGGTGGCGGGGCGGCGGAGGGTCCTTCCGTCACGCCGGGTGCGGCCGGCACATTGGGACCAAGCCCCTCCGGGGTTGCAAGAACCATGCGCTGGCCTTGGCAGGGTGTCTTCTGCGCCCTGTCGACGGAACAGCTGGCGTGTCCGCCCTTTCCGGCCAATTCGGTAATGCACAACAGCTTCAACCGGGGGTCCTGAGAGCCGGTCTCGACACCGTCAAACGCGCAGACGTAGTGGGTGTTGGGCGTGAGGCAGGAGACGCAGAATTCGGCTCCGGCGGCCCGTGATGGCGTGGCGGACGCCGCCGCGAGCAGTGCCGTCACGGCAATGGCGGCGGCCCGTTGGCCTATCCGGTTCAAGTCTTGCAGCATCGACGAACTCTCGGGTTCTGCGGTCATTGCCCCAATCAGGCTTCACACGTCCGTGCGGGCGCCAGGGGAGCGGTCATCAGCGCCGCAGCCGAACCCTTATTGAAAGCTGGCGTCAAGAGCATGGCGGCGCCGTGGTGAACCGCCGCCCTTGGTAAGCCCCGCGCGTCCTTGCAATAGCCTGGGCCCACCTCTATACGGGGGCTTCGCTTTTGGCGTTTGCGGAGACGTGGCCGAGTGGCTGAAGGCGGCGCTTTGCTAAAGCGTTATACGCCGAAAGGTGTATCCAGGGTTCGAATCCCTGCGTCTCCGCCAATTCTACCGGCCGCTGGTCTCCTGTCGGCAAGACAGCCGTTCAGCGCTGCCGGGCCGGTCTCTACAGGTCCCGGTCGATGGATCTGAAATTCCGGACCTCAATCCTGGACCTGCATGATGTCCGATACACCGCCCCCGCCGGCTGAAAAGGGCCCGCCGTCTCGCGGTCCACAAATCACCCCTGCCTCGCGCATGGAAGCGCTCGCAACGCTGCCAGTGTTCTTCAAGCTCGACGGCAAGCGGGCGGTGCTGGTGGGCGCGACGGATGCGGCGCTGTGGAAGGCTGAGCTGCTTTCAGCCGCCGGTGCTGAGCTTTCGGTCTATGCGCTATCCTTCAACGACGATTTCCGCGCGCTTGCTCAATCCGCTCCTTCGGGCACCATCACGCTCATCGAGCGCCCGTGGGAGCCGCGCGATCTGGAAGGTGCGGCGATTGCGGTTGCGGCCATATCGGGAGACGAGGAAGCCCAGGCCTTCGTCGCGGCCGCGAAGCTTCATGGCGTGCCCGTCAACGTCGTTGACCGGCCCCAGTTCTGCGATTTCTCGTTCGGCTCAGTCGTCAATCGGTCGCCTCTCGTCATCGCCATCTCGACGGACGGTGCAGCCCCTGTGTTCGGCCAGGCCATCCGCTCGCGCATCGAGGCGCTGCTGCCGCAAGGCTTCAAGCGCTGGGCCGAAGCGGCGAAAATCTGGCGCCGTGAGGGGGAGAGGCTCGGCAAGGATATGTCCACCCGCCGCCGCTTCTGGGAGCGCTTCACCGAACGGGCGATGCTCAATCCCGAACGCGCGCCTGGTCCGGGCGATCTCGAGGCGTTGATATCGGCGGGCGCGGACGGCGCTTTGGCCTCGGCCAAGGCCGGTTTCGTATCGCTCGTCGGCGCGGGCCCCGGCGATCCGGAACTGATGACGTTGAGGGCGGTGCGGGCGCTGCGGTCCGCAGACGTCGTGCTGTACGACGATCTTGTCACGGCTGAGATTCTCGATTTTGCCCGCAGGGAAGCCAAGCGCATGCTGGTCGGCAAGACCGGCTATGGCCCGGCCTGCAAGCAGGATGAGATCAACGCGTTGATGGTGAGTCTCGCTCAAAATGGTCAGCGTGTCGTTCGCTTGAAGTCCGGCGATCCCATGATCTTCGGCCGGGGCGGTGAGGAGTTAGACGTGCTGCGCGCCGCCGGTATCGGCTTTGAGGTGATCCCCGGCATTTCGGCCGCACAGGCCGCCGCCGCGCGCCTCAAGGTTTCGCTTACCCATCGCGATCACGCCAAGCGCCTCCAATACGTGACCGGCCACTCGCGCCAAGGCAAGTTGCCTCAAACCCTCGATTGGTCCGCGCTTTCCGATCCAGGCGCGACCACGGCCGTCTACATGGCGCAGCGCACGCTGGGCGAACTGCGGGATCGCCTGATCGAGGCCGGTCTTGCGCCCACGACGCCAGCTTATGCGCTGATCAACGTCAGCCGCGAAGGGGAACGGGTCATCGCCAGCCCCATCGTCGAGCTGCCCGAGGCGCTGGCGCGGGAAGCGGTCGAAGGGCCCTGTCTGGTCCTGTTCGGCGAGGCTTTGCGCGGGCCTGAAACACGGTGATACCGTGGCTTAGCCGGGCGTTGGGCTTGGCGGCCAATCAAGACCCCGCGTCATGATCGGCTCCGTCACGTTGGGCCCCGTGACCTCTGGCGCATGCAAGTCCGCAGGCCGGTGCACTGTCCGGTCCACGGGCCCGTCCACTGGCCGGCACATGAGTTTCCCGCAGGAAACAGTTGAGCGCAGCACGGCGGCCACACCAACGCCTGAAAATGCGATCAGATCAGACGATTAGACCGGGCGGCGGACTGGTCATAGCGCCTTGGATTGGCTATTGCCTTTGGCTATAGTTCACGGGGGGTTCCGGCAGAATTGCTTGAGCCAATGCGCCGTGTCCGCACGCTGCGGTCCTTGACGGGACGGGCGGGCGGATATCGCACGTCAAAATGCGCGTCCAGCATGCGGCGTGCGCGAGGGCGTGCCGGATGGTGCGGGATAAGGTCGTGGGGAGTCGGGTGCGTATGCGGTGCAATCCATCGTATTGGCTGTTGGGGCTCGTCCCGATCGCGATGTTGAGCTGGGCTGCGGTTCAGCTGGAACACGAAGGGATCGAGGACGATCTTAGCCGCCGGGCCCAGGAAATTCTGCAGCGCTCGGACATGGGCTGGGCGTCTGCCACGTTCTCCGGCCGCGATGGCGTCGTCATCGGCAAGGCCTCCGACGAAAAGGACCCGGCTCGCGCGCTGGCGAGTGTTCGTGACACCTGGGGCGTGCGCGTTGCCGGCAGCCGCGCCGAGCTTCTGGAACTCGTCGACAAATTCACCTGGCAGGCCGCGACCCGGGGCGATGGCCGCGTCGTGCTTTCGGGCTACGCGCCCAACGAGGATGCGCATCGCGCCGTCCACAACATCGCGGCTTCCGAATTTCCAAACGCTGAAATCGTCGATGAGGTTCGTCTTGCGCGCGGGGCACCCGATCGCGATGCGTGGATGTCGGGCGCCTCGTTCGCGTTAAAGCAGCTTGCGCAGTTGAAAAAGGGCCAGGCCGAACTCGACGGTCTCGATCTCTCGGTTGCCGGTGAAGCTGCGACGCCGCCGGCCTTCAAGTCGGTCAAGGCCGCTTTGGCGAAATCGGTTCCGCCCGGCGTCAAGCTCGCGTTCGAGAAAATCACGCCGCCCTATATCGTGCCCTATGCATGGCAGGCCAAGGCGGCGAACGGCGCGGTTGCGCTGACGGGCTACGCGCCTTCGGATGATATCCGCGCCGGTCTCTACGGTGTCGCCAAGAAGGCGTTTGCCAAATCGGCGCCCAAGGACGCGACCGAGGTTGGCGATGGTGCGCCCGAAGGCTTCGACAAGGCGGCGGCCATCGCGCTCCAGCAGCTCGCGCAGTTGAAATCGGGCGTGGCGGAAGTGCGCGGCAAGGATCTCGCATTCGTCGGCGAGGCCGCCGATGAAGCAACCGCGCAAGCGATCCGCACGGCTTTGAAAACCGATGTGCCCGCCAACTTCCGCATCAACGATCAGATCAAATATCCCAAGCCGGAATCGGAGGCGGCCGCCGGCTACACCATGTCGATTGCCTTTGACGGCACGGGCGTCGAAGTGACGGGCCACGTGCCGAGCGATGCGGCCCACGCCGCCATGATCGATGCGGTCAAGGCCCGCTTCCCCGGCCGCGCCGTGACCGACAAGCTCGTCGTCATGGCCGGTGCTCCGGAAGGCTGGCAGCAGTGCTTCGTCGCCGGACTTGCCGCGCTGCCCCGACTGAAAAACGGCACCAGCGTGCTGACCGACCGCAAGCTCATGGTCAGTGGCACCACCGACGATTACGGCGTGGCTCAAGGCGTGCCAGCCGATGTCAAAGCCGGCGTCGGCCAGGCCTGCGATGCAGACACCAAGATCAACTTCACCGGCACCGTGCCGACCAATCTGTCGTGGCGCGCCCTCAACGATGGTGCCGGGTCGCTGACGCTTGATGGCGATATTCCAGACGAGAGCGTGCGTCCGCGATTGACGGATGCGGCCCAGCAGCTGTTCCCCAAATCCAAGATCGTCGATCAGATGAAGGTCGTCGCCGCCCCTGCCGATCCCTGGGTGTCGGTTGCCTTGCACGGCCTGCAAAACCTCGCACGGCTGTCACGAGGGGAAACGACGCTGACAGGCAAGGATCTTTTCGTCAGAGGTCTCGCCGACAGCGAGGATGCCGCCACCATCGTCCGCAAGTCGGTCGCGGCCGGCGTCGCCCAAGGCTTCACGGCCAAGGATGCGATTGAAGTGGCAAACCGTCGCCAGATCACGGTTGAGCCGATTGCTGAAGCCGACCGGTGCGAAGACATGATGCGGGAAACGGCTGCCGGGGGGACCATCAACTTCGCCCGCGCCAAGGCCGATCTCACCGCCGACAGCACCCAGACCCTCAAGGAACTGGCGCAGATCGCCAACGCCTGCCCGAAGTTCAAAATCGAGATCAGTGGTCACACGGATGCGGAAGGAACGGACGAGCGCAACCAGCGCCTGTCCGATCGCCGCGCCCGCGCGGTGGCCGACTTCCTTGCACGCAACGGCGTCGATGCCAGGCGGTTGTCGGCGGTCGGCTATGGCGCAACCCAGCCCATTGCCGATAACGCGACGGAAGCAGGCCGCGCCAAGAACCGCCGCATCGAATTCAAAGTGAACTGAAACGCAGCGGCGGGTCCGCTGACCCTGTCCGCGCCGGAGTGACACGTATGGATTATCTGTTCCTGAAGCTCATCTGGTGGATCGCGCTGGCCTTCGTGTTCGGGCTCGCCGCAGGATGGATCTCGTGCGGAAGGTCGGAACAGCCATGAACCGCTTCACGACCGTTCACGTGTTTCGCAGTCACGGAGTTAAGGCGTCATGACGTACCTGCTACTGCAGACCTTTCTCCTGCTGCTGTCGGCCTATTTCCTTGGCGCCTTTGTCGCCTGCCTGATCAAGCGGGCCATGTACTCGGGCCGCGAGTTGGAGGAAGCAGCCGTAACGGCGGGGGCGACCATCGCCCCGTCGCAGCCGCCGCTGCGTGCAACCGTAAAGGCCGCCGAGCCGGTCGCGCCGCGCTCGTTCGATCCGGTGCAGCCCAAGATCGACATCCTGCCCCGGCCGGAGCCGCACGCGGTGCCCGAGACCGCCGACACGTCACGGTTCGACCGCGCGCTCGTCGGCACCGATGCCCCCGCGCCCGTCCAGGTCCGTCCAGCCTTTGCGGATACGGCGCCCGCCGCCACCGTCGATCATCTGGCCGCCGTTCTTGCTGCTAACGCAAAGGTGGCGCGCAAATCCATCGTCGAGATCCGGCCGGCGATATTGAAGCCGGTGACGGGGCCCAATCCCCAACCGGCGCCCAAGCCGGCGCCAAAGCCGCAATCCGCTCCTGAAGTGAAGCCCGCGCCAACGCCGGCCCCGGTGGCCGAGACCAAACCGGCGCCCCAGCCGGCAGCGCCTCAGCCAACCGCGCCCCAGCCTACCGCGCCCCAGGCCGCTACACCTCAACAACCAGCGACGGCCGCACCGGCTCAGCAGCCGATGGGCTCGGCGGCCGCAACAGCTGCTGCAGCCGCATCCGCCGCCGTTGCCGCAGCCCGCGCGGCAGCAGCTGCCGCCGCAAACCGTCCGGCGGCGGCGACGCCAAGTCCTGCTCCGTCGCCTGCAGCGCAGCCGGCGCAGGTCTCAGTCCCTGTCGTGACGCCGGTGCCCAAGCCGCAACCGGCCGCACAGCCCGCAGCCGTTGTGGCGCAGGAAGGCGACGATGATTTTCTGCGCATCCGCGCCATCGATGAGGATGTCGACAGGCGTTTGAAAGCATTGGGCGTGCGCCGCTTCGATCAGATGGCGCGCTGGACGGCTGCCGATATCAATCGCGTCAATCAGGCGCTGGGCTTCACCGATCGCATCGACCGGGAACAGTGGATCGAGCAGGCGCAAATTCTGGCCAAGGGCGGCGAGACCTACTATTCGCGTAACCGTGCCGCGGCGGCCCGTCCCGCCAGCGCACCACAACCTGCGCCCGCTGCCGCAAAGCCCGCCGCACCACCCGCATCACCGGCGCCTGCACCGGCTCCTGCCGCCTCAGTGCAGGCGGCGGCGCCTGCAGCCCCGTCCGCGCCGATCGGTGAGCCGCCGCGTCCCATGACGCCGTCGCAGGCCGCGGCGCTTGCCGCAGCCGCTGCCGCAGCCATGCCTCGGACGGCCGCGCCTGCACCCACTCCTGCACCCGCGCCAGCTCCTGCGACCCCGGCTGCTGCTCAGGTGAAACCGGCCGCAGCCAGTCCGTCGCTATCAACCATCGTCGATACGGCGCTTTCGCCCAAACCGGAACGATCGGTCGCGGAACTCGCGGCCGCAGCCGCAGCGGCGATTGCCGCGGCCTCCGCCTCGGTCACGCGCGGTCACCGGCCGATCGAGCCGATCTCACCGCTCTCGAAAGTCGATCGCAATATCGTCATTCCGGCTCGCTTGACCGACGCGATCAAGGAGAACGAGGCGAAGGCTGCCCAGGGCAAATCCGATGCCGGCCAGCAGCGCACGGTGAAGCCGGAGTCGCAGCGCGGCGGCGCCGACGATGCCGAGGGCGATGACTTGAAGCGTATCCGCGGGATCGGCGTGCTGATCGAGAAGCGTCTCAACGCACTCGGCGTCACCCGCTATTCCGAGATCGCCAACTGGACCAATGCCGACATCGACCGCATCAGCCAGCAGCTCGACTTCAAGGGCCGCATCGAGCGGGAGAACTGGGTCGAACAGGCGCGCATCCTCTCAAGCGGCGGGCAGACCGAGTTCTCGCGCCGGGTCGATCGCGGCGATGTCGAAAGCAGCCGCGATCCTGAGGAGACGTGAGGCCGGCGCGAATGGGCGTGCGCCGGCGGTGCCAACCTGCAGGCTAGGCAGCCGCCGCGTGGTATTTGCGCAGGCCGTCGGCCTCGGCAAAAAACGTCACGATGTGGCGCACCGTCGGCTCGTCGCGTAACAGCGGCGCATGGCCTTCCCCCGGCACCGTGATGCTCGCCATCATCGTATGACGCTTGTGCATTTCGTCGACCGTTGCCGCCGTCAGCAGATCGGAATTGGCGCCGCGGATGACGAGCAGCGGCACGCGTTTCAGACTTTCAAACTGCGCCCACAGTTTCGGCATCGGCCCATCGAGGACGGAGAACGACCGGCCGATCTTGGCGTCGTAGCCGGCCGCCGGCTTGCCGTCGCGATCGTTCATCAGCTGGCGGGCTACCGCTTCGGCATCGCTGTCGGTCAAATCCGGAAAGTCCCGGCGCATGAGCTCCCGGACGAGGCGGGCAGCTTCGGGCCACGACTTTGGCACCGGCGTGCGCCCGACGTAGCCAGCGATGCGGATGAGGCCATCGGTCTCGATCACCGGGCCGATATCGTTCAGCACCACCGCGCCGATCCGGGTCGGTTGCGCCGCGGCCAGCACCATCGTCAGGATGCCGCCGCGCGAGGTGCCGATGATGCCGCAGTCTGAGAGTTCCAGCATCGTCATGTAGTCGATGACGTCGTGCATCTCGATCGGCACCACATAGTCGCGCCAGTCGCGCGCATGTTCGGAATTGCCGCGGCCGCGGCTGTCCATGGTGTAGACGTCGCGCGGGGTCTCGGGATCGCGGGCGAGCGTTTCGGCCACGCGTTCGAAATCGCGGCTGTTGCGGGTCAGGCCCGGCAGGCACAGCACCGGGCGGCGGTTCGAGGCGACGCGCGCTGGATAGTGACGGCCGTAGAGTTTGAGGCCGTCGCGCGTTGTGAAATAGATATCCCTATACGGCTTTGCCGCCATGCTGCCCCCGCTTCATGCCGTGAAAAGTTTTAAAGTATCAGCCTTCCGATGCGTCGGTCCGGGCCGGCTCTTCGGCGTCCTTGTCCGCATTAGGCACTTTGAAGTTGCCGCGTGCCCGGTTCAAGTCCTCTTCGAGCCGCAGCGCCTTGGCGCCTTCGCCGATACGGGCCCGATAGATCTGGATGTTGGATAGAACCTTCGTCACGTATTCCCGCGTTTCGGTAATCGGGATGCGCTCGATCCAGTCGAGCGGATCGATCTTGGGATCGCGCGGATCGCCGAACTCGCGCACCCATTGCCGGGCCCGGCCGGGGCCGGCGTTGTATCCGGCGAGGCCTAGAACGTAAGAGCCGCCGAATTCTTCCATGCGGTCGGCGATGTAGGCCGAGGCGATGGTGACATTGTAGCGGTGATCCGACAGAAGGCGCGGGATCTCGCATTTGATCTTGTAGTCGCGGCAGACGTGATTGGCGGTAATCGTCATGACCTGCAACAGGCCCTTGGCGCCGGCGCCTGAGACCGTCGTCGGATCAAACTCGGTTTCCTGGCGGGCGATGCCGAGAAGAAATGCCATCTCGGGCGGTTCACGCAACGGCTTATAGGCCGGGAAGGGATGAACCGGATAGCCGTAGGTCAAAAGGTTTTGGCCCTTGGCGATCGCCGACTTGGCGACGCGCAGCGACATCTGCGTATCGCCCAAGGCATCACCCAGGTGCGCGACCATGCCGGCTTCCGCTTCGCTCGGCAAACCGATGCGCAGCGAGGTCAAAAATCCGCGCGTGTACTCGCGCGACAGTCCGGCCTTGCGGGCCAGCACCGCCGCCTTCACCGCGTCGGAGGCATTGAACGCGTCGATCTGCGCCTGCGTCGGCATGTCCGGCGGCGTGATTTCAATCGCGCCATTGCCGGGATTGAGCTTTTGCATGGCAAGGAGGCCATGGAACGTGTCGGGGTTTTTCGCAGCGGTCTTGTAAGCGTCTTTCGCGGCCGCCTTGTCGCCGCGGTGCTCGGCGATGCGGCCCAACCAATAGGCGGCCTTGGCGCGGCTCAAGGGGCCATCGGCCGCCTTTGCCAGGTCCTTGAAATGCTTCTCTGCCGCATCCGCATCCTTCAGATAGCGAAACGCGATCCAGCCCGCCATGAACGTCTGTTCTTTGAGCGGGTTGACGGTCAAGGGACCGGCGTCCTTGGCGAGCGCGTAAGCAAGCTTCGGCTTGTTGGCTTTGAGTGCGCCGTAAGCGAGTTCCCGCCGCTCCGCCCACCACTCGTCGAGCACGGCGATCTTGGCCGGATCGGGCGGGACGGCCATGAGGATTGCGGATGCTTCCTCGACCTTTCCGGCCTTGCGCAAAAGCTGGGCGCGGTGGAACTGCAGACCGAGGTCGGTCCCGTCGTCCTTGGGCAACGCATCCATCAGCGCCCGCGCGTTCGACGATTTGTTGAACACGGCAAGGCGCGCCGTGGCCTTTTTCTGCTCGGCCTCCGGCAACAAAGGAATGACGCGGCGGGCGAAGGCTGCGCGGTCGGCGCGGTTGCCGGCCCAGCGGACGTCGTCGGTCACCATGCGGTCGAAGCGCCACTTGTGATCGCTCGTATCGAGGAGATCGCGGAACCGGTTGAGGAAGCCGTTTTCAAGCGTCGCGGGGATAGGCAATTCGCGCCAGGCCTTGGAGGCAAGCTTCTTGGCTTCCGCGGTATTGCCTTCGGCGAGATAGGCCGACGCGAGTGCGGCGTGCCCGATGCCGGTTTCGGGCGGATAGGCCTTGAAATGATCCTTGATCGCCGCGGCGCTGCCGCCTTGGGTGAACAGCGCTTCTTCCATCCGCTGACGCATCGTCAGGCGTTCCGGCCAGAGCGGATTGGCCGATAGAAAATCACGAAACTCGGCCGGTTCGCCAAAGCCCGCGCGCAGTTTCAGCCAGTCGACGAACTTGAGCGCGACCGGGTCTTTGATCTCGGCCTTAAGTTCGGCGACACGCGAAAGATTGCCGGCCTTGACCGCCTGCGCAGCCTCCTTGACGCGGCGCGCGTCCTCTGTGTCCGGCGTATAGTTGCGAACGGGCGCCAGCGCCTTGTCGAGCTTGGTGATGTGTTCGGCCTCGGCGGCGAGCAGCGGCGGAGCGGGGCTCTCCGGTACCAAGGCGGCCTTGGCCTCTTCGGCAACGCCGGGTGAGGGGAGAGGGCCCACCAACGCCACAGTGGCGAGCAGCATCGCCACCCCCCGGCCGGTGACCGCAAATCGCTGAAATTTCTGCCCCAAAGCGGTGTTCCTCATGCTTCGAAACCGTGCCACCCGGGTCGGCTTGCAGGCTTAGCGGCAAGCGCCTAAAGTCGCCCCGGCACTTGCGAACCGGACGCACACTTGCGCCATTAAGCGGCGGGGGCGGGCGTGGCGCAAGCGTTTTGACCGGACGAGGTGGCACGCTTTCGCGGCAGGACCGTGGCTCGGGAGTTTTCCCAGGTAACTTCTGGGAGCGATCCCTGTGGCCCGGTTTTTGATGCAACCTTTAAAAGACCCACCGGCTCAAGCACTCGATCTCTCCCCGGTCTGAAACCGAAGGCGGACGCATGTTTAAAGGCTCGATCACGGCGCTCATCACGCCGTTCAAGAATGGTGCTCTGGACGAGGCGGCGCTGGCCCGGTTCGTCGAGTGGCAAATCGCGGAAGGCATCCACGGTCTGGTTCCGGTCGGCACGACGGGCGAAAGCCCGACGCTCGACTATGACGAGCACAAAAAGGTCATCGACATCACGGTCGAAGTCTCGAAAAAGCGCGTTCCGGTGATCGCAGGCACGGGGTCGAATTCGACGGATGAAGCCATCGAACTGTCGCAGTACGCCGAGAAGGCCGGCGCGGATGCGGTGCTGATCGTCACGCCCTATTACAACAAGCCGACGCAGGAAGGGCTCTACCAGCACTTCAAAGCGATCAACGATGCGATCAACATCCCGATCGTGATCTATAATATTCCGGGCCGTTCCGTCGTCGATATGTCGGTCGCCACGATGGCGCGATGCTTCAAGGAATTGAAGAACGTCGCCGGCGTCAAGGATGCGACGGCCAACCTCGCGCGCCCTTCACAGCAGCGTGCGGCCTGCGGCGACAAATTCTGCCAGCTCTCGGGCGAGGACGGCACGGCGCTGGGCTTCATGGCGCACGGCGGCCGCGGCGTCATTTCGGTCGCCTCCAACGTTGCGCCCCGCCTCGTCTCCGACATGCAGAATGCGATGCTCGCCGGCGATTTCAAAAAGGCGCTTCTGATGCAAGACCGGCTGATGCCGCTGTTCGACGTGATGTTCGTCGAGACCAATCCGGGTCCGGTGAAATACGCCGTCTCGCGGCTTGGCATCTGCTCGGCTGAAATGCGCCTGCCGATGGTGCCGATTTCGGAAGCGAGCAAAAAGGCGATCGATGCCGTTCTTGCCGATCTGGGGCTCATCGGCGCCAAGGCAGCGGAATAGGTTGTTCCTTCTCCCGGGGGGAGAAGGTGCCCCGAAGGGGCGGATGAGGGGCTTCGCCTACGCGCGCTGTTGGCCGTCTTTGCCAGCACAGTCCCTCACCTGTCGCTTCGCGACATCCTCTCCCGATCCGGGAGAGGAAAGTCAGGTGCGAAAAAGGTTGGGCGGTAGCTCGAATGGCCTCCAAACGCGACGATGGCACCACGCTCATTGCGGAAAACCGCAAGGCGCGGCACGAATACTTCATCACCGACAGCTTCGAGGCCGGCATCATGCTGCTCGGTTCTGAGGTGAAGTCGCTTCGCGTCGGCCAGACCAATATCTCTGAAAGCTACGCCTCGTTCGAAGAGGGCGGGCTATGGCTCATCAACAGCTACATCGCCGAATACAAGGGTGCCGCACTCTTCCAGCATGATAGCCGCCGCAAGCGCAAACTGCTCATGCATGCCGCCGAGATCAAGAAATTGAAACTCGCCATCGAGCGCAAAGGCATGACGATTGTGCCGCTCGAAATGTACTTCAACACAAAGGGCATCGCCAAAGTGAAGATCGGCCTCGCCGAGGGCAAGAAGCTGCACGACAAGCGCGAGACCGAAAAGAAGCGCGACTGGAACCGCGAAAAGGCGCGCCTGATGCGCGACAAGGGGTGATGGTGATTGATCCCAAAAGTCTGCTGACGGTGGATTGGTCGGCGCTGCCGGCGCCCGAGGATGACGGGGCTGCGAGCCACCTCACCGGAGTGAGGCTTCCGGCCATGAGCCTGCAGGCAACGGATGGCACGCGTGTGGCTCTGTCTGAGCTTTCCGGGCGCACGGTCGCGTATATCTACCCGCTGACGGGCCGGCCGGGAGTCGAGCTGCCGGAGGGATGGGATGACATTCCCGGCGCACGCGGCTGCACGCCGCAAAGCTGCGCCTTTCGCGATCATCATGCCGAATTGCTGGCCGCCGGCGCTGATCGGGTTTTCGGCCTGTCGACGCAAGATAGCGCCTATCAGGCGGAAGCGGCGGAACGGCTGCATCTGCCGTTCCTGTTGCTATCGGACGCGGAGGGTACCTTGACGCAAGCGTTGGCGCTGCCGACATTCGAAGCGCAAGGCAAACGCTTGTTGAAGCGCATGGCGCTCGTCATCGACGATGGCGTGATTGTAAAGGTGTTTTATCCGGTGTTCCCGCCGGACCGGAATGCCTCTGACGTATTGGCGTGGTTGAAGGAGACGGCGACGTGAGCAAGGCCGCAACCAAAGTGAAGGAGACCGCGCTTGATGCGGGCCGGGCCGCCCACATCCTCGCCGGAACGCGGCTGCCGGATGTGGCGCTCTCCGCGACGCGCGGCGCCGCCGTCAATCTCGCCCGCTATCAGGAGCGGGCCGTGATTTTCGTCTATCCCTTCACCGGCACGCCGGGAAAGCCCAATCCGCCGGGGTGGGATGACATTCCCGGCGCCCACGGTTCGACGCCGGAGGCGGAAGGGTTTCGCGACGCCTATGCCGCGTTTCAGGAGCTGGGGTATGAGGTGTTCGGCATCAGCGGGCAGACGGCCGGCGAGCAGAAGGCATTTGCGACGCGTACCGGCTTGCCGTTTCAGCTGCTGAGCGACGACACACTCGCCTTCGCCGACGCGCTCGGCCTTCCGCGTTTCCAGGCGGGCAAAAAGGACTACCTGACCCGCCTGACGCTGATTGCCAGGAACGGCGTGATCTACCGTGTCATCTGCCCGGTCGAAAAACCTGCGGCGCACGCGGCCGAGCTCTTGAGCGAGCTTTCACCGGCATCGTAGCACCCGGCCCTATTCAATCCCCATCACATCGTCACGGCCGGGCCAGGACCCGGCCCATCCAGGGGGACTCGAAAAATCGTGCCTCTTGCTCTGGATGGCCGCGTCGAGCGCGGCCATGACGGCGGTGGGTGAGGCGGCGCAGCGCCAGAGGGACGCTAGCGGACCAGTTCCTTGCTCCGCGTCGCCTTGAACGTTGAAAGATCGACCGCATAAGCGAGCAGCTTGTGATTGTCCTCGACGACCAAGGTCAGCTCTGAGCCGTCGGCCTTGACGATGTCGCCGCGAAATTCGCCTGTGATGCCGGGAAGCCGTTCCAGACCGCTGCCGTCGATGCGGGCGAGTGCCAAGGTGCGCGCGTCGTTGGCGTTCAACATGCCATCCTTGTTGCTGTCGGATTCAACCAGCGAGAACAGCAGCGCCTTGGGTGCGGTATCGGACGATTGACCTTCGCTACGAAGCTCGCGCGTTTCAATGATCAAAGTGTCGTCGGAGTCCAGCAGCTTGCGGCTTTCCATCGTATCGGCATCGAAAAAGATCATGTTGCGCGTGCTGGTCGCTTCCTTGCTGGAGTAGCGATAGTCGTACGACTGAGCGCCTTGGAGAGGTGCATAATAGTGGCGCGTACCGCCGATGTGCTGGAAATGGCCGACGTCCAGATCGGTGCGAAGCGGCTTTGCCTGGGGGGCAGCCGGCTGATCTGTTGCGGCAGGCTGGGGTTCAAGTCGCACCGCGTCGCCTGCCTGATAGGGCACGCGAAAAACCTCGCGGGCGACGTGATACGCGGCAAACAGGCCGATGAACACGGCGATGGTGCTGGCCGCGGCAATGGCGAGCGCATTGAACCGCCACACGAGGCGGAAAAACGGAGACGTCATCAACAAGCACTCCCGGCAAAACTTGAAAAGCGGCAGGCGCTTAACCGCCGCCCAATTCGGCACGGATGCTTGCAAAAACCGACCGAAACATGTCCGCCGTCAGACGGCCGGTGTTGGTGTTGTACCGCGAGCAATGAAAGCTATCGAACAACACCCGACCGCCGCCCAGATCGTGGCGGGCGCCATGGGCGAACGGGAACGCTGATTTCTTGAGGGCCAGGGTTGCGAGCGTCTGATCGTGGGCGATGCGGCCGAGCGCCAGCAGGATTTTGAGATTGGGAAGGGCGGCGAGGCGGGCCGAGAAGAACGGCCGGCAGGTCGCGATCTCTTCCGGCGTCGGCTTGTTTTCGGGCGGCACACAGCGCACCGCGTTGGTGATCAGGCAATCGTTGAGCGTCAGGCCGTCATCGATGCGCTGGGCATACGTTCCCTTTGCAAAACCAAATTCGGTGAGCGTGGCATAGAGCAGATCGCCGGCATAATCGCCGGTGAATGGCCGGCCCGTGCGATTGGCGCCGTTGCGGCCGGGGGCGAGGCCGACGACCAGCAGCCGCGCCGCCGCATCGCCGAACGAGGGCACCGCGCCGTTGAACCACTGGGGTTCATCGATGGTGTTCTGATGCCGGTAGGCGACGAGCCGCGGGCACAACATGCAGCGCGGCGGCGCCTCAGGAGCGGCCTTTGAAGTACGGGGCGGCGGTATTGTGGTCATGGCGCCTTTTACGTCAGGAGACGTCAAGGCGCCACCCGATCACACCTCTTCGGCGAGGTCGTCATCCTGGAAACTGCCGTCGCGGCCGGAGTGGTTGTGGTTCGCCCCGCGCGGCGCATAGCTGCGGCCGTCGCGCCCATCGCGCCCGTCACGGCCATCGCGAACGGGACGTGCCGAGGGATCGCGGCAGATCATGGTTTCAAGATCCGCCAGATCGATAAACTGGTCGGCCTGGCGGCGCAGTTCGTCGGCCACCATCGGCGGCTGGGTCTGCAATGTCGAGATGACGCTGACGCGTTTGCCCTTCATCTGCAAGGCCGCGACAAGGCTGCGGAAGTCGCCGTCGCCCGAGAAGATCACGATATGGTCGAGGGTTTCAGCGAGCCTCATGGCATCGACCGTCAGCTCGATGTCCATGTTGCCCTTGATCTTGCGGCGGCCGGCGGTGTCGACGAACTCCTTGGTCGGCTTGGTGACCATGGTGAAGCCGTTGTAATCGAGCCAGTCGATCAGTGGTCGGATTGAGGAATACTCCTGCTCCTCGGCCAGGGCCGTATAGTAGAGAGCGCGGATCAAGCTGGCCCTTGGAGCGGAACAGGCCGAGCAAACGCTTGTAATCGATGTCGAAACCGAGCGATTTTGCCGTTGCGTAGAGGTTGGCGCCATCAATGAAGAGGCCAATCCGCTCGGTCGTATAGAAGTACATTGGGTCCACCTTGGTCGCGCCGGACGGCGAAAGTAACGCCGTTGAGGGGTGCCGACAGCGGTCCGGTCGCATAAAAAGCCGTCAGTCGGGCATCAATAACGATCTAGAAGTGCATCAGAGCTGTGGCGTGAAAAACCCCGACTTCCGAATAACAGATTGCCTTCAAAACGGGTAATCATTCCAATGTTTTAATTGTCCAGGGGGCGTGGGCGAATGTCCAGTTTGCGCAAGCCCTGACTTTTTGTCTGACCCATGCCTGCGGGTGGCGCGGCGCCCGGGCTTGAGCGTTTTCGCCGCCCAACGCCGGAAAACCCGGCAGCTTGCTTGCGTGCCCAAGCAATTCATGGCACATAAGGGGTGACTGAATGCGAGGCGGCCGCGAGGCGCGCCCGCCTTTTTTCGTTTGAGTGTTTGAGCATCAGCGAACACCGTCGAACCGACAAACCTCTGACCCGTTGCAGGAAGGACGTCCAAGCCCATGGCCCGCGTCACCGTCGAAGATTGCGTCGATAAGATCCCCAACCGCTTCGAGCTCGTTCTTTTGGCCGCGCATCGCGCCCGCTCGATTGCCAACGGCAGCGCCGTCACCATCCAGCCTGATGACGACAAGAACCCGGTCATCGCGCTGCGCGAAATCGCCGAGCGGACGATTGCGCCCGACGATCTGAAGGAAACGCTGATCGCCTCGATCCAGAAGAACACCGAGGTTGATGAGCCAGAGCAGGTCGCAGCACCGCTGCTGCCGCCCGATCGCCGTCCGCCGCAACTGGGCCGGGATGATCTGTCGAGCGATACCCAGGTCGACGTGATGACCGAAGAGCAGCTGCTGCGCGGCTTGGAAAGCATGACCCCGCTCGAGCCTTCGGCCAACATCGGCTCTGGCGGCGGGCCGCGTGAGCGCGACCGCGACCGTGATCGCGACCCGCGCGACCGGTTGCGCTAACACCTCAAAAACTTGCAGAATTTCGAT
>WBZP01002575.1_pt1 | contig 20695 bp, 19 predicted proteins | sample 5204301 | NCBI WGS metagenome assembly WBZP01 (sample SAMN12412401, study PRJNA552823) | activated sludge metagenome | isolation source: activated sludge from nitrification reactor of wastewater treatment plant... | place: USA: Pennsylvania | collected 2017
AACTGGAGTTCCTTGTTGATTTTATCGATTACGTACACACTGTCGCGCGTGATCTTCGCCCTGAAAGCTTCGATATTGAAAACAGTGGCATAGCCCGATATCCAGATCACACTGTCCTTAATCATTCTCACAAAGGCGGTAATACCGGGCTGCTTGCCCTTGCTGTCCTGGTACTCCACCTTTATTTTAGCTGAAAATGTTTTGAAATCCTGGTATTGCCGGTGAATACCAGTAACGGCTTCCCGGATGATGTTGAGTGAGTCCTCATTGGAAGTACCGGAAATCATGACGGCAGTCGTGTCTTTCTTTGAAATCGCCGCCTGGATGGTCTTGGTTGATTTACAACTGCTGGCAGCCAGCAGCAAGCCCAGCGCGGCCATCCACCAACCCTTCCTCCACCATAATGATATAGTTTGCTGCATTCCTTTCTGTTCGTTTATTGTTTACCGGTATGTCCGAAACCACCGGCGCCCCTGTCTGTATCATTCAGTATGTCCACCGGCACCAGCACTGCCTGTTCTACCCTGCTGATCACCAGCTGGGCGATCCGGTCGCCGGGCTGGATGGTATGCGGTTCCGTGCTCAGATTAACCAGGATCACTTTTACCTCACCGCGGTAATCGCTGTCGATGGTGCCGGGTGTATTCAGGCAGGTAATCCCATGCTGTATGGCAAGTCCGCTGCGCGGCCGCACCTGTGCTTCAAAACCCCGCGGCAGTTCAATAAATAATCCGGTGGGCACCAGCTGCCTTTCCATCGGCTTCAGTTCCAATGGTTCCGGCAGTTCCGCCCGCAGGTCCATACCGGCTGATCCCGCTGTAGCATAAGAAGGCAAAGGATTAGCCGACCGGTTAATGATGTTGACGCGTAATTCGGACATGGGTGCAAAGGTAAGGCTGTGACGGATGAATCAGGCTGCTGTTACACGGCCGGTGCAGGTTTAACTTTTCTCCAGCAGCACGGTGGCATAGGCCACCAGCCCTTCTTCCCGGCCAACAAAACCCATTTTTTCCGTGGTGGTGGCCTTGATACTCACATCCTCCGTTTGCAGTGAAAGAATGCGGGCAATCACTTCCTGCATGGCAGGTACGTATACTTTTATTTTGGGCGCCTGCAGGCAGAGTGTGCTGTCAATATTCACTACGCGGTATCCTTTCGCGGTGATCAGTTCTTTGCAGCGGGCGAGCAGGATCTTGCTGTCGATATTTTTAAGCGAGGCATCCGTATCCGGAAAATGCACCCCAATATCTCCCAGGGCCAGCGCACCCAGCATAGCATCACAGATGGCATGAAGCAGCACATCCGCATCGCTGTGCCCCAGTGCCCCGCGGTGGTGAGGTATTTCGATCCCGCCCAGCCAAAAAGGACGGCCTTCAACAAGCTGGTGAAAATCAATTCCTGATCCGATCCTGTACGACATAAAAAATTTTCGCGAAGGTAGTTTAAATCCATCAACCGTTCCGTGTCCCGAAGGGGCCATATAAAAAGCGTCCCGCCAGAGGCGGGACGCTCCTATCAATCTGACTGACTGAGATTATTTGGAAGGCGTAGCACTGGAAGCAGCGCCACCACCATTAAAATCAAAGAAAAGACCAAAACGCAGGGTGTTCGAAAGCGGGTTGCGGTTTACACCGTTGCCAGAGGGCAGCAGGTAAGAGAAGTTCAGACCGAAGTTGTTGTACTTCAGACCAGCACCCAGGGTGAAATATTTACGGTTGCCTTTGGCAGGATTCTCATAGAAATATCCGGCACGGAAAGCGAACTGGTCATTGTACCAGTATTCAGCACCGATAGAGGCAGAGATTTCCTTGATTTCTTCAGAGAAACCACCGGAAGCATCACCAAATGATTTGAACCAGCTGTTCACAACGCCCTGGCTGCGGTAGCGGGCCAGACCGGCACTGTCACCCAGAGCGGGAGGAGTGGGAACGAGCAGTTTATGGAGATCGAGACCAAAAGTGATTTTGTTGGCTTCGTCAATCGCCTTGGTATAAGCTACCCCGATACCGAGGTTGGCAGGGATATAATCTTTCTGGTTGGCGTCATTGGTGTAGGAAATCTTGGAACCCAGGTTCGTAAGGGTAACACCATAGTTCAGACCAGACCCATCGGCCTTGATGCCATAATGGAAGAGGCTGATATCACCGGCAACAGAGCTGCCCGCTTTGTAGGCAACACCATTGATGGTACCGTTGGCCAGGTTAGAGTTGATATAACGCAGCGCGATACCCAGCGACAGTTTCTTGGAGAGTTTGCGGGAATAACCGGCATCAAATGAGAACTCACGGGGTCTGAATGAACTCAGGTCGTTACCGAGGTTATCAGTAAACTGGATATTACCGAGGCTGAAATAACGGAGTGAACCGCTGATAGCCTGCTCTTCGTCCAGTTTATAAAAACCAGTGGCAGATACCAGGTACACGTCATTCAGTCCGAGATCTTTGAGCCAGGGAGTGTAGGTTACGCCAACGCCACCGTTATTGGTATTGAAAGGCGTTTTAGCCAGGTTCCAGAAAGCCGAGTTGGCATCCGGGGAAGTAGCGATACCCAGATCACCCATACCACCGGCACGGGCATCAGGAGATATTCTTAAGAAAGGGACAGCCGAAGTTACAACGTTAATGGGCTCTGCTTCTGTTTGAGCCGTTACTGTTCCGGCAGCTCCACCCAGCAGCAGTGCTAATGCAGTCAGTTTAACAGATACTTTTTTCATGCGTTTTGGTCTTGGTTAGGTACACTTACACTCGATAAGCAAGTAAGTTTCTTTGGTTAGGGTGTAAAAATAAGGGTTTTGTTTAAATGAACAAGTCCGGACCCCTTTCTTTCCAAAAAAGTACAGTCCGGCGATATACAACGAACTGACTGCCCCCTTATTGCATTTTGGGCAGCCGGACAATGCCGGGCAGGAAATTACGTTATTGATGCATCCATACCGCCGGCGGGGATTACCGGAATGACGGTTCCCCGGCTGGCAGCGGAAGCGGTATAGTTCATTTACCGGAGCGGCCTTTGTTAAAAAAAAGGCTGGCTCAGCCAATTTCGGTGAAAGTGCCTATATTCGCAAACTGTGTGTCCCCCCGCACAATAAAAAAAGAAAACCTTTCGTTAACACATTTGCTAAACGAACGCACATGCAAAACCTTTTGTCCCCAAAGAATCTGATACTCCTGTTGGCAGTAGCCGGATCGGTGGCCTCCTGTAAAAGCAATAAAGGAGGTAAAAGCGGCAAGTCATCCGTAACCGGCTGGAATTACGACGACAAAAACATGGGTAACTACCATGTAAACAAAATGAAATACCCCAAGGCTGGTCCGGGCCTCGTTTTCGTACAGGGCGGTACCTTCGTGATGGGCGCCAAGGATGAAGACGTGATGGGTGACTGGAACAATGTTCCCCGCCGGGTAACGGTTCCCTCCTTCTTTATTGACGAAACGGAAGTGGCCAACGTTCACTACCGTGAATATATTTACTGGCTGGAAAATACCTTCAGCGGTGATACCAACATCCTGCGCAGGGCCCTGCCCGATACCCTCTGCTGGAGGGAAGAGCTGGCCTACAACGAGCCGTATGTTGAATACTATTTCCGTTACCCCGCGTATAATTTCTACCCGGTGGTGGGTGTTACCTGGCAGCAGGCACACGACTTCTGCGTTTGGCGTACCGACCGTGTAAACGAACTGAGCCTGATGCAGAAAGGCTACCTGAAGAAAGACTTCGCCAAGAAAGAAATGAAAGGTGGCGGTGCTGACGCCTCTTTCAATACCGAAACTTATATCATGAACCCGGAGATGATCCAGGGTCGTGCCAAACCTAAAAAATCTGAATTCAAAGACGTAAGCGGCAAGCCCCGTTCTATTGTGAAGATGGAAGATGGCATCCTGAATATGGGTTACCGCCTCCCCACCGAAGCTGAATGGGAATATGCAGCCTATGGCCTGCTGGATCAGAACCCCAACCCGCGCCGCAAAGAAGCCAAATCCGGTGAGGAACTGATCTCCAACCAGCAGATATATGCCTGGAGCAACAACCCCAACGGTCTGCGCGATAACCGCCGCAGCGCCTGGCAGGGTAAATTCCTGGCCAACTTCAAGCGTGGTTCAGGTGATAACATGGGTGTAGCCGGTGGTCTGAATGACCGGAGCGCTATTCCCGGACACATCAAAGCTTTCTATCCCAACTCTTTTGGTCTGTATAACATGAGCGGTAACGTTTCTGAATGGGTACAGGATACCTACAGGCCCCTTACACCTTCTGACGGTGAAGACTTCAACTACTTCCGTGGTAACAAATTCCGCAAGTATTACAAGAATGCCTCCGGCGAATACGAAAGGGATTCCATGGGCCACCTGAAGAAAACAGAAATCAGCGACGAAGAAGTTAAGAACCGCCGCAACTACCAGCATAACTACGCTATCAACCACCTCGATGGTGATTCAGCCAGCGGTGCGGTATATGAATACGGTGTAACCACCCTCATCAGCGACAAAGCCAAGGTGTTCAAAGGCGGCAGCTGGAACGATCGTTCCTACTGGCTCTCCCCCGGCGCCCGGCGCTTCCTGGATGAAGATCAGTCTTCCAGCACCATCGGTTTCCGTTGCGCACAAACTTATATGGGTGCACCCGAAGGACCTGGTTTCCGCGAGGGTAATATCTTCGGCAAACGCAAACAGAACAGCCGCAAAAAGCGCTGATCCTTTTAAATACATTTTTAAAAATCCCCTCTTTCCCGAGGGGATTTTTATTTTCCGGAATAGCTGCCGGTCAGCCGCATAGTTCCCTATTTTTGAACCATGCAAACAGCCGACCTCTACGATATTTTTCTCCAGCATCCTGCTGTACAGACCGACACCCGCAAACTGCGGGAAGGAGACCTGTATTTCGCACTGAAGGGACCCAACTTCAACGGAAACGCCTTTGCCCGACAGGCGCTGGATAACGGTGCCGCCTATGCCATGGTGGATGAAGACCCGGGTTTTGAATCTGCCCAGCTGATCAGAACAGGCGATGTGCTCCAAGCACTGCAGGACCTCGCCCTGTATCACCGGCAGCAGTTTGACATCCCTTTCATAGCCATTACAGGCAGCAATGGAAAAACCACCACCAAGGAACTGGTGCACGCGGTACTCAGCAGCACGTTTACTACCTATACAACACGTGGTAACCTGAACAACCATATCGGCATACCCCTCACCCTGCTATCCGTACAAATGAACGCAGAGATGGCGGTGATTGAAATGGGCGCCAACCACCAGCAGGAAATCGCCGGTTACTGCCGTTATGTACTGCCCACGCATGGCCTGATCACCAACTGCGGCAAAGCCCACCTGGAAGGATTCGGCGGCATTGAAGGAGTTCGCAAAGGAAAAGGAGAGCTGTACGATTTTATCCGTGAAAAGGATGGCGCCATCTTCATGATGAACGATTACGACTACCTGCAAACCATGAGCCGGGGTATCCGCCAGATCATTACCTATGGTACCGGCGAAGCCATGATCAGCGGACAGGCCGTTGCGGGCAAACCCATGCTGGAAGTGCAGTTGCCCGGTATGCCGGAGCTAAACCCTGTCCGTACCAATCTGGTAGGAGATTATAACCTGCCCAATGTGCTGGCGGCCATCGCTGTGGGTCGCCACTTCGGTGTGGCGGATCACCGGATCAAAACGGCTCTGGAAGCCTATGTGCCTTCCAACAGCCGCAGCCAGCTGATGGAGAAAAACGGCAACCGCATTATACTGGATGCCTACAATGCCAACCCCACGAGTATGCGCGCGGCTATTGAAAATATGGCCGGCATGGAAGGAAGTAATAAAGTGCTGATGCTGGGGGCGATGATGGAACTGGGTGCAGAAAGCCTGCACGAACACCAGGGCATCATCGACCTGATCAACCGTTATCACTGGAAAGATGTAGTGCTGGTAGGGGGTGATTTCTGCAAACTGAAACACCCGTTTCACAGTATGCACAACTCGGAAGAAGCTGCCGCATGGGCAGCCGCACAAAAATTCAATGATGCCTTACTGCTGGTAAAAGGATCCAGGAGCATGCAGATGGAAAAAGTGCTGGAGGCTTTATAAATTGTCGAGGTACATCTGCAGTTCCGCATCGGTTTTAATCAGTACATCCCGCACTTTGCTGCCCTGGTTGGGTCCAACGACTCCTGCTGCTTCCAGCTGATCCATCAGCCTTCCCGCACGGTTATATCCCAGTTTCATTTTACGTTGCAGCAGGGAAGTACTGCCGCTCTGGCTGGCCACAATCAAACGCGCGGCATCTTCAAACAGCGGATCTTTATCATTCACATCAAAGTCACCTTTTTCCATATCCTTCTCATCCACATATTCCGGCAGCAGGAAGGCCTGCATATAGCCCCGCTGTGTGCCGATGAACTCATTCACCTTATCCACTTCGGGCGTGTCCACAAAGGCACATTGTAAGCGTACCAGTTCACCGTTATAACTGATCAGCATATCCCCTTTTCCGATCAGCTGCTCGGCACCTCCGGTATCCAGGATGGTGCGGCTGTCGATTTTGCTGCTCACTTTAAATGCAATCCGCGCCGGGAAATTCGCTTTGATGGTACCGGTAATGATATTCACACTCGGCCGCTGGGTGGCGATGATCAGGTGTATACCTACCGCACGTGCCAGCTGGGCCAGGCGGGCAATCGGCATTTCCACCTCTTTACCGGCCGTCATAATCAGATCGGCGAACTCATCCACCACCAGCACAATAAAAGGAAGGTACTGGTGTCCTTTCTCAGGATTGAGTTTGCGGGCAGCAAATTTTTCATTGTACTCGCGGATATTCCGGCAGCCCGCTTCTTTCAGCAGGTCGTAGCGGTTGTCCATCTCAATACAAAGGGCATTGAGTGTGTGCACCACTTTCTTAGTATCGGTGATGATGGCATCATCTTCGCCCGGCAGCTTGGCCAGGAAGTGCCTTTCAATGGTTTTATAAATACTCAGCTCCACTTTTTTGGGATCCACCAGTACAAACTTGAGCTGGGAAGGATGTTTCTTATAGAGCAGGGAAACGAGGATGGCATTCAGCCCTACCGATTTACCCTGACCGGTGGCGCCCGCCATCAGCAGGTGCGGCATACTGGCCAGGTCCACGATGAAATTCTCATTATCAATCCGCTTACCCAGGGCGATCGGCAGCGCAAAATTGTTTTTCATGAACTTCTCTGACGACAGCAAAGTGCGCATACTCACGATGGTCTTCTTGGCATTCGGCACCTCAATACCAATGGTGCCCTTTCCGGGAATGGGCGCGATGATGCGGATACCCAGCGCGGCAAGACTGAGGGCGATATCGTCTTCGAGGTTTTTAATGCGGGAGATGCGGACACCTGCAGCCGGCACAATTTCATACAGCGTTACGGTAGGACCAACGGTGGCGGATATACGCTGAATGCTGATATCATAGTTCTTCAGCGTGTTGATGATCTGGTCTTTGTTGGCCTGCAGTTCTTCGGCATCCTGTACAATTTTATCATTGCCATGCGCAGCCAGCAGGTCGATGGAGGGATACACATAATCCCGCAGATCGAGCACAGGATCATACGCGGTATCAATGGTTTGACGCTTTACCGGGGCAGCGGCTTCTGCTTCTTTTTCCGGCGCCGTTTTAATTTCAAGTTCGAGGGGAGTGGCGGGCGCCGCTTTGGATACAGGTTTCGGGGCAGCAACGACAACTTCTGGTGCGGGCGCGGGCATGTCCACTACCGGCTCCGGATCCTTTTCCACCAGTTGCAGGGCGGGCGCGGGGGTAGCAGGCTCCGTAACAGCGAGCACGGGTACGGCCTGCTCTGTTTTCAGCTGGTTGCCGTTAAATGCAGGCGCGGGTATAGGTTCTTCCTCCACAACAGGTGCCGTTGTTTCCGGCATCGGCTCCACTACCGGTTCAGCAGCTTTTTGGGAAGCGGGAAGGGTGAAGCGGGGATTGAAACGCCAGATTACATAACTGAGTACGGCAACGGCCAGCAGGGCCATGGTGCCCAGTTTGCCAATCAGGTGATACAGCCAGTCGCGGGAAAGATTGCCCGCCGCGCCACCCCAGGGAAAAGCGGAACCGGCAAAGGCAACGGCAAAAGCAACGCTCAGTATAACCAGCCCGGTGAACAGGTACTTGACGTTGCGGGCAATGGAAAATATCCGTTTTCCGAAAAACAGGTTAACCCCCACTACAAAAAAGAAACTGCAGAACAGGAAAGAGGCCACCCCAAAACCCTTATAAATAAAAAGATGCGAAAGATAGGCACCGAGAGAACCCAGCAGATTGTTTACCTGCTGATCCGTTCCCCAGAAAAGATCACCACCCGCCCGGAAAACTTCATCCTGGTCTTCATCCCAGGTAAAGAGGTAAGAAGTAAACGCGAAAAACAGTAAAAAGGAGATCAGTATAAAAACAGTACCGGTAATCTTATGGGTGCGCTCATCTGCCAGCAGTTGCTTTACTTCCAGGGTAGGTTCCTGCTCCTGCTGCAACGCGTCGGTCCGCTTTCCTTCCTGAGCGCCTGCTTTGGATTTCTTTGCCATTGTAACAAAGATATATAAATACGTCAGACAGCAGCAGCCCGGTTACCGGCCACGGCCACCGCCATCAGGAGCCATCCGGCAATAAAGCAGAGCCCGCCCAGTGGCGTAATAGCCCCCACCCAGGTAGCACCCCAGCCATAGTGGCGGATGAAACAAAGCAGATAGAGGGAACCGCTGAACAATACCATCCCTGCCATGAACAGTCTGCCTGCCCACAGCATCGGTGTGCCCGCGAAAGACTGCCACAGTATTCCCGCGGCCAGCAGGGCCAGTGTATGATAAAACTGGTACCTGACCCCCGTTTCAAATATCTGCAGATTGTCGGGTGACAACAGTCGTTTCAGGCCATGGGCAGCGAATGCACCGAGTGCCACGGATAGCGCCCCGGAAAGCGCTGCGATCATCAGGAAAGTTTTTTGCATGATGGTATCAGTAGGTGAGAATTTTTTCTTCAAACGTCTGGTCGGTGATATCCGCGCTTTGCAGGATGATATTGCACTGGTTGTAAAATGGTTCCCGCTCTTTCAGTTTCTGTTCAATAAAAAACAGGAGTTCCGCCTGGTTGAGTTTGCGGATCAGGGGCCGCTGCTGCTGCCCGCGGATCAGGCGCCGGAGGATTTCATCCGGCGTAGCCGACAGGTACACAGTAAGACCCTTTTCATTCATCCATTGCATATTGTCACCAAAACAGGGCGTACCGCCGCCGCAGGCGATAATGGTATTGCGCACATTTTCAAGTCCCCGCAGTTCAGTAGCCTCCAGCTCCCGGAAATAGGATTCGCCCCGGCTTTCAAATATATCTACCACGGATTTGCCTTCCTTTTGTTCAATATGTTCATCCAGGTCCAGAAAGCCCAGTTTGTAAGCAGCAGCCCAAATGCGCCCCCAGTGAGACTTCCCGCTGCCCATAAAGCCGTTGAGAAAAAATAACATACCCCTGTTTGAGAATGAAAGAGGCAGTAAAAATAAAAACAAAATCGGTTGGGTGGAAGAATACGTTTCGGCGGTCTATTTCTTTTTAAAATCGCCCCGCTTCCAGGCTTTGATGAACTCGGCCCAGGCAAAGGGACTGAATATGTTCATGGGAGCTATCTGCCCGGCATAATAATTTTTGGAAGCCTGCTTGCTGAAATAATTATTGGCTGCCTCGCGGCCATCCCGGGGCAGGGTAGCCATCAGTACGCGCCGGGTATTTTCTGAGTTGTTCTTGCGGGCCACTTCCAGCTGGTCATCGGGAATCTGGGTATTGACAAAATCCCTTTCAAACTGCTCCCGCGACGGACGGGGCTTAATGATGGTGGCGGCCAGGTAAACCGTATCGTTCACCATCAGCTGGATGATGCTGTGCTGGTTACCCTGCAGGGTATGCGGAATCGAAACGGTTTTGGGCTTGAATCCCACACTGGTGAACTCAATCACATCCCCTTTCAGTACCACAATGGAAAATACCCCCTGCCCGTTGGTGATGGTACCCCGGTTCTGGCCTTTCACCACCACACTCACCGATGGCAGCGGCTGTAGGCTGTCGGCTGTCATCACCACCCCATACAACTGCACCACCGAATCCCGGAAACTGCTGAACTGGGCATTCGCCGCAAAAGGCAACAGGAAAAAACTAATCAGTAAATATTTCCGCATCGTTTTCGTTCATACACCAGCCGGTGCTGATCCGTTTTGTTTTAGTGATACAAGGCGGTCAAAAGTACCATCATTTCTGCAATTCATAAACAAAGTACGGGTCGTAAGGGTTATTTTTGCGGCTCCCAAAAAGCTTTTTAACAAATCATTGTCCTATGACACAGGAAGATATTCTCAAAGCATTAAGCAACGTACAGGAACCCGATCTTGGAAAAGACCTGGTAACCCTGAATATGGTAAAAGATATTGAGATCGACGGCAACAAGGTATCCTTTACGGTGGTACTCACCACCCCGGCCTGCCCACTGAAAGACATGATCATGAATGCCTGCATCAACGCAGTGAAACTGCTGGTGAACAAGGAAGCACAGGTTACCGTAAACTTCACCAGCAATACCAGCAGCAACCGGAAAGACGCCAAAACCGTGCTGACCGGCGTTAAGAATATCATTACCGTGGTGAGCGGTAAAGGCGGCGTTGGCAAGAGCACCGTTTCTGCCAACCTGGCCCTGGCCCTGGCACAGGGTGGCGCCAGTGTGGGACTGATGGACGCCGATATCTATGGCCCCAGCCAGCATATTATGTTCGGAGTACGCGGCGAAAGACCCATGATGAAAGATGACGGCACCGGCAAAGGACTGATCATCCCCATGGAAAAATACGGCATCAAAATGATGAGCATCGGCCTGCTGGTGGATGAAAAGCAGGCAGTGGTCTGGCGCGGCCCCATGGTGAGCAGCGCCATCCGGCAGTTTGTAACCGATGTGGACTGGGGCGAACTGGATTACCTCATCATCGATATGCCGCCCGGCACCGGCGATATTCACCTCACCGTGGTGCAAACCATCCCCGTTACCGGCGTAATCGTGGTGACCACCCCGCAGCTGGTGGCCCTGGCCGATGCCCGCAAAGGCATCGCGATGTTCAGCCAGGCACAGCTGAAAGTACCCGTGATCGGACTCGTGGAAAATATGAGCTACTTCACCCCGGCCGAACTGCCGGAGAACAAATATTATATCTTCGGCAAAGACGGTGGCAAGCACCTGGCAGATGAATGTAACCTGCCCCTGCTCGGTCAGATTCCCATTGTACAAAATATCCGCGAAGGCGGTGATACGGGCGTACCCGTCATGATGAGCGAAGACAATATCAGCAAACAGGCCTTCATGGAATTCGCCGGCAATGCCGCCCGGGGTATTGCCATCCGCAACGCCAACCTGGCACCTACGCAGGTGGTGGAGGTGAACGTCTAAAAAGTTGAAGGTTGAAAGTTGAAGGTTGTGAAGAACCTTGAACTTTCAACCTTGAACCTTGAACATATCATCCCCCCGCCTGACACCTGTCATTGGGCATCCCCCGAACCTCTCCTAAGTTGCAGCAAAACGATCCCATGCTGCCAGATATTGATATTGCCCAGTCGGCACCCATCCGCCATATCAAGGAAATAGCCGCTTCCATTCACGTCAGCAACGACGACCTCGAATACTACGGAAAGCACAAGGCCAAGCTTCCGCTCAAACTGATCAGCGAAGAAAAAGTAAAACAAAGCCATCTCATCCTCGTAACCGCCATCACGCCCACCCCGGCCGGCGAAGGAAAAACCACGGTATCCGTGGGGCTCACCGACGGGCTGAACCTGGTGGGAAAAAAAGCCATCGCGGTGCTGCGGGAACCCTCCCTGGGTCCGGTGTTTGGCATGAAAGGCGGTGCTGCCGGTGGCGGCTATTCGCAGATCATTCCGATGGAAGACATCAACCTGCACTTCACCGGCGATTTCGCGGCCATCGAAAAGGCCAACAACCTACTCGCCGCCATGATCGACCATAACCTGCAAAACAAAAAACGCAGCCTGCAGCTCGATCCCCGCAGCATCTTCTGGAAACGCGTGATGGACATGAACGACCGTACACTCCGGCATATCGTGATCGGGCTCGGCGGTACCGCCAACGGCATGGTGCGCGAAGACGGATTCAACATCACCCCCGCCTCCGAGATCATGGCCATCCTCTGCATGTGCACCGGGATGGAGGACCTGAAAACAAGGCTGGGCAATATCCTCATCGGGCTAACGGTGCAGGGTAAGCCCGTATTCGCGCGCGATATCAACGCCGTGGGCGCCATGGCCATCCTCCTGAAAGACGCCATTAAACCCAACCTGGTGCAAACCCTCGAAGGCAACCCGGCGATTCTCCACGGCGGACCTTTTGCCAGTATCGCGCAGGGCACCAACTCCATCCTCGCCACCAAAATGGGCCTGTCGCTCAGTGAGTACGTGGTTACGGAAGCTGGATTCGGCGCCGACCTGGGCGCGGAGAAATTCTTCGATATCAAATGTGCTTCCTCCGGGCTGCGTCCCAAAGCCGTGGTGATGGTCACTACTATCCGCGCCCTGCGTCATCATGGCGGTGCCGGAAAAGAGGAACTGGAAATTCCGGATGCGGAAAAGGTACAGAAGGGATGCGCCAACCTCGGCAAGCACCTCGACAATATGAAACGCTATGGCCTCAGCGCCATCGTGGCCATCAACCGCTTTGCCAGCGATACCGAAGCAGAACTGGAAGTGGTGAAAAATTACTGCCGTAAACTGCATACGGAAGCGGTCAGCTGCACCGGCTTCACCGAAGGCGGAAAAGGGATGCAGGAACTGGCAGAGAAAGTAGTGGCCATCGTGGAGAAAAATAAAAGCGATTTCCGCCCGCTGTACAGCAACCACCTCAGCACCGAAGAAAAAATACACATCATCGCCACCCAGATTTACGGCGCGGCCGAAGTGGCGTATTCCGTAAAAGCAAAAAGCCAGCTGAAACAGATCAGGGAACTCGGATTCGACAACCTACCCGTATGTATGGCCAAAACACCCAAAAGCCTTTCCGATGATGAAAGAAAATACGGCAGGCCTGAAAATTTCACCATCACCATCCGGGAGTTCGAATATGCTGCCGGCGCAGGTTTCATCATCCCCATCCTCGGCGAAATCATGCGCATGCCCGGCCTGCCGAATATCCCGGCTGCCGAAAATATGGACATTGATGCGTATGGTAAAATAACCGGACTGAGTTAAGCAATCGTTGTACATTCGGGGAGGATCATTGCACAGGCTGTTGTGCAGGCATCCGCATCGTTGTGTCACTCACTTGTACTACATACCGCTATGCAGCCGGGAGCAAAGGTTCAGCTTTCCTGCTGATTCTGCTGTTCTGCCTGCAGGCGCCAATCCCCGCACAGGATAAACCCGCCCCTTTCATGAGCAATCAAAGCCTGCAACTTCCTGCATTCGACAAACAAGGTCACCGGGGCTGCCGCGGACTGATGCCGGAAAATACCCTGCCCGCCCTGCTGCACGCGCTGGAACTGGGCGTTACCACCCTTGAAATGGATGTGGTGTTCACCAAAGACAGTGTACCCATCCTGTCACATGAACCGTTTTTCAATCATGAAATCACCACCCTGCCGGATGGCCTGACAATTACGGAAGAACAGGAAAAATCCCTGAATATCTTTCAGATGACTTTCGCGGAAACGCAGCAATACGATGTGGGACTGAAACCCCATCCCCGATTCCCCCGGCAGCAAAAGATGGCTGCACACAAACCCTCACTGGCCTCGGTGTTTGATGCCGTTACCGGCTGGTGTAAAGAACATAAAAAGCCCCTGCCCTTTTTCAATATTGAAACAAAAACCACGGCGTTTACAGATGACCGTTACCACCCGGCGCCTGCGGCTTTCGTGGAAGGACTGATGAAACTGATCCAGGCAAAGGAAATGCAAAGCCGGGTAATGATACAATCGTTCGATATCCGCACCCTGCAATACCTGCACAAGGAATATCCTGCAGTGGCAGCCGTACTGCTGGTGGAAGACTATGACCACCGGCCGCTGGACAGCCAGCTCAGCAGCCTCGGCTTTACGCCGGCCGTTTACAGTCCGCATTATTCACTGGTAACGCCGGCGCTGGTAGCCGACTGCCACCGGCTGGGGATGCGGCTGATACCCTGGACGGTGAATGAAAAAGGAAAAATAGACATGTTGCAGAAAATGGGGGTAGACGGTATCATCACCGATTACCCGGATCTGTTCAACCGCTGATGCCCAGCCAATGGCGGGCATTATCTGCCAGCAGCCGGTGCAGAATATCCGGGGAAAAATCCATGCTTTCAATCATTTTACCCGGATGATGCTCTCCTAACGGAAAGGGGTAATCGCTTCCCAGGCAGATATGATCCGGACCAAACAGTTTCAGGTTATACTGCAGGGCTTCAGGATCGTGTACCAGGCTGTCGATCCAGAAACGGCCCAGGTATTCCCGCGGATTCACGGGGTTATCCACCTGCACCAGGTCGGGGCGCACATTGAAACCATGTTCAATGCGTCCGAGGGTAAACGGGAAACTGCCGCCTCCATGTGCGAATGCCACGCGCAGCTGGGGAAACTGTTCCAGCACCCCGCCAAAGATCATTGAACAGATCGCCCGGCTGGTTTCTGCGGGCATACCCACCAGCCAGGGCAGCCAGTACTGCTGCATCTGCGCCTCCCCCATCATTTCCCAGGGATGCACGAAAAGGGCACAGCCCAGTTCCTCTGCCCGTTTATAAAAGGGAAACAATCGTTTGGAGGATAAATTCTCTCCGTTGATGTTACTGCCGATTTCCAGTCCGGGCATGGCCAGTTCCCGCACACAACGTTCCATCTCCCCGATGGCCAGCTCCACGTCCTGCAGCGGCACCGTTCCGGTCCCGATAAACCTGCCAGGATGCTTCGCCACCGTATCGGCGATATGGTCATTCAAAAACCGGGCGGTCTCCAGGCCGTCGGCCGCCTTTGCCCAGTAATTGAACAGCACCGGGATGGTAGAGAGTACCTGCATCGTTACGCCGGTCTGCTCCATATCCTTCAGTCGTTCCACCGCGTCAAAACAATTCGGCTCCACTTCCCGGAAGACCTGGTCGCCCTTCATCATGCAGGCTTTGCAGTTGCGGTGTTCCAGGTGAATGAACTCGCCATAGCCGAAACGCTGCACCCAGTTGGGCATTTGGGCGGGCATGATGTGGGTGTGGATGTCTATTTTGCTGTTTGTATGCAAGAGTTGATAAAAGTTGAAGGTTGAAAGTTGAAAGTTGAAGGTTTAGACACTTATGCTGTCAGGCTATTTCCGTTATCCATAGCGGAAGCCTTTTTGCTCTGAGCCCTTAATATATTTTATAAATGAAGTTATTTTTTTACTCAGTACCTCATTGCATTGGATGAAATGTTCAAGTTTTTCGCTGGATACATGCTTACGATCGTAAGCACGGTACAACTGAGATCTTACTTCTCCATTAGAACCTTTTGAAATAATTAGGAACTGTTGAAATTCTTTATTACCTGAACGTTCAAACCCCTCCGCAATGTTATCCATTACTGAACCTGACGATCTGCTTATTTGATTTTTTAATTCAAAGTCCTTTGCAAAACTACCCTCGGTGGTTAAAGTCCATATTGACTGAGCCTGTTGTCTTGCCAGTTGCCAGATTTCCAACTCCTCAAATCTTGAAACCGTTGCCATATCTTGTACTCATTTTCTTTCAACCTTCAACCTTCAACCTTCAACCTTCAACCTTCAACCTTCAACCTTCAACCTTCAACCTTCAACCTTCAACCTTCAACCTTCAACCTTCAACCTTCAACCTTCAACCCTTCCGCACCGGCGGCGCCATCACCGCTCCGCATTTGCTGCAGGTACGCTTGTGTTCATCTGAGTAAAAGCCATTCATTATTGGCGGCAGCTGGCTCACGATATCCGTGATTACTTCATACTCTTCATATAATTTATTGCCGCACTGCTCACAATACCACAGAAAACCATCCTTCTCCTGCTCCCGGATTTTTTCTATCACCAGTCCCACGGTATTAGGACCGCGCTGCGGCGAGTGCGGCGTACGCGGCGGCAGCAGGAACATATCGCCCTCATGTATGGGAATATCTTTCGGCACGCCTTCATCAATAATTTTCAGTACGATATCTCCTTCCACCTGGTAATACAACTCCTCGCTTTCATTGAAATGATAATCTTTCCGGGCATTGGGTCCGCCCACCACCATTACGATAAAATTCTCCGCGTCTTTATAAACACACTGGTTTCCCACCGGTGGTTTCAGCAGGTCGCGGTGTTCATCAATCCATTTTTTCAGGTTGAAGGGAGCAGCTACTGGCATGGCAATCGTTTTGAATGAGGAATACAAAAGGAATGATCCGCTGTACAGATCAATGCCGGTGGAAATTACAACAATTTGACTAAGTTTGATCCTTAAACCTCCCTTCCATGGACCTCTCTCTCCGGGGTAAAACAGCAGTTGTTTGCGGCAGTACACAGGGTATCGGACTGGCAACCGCCATCGAATTATCGGCACTGGGCGCCCGCTGTATCCTGATGGCGCGCAATGAAGAATCACTCGTGGAAGCCGTGAAGCAACTGCATCCGGCACTGCTGGAACCGCATGGATACCTGGTGGCGGATTTCGACCGCCCCGAAACGGTACAGGGAGCCATTGCCTCTTTCGTACAAAATAACCCGGTACATATCCTGATCAACAATTCCGGCGGACCTGCTGGCGGTCCCATCACCGAAGCCAGCGAAGAGGCCTTTCTGCAAACCTTCAACCGGCATCTTATTTGTAACCACCTGCTGGTAAAAGCCGTGATGCCTTCCATGCAAAGCGAAGGGTATGGCCGCATCATCAATATCATCTCCACTTCCGTGAAAGTACCACTGCCCAACCTGGGTGTGTCCAATACCATCCGCGGCGCCGTGGCCAGCTGGAGCAAAACCATGGCCAACGAACTGGGCCGTTACCAGATTACGGTCAATAATGTGCTGCCCGGCGCCACCAGCACCCGGCGCCTGCAAAGCATCATCGAAAACAATGCCGCCAAAAAACAGGCTGCCGTGTCTGCGGTGGAAGAAGAAATGAAAAAAGAAATACCGATGCGCCGCTTTGCCGATGCCGCAGAAATTGCCAACGTGGTGGCCTTCCTGGCCTCACCAGCCGCGGCTTATGTGAATGGCGTGAGCATTCCCGTGGATGGCGGCCGCACCGGAAGCATCTGATCAATGCCCAGCATGAACCTGCACTTACCATACCACCTGGAAAATTTCATCGGCGGTCATTTTATCGGACCCCTCAGCGGTGAATTCCTCGATGGCATTAATCCCGCCACCGGAGAAATATATTACCAGGTTCCAAACAGCGCCAAAAAAGATGTTCAACTGGCAGTAAGCGCGGCAAAAAGTGCATTTCCAGGCTGGAGCATGATGTCGGCCAGCGACAGATTTTCGGTGCTCAACCGCATAGCGGACCTCATTGAACAGCATGCCGAAGAACTGGCGCTTGCTGAAACCAATGACAATGGAAAGCCACTCTGGCTGAGCCGGGAGGTGGATATGCGGAGGGCCAGCGAAAACTTCCGCTTTTTCGCCACCGCCGCGCTTCACTTTGCTTCGGAGAGTCACTACATGCCCGACCGGCAGGCGATTAATTACACCCTACGTCAGCCCCTGGGGGTGGTGGGTTGTATCTCGCCCTGGAACCTGCCCCTCTATCTCTTTACCTGGAAAATTGCGCCGGCACTGGCTGCGGGCAACTGCGTCATTGCCAAACCGAGTGAAGTAACTCCGGTCACCGCTTTTCTGCTGGGGAAGATCGTACAGGAAGCCGGGCTGCCCGATGGAGTGCTGAACATCCTGCACGGCACCGGACCTGATTGCGGGGAAGCCATCGTGCGGCATCCGGATATCAAAGCCATTTCCTTTACCGGCAGTACGCGCGCCGGTGAACGCATCGCTGCACTGGCCGCACCGGCTTTAAAAAAGCTCTCCCTGGAACTGGGCGGCAAAAATCCCACCCTGATCTTTGCCGACTGCAATAAAGAAAAAATCGTGGAGGAAGTCATTCGTTCTTCCTTCAGCAACCAGGGGCAGATCTGCCTCTGCGGCAGCCGCATCCTGATCGAGGAAAGTTATTATGAAGCGTTTAAAGATGCCTTCGTTGAGAAAGTACAATCACTCACCGTGGGCGATCCGCTGGAAGCTGCTACCAGGCAGGGCGCTGTAGTCAGCAAAACACATTTTGAAAAAATCCTCCGCTGTATAGAAACGGCAAAGTCAGAAGGAGGAACCGTTCTTTGTGGCGGACATGCCATCCGGCAACAGGGACGTTGTTCAGAAGGATATTTTATTGCACCGACAGTGCTGGAAAACCTGGGCCCCGCCTGCACCACCAACCAGGAAGAAATTTTTGGTCCGGTCGTAACCCTCCAGTCATTTAAAACGGAAGCAGAAGCAATGCAGCTTGCGAATGCCAGCGGGTACGGACTGGCTGCTTCTGTATGGACCCAGGACATCAGCCGGGCAAACCGCTTGGCTACCGGGTTGCAGGCAGGCATCGTGTGGATCAATTGCTGGCTGCTCCGCGATCTGCGAACGCCCTTCGGCGGTGTCAAAAATTCCGGTACCGGGCGGGAAGGCGGCTGGGAGGCCATGCGCTTTTTCACCGAGCCTAAAAATGTATGCATAAAATGGTAAAACAGCACGCGCCGGAATCATCACCCGTATAAAAATTGAATCATGAGCGACCAGATCATCCATACCAGCGAGGCGGCCAAACCATTGGGTGCCTATCCGCACGCACGGAAAGTTGGAAACCTGCTTTTTCTGTCCGGTATCGGCAGCCGTAATCCTGCTGATAACTCCATCCCGGGGCTGAAGCAGGATACGGAAGGCAATATCCTTTCCTACGATATTGAAGCAGAATGCCGCCAGTGCTTCGCCAACGTAAAAGCCGTGCTGGAAGCCAGCGGAAGCAGCTGGGACCGGATTGTGGATGTGACCGTATTCCTTACCCATATGAAGAAAGACTTCCCGGTGTACAACCAGGTGTATGCCGAATATTTTTCCTCCGTACAGGCCTGCCGTACCACCGTGGAGGTAAAAAGCCTGCCCACCCCCATTGCGGTGGAACTGAAAGTAATTGCAGTGGTGGAGTGATTGGTTACAGTTTACGGTTACGGCTACAGTACAAAAGAAGACCTGGAAGTTTGGCAAATAGGCAAAAGCTCAAGCTTTGATGCGTAATACAATAAAGCCAATCTGGCATTTAAATGAATTAACAGTTTTATCAAATATTTTAATATCTCAACCCTTCAGGGTACAAAATTCAAAGAAAGGCCGGAGATAAAAACCGCAAAACATAAACAGTTAACCGTAAACCCATGAATTTCGAATCCTCCACCTCTTATGCCCTTCACCTCGATGAAACCGATCCGCTGAAGCAGTTTCGTGAACGGTTTTACATACCGCTTGTAAACGGGCAGGAGTGTATCTACTTTACCGGCAACTCGCTGGGGCTGCAACCAAAATCCACCCAGGATCATGTGCTCAATGAACTGGAAGACTGGGCGAATTTTGGAGTGGAAGGTCATTTTCATGCCCGCAACCCCTGGATGCCCTACCACGAACGCTTCCCGCAGCAACTGAGCAAAATCGTGGGTGCGTTACCGGAAGAACTGGTGGTGATGAACCAGCTCACCGTAAACCTGCACCTGCTGATGGTAAGTTTTTACCGGCCATCGCCGGAACGCTTTAAGATCATCTGCGAAGCCAAAGCTTTTCCCTCCGATCAGTACGCGATGGAGTCGCAGGTAAAATACCATGGATTTCAGCCGGAAGATGCCATTATAGAAGTTCATCCACGCAAAGGTGAACATCACCTGCGTACCGAAGATATCCTGGCAACCATCCAGCAGCATGGCAGCAGCACTGCCCTCGTGCTTTTCAGTGGTGTACAGTATTACAGCGGGCAGGTGTTTGATATGGAAGCCATCACGCGTGCGGCGCATGCGGAAGGCGCCTATTGCGGATTCGACCTGGCCCATGCAGCCGGAAATGTAGAGCTGAAGCTGCACGAATGGGGGGCTGATTTTGCCTGCTGGTGCAGTTATAAATACCTGAACAGCGGACCAGGGGGTGTATCGGGCGTCTTTATTCACCAGCGCCACCACCACAACCCCGGCATACCCCGTTTTGCAGGCTGGTGGGGCCACCGGAAAGACACCCGTTTCCTGATGGAGAAAGGATTTGAACCCATCCCCACGGCGGAAGGCTGGCAACTCAGCAATGCCCCCATCCTCTCCATGGCCGCACACAAAGCCGCGCTCGATATTTTTGATGAAGCGGGCATGCCGGCACTGCTTGAAAAATCAAAACAGCTCACTGGCTACCTGCTGTACCTGCTGCAGGAAATCAATGCCGGCGCAAACGAACAGCTGATTGAAGTCATTACGCCTGCAAACGCGCACGGTTGCCAGGTAAGTATGCTCATGCTCCGGAAAGGAAAGGAAATATTTGAAGCCCTCAAACAACATGGCGTCATCGCTGATTGGCGGGAACCAAACGTAATCAGGGTGGCGCCGGTACCTTTGTACAACCGGTTCACGGATGTATTTACCTTTGGACAGATCATCCGGCAGATCATCAGCTGAGTACC
>WBZP01002576.1_pt1 | contig 20693 bp, 10 predicted proteins | sample 5204301 | NCBI WGS metagenome assembly WBZP01 (sample SAMN12412401, study PRJNA552823) | activated sludge metagenome | isolation source: activated sludge from nitrification reactor of wastewater treatment plant... | place: USA: Pennsylvania | collected 2017
CAGCCACTGCAGCCAGGCAAAAAACTCCACCGCGGGCGCATGTTCCGCGGCGAACGCTGCCACCGCCGCAGCGTCGGCGCGCCGGTATTCCTGCGGCCAGGCCGGCCAGCCCCATACCGACGGATCGTCACGCCGGAAGTGCTGTTGCAGTGCCTCGAAACGGGCATGGCGTTCCAGGGCCTCGCCACCATTGGCGCGAAAGTCGTGAAAAGCCCGCGCGCGCTCCGAGTCGTTGCTGAGATGCTGGTCACGAAAATGACGATGCAGCAGCTTGAGCACTTCCAGCTTCGCTGCCGTGGTGTCCTCATAGCCGACCAATTCCGCGGCACGCAATCGCCTCAGTCGTGCCTGGAAGCGCTCGCCGGCCACCAGATTCCGCGCCGCTTCACACTCGGCGAATTCCGGCACCGCTTCGACATCGAGATAAAGAACATTGACGAAGCAGCGACTCGACGGACTGTAGGGACTGATGCGCCCCGGATCGTCCGGAAACATGGCGTGCAGGGGATTGACCCCGACCACGCCGCCGCCGGCGTCCGCCGTCAGGTCGATCAGGGCGCGCAGGTCGCCAAAATCGCCGATACCCCAGTTGCGCCGCGAACGCAGACCGTAGAGCTGGACCGTCGGGCCCCAGACGCGGTTGTCACCCTGGGTGGCGTCGGGCTGAAAGCAGGTCGCCGGCGCAATGACCAGTGTCATCGGCGCCTGGTCGCGAACTTCGCGCCCAGGCTGTTCGACTTCGAGGCGATAGTAGCCGGGGGTGGCAAGCGGCGGCAGGCTCAGCTCGAAACGGATCAAGCTGACCGCGCCGAGACGCTGTTTGGCGATCGGCGGCAGGTTCGCGGGCAGGAACTCCGCTGCCGTCGTCGCGCCGTCCTCCGCGGTGAGGATCCAGCGGTGCGTCCTTGCCGCCGCCGCGACTTGCAGGGACAGCGGAACCGCGAGGGGCGTCCCCGCCCGGATCACCATTACCGGCGGCAGCGGACGGCGCCATTCGCGCTCGTCCAATTCGGCCAGCAGCGCCGCGGGGTCGGCATCCGGCGCAAAATGCATCGCCGCCAGCAACGCCTGCCGAGTCGAATCCGCCGTTGCATGGGGCTTGTCCCAGACATCGCGGTACTCGGCGGCAATACCGCAGCGGGTGGCGAGTCCGGCCAGCGCCTTGGCGCGGCCGGCGGGGGTCGCGCGGCTCATAAACGGCCTCCCTCTTGCAGATGCCAGGACACCGACCAGGGCGCCATGCGCCCCGCGGCGAGCATCGTGGCGTCGAGGTTGGCGGTGGCGAAGATCAGGATTCCGCTCGCGGGCGAGGTCTCGATGGGGTCCTCGCCAAGGTTGGCGACCAACGAGAGTCTGCTGCCGTCACCCAGTTGCCAGCTCAGCGCCAGCGCCCGCGCCGACAGAAGCTCAAGCCGCGGGTCGCCGTTGCCCCTGCCCGCCAGACGCGGCGTGATCCACTGGCGGCGCAAGGCGAGCAGACGGCAGTGGTGTTCCAGCACGGCATGGTGCGGCGGACGCTCGATGGCGTCCCAATCGAGCACGCAGGCGGCGAAGGTCGTCGCGGCGTTGGGATCGGGAATGCGCTCGCGTTGCGCGGGATCCGCGAAGCGCGCGAAGCGCTCGAATTCGCGGCGCCGCCCTTCGGTTACCGCTCGCGCGAGTTCCGGACCGAAGTCGCAAAAGAACAGGAAGGGCTGCGCCGCGGCGAACTCCTCGCCCATGAACAGCATCGGCGGCGCCGGGGCAAGCAGCAACACCGCGGTCAATGCCTCGAGCGCGACGGGCCGCGTCAAATGGCACAGACGCTCGCCAAAGGCGCGATTGCCGATCTGGTCGTGGGTCTGCAGGAAATCGACAAAGGCGGCGGGCGGCAAGTGAGCGCTCGGTTCGCCGCGCGCCTCGCCGTCGCGGAAGGCAGATGCGTGACCCTGGAAGGCAAAGCCTTCGGCAAGGCAGCGGCCGAGCAGGCGGATCGGCTCCGCGGCGTAGTCGCTGTAATAGCCGTCGGATTCACCGGTGGCGAGCACGTGCAGGACATGGTGGATGTCGTCGTTCCACTGCGCGGTGGCGTAGCGCCAGCGCCGACTTTCGTCACGTGCCAGGAAGCGGGACTGGTTGCGGTCGTTTTCCAGGATGAGATGGATCTCGCGTTCACTCCCCGGCCCTTCCAGCACGGCGGCGCCGAGTTCGGCGACGATGTGCGGCGAACCGTCATCGCAAATGGCATGAATCGCATCCAGGCGCAGGCCGTCGAGGTGGTATTCCTCCAGCCAATACAGGGCGTTGTGGATGAAAAAGTCGCGCACCGTGCGGCAGCCCTCGCCGTCGAAGTTGATCGCCGCGCCCCACGGCGTTTCGTGGCGCGGATTGAAGAAGCCGGGGGCATAAGCATGCAGGTAGTTGCCTTCGGGGCCGAAGTGGTTGTACACCACGTCGAGCAGCACCATCAACCCGCGGGCATGCGCTGCCGCGACCAGGCGCTTGAGATCTTCGGGTCGGCCATACGCGGAGTCCGGCGCGAAGTGCAGCACGCCGTCGTAACCCCAATTGTGCCGCCCCGGGAAATCGGCGACCGGCATCAATTCGAGAGCTGTCACCCCCAGGTAAGCCAGATAGTCGAGCCGCTCGATCGCGCCGTCGAAGTTGCCGGCCTGCGTGAAACTGCCGATGTGCAGTTCGTAGATCACCGCCTCCTCCCAGGGCCGGCCGCGCCAGTCGTCTTCGGGCCATTCGAAGGCGGTCGGGTCGATGACTTCGGACGGACCGTGCACATCGTCCGGATTGAAGCGCGAGACCGGATCGGGCACCAGCAAACCGTCGGGCAGCCGGAACTGATAACGGCTGCCGGCGCGGGCCGTCGGCACCGTCAGTTCGAACCAGCCCGCACCACGCGTCATCATCGGCAGCTCGCGCGCCTCGTCGAGCCGCAAGGCCACCGCTTCGACCCCCGGGGCCCAGAGGCGAAAGCTGACGCCGCCGCCCTCGATGGGCTCGGCTCCAAACGGCATCGGGTGGCGGCGTTTCATGGCTGTCTCCGCTGAATCAAAAGGGCAAGCGAGCGGCCTTCAAGAGGGTAGTCGTCGCCGCCATGGAAGTACCCGTCGGCTTCGAGACCCCCGGCAAGGTGCGTATCGAGCAGGCTCTGCCACTCGCCGACCGCGCCCAGCACCGGCAGGCGGAACGGAATCGCCTCGTGGTGACTGTTGAACAGCACAAGGAAATTGTCGTCGCGAATCGGCCGGCCGCGACGGTCGCGCTCGTCCATCGCCGCACCGGAGAGATGGACACCGAGGCAACGCGCAAAGTCGTGCGCCCATTCCTCGTCGGTCATCTCCTTGCCGTCGGGTTTCAGCCAGAGGATGTCCTGGTTGCCGGAGCCGCGGATGGCGCGCCCCTGGAAGAAATTGCGCCGCCGAAACAGCGGGTGTTCGAGCCGCAGGGCAATGATGCGCTGGGCGAAGGTCAGGAACTCGCTGTCGTCATCCGACAGCTTCCAATTCACCCAGCTGGTTTCGTTGTCCTGGCAGTAGGCGTTGTTGCTCCCCTGCTGGGTGCGCCCCAACTCGTCGCCGGCGACCAGCATCGGCACACCCTGCGAAAGCATCAGCGTCGCCAGCAGGTTGCGCTTCTGCTGGGCGCGCAGAGCGTTGATTTCGGCATCCTCGGTGGGGCCTTCGACACCGCAATTCCAGGAGTTGTTGTTGTCGGTGCCGTCGCGGTTGTCTTCGCCATTCGCCTCGTTGTGCTTGCCGTTGTAGCTCACCAGGTCGTGCAGCGTGAAGCCATCGTGGGCCGTAATGAAATTGACGCTGGCGTAGGGCTTGCGCCCGCTGTGCTCGTAAAAGTCACTGGAGCCGGTCAGGCGCCTGGCGAAATCGCCGATCAGGCCACCGTCGCCCTTCCAGTGGGCACGCATGGTGTCGCGGTAGCGGTCGTTCCATTCGCCCCAGCCGGGGGGAAAATTGCCCACCTGGTAGCCGCCTTCGCCCAGATCCCAGGGCTCGGCGATCAGCTTGACCTGGGACAGGACCGGATCCTGCAGCAGGATGTCGAAAAAGGCGCCGAGACGATCGACCGCATGCAGTTCGCGCGCCAGGGCCGAGGCCAGATCGAAGCGAAAGCCGTCGACGTGCATTTCCAGCACCCAGTAACGCAGCGAATCCATGATCAGCTGGAGCACGCGCGGCTGCTGCAGGTTGAGGGTGTTGCCGCAGCCGGTGTAGTCCATGTAGTAGCGCGGATTGTCGCCGACCAGCCGGTAATACGTGGCATTGTCGACGCCGCGGAAGGACAGCGTCGGTCCAAGATGGCTGCCCTCCGCGGTGTGGTTGTACACCACGTCGAGGATCACCTCCATGCCGTTCGAGTGGAAGGTCTTGACCATGGTCTTGAACTCGCTGGCCAGGCCGGTTGAACTGTAGCGATGGTCGGGGGCGAAGAAGCCTATCGAGTTGTAGCCCCAGTAGTTGCGCAGGCCGCGCTCGACCAGATGACGGTCGTCGATGAAGGCATGCACCGGCAGCAACTCCACCGAGGTGACCCCGAGGCGTTTCAGATGGTCGATGACCGGCGCCGTCGCCAGGCCGGCGTAGGTGCCGCGCAGGGACGGCGGAATGTCCGGATGGTTCTTGGTCAAGCCGCGCACGTGGAGTTCATACACCACCATGTCCGGCCAGGGAACCCGCGGTGCCCGGTCGTCGCCCCAGGTGAAGGCGGGGTCGATCACGCGGCACTTGGGCATGCCGGCGGCGTTGTCGCGGCGGTCGAAGGACAGATCCTGGTTGCGGTGGCCGATGCGGTAGCCGAAGTGCGCGTCGCTCCAATGCAGCAGCCCCACAATGTCTTTCGCATAGGGCTCGAGCAGCAGCTTGTTCGGATTGAAGCGGTGGCCACGCGCCGGGTCGTAGGGACCGTGCACCCGATAACCGTAGAGCAGGCCGGGGCGTGCATCGGGCAGGTAGCAATGCCAGATCTGGTCGGTCTGCTCGCGCAATTCGATGCGCTGCACCTCGCGCCGTCCGTTGCGGTCGAACAGACACAATTCGACGCGTGTCGCGTTTTCGGAAAACAAGGCGAAGTTGACACCTTCGCCATCCCAGGTGGCACCCCGCGGGAAGGGGGCGCCGGGCCAGACTGCGGTGAGGGGTTGGGTCATGGTTGCCCTCCTAGATCCGGTAACGGGTCACGTCCGGCAGGTCCGGACCCTTGGGCACCACCACCACGCCGCCCTCGCTGACGGTATAGCGGGCAGCGTCCGCCGCCGCGTCAAAGCCGATGCGGCTGTGCGCGTCGATGATGTTGTAGCTGTCGACGATCACGTTCCTGAGGCGTGCTCCGCGGCGAATGACGCAGTAATCCATGATGAAGCAATCCTCGATCTCGACATCCTCTTCGACCACCACCTCGCGACGCAGGATGGAACTGCGGATCCGAGCGCCCTTGATCAGCGAGCCGGCGCCGATCGCCGTATCGTCGATCTGGCCGGAGAAGATCCGCGGCGAGGGCCCCTGGTAGCTGCTGGAGTTGATGAACCATTGCGGATTGAACAAGTTGAAGCGCGGCTCGGCGCCAAGCACGTCGCGATTGGCGGCGTAGAAGGCGTCGAGGTTGCCGACGTCGCGCCAATACCCCTGTTCTTCGCTGTCGGCAATCCCCGGCACCCGGTTGTCGGCGAAGTTGTAGGCGAACACGTTATGGCTGCGAATCAGGCGCGGCAGGATGTGGTGGCCGAAATCGTGCTCGTCGCGCTCCCTGGCTTCGCGCAGCGCCGTCAGCAGGACTTCGGTGTTGAACAGGTAGTTGCCCATCGAGCCGTAGGCGCGGGTGGGATCCGTGGGCATCGGCGGCGGATCCTTGGGCTTTTCCAGAAAGCCGCGGATGCGGCCCTGGCCATCCGTATCGATGATGCCGAAGGCCGATGCCTCGGCCAGCGGCACCGGGATCGCCGCCACCGAAACATGGGCGCCTTTTTGGCGATGGAAGTCGACCATCTGCCGCACGTCCATGCGGTAGATGTGGTCGGCGCCGAACACCGCGACGATGTCAGGTGAATGGCGCTCGATCAGGTTGATGTTCTGGAATATCGCGTCGGAGGTCCCCTGGAACCATTCCGGTCCCTCGCGCATCTGCGGCGGCACGACAGTGATGAACTGGCCGGCAAAGGTCCGCGCCTGGCCCCAGGCTTTGGTGACGTGCTCGATCAGCGACTGGGACTTGTACTGCACGAGCACGTAGATTCCGCGAATTTCTGAATTCACCATGTTGCTGAGGACGAAATCGGCGATCCGGTAGCGGCTGCCGAACGGCACGGCCGGCTTGGAGCGTTCCGCCGTAAGCGGATGCAGGCGGGTACCCTGGCCACCGGCCAGAACCATTGCAAGTACTTTGATCATTTTTTGTCTCCCAGTTTGAAATAAGGTAGCGGCGCCTGCCGGACAGACGGCGGCGCGGCGCATGTCCGGTTGGGTGCCCGGAATCAGGAGCCGCGGTCGGACTCGTCACGCGGGAACCAGCGATTCAGCAGCGCCGCCGCGTGATCGCGGGCACCCAGGCCGAACGCCAGCGCCCCGGCGAACACGATGCCGGCGAGAAAGATCAGAAAGGTCTGCTGGATCAGCCCGCCGCTGATATCCAGATGGTCGATCGCCAGCAGCAGGACAAAGGTCAGCACGGCATAGCGCGCGACGCCGCCCAGCAGGTCGGCGTCGCTGATGCCGGCGCCGCGACAATAGCTCTTGACCGTGCCGCCGACGAAGGTCGCGAAATAGCTGCCGAAAACGATGACCAGCAGCGCGACCAGCACCTTCGGCGTGAACAGCAGCAGCTTGCTCAACAGGTCGGTCACCTGCGTCAACCCGAGGCTGTTGAAGGCGATGATCAGGGATATCAGCAGCGTTACCGCATAGGCAAGCCAGCCGATCATGTCCGTGGTGTCCTTCTCGGTGCCACCCTGCTGCAAGAAGCCATCGACCCCGGCGCGCTCGGACAGGACACTGAAATTGAGCGCGCGCAGCGCCTTGACGACGCTGTAGCGGACGAGCCTGGCAATGACCCAGCCGGCGACAAGGACGCCGAGCGCGATCACCAGGCGAGGCATGAAGGCGCCGATCTGGGCCAAGAGCGCGTGAACAGGTTCCAGCAGTACGTTGATGTCATTCATGGAAATTCTCCCTTGGCTTACTCGGAAACGCCGGCCAGTCCGGCGATCCCCACTAGCGGAACACCGATCCAGTCAGGCCGGTTGTCCATCTCGTAGCGCAGTTCGTAAAACGCCTTTTCGAGTTCGAACAGGTCGATCAGGCTTGCCACTGCCTCGAAGTCCGCGACACTGGCATACAAGCCGCCCTCCACCACGACCTGCCCGTAGGTTTGCAGGAAGCCCGCACGCATGCTGCGCTCCCATTCGCGCGCGACCGGTGCCAACCGATCGAGGTCCGACCCGGTCGCGGCGCTGTGATGCAGGGCGGCATGGCGCGCGTAGTCGAAGGAACGCAGCATGCCCGCCACGTCGCGCAATGCGCTGTGCTTCGCGCAACGCTCGGCGAGCGTGCGCGTCGGCTCGCCCTCGAAATCGATCAGCAGAAAGTCATCGCGGCTGACCAGCACCTGGCCGAGATGCAGATCGCCGTGCAGGCGCGTCTTGACCCCGGCGACAGCCGAGCGCAAGACCCGATTGATGCGCTCGACAAGTACCGGTGCCGCCTCGACAACGCGCTGCGCCAGCCCGGCCAGCGGTTGCGCCCAGCCCTCGCGGCGCCTGGACAGGGAATCGAGCGTATGGCGGCATTCATCGGCGACGGCAGCAGCCCAGCGCTCGAGATCGGCGGACCCGATCGGCTCGGGGTCGAATGCCGGGTTCCCCGTGGTACGGGCCAGCGCCAGGTGAAGTTCGGCAATGCGGCGCGCCAGGACTTGCATGCGCTCGACCATCGGGCCAGCGTCCTCGTGTTTCTTCTCGTCGATGTTCTCGTACGACTCGAGCAGACGCGCCAACCGGTCGACCGTGTAGGTCCACGCGTCGCCCTGGTTCTCGACCTGGGCCTGCAGCAGAGCCACGGTATACATGGCACCGTTCGCCGCGTGGAAGTCGACGCTGCCGGCAACCGGCACGCAATGCTCGAAGCCGACGGCATCGGTCAGGAAGCGCCCCATCTCGACTTCCGGGCTGACACCACTCTGCAAGCGGCGGTAGGCCTTCAGGAACAGCCGGTCGCCGAGCAGGCTGACTGAATTGCTGCTCGCGGTGAGGCGCTTCAATGAAGCCGCACCGCGCAACGAGTCGCCGACCACCTTGGCGAACGACGCGCCCGGCGAGAAGCGCAGGGTGCCGCCTTCCGCCTTCAGTTCGCGTTTGGCGCCGATCGCCTCGACCAGCGCGCGGCAGAACGGCTCGTCGGCCATCGCGTCCGCCAGCACGCCGGTGTTGGCCTGCTGCCGCACATTGGCGATGGCAACCGCCGAAAGCGCCTTGGTGCGCTCTTCGTCGGAGTCCTCATAGGCGAGGGCCAGCGGCAGGAAATAGCGCGCCGGCTCGGCAGCCCCGTGGATGTCGACCAGGGCCAGCAGCCACTCCGTCTCACCCTTCTTGAGCAAGGCGTGCTCGGCGATCGAAGCGCGTTCCAGCGGCTCGCTTTTTGCGGCGTACCAGCGTTGGCGCCGCAGGTAGCGCGGCAGTATGTCACGCTCCAGCTGGGTTCTGGTCTTCTCGGCCATCGCGATGCGCCAGGGGACGACCCGGGTGCGAAAGAAACTGTTCCACTCGTCGAACAGCACCACCACGGCCAGGTCCTCGACCGGCTCGCGCTGCGTGTACCAGACCGGCGGCTCGGCGTCCGTCGATAGCCGGAACCAGAAAAATCCGTAGGGCATCAGGGTCAGAAAATAGGGATCCTTGGCGATGGGCGGGAAGGCGCTGCGTGCCGTCATTTCGACGGGAACGCGTCCCTTGTAGGCGCCGAGATCGAGTTCCACCGACTGGGCGACGCGACTGACGTTGGCGACGCACAGGATCACGTCGCCCTCGTATTCGCGCAGATAAGCCAGCACCTTGCGATTTCCCGGATGCAGCATTCTGACGTTGCCGCGTCCGAAGACATGGGTCGAGGAACGCGTCGCCAGCAAGTGCCGCGTCCACGACAGCAGCGAGGAAGGTTCGCGCAACTGCGACTCGACATTGACCACCTCGTAGCCGTAGATCGGATCCTGTATCGGTGGCAGGTAAAGGCGTTGCGGATCGGCGCGCGAAAAGCCGCCATTGCGATCGCTGCTCCACTGCATCGGCGTGCGCACGCCGTCGCGATCACCGAGGAAGATGTTGTCGCCCATGCCGATCTCGTCGCCGTAGTACAGCACCGGAGTGCCCAGCATCGACACCAGCAGGCTGTTCATCAGCTTGATGCGGTCGGGATTGTTCTCGAGCAGCGGCGCCAGACGGCGACGGATGCCGATGTTGATCCGCGCCCGGGATTCCGCGGCGTACATGCTGTACATGTAATCGCGTTCCTTGTTGGTCACCATTTCGAGGGTCAACTCGTCGTGGTTGCGCAGGAAGACCGCCCACTGGCAGCTTGGCGGTATGTCGGGCGTCTGCCCGAGGATATCCACCACGGGGTGCCGGTCTTCCTGGGCGATGGCCATGTACAGGCGCGGCATCAGCGGGAAGTGGTAGGCCATGTGGCATTCGTCGCCGTCGCCGAAATATTCGCGGACGTCCTCGGGCCACATGTTGGCCTCGGCGAGCAGCAGGCGATCCGGATACTTGGCTTCCAGGCGCCGGCGGATTTCCTTGATCACATCGTGCGTCTCGCGCAGATTCTCGTTGCTGGTTCCGTCGCGCTCGATCAGGTAGGGGATCGCGTCGAGGCGGAAGCCATCGACACCGATTTCCAGCCAGAACTCCATGACATCCAGCACCGCCTGCAGCACCGCCGGGTTGTCGAAATTCAGGTCGGGCTGGTGGCTGAAGAAGCGGTGCCAGAAATACTGCTGCGCGACTTCGTCCCAGGTCCAGTTGGACTTTTCGGTATCGGTGAAGATGATCCGGGTGCCGGCGTACTTCTTGTTGTCGTCGCTCCAGACGTAGAAGTCTCGCTCGGGCGAGCCCTTGGGCGCCTTGCGCGCGGCCTGGAACCAGGGATGCTGGTCCGAAGTGTGGTTGACCACCAGCTCGGTGATGACACGCAGATTGCGCCGGTGCGCCTCCTTGACAAAGGCACGGAAATCGTCGAGCGTGCCGTAGGACGGATTGACGTCCTGGTAATCGGAGACGTCATAGCCGTCGTCGCGCTGCGGCGATGGATAGAACGGCAACAGCCAGATCGTATTCACGCCCAGGGTCTGGACATGGTCGAGCCGCTCGGTCAGACCGCGGAAATCGCCGATGCCATCACCATTGCCATCCGCATAGGCCTTGATGTGCAATTCATAGATGATTGCATCCTTGTACCAAAGGGTATCGCCGGCCCGATCGGGGGCTGTCGCAGCCGTGGCATCTACCATCATGTCCATGTTTTTATGCATCATTTCTCCTGCTGAAACGAAAATGGCGGGTTCGCGCGCGCCTGGTTGCGGCCGGCACTATGCGGTGCCCGTGAATCGCACGGCGCTCGTCGGGTTTTGGTCGCCTCTCTGCGGGTCCAGGGTCCGCAGCAGGCCGTACAGCGGAATGGCCAGCCAGTCGGGACGGTTGTCCATCTCATAGCGCATTTCGTAGAGCGCCTTGTCGAGCACGAAGAACTCGATCAGGCGCTCCGCGGCGCCTTTTTCGGACGGCCACACCGGGCAGCCCTGAATGGTGTCGCGGTAGCCGTTGAGGAAGGCAGACCTGGTCTGCCACTCCCATTTCTGCACGACCGGGCCAAATTGATGGCGGTCGGCGGGGCGCTCCGCCGTGGCATTGTTGGTGGCCACGGCGGACACGTAGCTGAAGGAGCGCAGCATGCCCGCAACATCGCGCAGGGCCGAATGCTTCTGCCGCCGCTCCGGCATGGCGCGGGCCGGCTCGCCCTCGAAGTCGGTGATGACCAGGTCGCTGTCCGCCCGCAGCACCTGGCCCAGATGATAGTCGCCGTGGTAACGCGACTTGACCGCGGCAATGCCCGCCAGGGAGCGCGAGGAAACACGGTCGAGCAACGCGGGTCGAACCGACAGCAGGCGGTCAACAGCGATGCGCAGTTCTTCCGCCATTCCCTCGCGATGGCCTTCCATTTCGTTCAGCGTGGCGACGGCATCGGCGTGAAGCTGGGCCGACCAGTTGGCGAAGTCTTCCGCCGTGATCGGCTCCGGCTCGAAAGCGGGATCGCCGGTGGAGTGACAGAACGCCCGGTGCAACTGAGCCGTGCGGCGGCCCAGCAGTTCGATCAGGCCGAGAAAGTAGCCGTGCGAACTGTCCGCCGCGATCGACTGCGGTCCAGCCCCGGCCCGCTGTTCGTCGAGAAAGCGCTCGAGGTATTCCACGGCAAAGTTCCAGCATGTGCCCTGGTTCTCCACATAGGACTGCAACAGCGCCAGCGTCAGCACCTGGCCGTCGGCGCGGCGGAATTCGATGGCGCCGGCGACCGGCGCGATATGCTGCAAGGACTGTCCGGTCAGGAAGCGGCCCACTTCGACCTCGGGGTTGGTGCCGACCTGGAGTCGTCGATAACCTTTCAGGAACAGCCGGTTGCCGAAATACACCGCGGTATTGCTCTGTTCCAGCGCCGGGTGGCGCACCGGCTCGTCGACCGCTCCGGCCAGTTCGGCAAACACCAGGGATCCGCGAAACTCGACCCGCCCCTTGCCCAGCGGAAGATCCAGGTCTTCGCCGATGCCCTTGACCAGCGCACGGCAAAAGCGGTCATCCCCGAAAGCGCCATAGAGTATGCCGGTGCGCTCTTTCTGCCTCACCCGCGCCAGTGTCCACGGCTCCAAAGCGTGGAGCTTGTCGCCGGCGGTATCTTCTTCCCAGCCTATGGCCAGGGGCAGGAAGTAAAGCTGGGGCGCGATGCCGGTGCAATGAACCTCGATGATGGTGAACAGCCAGCTACCCTGCTCGGTATTCCACTCGCCTTGTTCGAGCAGTTCGATTCGTTCGATGCGGCGACCCTTGGCCGCGAACCAGCGCTTGCTCGCCAGATAGGGCGCCAGCACCCTGTGCTGGAGCTGATCCTGGGTGGCGGCAGTGATCGCGCGGCGCACCGTGCTGGCGCTGGCACGGCCGCCGGAGAAGGTCCGCCAGCCCTCGGTCAGCACCAAGACCGGCAACTCGGTGCGCACCAGGCGCTCCTCGTGCCAGTAGGGTACGTCGACGTCGGTCGCCAGCCGGAACCCGTAGGTGCCGTGGCCCTTCAGCGTCAGCAGATAGGGCAGGCCACCGACGGGCGGAAAGGCCGTCCGGCCGAGCAGTTCGACCGGCACGCGGCCGGTGTAGGCGGAAAGGTCGAGTTCCACCGGCTGGGCGTGGCGCGACAGGTTCGCCACGCAAAGAATGGTCTCGTTCTCCCATTCGCGCACATAGGCCAGGATCTTGCGGTTGCCCGCTTCGAGAAACCTGATGCTGCCGCGGCCGAAGGCCTTGTAGTTCTTGCGCACCGCGATCAGGCGTTTGGTCCAGTGCAGCAGCGACGACGGATTGCGCGCCTGGGCCTCGACGTTGACCGCCTCGTAACCGTAGATCGGATCCATGTTCGGCGGCAGGTAGAGACGCTGCGGATCGGCCTTGGAAAAGCCGGCATTGCGGTCCGGGCTCCATTGCATCGGCGTGCGCACGCCGTTGCGGTCGCCCAGATAGATGTTGTCGCCCATGCCGATCTCGTCGCCGTAATAGATGATCGGCGAACCGGGCAGGGTCATCAGCAGAAAATTGACCAGTTCGATCTTGTCGCGGTTGTTGTCCATCAGCGGCGCCAGGCGCCGGCGAATGCCGACGTTGACCCGCATGCGGGGGTCGGCGGCATACATCTGGTACATGTAGTCGCGCTCGCTCTTGGTGACCATCTCCAGGGTCAGCTCGTCGTGGTTGCGCAGGAATATCGCCCACTGGCAGTTGGCGGGTATGGCGGGCGTTTGCTGCATGATCTCGACGACCGGGTGGCGGTCCTCCTGGGCGACGGCCATGAAGATGCGCGGCATCACCGGGAAGTTGTAGGCCATGTGGCATTCGTCGCCGTCACCGAAATACTCGCGCACGTCTTCGGGCCACTGATTGGCCTCGGCCAGCAGCATGCGGTTCTTGTAGCGGGCATCGATCACCGCGCGCATCTGCTTGATCACCGTGTGGGTTTCGGGCAGGTTTTCGTTGCTGGTGCCGTCATGCACGCACAGATAAGGGATGGCATCCAGGCGCAGGCCGTCGACTCCCAGGTCGAGCCAGAAGCGCATGATGTGAATCACCGCTTTCACGACAGCGGGATTGTTGTGGTTCAGGTCGGGCTGGTGCGAAAAGAAGCGGTGCCAGTAGTAGGCCTGTGCCATTTCGTCCCAGGCCCAGTTCGACTTTTCGGAATCGGTGAAAATGATGCGGGTCTCGGGGAACTTCTTGTCGCTCTCGCTCCAGACATAGAAATCGCGCTTTTCCGACCCGGCGGGGGCGCGCCGCGCGGCCTGAAACCAGGGATGCTGGTCCGAGGTATGGTTGATGACCAGTTCGGTGATCACCTTCAAGCCGCGCCGGTGCGCCTCGCGGATGAACTGGCGCGCGTCGGCGCGCGTGCCGTACTCCGGATGCACGTTGTGGTAATCGGCAATGTCATATCCGTCGTCCTTGAACGGCGACGGATAGAACGGCAGCAACCACAGGGTGTTGACCCCGAGGTCCTGCAGGTAGTCGAGCTTGTCGGTGAGGCCCCTGAAGTCGCCCATGCCATTGCCGTCGCTGTCGAAGAAGGCCTTGACATGCAGTTCGTAGATGATGGCGTCCTTGTACCAGAGCGCGTCGTCGTCGCTGCCCGGTTCGGCCGCGGGAGTCACGCCGCGGTTCTTGCCGTTTGTCGTTTGCATGATGCTGTTCGACAGGAGAGTGGGTCCAGGCCGCTGGCGCCGCTTACGCGCGACGCAGGTGCAGGATATGCATCGGATACGCCTGCGGATCGAGGCGGACGAAGTTGCGTTGCCCCTGCCAGGTGAAACTGGCATCCGACAGCAGATCGCGCACCGGATAGGGCGCGTCGGACGAAACGCCGAACTCGTCCAGCGGCAGGTCGATCCAGCCGGTCTGGATATAGCGGGGATCCAGGTTGGCCAGCATGACCAGGGTATCGTCGCCGGCGGTCTTGCTGTAGCAGAGCATCATCGGATTGTCGATCGGATGGAAACGCAGACTCCAATCCGATTGCAGCGCCGGATGATCGTGGCGGATCCGGTTCAAGCGGGCGATGAAGGGACGCAGGCTGTCGGGCCGGTCGAGTTTCCAGCGCCGCAGCTGGTACTTCTCCGAATCGAGGTAGTCCTCGGTGCCCGGCTTGAGCGCAAGGTTCTCCGTCAATTCGTAGGCCGGTCCGTAGATCCCGTAGCTCGCACCCAGGGTCGCCGCCAACGCCACCCGCAGCTTGAAGGCCGGCCGGCCGCCAAGCTGCAAGAACTCGTGCAGGATGTCGGGCGTATTGGGCCACAGGTTGGGGCGGAAATACTCGCGCGATTCGTGTTGGGCGAGTTCCGTGAAGTACTCGGTCAACTCCGCCTTGGTATTGCGCCAGGTGTAGTAGGTGTAGGACTGCGTGAAGCCGAGTTTGGCCAGACGGTGCATGATTTTCGGCCGGGTGAACGCCTCGGCGAGGAAGATCACCTCGGGATGTTCGGCCTTGACCCCGCCGATCAGCCATTCCCAAAAAACGAAGGGCTTGGTGTGCGGATTGTCGACGCGGAAGATGCGCACCCCTTCGCCGATCCAGTGGTCGACCACGCCCTTCAGTTCCTGCCAGAGCGCCTGCCAGTCCTCGGTCTCGAAATCGAAGGGATAGATGTCCTGATATTTCTTGGGCGGATTCTCGGCGTACTGGATGCTGCCGTCGGGCCGATGACGGAACCACTGCGGATGCTGCGTGACATAGGGATGGTCCGGCGCGCACTGGAAGGCAATGTCGAGGGCGACCTCGAGCCCAAGCGCGCGGGCCCGCCTGACCAGCTCGCGGAACTCCTCACGGCTGCCCAGGTCGGGATGAATATCGCGGTGGCCACCCTCGGCGGCGCCGATCGCCCACGGGCTGCCGGGATCGTTCGGGCCGGCGACCAGGCTGTTGTTGGGACCTTTGCGAAAGGCCCGGCCGATGGGATGAATCGGCGGCAGGTAGAGCACGTCGAAGCCCATCGCCGCGATATCCGCCAATTGCGCCATGACATCGACGAAAGTGCCGTGCGCCGCGTCGCCCGAACCGCAGGATCGCGGGAACAGTTCGTACCAGGAAGAAAAGCGCGCCCGCTCGACATCGACCACCACCTCAAGCACGCGATCGTACTCGGTGACGAAAGGCCGCTCCGCATTGACCGCCATGAGCGCACCCAGCTCGTCGCTTTGCGCCAGGTCGCGTCCTGCTTCGGGCGTTGTCGCCGCGCCGAGTCTCGTCGCCCATTCCTTCAGGCGCTTGGCCTCGCCGCGGCTGGCGCGCGCCGCCGCGGCGTTCAACAGGATCTCGCCGACCTGCAGCGCGACCGCGATGTCGGCGGCATCCTGGCGCCGGGCGAGATCGTGGCGCCAGGTCAGAAAGTTATCCACCCAGGCAACGACCGTGTATTGGTGACGGCCCGGATCGGTGACCTTGAAGCCGCCCAGCCAGCGGTCATTGTTGAGCAAGACCAGCGGCAGCTCGGTCCAGGCCTCTTCACCGGCCCGACGATGCAGCAGCAGGCAGCGCAATTGGTCGTGGCCGTCGCCCAGGATATGCGCTTCGACATTCACTTGCTCGCCGACGGTGCGCTTGATCGGGAAGCGGCCGCCATCCACTTCCGGGATGACCCGGTCGATCACCGCGCGGCCGCGCCCGGACGGCGGCAGAACCCCGGCCGTCATGATCCTTCTCCGCGCCGGGCGGGCTTGAGCATCAGCACCGACGATGGCGGCAGGGTCAGCGCCAACGAGTGATAATGGCCATGGGCCGGAATCGGCGCCGCCTCGGTCCCGCCAGCGTTGCCCATGCCGCTGCCACCGTAATGTTGCGCGTCGCTGTTCAGGAGCTCGTCCCAGCGACCGCCGTGCGGCACACCGACGACATAGTCGTAACGCGGTATCGGAGTGAAGTTGCACAGCACCAGAACAACGTCGTCGCGGTTCTCGGCATAACGCAGATAACTGATCACGCTTTCCTCCCAATTCTGGCAATCCACCCAGGCAAAGCCGTCGGCGGAAAAGTCCCGCTCGTGCAGGGCCGGTTGTTCGCGATAGACCCGGTTCAGGTCGGCCACCCAACGCCGCATGCCTTCATGCAACGGATATTGCAGCACATGCCACTCCAGGCTGCCCTCGTGGGCCCATTCCCGGCGCTGGCCAAACTCCCCGCCCATGAACAGCAGCTTCTTGCCGGGATGCGCCCACATATGGCCATACAGCAGGCGCAGGTTGGCGAACTGCCGCCACTCGTCGCCCGGCATCTTGCCGATCAGCGCGCCCTTGCCGTGCACCACTTCGTCGTGCGACAGCGCCAGGACGAAGTTTTCGGTAAAGGCGTAGCAGAGCGAGAAGGTCAGTTTGTCGTGGTGATACTTGCGGTAGACCGGATCCTGCTGGAAATATTTCAGCGTATCGTGCATCCAGCCCATGTTCCATTTCATGCTGAAACCCAGGCCGCCCATGTAGGTGGGCCGCGAAACCATCGGCCAGGCGGTGGATTCCTCGGCGATCGTCAGCGTGCCGGGATGATCGCGGTACACCGCCTCGTTGAGACCGCGCAGGAACTGCATGGCCCCGAGATTCTCCCTTCCGCCATGGGCGTTGGGCACCCATTCGCCTTGCTTGCGGCCGTAATCGAGGTAGAGCATCGAGGCGACGGCATCGACGCGCAGGCCGTCCACGTGATACTTGTCGAGCCAGAACAGGCCGCTGGACATCAGGAAACCGCGCACTTCGTTGCGACCGTAGTTGAAGATCGAACTGTTCCATTCCGGATGGTAGCCCTGGCGCGGATCGGCGTGCTCGTACAGATAGGTTCCATCGAAAAAGGCCAGGCCGTGTTCGTCGGTGGGAAAGTGCGACGGCACCCAGTCGAGAATGACGCCGATGCCGGCCTGGTGCAGCGTGTCGATCAGGAACATCAGATCCTGGGGCGTGCCCTGCCGCGATGTCGGGCTGAAATAGCCGGTGGTCTGGTAACCCCAGGAGCCGTAGAACGGATGTTCGGTCACCGGCAGAAATTCCACGTGAGTGAAACCCATCTCGCGCACATACTCCGCCAACTGCGGCGCGAGTTCACGGTAGCTCAACGATCGGTCGCCCTCCTCCGGCACGCGCCGCCAGGAGCCCAGATGCACTTCATAGATCGACATCGGCGCGCTCAGCGCATTGGCAGCCCGCCGCCGCTCCATCCAGTCCGAATCGTTCCACGTGTAAGCCAGATCCCAGACGCGGGACCCGGTGCGCGGCGGAACCTCGCTGAACACACCGCAGGGATCGGCCTTGTCGACCTCGAAGCTGCGGTCGCGCGAGACGATGTGATACTTGTAGCACTCGCCGTTGCCGATGCCGGGCACGATGCCTTCCCAGACGCCCGATCCATCGCGGCGCGCCGCCAGTGGATGGGCGATCTTGTCCCAGCCGTTGAAATCACCCATGACCGTGACGGCGGCGGCGTTCGGCGCCCATACCGCGAAGTGCACGCCTTCGCGTCCGTCCAGCGTGATCAGGTGCGCGCCAAGCTTTTCCGACAGACGGGCATGGGTTCCTTCCTTGAACAGGAATATGTCATGGTCGGTCAGCGGGGCGGGCTTGCCTGAGCGACGGGCGGCCTGCTTCATCGTGGCTGGTGTCATCGGAGAATCTCCTCGGTTAAGTCTTAGTGGCTGTCGGTCAACGACTGGACCATGTTGTTGTTGAACTGCAGTGGCAGCGGCGGCGCCGAGCCGTCCCTGCCCTGCCCGGCGTAGAGGGTCAGGTGAGGGAAGGGAATTTCGATGCCGGCGGCATCGAAGGCGTGCTTCAGGCGCCGCAGGAATTCCCGCCGCACCCCCCACTGTTCGATAGGCGCGACCTTGAAACGACAGCGCAGAATGACTGCCGAATCAGCCCATCGGTCGACTCCGGCGATTTCAAGATCATCCAGAATCTTGGGACCGAAAACCGCGTCGGCGCGCATCGCTGATCCCACGTCCCGCATGACCTGCATCGCCGCGTCGACATTCTCGCGATAGGCGACACCCACATCGACCACTGCCTGAGCGAAACCGCGCGTCATGTTCGTTACGGTGGTAATCGTGCCGTTGGGCACGAAGTGCACGTTGCCGTCGTAGTCACGCATCCGCACATAGCGCAGCGTCATTTCCTCGACCACCCCGGCCTTGCCGCCGGCCTCGACCACGTCACCATGGCGCATCTGGTTCTCCAGCAGCAGGAAGAAGCCGGTGAAGTAGTCCTTGACCAGGCTCTGCGCGCCGAAGCCGACGGCCACGCCGACGACGCCGGCGGCGCCAAGAATCGGCGCTACGGAAACCCCGAGTTCCCCCAGGATCAGCATGCCGGCGACCAGCGCTATGACGACCGAGACGGTGTAGCGGAACACGCGGCCGAGCGTCGCGACGCGTTTGACCTCCTCATCATCGTCGAGGCCACGCTGGACATAGAGCCGAAAGCTGCGAATCATCTTGTGCGCAAAGGCCAGCGCGATCCACCCCAGAACGACGATGAGCGCGATGCGCAGCCCGGAGGCCATGGCTGGCGACAACTGCTGGCCAAGCGGAAGGAGGTGATCGAGTGCCGTTTTGTCCATAGGGGTTCCCTGATTGCGTGTCTTCGGCCAAAAAATACTTGACGGAAACATTTATGCGAAATATTATTGCACACAATAATTTCTTGCGCAAGCGAAGGAGCCCTTGGATGACGAGAGCCAGGCCGCGGAACAGCGAGCCCCCGCCGGGAGGGAAAGCTGTCGGCCGAAAGCCGGCCGATCCGGGGTCCGATGCGGCGGTGGCAGAGCAAGCCTTCGGCAAGATATTGCGTTTGGTGCGCGCGGTTCAGACCGGGATGCAGAACATCGAGGGCAGCCACGGCCTGAGTGGTTCCCAGCTCTGGGCCCTGTGGCAGATATCGGCCAAGCCCGGCCAGCGAGTCACCGAACTGGCGGAGGCACTGCAGATTCACCCCTCCACGGCCAGCAACCTGCTCGACAAACTCGAGGCACGCGGTTTGGTGCGCCGGGAGCGGCGCGACCAGGACAACCGCGTGGTGCGCCTCTATCTTGCCGACTCGGGCATCGAGCTGGTCAAGAACATTCCGGGGCCGATGCAAGGCAGATTGCGCCGCGCCTTGAAACAGATGCCGACATCGGCCCTTGCCGGCTTGCTCAAGGGTGTCAGCGCGCTACTAAGCCACATGGAAGAATCGTTCCGCGGCGAGTCGGGCTAAGCGCCCATTTCGGCAGGAATCGGTCTTTGTCGCACGCCCTGCGCCGCGCCGCGGAGGCATTCGGCATTTTGACGCCTGGTTCCGCGCGGCCGACTCGCGACCAGCGGCAACACGCGCCGCGTCGCTCCGCCGTTGGCACCACGAAATCGCGGCGCCATCCAGAGCCGATCGGGCGCCAGCGGAACCTGAACAGGACAGGAGCGGTCCTCAGCGTCCGGGGTCGCCATAAAGCGCATATGGCGCCCAGAATGCCGGATGCGCATAGGAATATTCCGCCTTCCCGCGTTCGTCCAGCGCGACTCCCTTGTCGATCATTTCAAGCATGGCTTGCCTCAGGGCCTGAGCGCGGGTCAACGTGGCGTCTTTGGCGTAGCGCTCGAACAGGTGCGTGACGAGCTGCCGCGCGGAGACGGTTTCCACCGGCCAGTGTGTGGCCAGCACGGCGCGGGCGCCGGCGTAGAAGAAGCCACGACCCAGGCCGGACAAGGCCTCGGCGCCGCTGCCGTCGGCCGCCGCGGTATTGCACGCCGAGAGCACCACGAGGTCGGCGTTCATCGAAAGTCTGAGAATGTCGTCAAGCGTCAGCAGGCCGTCGCGGATCTTCTTGCCCGCCGGCGGAGCAAGCGCCAGCGCCGGCTGATCGAGGCCCGGCAGATCGCCGGCGACCAGTCCGTGCGTGGCGAAGGCGACCACCCGTCGATGTTTGAGATCGGCGGCGAACACGTTTTCCGGATTGGCGCGCTCGCCGAAGAAGGTATCGCGCTTCACGTTCGCCGCCAGCGCGGTGGCGATGGCCAGGATTTCATCGCGCGTGTCCGGCAGCGGCACCAGCACCGGCGTTACGCCGGCGTCCGCCGGCGCCGCCGGAGTGGCATTGACGCCGGTCATGTTCTCGTCCCAGGTCGGCGCATGGCTGACGCCGAGGTTGCGAACGCTGCGCGCGAGTTTGCCGACGCCCCGGTTTGCGCCCGCGCTTGGCGGCGCCGCCTTGTCGGCCGAAGTTGCGAGCTTCCCACCAAAATCAGGATCGCCGAAGCCGATGAACGGCTCGCGCTGGCCCTGGACGGCCGGCAGGCCCCGCAGGGTCACCAGGGCGCTGATCGAGGGAACATAGGCCACCGCCACCTTGCGCATCAACCAGGCCGTCTGGCGAAACTGCGCCAGCGGCAGCGCG
>WBZP01002578.1_pt1 | contig 20673 bp, 23 predicted proteins | sample 5204301 | NCBI WGS metagenome assembly WBZP01 (sample SAMN12412401, study PRJNA552823) | activated sludge metagenome | isolation source: activated sludge from nitrification reactor of wastewater treatment plant... | place: USA: Pennsylvania | collected 2017
GAACACCGAGTTGCACACCGAGTTCCAGCAACGGACCGCGCCGGCCCCAGTACCCACCGCATCCCGTCTCCATTTTTCCAGCAAGAATAAGACTTGACCAAGCGAGTACGGACTTGCGTTGGTTCCAGTGCAGATCCTTCCAATCGGGGGCCGAATATTCTTCACCAGGATCCGCTAGTGCCCGCTCTTGGCGGATCGGCTCACCCCCGAGGGTCACGAAGGCCCGGCGCATGACGCTGGTCTTGCCCGACCCCCACTTGCCGGTGACGCCGAGGGTGAAGGGCGGCTCCACCTCCAGGGCCATGCGCGCTACTTGATCGCCGGCACGACCGAGGCCGAAGGCATCGTCGAGGGTCCAGACATCGTTGCGGTAATAGGGGGTGCAGTCTTGAGTGGCCAAGGGGAACCTCTCCTGTGTTCCGACGATGGGTTAAGGCTGGAAAAGGTACGGGAAAATTCTTCTCACTCCAAGCGCGGTTGGAGCCTGGGGGAAATCAGGCGCTGGCTCAAGGCTGGATTTCATTCCTCGGCCGTAACTACTCAGGGAGGGCGGAATGGCTGTTCTCGGTTTCAGGAAGGGAACCGAAGGTCTATCAAAGAGGGCAGGAATGAAGTACCCGATCTTGATCGGCTCAGCCCCGTCGAGAAGGATGAGCGGATCCGCTTGCTGTTTGCGGATTGGGCCTTGCCAAACCGCTTCCGAGCCTCAGGGCCAAGGTTCATGCCCGCGGTTATTGTTCTCTTTAAGAGAACAATGCGTTCTTTGTTTCTTTATCTATTCCTAACAAGAGAACAGTATCGGGCTATTTTGGCCAAGGCCCGGAAGCCGGACAGGCATCGTAGTTTGGGTTGACACCTCCTCGCTGTGCCATGGCCTTGGCACGACGCTCGTCAGCGTCGATCCCCGTCAGCATGAGTCCGGCAGGCGGTGCGCGCTTTGGAGGCCGGTGAGTCACACTCGGGTCACACCAGCCCTGCAAGGAGGTTGCGATTGATAAGAGATTGATTTTATTGGTCGGGGTGAGAGGATTTGAACCTCCGACTCCTGCCTCCCGAATCCAGAACCCTGGTAGTAACTTCTTTAATCTCAAACACTTATCACATTCCGTCCCACGGTAATGTGACTGAAATAGCCAGATTGAGACCAGTCACGACACCAGCCCGTCACATTCTGGTCACACACAGGTAGTAGCCACACCGGTGGGGGTGTTTATTTTATTGAGGGGTAGCGAAGCCGAATTCTTCGACGTTTACGCAAGCGACCTCACGAGCGCTCGTCCGCCTTACATCTTTCCCCCGACCCAGACCACGCGGCCGATGATGCGGAGTTGATCGATCTCGGCGGTATCGATTTCGTAAGCGCGATAAGCCGGGTTGGTGTCATTGTCCGAGGTCACTAGCAGTTTGCCCATTCGCCAGAACAGGCGTTTCACCTTGAAGCCGTCGGGGGTACAGAGCACATAAACGCGGCCCTCGCGGATCTGCGTCTGCCCGCGATCGACAAGTAAGACGTCGCCGTCTTGAATCCGCGGCGACATGCTGTCTCCCGTCGCGTCGATCACCACCAATTGGCGAGTGCTGGTGATATCCGCCTGACGTATCCAGTCGGAAAGAAACGCCAGGGAGCCGTTCTGCTCGATTTCGTGGTCTTCGAGATGATGACCATTACCGGCGCTCGCGGCCAGGGTCAGGCGCGGAACAAGCACATAGCGGCCGGGTGGAAGATCGTCCGGGTGCTCCCATTCGATGACCGAGCGCGCGCCTGGCACGGGGGACAGGGTCTCCTCATCGTAGGCCATGGCATAGAGATCGAGCAGATTCAGCTTCAGGAACGCGGCAATGGCGCGCAGTTGTTCCTCGGAAAAGCTCTGCAAACCGCGTTCACGGCGGGAGAGATTGCCTGGATCGGTGCCGATCGCGATGGATGTCTCTTCCAGTGTGAGGCCGCGCTCCAGTCGAAGTTTACGGATGATGGTGCCCAGACGGTTCATGGAACAATTATCCTGTGGAATTGCGCTGAGCGCAAATTCATTTGCACAAACTTGTTGTAACAGGTTTGCAGATATTGCAAACTTGGCGCTATGAACAGACTTCGACAACTTCGCAAACAACGTGGCTTGCGGCTGGTGGAGGTGGCCGCCGCGGTGCAGACACACCCCGGTAATCTGTCGCGCATCGAACGAGGCAAACAGTTGCCAAGCCTGCCTCTGGCACTCCGCCTGAGTACCTTCTACGGTGGTGTGGCGGTGGAGGATTTCTACCGATGAGTCTGCGTGCCCTACGCTGGGCCTGGGACCAACCCTGTGCCCCGACCCCCAAGCTGGTGTTGCTCGCCTTGGCCGAGTGCGTCAACGACCGCACGTCTGAGCCCCTGTGTTGGCCTGGACAGGAGCGGTTGGCGCAGCTGTGTGGGTTGTCGGTGCGGCAGGTGCGGCGGGTGTTGATCGGCTTGGTTGAACAGGGGTTGATCGCGGTGGAACATCGCCCTGGCCATGGCAAGGGTCGCTTGCCGGATGTGTACCGGTTGCACTTTCGCACTGGGGTAGAGGGAGGAAGGGATCAGGAGAATGCGTCTGCCTGGGAAGGGTCGCCCCTCGAACCAGCAGCGCACGCCGTTCAGCCAACACCGGGAGATCTTGGCAAGGGGACAGAAGTGACAGGGCAAACGGATATTTCTGGGCCAGCAAGAGGACATTCAGAACCAGGCAAGGGGACAACCGCGACAGCGCAAGGGGACAATTTTGCCCAGGCAACAGGACAACGGGACCTTGGCAAGCGGACAAAAGTGACAGGGCAAGCGGACATCCATCCCACCCCTCTAAGGAATGAACCGGAAGAAGAACCGGAAGGGGAACCTCAATACCCTGTGGTCACCGATGCGGCCCCGGCCTTGCCCTCAGAATCAGCCGATGAGGGCGGCTGTTCGCGCTTTGCTGAGTTCTGGGCGATCTATCCCCGCAAGGTGGGTCGGAAGCCTGCCTGGGAGCAATGGTGCAAGCAGCGGTTGGATCGTCTCGCCGACGTCATCCTGACCGATATCGGGTTGCGCCAGACCGCGGATCGTCGCTGGCTGGCCGGGTATATCCCCAACCCCTTGACCTATCTCACCCAGGAACGTTGGGAGGATGCCATCGAGGTGGTTCCAGCCGATGGGCCATCGGGTCACGTCGGCGTGACTCCGGGCAATCGCCAAACTGCGCTGGAGAATGCCAACGCAGCCGCCTTCGATGAATGGGAACGGCGCATGAGCGAGCGGTTCAGCCAGGGGAGAGAGCATGCCTGAGGGGATTGAGGACATGCGGCTGTTCCGTGCCATGTTAGGGGCGGTGATGGCGCTCTACGGGCGCCCTCTCTCGGCCGATGTGGTCGACATCTGGTGGGCCGCGCTCCGTCGCTTCGATATCCATGAGGTTCGACGGGCCTTCAACGCCCATGTGCAGAACCCTGAGGCGGGTCAGTTTCCACCCAAACCGGCGGACCTGATCCGCTTTCTCGATGGCACCGGAGAGAGTCGGGCCCTGCTGGCCTGGAGCTTGGTGGAGCGCGCACTGCGTCGGGTCGGTCCCTATCAGACCCTGATCTTCGACGATCCGATCACCCAACGGGTGCTCTATGACATGGGTGGCTGGGTGGCCTTCGGTGTGATTGACGAGGATGCTCTGCCATTTCGTGCCCGCGAGTTCGAGAAACGCTATCAAGGCTATGCCCTGCACGGGGGGGCGGATTCACACCCATCCCGGTTGCCGGGGATCGCGGAAATTCACAACCTCGCGCATGGACAGCCTGTTTCTATCCCGGTGCTGATCGGTGATCCAGTCCAAGCCCGGCTGGTGCGGCAACAGGGGAGCGATGGCCTAGCGTTGACCCGGTGGCCGGTCGGGCGATTGAGCCGATCGGCGGCTTCTCAAGGGGGTGCGGTATGAACTGGGGAGTCTGTGCCCTGTTGCGGCGGCGCGGCAGACAGGAGCGGGACAAAGGGCGATGGTTGGAGGCAGGGGGAGTGGTGCGCAGACTTGGGGATATCACCCCAGGACCGACGTTCAAGCCTTGGCTCTGGCTACTCGTGTTACCGCTGAACGCCGCCATCGCCGACTGCCCCGATCCTGCTGCCGTTCTGAGTCTGATGTACCGCTCAGATCCGGTGTTGCAGGCGGAACGGGACGAATACCACGCCATCGCCGAGAAGCCCAACTGGAAGGTCGAGGTGGGCGCGGGCTGGACGCTCAACGGCACCGATTACGGCGGCAGTAGTGGGCCCAATGCGGGGCTGCGGGTCTCGGTGCCCTTGTTCGATCCGAGCACGGGGCTGGAGAAGGCCAAGGCCAGGAGTGCCATCGCGAAGGCCGAGGACAGTCGTTCCCAGGCGCTGTTGTCGGAGCTGGAGAAGCTCTGCGACAAGACCGCCGAACTTACGGCCTTGGACGAGACCCGCCGGCTCTATCGGGATCGGCTGCGTTGGCGTCAGCAACGGGTGGACGAGGGCTACGACAAACCCCAAAGCCTCTGGGAGGACACCGAGGCCTTGGTGAAGACCGAGCAGGCGTGGATGAAGACCAAGCAGACCCTCAACGGACTGCGCGAACGTCTGGCCCGCACCTATGGTGGGGAGCGTTGGGCAGAATTGAAGCGGGTGTTGGAACACTGATGAGAGAGAAACCAAGAAGATGACCACCACGATTGAAGTGCAGGCGAAACCAGGTACACCTGTTTCCCGGTTGAGCGCAACACTGACGGGGAATATCGACACCCTTTCCAGTCGCCGGGGCGAGTATCGGTTGGTATTGGTGGGCCAGGCCGAGGATGTGGAGGCGCTGGCGGCGGTAGCCCGAATGCAACCCGGTCGGGTGGTGGTGCAGTTGACCGAGGCGGGTGAAGGCGATGACTGATGGGGTGTTCGAGGTCGGGCGACTGATTCGGCTCCGGAGCGGCAAATGTCTCCTCCAGGTCGAGGGCTGGGCCGATGTGGAAGGCGAGCCGAGGAAACTACGGGTTGAGCTGGAGTTCCAGTTGCGTCAGATCCGCGCCCGGGTGCAGCCGCTCGAAGTGGCGGATACCGCCGAGTCGATGTGCCCCTGCGAGCACATCGAATTGGTCGGCTGAGTGTGGAGGTAGATGAAGGGGTGTGTCGATCCGGAAGTGGCGCTGACGCCGGGGAACTGAAGTTGTGTCGCTGATCGGTCGCGAGCGGGAACTGGAGCAACTCCGACAGGCCATCGCCCAGGGTGGGCATGTACTGATCAGCGGACGGGCCGGGATCGGCAAGAGTGCCTTAATGCGAACATTGGCCGAGCAGTTGCCGCAAGCGGTGGTGGTGCCCACCGGTACGCCGAAGCTCGTCCTCCTCGCGGCGTTGGAGCAAGCCCATCAGCGGGTCGGGCTTCGGGTGCCGGAAGGATTGTTACCGGCCACGGTGAAGCTGCGGGCGCAGCAACGTGGCTTCGTGCCTTGGCAGAGGCTCAGTTATCCCCTGCGCCGGTTGCCGCTTGATCAGCAGGCGACGATCCTGCGTGACTCGCTGCAGGGGCGCAACGCCCTTGTACTGCTCGACAGCCTGGAGTGGCCACCGACACTGGTGGAGGCCTTCAGCCCGCTCTTTGATGTCGCTCAGATCATCGCCGCCATGGACGCGGATAACCGGCGGTCTCGCATCGAGCGGCTATTGTGGCGGTTTCAGATCCGCATCGAACTCAAACCCTTGACGCTCGAAGCGAGTAGCCGTTTGGCCGAGCAAGCCTTGGAGCGGTTCCTGGTGCGCTTCGCTGAAGAAGGGGTGCGGGATCGCTTTCTGCGCCATGTCGCCCGAGAAAGCGGCGGGGTGCCGGCGGCGATCCTCGGGATGGTGGAATCCGCCGCGGCCGAACCCGAGGTGACGCCGGCCTTGGCCGTGGGTGTGAGCCACGAGGCAGGGATTCGGTATCTGGATCTGACCCCGGTGCTGCTCCTGGGGCTCTTTGTTTTCATGGCCTTGCGTTATATCGCCAGAGGCCTCGACTCCGAGGAACTCTTCGTGCTCTCCGGCGTGGCCTCGGCCGGGTTCATGGCCCTGCGTCTGGTGATCTGGAACCTACGGGGACGTTGATGCTGTTGCCGACCCATCTGGTGGGGGGACAGGTGTTTTTCCTGGGCGGCTGCATTATTGCTGGGCATGTGCCGACTCCTGTCGAAGCTGTTCTGGCGATGCTCAGTTCCGCGCTGCCGGATCTGGACAAGCGTTCGGGGCTGGTGGGGCGAATGGTTCCCCCTGTATCGAGCTGGCTGGAGTATCGCTTCGGGCATCGCACCCTGACCCATTCGTTGCTGGTGCAGGTCCTGGTGGCGACAGCTGGGTTTCTCTTCCTTCCCCTCGGATATGGGCTGGCACTGAGTTGTGGCCTCGTCTCCCATGCCTTCCTGGATATGCTCACGCCCGCTGGGGTGGCCTGGTGGTGGCCGAGTCCGGTGCGCTGCGTGCTGCCGGGGAATCCCCGCTATCGGGCGGAGAGTATGGGGAAAGGGGAATTGGGGGTGCTCTGTGTGATGGTCCTCTTGGCCTTTCCGCTGCAGCGCTTGGCCCAGGCCGGGCAAGACCTCAGCGGCTTGATCCGCTCGGCGATCGGTGATCTGGCCGCCGCTCGTAAACTGTATGACCAGGAGAAGGGAAGCTTCGCCTTCAGGCTGGACGTCAAGGGGCGGGATAACAAGACGTTGGCGGTGATCGCTGGGGAATACCCGGTGATCGCTGGGTTCCAGGAGAGCGGCTTTCTGCTCGATACCCCTGAAGGAGTCAAGACGCTCTGTCGGACCTCGGGGTGTGACTGGCATGCGGAGCATACGGTGCTGATCAGAGGGGAGCCCCAGCAGACACGACTGTTACCGCTTCAGGCCAAGCATTCCAGCTTTCAGCGCCTACGCGATGGCTTAGGTCACTACCCCGGGGTGGAAGCCTATCTGATTGGTGAAGCGCGGATGGCCGAGTCCCTGGTCGCGAGATCCCTGGAACGGCCACCGGTGCTGCTGAGCACAGGAGAACGACTGCGCTTCGATCACGCCCGTCTTCAAGACCTCGAAGGGCTCGAGGGACCACTGCGGGAGCTGGCCATCAGTCTGCAAGTGCGCACTCCCCCAGGGACCGCCATCCCCGAGCCGCTTCCGCTCACCACCACCGCCCCGGATGAGGATCTCTTAAGCCACTGGGTGGCGGGGAGACTCGGTCCGGACGCGGAAAAACCCAGTCCCGCACTCAGATGAATTCACACGATATCTCGTGCGCGGGTTTGTGAGGGTCGAATTTCCCATGAAATCATCATGAGCACTGAACCGGCTTCTTCTTCACCTTCTCAGCTCGACTGCCCCTTGGGGGATTGCCGGCACGCGTGTCAGGACTTCTGCTTCGAGTCGGCCGCGGGTCGGCTGGCGGATGTCGCCGAGCAGCATGCCGCCAAGCTGGAACGTTTTATGGTGCCCTTCTTGTGTTCGGTGGGCATTGCCGGGGCGGTGGCCTTCTATCTGATCTGGAGCATGAACCGCAGTGTGTCGGCCTTGGATCAGCATGTCGCGGCCATGCAGCAGACCATTCTGAGCATGGGCACCGATGTGCGCCGGATGGCCGATGACATGAGTGGGATTGGGATGGCGACGGTCCAGATGGCCCAGCGGGTGGAAGGGATTGGGGAAGCCGTCGGGGGCATGGAGCAGCATACCGCGGCGATGACCTCAGCCACGGCGCAGATGGCCCAGCAACTGCCGCTGTTGGTGCAAACCACCGCCGCCATGACCCAGAGCATGGGGCGCCTGGGCCATGACGTCGGGGCGATGGCGAGTCCGATGCGGATGTTCTCGGGGTTGTGGCCGTGATCGATCGAATCCTGAACCGCGTTACCCGTCATCGACGACTGAGCCTGTTCTGGGTGTTGGCCTTGATTGGGACGCTAGGGCCGTGGAGTTGTGAAGGCCTCAAACGCCAGACCTCGATGTGGCCAATGGACTGCCGGGTAGCCTCGATTCACGATGGCGACACTCTGCGGGCCGAGTGCGGAAGTGAACAGCTTCAGGTGCGACTGCACTGTATTGATGCCCCCGAGCTGGAACAACGCCCCTGGGGGCAGACTTCCCGGGATCACCTGCGCTCCCTGATACCGAGCGGGACCAGTATCGAACTCCGGGTCCAAGACAAAGACCGCTACGGACGCACCGTCGCCGATGTCCAGGCCGGAGGGCGGGATATCAACCTGGCCATGGTGCGCGACGGGCAGGCCGTCGTGTATCGACAGTTCTGCGATGACGACCACTACAGACAGGCCGAGACCCAGGCGAGGAAGGCCAAGCTGGGGATCTGGGTACAACCAGGATTACAACAGCGACCCTGGGAGTATCGAGGGCACTGAAGCGATGCGGTTTAGTTTGGCCGTGATGAGTGGATGACTTTGAGGGCGATGATGAACTGAAAGGAGCCATGACGATGAAACGACTCAGTATATTGACCTTGAGTATTCTGGCTGCGACCGTCCAGGCGGCCGATCCCATCCCGATCTCGATGGGCGATACCCACAGCGGTGTCTTGAAACCCAACCCAGGGAATTGTGCCTATGCTAAGACCAGCGAGACCCTGGCCTTGACGCTGGCCGAACCCCTTTCCGCCCGGGTCCGTTTTGATACCGATGGGCGTTTCGGCGAGACCAAGTCTTGGCGGGGGACGACCTACGACCAGACCACAGCCGCGGATTATCTGGAGATCAGCGCCAAGACGTCGCGGACGGTGATCGGTCCCAACCGCAAGCCGAGGACGCTGACTGAGATCGTGCCGGTGTTCAAGTCCCGCCATCCCCATATCGACAACCTGATCGAATTGCCAGCGGGGACCCTGAGCCTGAAGATCAGCTCGGTGGGCTGTGAGCCTTCGGCCTATAGTCTCAACCTGGCTGAGGTGGTGGAGCGGGGCCGGCTCGAAGGAATCATAAGCGATCCGTCCGGTGCCCCGATCCCTGGGGCGGTGGTAGCGATCTACACCCCGGATGGGGCCTTTGTGGATACCGGATTGACGGATGCGACCGGGGCTTATGCCATCGACTTGGCCCCCGGGCGCTACTTCCTACGCGCCAATGCCGCAATCTATGCTCCCGGCAAGCCCTTCCAGGGGGCGAGTGAGATCGCGGTGACCGCGACGGGAACGACCCGGAATCTCACCCTGGGACCACAGCCGGTGTTGTCTTCCGCCTCGACCCTGGCCTTTGCTTCCGGGCAGTCGATGAGCCTCTATGGATCGGGGTTTGGCAGCAGCAAGGATTATCTCGATCTCGGGGGCTATCTGACCAACTCTTCGAGCTACATCCAGTCCTGGACCGACACCCAGATCGATCTCAAGGTACCGGGTTCGGCGATTCCCGGCTGTTGGCGGGTGTTCTCGACCCAGGGCGGCTACTCCGATTGTCTGATGCTGAGCCACAGCTGAGACCCAGCTGAGCTCCCGGCCCGCGCCCCTCAGCGGGGCTGGAGGGGACGCGGGTGGAGCGATGCGGCGACCCCAACGATCCGCCGGTCACGGCGTGCAGACGCACCCCGTGCCGGGGAGGTTTCAATGGTGGGCAGAAGCTCTGTTCGGCATTCCCTGCCTGTTTCGGCCCGGCGTCCTTGCCAGGCCGAGGAGTTCGGGGCCGGTCACGGCGTGCAGACGCACCCCGTGCCGGGTGGGCCTCGCTCCCGGTTCCTGTCCGCCCTCCCTGGCGGTGGCGCTCAGGCCTCCCGCCCGAGCGCGTGGTGGTCTGACCCAGCCTGTTTCGTCATACCCCTTTTCCCCAAGTCTATGGTCGGCCTCCCTGCCGGTCTTCCCTCCCGCCCCCTGCCCCCAGCATGGGGGAGTCGGCCTGTTGCCTGTTGGTGGTTCCCGGTGCCGCGGGGAGGTCTGGCTGGGCGCGCAAGAAAGCACGTCCCCGTCCAGGGAGACCAGGCGGCGCCGGCTCTCCCTGCCCGCGCTTGGCGGTCTGGCGCCTCCCTGCGCCAGTCACGGCCTGGCTCCCTGGTCGTGGGCGTGCCCAAGGCCGCGCCTGGGCCAGCCCCCCTCCGCCGCCCGGGGGCTGGTGGTGGGGTGGGTCCTTCCCGTCCCTGTCCCCCCGCTCCTGGCGGGGGCTGGCGCGGTTCCCGCCGCGCTGGGTGGTTGGGTCCTGGCTTTGGGGGTGTCTCATGGCTGTGTCTGCGTTCTTCTCGGTTCCCGCCCGCTTTTCGGGTCGGGTGGTCTGTCGGCTGTCGTTGTCGGGTTCGGTCTGGGCCTGGCGGGCCCCGTCCGCGGGGCAGCGGCCGTCGCCGGCGTGCTTGTTCGTGCCGTTTTCCTCTCAGGCGCCCGCGGTGCAGTTGGCTCGCGCGGCGGCTTCGCTGGGTTGGTCGGCGGCTGTTCGCCCTGGGGCCGGTTGCGCCTGTTGGGCCTCGGGTCCGCTCGTCGCTGTGGCGCCGCCCTTCGCGGTCAAGGTGCGCCTGCCTTCCGGGGTGTCGGCGGCTCAGGCCCGCGCTTCCTTGCGTTCCGCTTGGTTGGCCTGGGCGCCCTCGGCCTTGGCCGGGTTGGGGGTGTAGGGGTGGCCGCCTTGGTGTTGCCGGCTGGGGTGGTGGCGGTAGCCGGTTCCCGGCGGCTGCCACCGGGGGCGGGGTCGGTCATCGCCGGGGCGCTGTCGCCCTTGGTCGAGGCGGGGCGCTCCTTTGTGCTGGGCTGTTGCGTGGGGGCGGATGTCCTGGCCTTGTCTTGTCTGCCGCTGGCTCGGGTGGAGGTGTTCGCCGTCTTTGGCCCGCTCGGGCTGGGGGCGGGGGCCTTCTCGGCGGTGGCCGCGGTGGCGGCCCATTCCCAGGCTGGTGGGGCGGTGCGCTGGTTCGCCGGGGGCTCGCCCTCGCAGTTGTTGGGCGCGCGCCTGGTGGCGCGCACCCGGGCGGTGGTGGCCGCCGCCACATCGGGTTTGTTGTTGTTTCCGTCTTCGCCCAGCTCCCGGGGGTCCTGGCTCGCCGCCCGGGTGGCGGTGGGGCGGCGGTTGCCGGTGGTGGCCGTTCCCTTGGGGGTTCCTGCTTCCGCCCTGCCGGCGCTTGGCGCCGGTGCCTGGCAGCCCGCCGGGGCGCCGGGGGCTTGGCGCTGGGTGGGAGGGTAAGTGGGTGTCAGCTTCAAAGGAGGTCTTTATGTCTTATCCCTGTCTTTCCGGGGATGCCTGGTCGGTCCTGGCCCGGGAGGAATACGAGATGGGGGTCATCGAGGAGGCCCGCCGCCTGGTGGCGGGGGAGCTTCCCGGGGTCCCGAGTCTGGAGCATTTGCGGGTGTTGTTGACTTGGTTGGATGGGGCGCTACCCCACTCGACAGCCATCGACACGCCACCGCCGTTTTAGCTGAAGGAGAAAAACGCCGTGTACAGTCTGAATATTCACAACGTTACCTCATTGCGGGTCGAGCCGCCGAAGCGGGTAGACCACGAGCACTTCGTTTCACGTTGGCAGCGCTTTGTCTTCAGCACCCAAGAAGGCGAGCGCTTCGAGGTGGTGGCCTTCCTACAGCAGGACACCCCCTTGGTACCGCCCCAGGTGGAGGGTGAGGCGCCGCCAGCCCCCCAAGCGGTGGAGGTGGTGGGATGAGTGCGGCGCGCTTTCCACTCGGGCGGATCGTCGCCACCCCGGGCGCTTTGCGGGCGCTCACCGAGGCCAGTGTCTCGCCTTCGCTGTTGTTGCAAAGGCATCAGCAAGGCGATTGGGGCGAATTGAGCGCGGAAGACGTTCGCGAGAACGAAGCCAGTCTGGTGCATGGCTGGCGCCTGCTCTCGGCTTATCCGCTGCCCACGCAAGGCAAGCTCTGGATCATCACCGAGGCGGACCGCTCCGCCACTACCCTGTTGTTGCCTGAAGAGTATTAACCCTGGTTGCGGGGCCGGCTGAGTCCGGCCCCGGAGGAGATTTCATGAACGCCATCATCAAAACCAACCTCATCGAGCCGGAACGGTCCGCGGTCGTGGCCGGTGCCGGTCAAACGCCGCTCTCCGCCGAATCCCTTATCGCCAAGGCGATCGAGCATCAGGTTCCCATCGAGACCATGGAGCGGCTCTTGGCCATGCGCAAGGAGTTGAAGGCAGAGCAGGCGCGGGAGGCCTTCTATCGGGCGCTGTCGGGGTTTCAGGCCGCCTGCCCGGTGATCCCCAAGACCAAGACCGCCGAGGTGCTTTCCCGCAGCGGCGGGAGTTATCGCTACAGCTATGCGCCTCTGGACGGAATCATCAAGGTTATTGCCCCTCTGCTCCAACAATTTGGACTGAGCTTCACGGTACAGACCAGATTGGAACAGGAGCCGCTGTCTCAGGTAGCGGTCTGCACGGTGCATCATGTGGACGGGCATTCGGAGTCTTCGGAGTTCCGCGCCCCTATCGATCAGGGGGCAAGGATGAACGAGATGCAGAAGGCCGCTTCGGCGCAGACCTACGCCAAGCGCTATGCGCTCTGTAATGCGCTCGGCATTCTCACCGGGGATGAGGATGATGATGCCCAGGCGCTGAATGGTGCTTCGCCATCGGTGGCAAATCCGGTCTCCCCGGTGGTGGCGGCGGAGGCCTCGGCCTCAGCCTCGGCCCCGGAGGTGGCCAACAGCCCGGCGCCGTCTCCCCGTCCCCTGCCGTCCGGTAGGCCGGGCCAGGGGAGCACGGCAAACCCCGATACCCGCCCCGTTACCGAGGCGCAGTTGCGGCGCCTGGAGGCCCGTATCCGGGACTTCGGGGTGGAGCGGGAACGGGTCAAGCGTTGGGTCAAGGGCAAATGGTCTCTGGAGCACTTCGAGGGGCTGAACCGGGTGCAGTACGACGAGTTGGACCGGAACCTCGAAGACTGGGCCAAACAAGTCAAGGCGGAGGCCGAAGCCGAGACCGCCCGCCGGCAACGCATCCTCCAGGAGGCCAGGCGCCACGGCTGGGATGGAACCATGGAGAGCCTGCCCGCCCTGGTGGAGCGCTTGCGCGCTTCGGCCAAACGCACCCGCGCCCAAGCCCAATATGCCGAGGGGCGCACCTATTTTGAGGAGATGAACCAGGCCTCCGCCACTGAATCCCTCGCCGGTCGGCTGGCGCTCATCGCCAAGCCTGCCCTGAGCCCTGTCGAAGGGCCCGCCCTGAGCCGTGTCGAAGGGGAGGCCCAGGCCGAAATCGAGGCCGTCGCGGCGGAAGCCGCCAATTGACCCCAATAGGCCTGCCTGCCGGCAGGCAGGCGCCCCATCCCGGGGCGCCTTCACCCCTTTCCCTTACAGCTTACCGACAGGAGACCACCCCATGAGCGCCCGCCCCACCCATGACCTCAGTATCAAGACCGGAGAATATACCGACCGCCAGACTGGCGAACAAAAGGCCCGCTGGCTGCGCATCGGTTCGGTGTTCCGCCACGATGACGGCGCGACCTCGATCAAGCTCGATTGCCTGCCTCTCGGACTGCCCGACTGGAACGGTTGGGTGAACGTGTTTCCGCGCGAGGACCTGCCTGCCGGACAGGCAAGGCGACGAGACGAAGTCCCGACACGGAACGCGGCGCCACCTCGATCGACCCCACGACCACCCCAAAGCGAGCCGGCCTGGAGCGACGATATACCGTTTTGATCTATACCAACACCAGACCCACGGCCCCTTCGACACTGAATGAAGGGGGCTGGACTTGGTGAATGCGGCACAAACAGGCTGGCGATCGAAGCGGGTGATTGTCCATTTCGATCCGTGCCCTCCTTCCGCCGGATGTGTTGCTCTGCCGGCTGTGTTACAAATGAAAGCTCAGGCTCGGGCTGAATCCCAGGCCTGATCACACCACGAGCCATGCCCGCGGCTCGGTCAAGCATTCGCAAGCTGCGGGTTGGGGACGGCGAAGGATTCTCTACTTCGCCTTATCACGGATTCTGGTGACGAGGTGCCAAATGTCAGGTCTGTATCCCACGCTGTTCTCGGCGGTGCGCGACGCTTCGGCGTTGCGCCTCATCGTCCGGCTTTCTCCGGCGATGAGCGATGGCTTGGTGTATCCACCCACGTACGAGCAAGGGCAACACATCTTCCGTCCGGCTTGGATCAATGGTGAAAGGAGGGAGGCCGTACTGCTGGATTCGGTCCAAAGTCAGGCCAACCGAATCGAATTGGCCATCCTGGCCGCCCATCGGCGGGGGTATCTCCATTACCCGGATATCTCGCTCAGTGTCCCCACTTCCCGCGAGGTGGAGCGTTATTCGGTTCTGGAGCTTTCCCATCGCATCTATGATGCTGCCTTGCGCCTGTGCACCATCGACGGCGTGGCCTTCCCTCAAACCGCGCTCGCCCAGGGCGTTTACAACGCCCGGACCGATCGAGCCACGGCCCTCTTTACCCAGGCCCCCATTACCCTGGTCCTGGGTGGTTGGGATAGCCACGGCGGCGGCGGGCCGATGGTGGCCAAGGTGCCGCGTCTGCTGACCTCAGAAATCGTCGGCCTCGATGCCCAACCCACCCAGCGGGGAGCGGTGAAATTCGACCCCATGGACATCCGCAAAGATGCCGGACCGCTCTACGCCTCGAAGGACCCCACGCGCCGGCACGAGATTGATAAAAAGTTCGCCGCCGATCCGAAGGACAAGGGGAAACGGCCCTCAGAGGTGGGTCTTGGCAATGTTCCCAACTTTGCCCCCCGGGGTGCGGTCATCACCGAGGCCATTCAGACCAGTGTGATTTCCTTCACTGCGGCGCGGCGGTTACGCTTCGAAAATGAGGATGGAGGTTCTACGAACGGACGCGACCTGGCCGGCCAGGTCGCCACCGTCGCGCTTGGACTCTATGGGTTGTTGGCTCAGATGGAAACCGGATACAACCTTCGTTCAGGATGCGACCTCCTGCCCCTGGCCACACCCAACCTGGAGATCATCGGGCAGAGTTTGGAAGACAGGGTAATGCACAGTCTCGATGCGGCCGCTGCCCGCGAGGTGTTGGTACTGGCCTTGGAGGCCGCCCAAGCCCAAGGCCTGAGATGGCGCCACGAGGCGATCCAGGCCATCGCCGACGAGCGTTTGGTGACCCTCATCGAGCGTAGCCGAGCCTCCCAGAGCCGCGGAGAGGAATAGTGTTACTCCGCTTGACCTTTCCCTCGGGACGCTACTACGCGGCTCGGGCGGAAGAACCCTCGCGGCCCGAATGGCCCCCTCATCCGGGGCGGCTGTATTCCGCTTTGGTCGCCGCCGCTTACCGCAGCGGGAGCGGTATGACAGCCACCCGGCGTGCCGCCCTCGAGTGGTTGGAACAGCAACCTCCGCCGCACATAGCCGCACCGCACGCCGATCTCACGGCCGCGCCCTTGTGTTACGTGCCCCCCGGGGACATTCGAGGACAGAAGGGCGGCAAGGGGGAAGAGCGTTACGAACATGGCCTCCACCGTTGGCGCCAGCCCCGCCATTTTCCCAGCGCCGTCATCTTGGGAGATCCTTGCGTTTGGTACGGCTGGGAGCTTGACCCCGAAGCTAGGGTGTTCGATCATCTCACCGCCATTGCAGCTGGGATCACCCACCTCGGGACCTCCCATTCGATGGCTGTCGTGGCCTTGCAACCAGGCCATCTGCCCCTGGCCGCCACCTTCGTTCCCGACCCAGGCGGCAAAGAGTTTCTCCGCGTTCCCGTCCCCGGTCGGCTCAGCGAGCTCGATGCTATCTTCGCAGGCCATCTCGGGGTGCGGCGCCCCATCCCGGCCTGCGAACCTCTGATCGCTTACCGGACATTGCAACATCACCCCATCGAAGTCGAGCCGCCCCGACTGGAATTCATTGTGCTCCGCCTGAGTGGTCTCCCCCTGGATGTCGATCGTGCCGCTGAACTGGCCCGCGCCCTGCGCCGTGCCGTCATGGCGGTGCTGGGAGACCAGGCACCGGAGGCCGTGCATGGACACGGCCCGAGTCAGGAGCACGTGGCCTGGTTACCCCTGCCGGATGTCGGTCACCCCCACGCCGCCGGACGTATCCTGGGACTCGGTGTGGGTCTGCCAAGGGATCTCCCGCCAGAGCCGCGCGCCACCCTCCTGTCCGCCTTGGCCAGACTTGATGGTGTCCGTTTGGCCGATGGTCGTCGTGCCGAACTGGCTCCTCTGGCGCCCGCCGAGCCACGGCCCCTGACCTTGCTTCCGCGCACCTGGATCGGCCCAAGTGCGACCTGGTCCACCGTCACCCCTGTGGTGCTCGACCGACCACCCAAACGCCCCGAGACGAGCCGGTTACAACAAGCGCTGATCGAATCCCTGATCCATGCTGGCTGTCCCAGCCCAGAGACCCTGGAGCTTTCCCCTTTTAGCCGATTTACCGGGGCCCCGGCGGCTTTGCGCGTCCCCTCCCCGGACGGGAAACCCCGTTTCCATGCCACCCTGCGCTTTGACCGACCACTCACCGGGCCTCTCATCGCCGGACGTCAACGTTTCTTTGGCGTGGGCTTGTTCCGCCCTCTGGCTGAACATGATGAATTTTGCTGAGTTTTTCCAAACGATACAGGGTTATCCCCCCTTCCCCTGGCAGGAAGAAGCGGCCCGACGCCTGACCGGGCCGGCCTCCCCTTTAGCGGTTTCTGTCCCCACCGCCTGTGGCAAGACCGCATTGATCGACGCCGCGGTGTGGGCCGCTGCCTGGGGCGGACCCCGGAGAATCGCCTTCATCATCGACCGTCGGGTCGTGGTAGACGCCGCCTTCGAACGTGCCCAACGCATCGCCGAGGCGTTACAGGACGAGTCCACGCTAAGCACCATGGCGGAGCGGCTCGGGCCGGTGCAGGTAGTACGTCTGCGGGGCGGTGTGCCTGGTGACGACGACTGGGTACTCTATCCCGAACGGGTCACGGTATTAGTCTCGACGGTGGATCAGATCGGCTCCCGTTTGCTCCATCGTGGCTACGGCGTAAGCCCCCGCATGGCCCCGATGCACGCCGGTTTCGTCGGCAGCGAGGCGATCTATCTGGTCGACGAGGCCCATCTGTCCTCCGCTTTCTTGGCCACCCTGAGGGCGGCGATCCACTACGGGGCCGACGTACGGGTGGTGCCCATGACCGCCACGCCCACCGGGATGGATACTGCCCTTGGGCTCAGCGCGGCCGACCGGGCCCATCCCCTGTTGCAGAAACGCCTTGGCGCGGTTAAACAGGCGGAGCTGCGAACGGCCCCGCCCGCCGAGGTTGGGTTTATCAAAGCGCTTCATGACGCCGTCCGCGAGCTGGCGGAACCGGGCCGGGTATTGGGTGTCGTGGTCAACCGGGTCGGGACGGCTCGGCGATTGTGGCAAGCCCTGGTAAACGAGGGACGGGATTCCCTATTGCTCACCGGCCGGGTGCGCCCCCAGGATCGGGACGCCACCATGGCCGCTTGGTGGCCCCGAATTCGCGCTGGCCGCGAGCGCGGTCTGGAGGCCGGATTGATCCTGGTGGCCACCCAGACCATCGAGGTCGGGGCCGACATCGATTTCGATGCCCTGGTAACCGAGGCCGCCTCCCTGGAGGCCCTACGCCAGCGTTTCGGGCGTCTCGACCGGCTTGGAACCCTTGGAGTGACGCCGGCGATGATTTGCTACCGCGAGGTCAAGCCGGATGATCGGGGTCAATCCCCTCCGGACCCTATTTATGGGATGGCGCTGCACCAGACCTGGGCCTGGTTGCAGAGTGTGGCGAGCGAGGCTCGGGTCGATTTTGGTATCAATGCCCTTGATCGCCTCATGGCGCAGTACCCACCCCCGCAGGCGTCCATTCCCGCCGCCCCTCAGCTCTTGCCCGCCCATGTCGACTTGCTGTCCCAGACCGGGCCGGAGGCTCCGGAGATCGATGTCTCCCCCTGGCTGCACGGCGTCCACAGAGGGGTGGCCGAGGTATCCCTGATCTGGCGCGCCGACCTCGACCCCGACGAACCCGAACGCTGGGAAGAGATCCTCAGGTTGCGCCCCCCTTTGGCCACAGAAGTCCTGGAGATCCCCCTCCAGGCCGCCCGCGCCTGGCTTGAAGGTAGCCGCCCTGGAGATATCACCGACCTCGAAGGCCTCGGCCAGGAAAGCTTCCCGGGCGAACAAGCCGGCCAACCATTGCTGGTTTGGCGTGGTCCGGACGACAGCGAGATCATTCGCTCCGGGGCCATCCACGCGGGAGACACCCTGATCCTGCCGGCGGCCTATGGTGGCTGCGACCAATACGGCTGGAACCCAGATCATCGCGAGCCCGTCACCGACCTCGCCGACTGGTGCTCACTGGCCCGAGGTCGGGGGCACAGCCTGCGTCTGGTTCCTGGGCTTACCGCATGGCTGGGTTCCGCGGAATCCGCCATGCTGAGCGCCGTGGCGGAAGTGGTGGCCGCGGAGACGGAGGTGGATCCAGAGACCGGGATCGATGCCGATCGCCTGGCCGCGGCTCACCTGACCCTACGCGAGCGGCTGAGCCGGTGCCCCCATCCCCTGGTGCAGGCTTTCCAGGGGCGCTACGAGGTGGAACGCCACCCGAAGGGCGTGGTGTTGCGCGGCCGGGTGCTCGATGAGATCGGCGCCAGCCTCACCGGCGGGGTCGCCGTAGCCTTGTCACCCCATCTCGAAGGGGTAGCCGATCAAATCCGCCAACTGGCCCCCGGGCACCCCGCGCAAGAACGCCTGGTCCGGGCGGCCCGCCTGCACGATCTCGGCAAGTCCGAGCCCCGGTTTCAATCCATGCTCTACGGTCACCCGGTGCACGCCGCTGGTCAACCACCGCTGGCCAAATCAGGGCTGCGCCGCCTCGACCAACTGCGCGCCGCCTTTGCCCAGTCTGGACTTCCGCGGGGGTTCCGCCATGAACTGGCTTCGCTCCTTTACAGTCAGGAGACTGATCCCCTGGTGCGCCATCTGGTCGCCACCCATCATGGCTACGGTCGGCCCTGGTTCCCAGCCTCTGAGGACCCCGAAGCTCCCGGGGCGAACCTACCAGCCCTCGGCAGCGGCTGGGTGGCGGATTTTGCCGCCCATCTCGCGGAATTTGGGCCATGGCGCCTCGCCGCCATGGAACTCTACCTGCGGGCCGCCGATGCCCGGCAATCAATGATCGAGCAGGAGACCAAGGATGATTGACCTGCCCGGCCTGAACGGCGGTTCGCCGATCGGCTTTCTCGCCGCTCTCGGTCTGTTGCGGGTCCTGACCGAAGATGGCGGCTACCAGGTTCAACTTGGCTGGCGCAATGGGCACGCCGTGTTGCAGGGGGTGGAGAAAGAGGCCATCCTCGAAGCGCTCAGGCGGAATATGACCGGGCGTGCCAAGGCGTTGGAGTTCACCTGGGCGGAATCCACCCGTGGGATCACGCCCCAACATTACCAAACCACGGTGATCCAGGCCGGTTCCGACCGGCGGGCGCTTGGCTTCCTCGCCGGCTGGGGTACAGAGACCGTACTCCGCGTCGACGGCAGCATCACCAACACCCGCCTGGACATGACCTCAGGGCAACAAAAGCTGCTGCGGGATCTTTCCCGTCTGGCGCGGACAATCACCCCGGCCGCATTTGAACGAGCGTTGTTCGGCGGAGCCTATGAACCCCAGTCCTCCTTCGGACTCGATCCGATCGCCGTGCGCACCCACGCCCAGGAGCCCGAAGCCCCCACCAAAAGCGATCCACCCGGTAAGCCGGGATTGATCTGGCTGGCGTTTGAGAGTATCCCCTTGCACCCGGTGATTCCTCTGTCCCCTACCAAGGCGACGACCATCGGTTGGCGTTCCGGGGCGGAGGCCGGCTATGTGTGGCCCCTGTGGAAGTCGCCGCTCGAACTGGCGGAGGTAAGGCTGTTACGGGCGCTGCCGATCGATCGATTACCGCGTAGGCCCGGAGTAACCCAAATTTGGGCCTCCCGCTATGGCACCAATGGCAAGTACGGCATGCTCTTGCCGGCTAGGCGCGAATATTGAGCGATCGTCCAAAACCCGTCCTTTCGCGCTGGGGGAACAGGTTGATAATCATGGTCTTGCAAAACGCCCCAGGAGATCGGAACCAGCCAGGTCAAGTTTTCCTGGGGTTCGCGGAAATGGAGGTAGAATTCTTTATCAATTCGTGAGTTACAAACAGGCTCCCAATCTCCCGGCCCAGGCCGGGACTGCGTTGAAGCAACATCATCGTCGCCGGGTATGCGGCTCCGCAGGCCCCAATCTCCCGGCCCAGGCCGGGACTGCGTTGAAGCGCATGTCTGGGGCCGCGGTCGCCATGGCGGACTTCCCAATCTCCCGGCCCAGGCCGGGACTGCGTTGAAGCAAGAATTCCGCCGCGACTTCGACGCCATTGTGAACCCAATCTCCCGGCCCAGGCCGGGACTGCGTTGAAGCGTCGGTGGCCTTTTGCGCCGGGTTCAGCGCCTCCAGGGCCCAATCTCCCGGCCCAGGCCGGGACTGCGTTGAAGCTAGGACCCTACCTTTGCATGGCGGCGCGTAGTTCCCCAATCTCCCGGCCCAGGCCGGGACTGCGTTGAAGCAATAGCCTGATCGGTGAGGCGCAACACCGGCAGACCCCAATCTCCCGGCCCAGGCCGGGACTGCGTTGAAGCGCCTATCGACCCCAAAACCGGTGCTCCGGTCGGCCCAATCTCCCGGCCCAGGCCGGGACTGCGTTGAAGCGATCTACCGGGAGCGCAATATCCCAGTGCCGCTACCCCAATCTCCCGGCCCAGGCCGGGACTGCGTTGAAGCCGTGTTGGCGGGTTCGTTCCGGTGCCTGGGTTGGCCCCAATCTCCCGGCCCAGGC
>WBZP01002582.1_pt1 | contig 20660 bp, 14 predicted proteins | sample 5204301 | NCBI WGS metagenome assembly WBZP01 (sample SAMN12412401, study PRJNA552823) | activated sludge metagenome | isolation source: activated sludge from nitrification reactor of wastewater treatment plant... | place: USA: Pennsylvania | collected 2017
CTCCTCAACCAGTTACATAGGGGTGCGGGCAGGCCCCGCCCCCAGCTTCAATAGCATACGAAAGCCCTGGCCGCGGTGTTTGACCGGGATCAAAAAGTAGATAAGTAAATTAAAAGATTCCCGAGTTCCAAATTACCCGGCCCTGGAAAGAAACCGGCTGATTCGGCTATCTTTTCCCGGCGGTCAGGACCCCCGCCCCACGGGTCCGGTTATTGTCGAGGCCTTGTCATCCATGCTCGATCCCCAGGTACTGGCAGAGATTTTGGCGTTCAGGTCGGAGCGGGATTGGGAACGCTTCCATACCCCGAGAAATCTGGCGGCCTCCATCGTCATCGAAGCCGCCGAGTTGCTCGAACATTTCCAGTGGTCATCTGGACTGGAAGCCGAGGCCGGAATCAGTGGCGAGCGCTTGGAGGGGATCCGGGCCGAGCTGGCGGATATCACGGTCTATCTCTGCTACCTGGCGCGGGATCTGGGGATAGATATCGACGCGGCGGTACGGGACAAAATGGCGCTCAACCGTCTCAAGTACCCGGTAGACAAGGCCCGTGGGCGCTCGACCAAGTACGACAAGTTGTAATACCGATGCCAGCTCACCTGGCCCCGGATGTTGCTGGGCGGCTCCCGGGCCGGGACTCTAAAGCCCGATTCTTCGTTCTCTTATGGAGAATAATGCCCCTCTAGATTGTTGAATTGTTCTCCTAAAAGAACAAATAATGGCCATCTTTCGTCGATGCCCGGAGCCATCGAAGGCGAGCACCGGTATCGACTCGATAGTGGACGGAATCGGCGGAAAAATGCCCCGGTCGTGGACCGGGGCCAGAGCCTGTCAAGAGACAGTCAGGGCGGGCGTCAGCTCAATTGGGGAAGGCCGCTGGCGTTCACGTGGTAGACCAGACGGTTGAATACATGGTCGACCTCATCGAAGTTGTTGTACATCGCATGGGTGGAGATCCTGAATCCAACGCGGTTGTCGGCCGGATCGGTCTGGCTGTTGCGCCAGGTGACCGAACGGACGTAGATCTTCGGCGATTCGGCGGCCAGGGCGGCCAGGATAGCGTTGATGGCCGTGTTCATGGTGGCGTACTGACCGGAGTCATCCTTGCCCTGGAAGGGATTGAAGGAGGTGAGGGCGGTGGCAAAGCGGCTGTCCGGGTTCTGTTGCACCCAGAGGGCATTGGCGCCCCAGCGGGTGGCGATCTTGGCCTTGAGATAGTTCCCCAGGGTGACGCCGCGCTGGTGGATGTTCCCGATCCCGATGTAGTCGAAGAAGGACAGCGAGTCCGTCATGGCGAAGAGTGCCGGGGTATTGGATTCGCCGCGCAGTTGCATATAGGTGCTCGGCGGCCAGCCGCGACTGTTATACCAACTGCTGGGATCCTGGAAGAGATTGCCGTAGAGGAAGAAGTTGCCCATGGCGAAGGGCGGCAGGTTGCTACCCGTGGTACGTACATAACAGATACCCGTCCCCGGGCCACCGCACAGCCATTTGTGTCCCGCCCCGGCGATGAAATCCGCGCCGTAAGCGTGACAGTCGATAGGTAACATGCCCCAGCCGTGGGCGGTGTCGACGATGGTATAGGCGCCATAACTTTGGGCCAGGGCGCACAACTCGGGTACCGGCATGCGCAGGCCGTTCTTGTAGAAGATCTCCGAGAAGGCAAGGTACTGTTTGTTGCCTGGCCCCAGGGGAGCGGCGAGGGCGGGTTCGAACCAGTCCAGCACATCATTGACCGTGATGCTGGCGGTGAAATTGGAGGGGATGTCGATGACGACGACATCCACGCCATGATAGTCCCGGGCCCAGGCGATGGGACCGGCGAGGGCCGGATGCTCGAAACTGGTGGTGATGATGCGATCTCCCGCCTGCCAGGGCGTGCCGGAGAAGATCAGGTTACAGGCGTCGGTGGTGTTGTAGCTCAGGACGATCTCGCTTGGTAAGGCCCCATAGATGTTGGCGACCGCGGTTTGCCGCGCCGTGGTCGCCGAAGGGGTGATGGGGAAGAGATCGGGGAAGTCGGCGTTGAGATTGATTTGCCAATCCCTGGGATCTTCGCTCTTGTAGAGGTTGTAGACCGCCAGATTATTCAAGGAAAACACCGGTTGCGAACCGGTGGTACCGGTATTCATGTGGATATAATTATTGGGGAGGGCAAAGGCGCGCCGCACCTTCTGCCAATATTTTTCGCTTCCCGGAGTGGCGTTGATCGTCGGATAAGATTGCAGTCGTCCGGGCAGAGAGGAACTGGAACTCCCCGCCGAGGATGAAGAAGAAGCCAAGAGTTCAGCCGGACCGACCAAGCCGGCGACCGCGGCCGTGGCCATGCCTTTCAGAAAATCGCGTCGATTGAAGTTATGGTTGCTAGCGTCGTTCATCAATAAAATCCTCTTTATTAGTTTTTCCAATTGAAGCGTTGAGTAAGTTAGCAACAATCCATAAAAGGTTCTTTGATCCAGGCCAAGAATTCATACCGGGTCCAGGGGATGTAATATTCAGCTCCAGGGACGCCACCAAGAGGGAGCGATGAAGCCGCTGAAGTTGTATTGGTCGAGCAGCCTGAAACAGGGACGGAAGAATTTCGGCGACTGGCTGTCACCCTGTCTGGTGCGGGAACTCTCCGGACGGGAGGTCGTCCATACCCCGCCCAACGGTTGCGACCTGGTGGCGATCGGCAGCCTCCTGCAGCGGGTTAAACATCACTGGTGGAACCGGCGGCTGCACATCTGGGGCACGGGCTTTATCGCCGCTGGGCATCAAGTGACGGCTTACCATGAGTATCACGCCCTGCGCGGCCAATCCTCCGCGGCCATGATTCGCGGTTTGCCCAGGCCGGTTCTGGGCGATCCTGGATTGCTGGCGGCCTGTCTGTTGCCGGACCATGCCAGCCTTCCCAAACGCCACGCCCTGGGCCTGGTGCCTCATTACAAGGACCAGCGGCATCCGGCGGTGCAGAGGTTACAGGAACTCATCCCTCAGGCGCGGCTGATCGACGTCCTCGCCGAACCGTTGGAGGTGTTGCGGGCGATCGCCGGCTGCGAGTTCATCCTCTCCTCCAGCCTGCACGGACTGATCGTCGCCGATGCCTTTGGTCTCCCGAATGCCTGGTTCGAATTCTCCTCCGCCGTGCGCGGCGCCCGCTTCAAGTTTCGCGACTATTACAGCGCCTTCGGCATCATGGAGCCGCAACCCCTGACCCTGGAAAACTTCGATCCCGCCGATATCGAGTGGCTGGCGGCGAGCTATCGGCGAGAGGCGCTGGCAGAACTGCAACGGGGCTTGTTGTCGAGTTTTCCCTTCCCGGCCTCATAGCGCGATTGCCCCAACCCCGCTCCTGCGAGCGGGCAAGGGGAGCGAAGGGTTACGCTCATGGAGCCCAGACCGGCTCCCGGCTCTGGGCTGGCGGCATCGAGCCAGCGGCGAAGCTTCGACTGGGCCTCTGTTTGGATTCTCTGGATCTCTCCGCTCTCTGGGAAGACGGCTGTTGAGCCGGGTAGGGGGCTACTGAACAGCGCTACCGAACCGCTATTGATGCATCGCATCATGATTGCTGCCCGACTCTGCCATAATGGAATTTATTTCCCTGTCTTGCCGTCATAGGTGAAGTAAGGTTCGCCAACAGCCTGAGATCCCAACCCCGCATTCATTACCTTTCTATATGTCCAGTGCCCCAGCAAGAGAGCCAGCATGATCCCCAAGCAGGACCAGAATCCCACCGCGAACAAGGGCGAAGGCGTAGCGACGATGTCGGTAGCGAACATCATCAAGGATCTCAGCCGTCATACACCTTACAACCGCATGGATAAGGATGATCTGAAACGACTGGCGAACCACCTCAGATATTCCAGATATGCCCCCGGCGACTTGGTACTGGTGCCCGGCCCGGAGGAGCCGAAGGAATTCTTCATCATCGCCGAAGGCTGCATCCTGGGCGAGCCGGAACAAGCCCGGGTCGGGGATGAAAGCCTGCGGCAGGAACTCTGCGTGGGGGAATGTTTTCCTCTGGCGGCCTTGTTGACGAATCGACCGGTCACCAGTGCCTTCCGCGCCCGTGAGGCGACCGCCTGTTACCGCCTGGAGCGGGCGAACTTCGAGCGCTTGCTGGAACGCTCGCTGGTGTTCCAGGACTATTGCCGTCGTCGCACCCTGACCCTGTTGGAACATAGCCGACGGGCCTTGCGCGACCTTACCGAACCCGAGGCCGCCGGTCAGTCGCTGCAAGCGCCCCTGGGGAGCCTGTTGCAGCGCCAGCCGGTGACCTGCCCCCTGGGGACAACCTTGGGTAAGGCGATAGACACCATGCATGCCCAGGATGTGGGCTCCATCGTCATCCTGGACAAGCGGGGTGCTCCGGCCGGGATTTTCACCCTGCGCGATCTTCGCAATCGACTCGTGTATTCGGGATGCAATCTCACCGAAAGCATCGACGAGGTGATGCAACCCGATCCTATTACCCTGTTGGATTCGGCCCCCGCCTTCGAGGCCATGCTCACCATGGTGGCCCGCGGCATCCATCACATCGTGGTCACCCGGGATGACCAGGTGGTCGGTGTGGTCTCCGAGAAGACCCTGTTTGCCCTGCAGCGACTGGGCGCCACCCGGGTGGCCGAGACCATCCGCCTCGCCCCCAGTCTGGAGCGTCTGATCCAGAGCGCCGCCGACATTCGCCTGCTCGCCCGTAACCTGATCGCCCAAGGTGTCAACGCCCAGCACATCACCGAGATCATTACCTCCTTGAATGACAGCCTCAGCCGCCGGGTCATCCAACTGGAGCTTGAACGCATCCGTCCAGGAGAGATCGAATTCTGCTGGATGGCCCTGGGTTCCCAGGGGCGTTGCGAGCAAACCCTGGTGACCGACCAGGACAACGGCCTGATCTTCCGCGTCCCCCATGGTGAAACAGAAAAATCGGTACGCAAAAAGCTCCTTCCCTTCGCCGAAGGGGTGAATGCCGCTCTCGACGCCTGCGGGTTCAGCCTCTGCAAGGGCGGGGTTATGGCGAGCAACCCCAAATGGTGTCTCAGTCTGGAGGAATGGCAGGGAACCTTCGGCAATTGGATCCACCGCGGCGACCGCCCGGCCCTTTTGCATGCCACAATCTTTTTCGATTTTCGGCCCCTCTATGGTATCGAGTCTCTGTGCACCGAGCTGCGCCACTGGCTCAACACCACCATCAAGGAAAACTGGCAGTTCCTGCGCAAAATGGCGGAAAACGCCATCGGTAACGCGCCGCCGCTCGGGCTGGTACGGGATTTCGTCGTCGAATCCAAGGGCGAGCATCAGCACACCCTGGATCTGAAACTCAACGGCATCACCCCCTTCGTCGACGCCGCACGAATCTTTTCTCTCCGTGCCGGGGTGTCGGAAACCAACACCCTCGCCCGGCTCCGAGCCGCGGGACGGGCCTGGAATATGGAAGCGACGGAGATTGAGGCTTGGGTGTCGGCGCTGCTGTTCATCCAGCAGATCCGGCTACGTCATCAAAGTGAAAACAAAGATCCCCTTGGGAGCGGTTCAGATAATCGTATGAACCCCGACTGGCTCAATGATCTCGACCGACGCATCCTCAAGGAGGCCTTTCGCCAAGCACGTAAGTTACAGTCCTTATTGGAAAACTTTTTCAGTTTCTAAGCCGGACTCGGTGAGCCGGACAACCCAGGGGGAAGGTTTCAGGCCTCTTTCGCCCAAATTACCGTCGGTATTTCGCCACCAATCCTGATCCCATCAAAGGCCGGGAGAGAGCCCGACCGCTTTTCTGGTCTGTGGTTTTAGTGTAACGTCGCTCGAGTCGCCAAATCAGGGTTTACAAGAATTACACTGGCGGCGGGCAAAACTGGCTACTCTAAACCATTCGGAGACTAGAAAAATGGCCAACGCTCGGTTGGATTGGGGAGCGATCGATCGCGACCCACGCTTCCAGTCGCTACATAGGAAGAAAACGAGGTTCCTCTGGGGCCTGATGATTTTTTCCGTTGTCTACTACTTCCTGCTGCCCATCGGGGCCGCCTACTACCAGGACCTGTTCAAGGTCAAGCTCTGGGGTCCAGTCAATTTCGGCATCCTCTTCGCCATGTCTGAATTCGTCGTCGCCTGGGCCATCGCCGGGGTTTACGCCCAGCGGGCCAACAAGGTGTTCGACAGCATGGCCCAGGAGATCATCCAGGAGGCCAACCGCATAGGAGCCATCAAATGAACACACCAAGAAAATTTGGTTTGCTCACCGCCCTGGCGATGGCGGCCGTCTGCGGCGTCGCCCTCGCCGATGGCGCCGTCGCCGACAAGTTCAAATGGATGACCTTCGCCGTCTTCGGCTCCATCATCGCCGTCACCGCCTACATCACCTACTGGGCGGCCAAACAGACCCGTACCACCACCGAGTTCTATGCCGCCGGGCGTTCAGTGACCGGGGTGCAGAACGGTTGGGCCATCGCCGGTGATTATCTCTCCGCCGCCTCCTTCCTCGGCATCGCCGGCCTCATCTCCCTCTATGGGTATGACGGCTTCATGTACTCGGTGGGTTGGCTGGTCGCCTATATCACCGTGCTGCTGGTCATCGCCGAACCATGCCGCAACATCGGCAAATACACCCTCGGCGACGTCCTGGCCTTCCGCAACAATCCCAAGGCCGCCAAGACCGTGGCGGCCATCTCCACCATTACCGTCTCCACCTTCTACCTCACGGCCCAGATGGTCGGCGGCGGCGTGCTGATCAAGACCCTGATCGGCATCGAGTACGAGATCTCGGTCGCGGTCGTGGGCGTTTTGATGCTGTCCTATGTGGTGTTCGGCGGCATGAAGGCCACCACCTGGGTGCAGATCGTCAAGGCCGGGTTGCTGGTGACCGCCTCCATCCTCCTGGTACTCTTCACCTGGGGCAAGTTCGGCTTCAGCCTGCCCGGTTTCCTCGATGCCGTGGTCAAGGATCCCAAGGTGCAGGCCCAGGTGGCCAAGGTGCTGGGCGATGCCGCCGCTGGCATGAGTGATCTGGAAAAGGGACAACGCTTCCTGGAACCCGGTCTGTTCCTCAAGAGCCCGATCGACCAGATCTCCCTGGGGATGGCCCTGGTGCTTGGCACCGCCGGCATGCCCCACATCCTGATGCGCTTTTTCACCGTACCCACGGCCAAGGATGCCCGCGTGTCCGTGATCTGGGCCATGGCCATCATCGGCGGTTTCTACGTCCTCACCCTCTTCCTGGGCATGGGCGCGGCCATCAACGTGGGTCCGGCCGTCATCTCCGGTATGGACAAGGGCGGCAACATGGCCGGGCCCCTGCTGGCCCAGTTCGTGGGTGGCGGCGCCGACTCCTATCTTGGCAATCTTTTCCTCGCCTTCGTCGCCGCGGTGGCCTTCGCCACCATCGTCGCTGTGGTAGCCGGTCTGGTGTTGGCCGCGGCCTCCGCCATGGCCCATGACATCTATGTCGGTGTCTTCCGTGGTGAGCACGCGACCCCCAGGGAGCAGGTGGTTGCCGCCCGCGTGGCTTCGGTCATCGTCGGCGCCCTCGCCATTTATGTGGGTATCGCCGCCAAGGGTCAGAATGTGGCCCACCTGGTGGCGCTGGCCTTCGCGGTCGCTGCCTCCTCCAATCTGCCGGCGGTTTTCCTCACCCTCTATTGGAAAAAGGCCAATACCTATGGCATCTTCGCCGGCATGATCATCGGCGCCTTCTCGGCCATCGCCCTGGTGATGGTGTCGCCGAACATGACCTATCCGCTGGACGTGGCCAAGGCGCAGAAGAAGCTCTTGGATGGGGAAGCCGCGGTTGAGGCCAAACCCGCCGCCCCGGCCAAACCCGGTGAAGGCTTTCTCTGTGAAATCTTCACCTACTGTAAGGCCGCTACCCCGGCTGCCCCGGCCAGCGTCGCCAAACCGGCCAAGCCCGGACTCCGGGAGAACCTGACGAAGGCGGAAGCCGAACTCGCGGCCGCAGCCGATGACGCCGCCAAGGCCAAGGCGCAGAAAAGCGTCGATGACCTCAAGGCCAAGGTCAAGACCGCCGAAGACACCATGAAGAAGGCGGAGGCGGAAAAGACCAGCATGGTGGGATTGGAAAAACCCTGGCTCAGGTTGAAGAACCCAGGCATCATCTCCATCCCGCTGGGCTTCCTGACAGTGATCCTCCTCTCCCTCTTCACCCGTGATAAGCGGGCGGAAGAGATGTGGGACGAACTCTACGTGCGCCAGAATACCGGCATCCACGCCGAGGCGGCTTCCGCCCACTAAACTCATAGACTTCATTTGGTTTTACCAAGCCCCCGGCTCCAACGGGGGCTTTTTTTTGCCCACACTGGGTCTCGAAGATCCAAGTGCCGGGCAAGAGCCTCTGTCGGGTGGTGGGCCGAAGATCTCCCGCCGCTGATACGGCTGGCTATACTGGAGAGAAATTCTTTTCAGTGACCGAAGGGGGAAGCCGATGCGGCGATCCACGCTGAGTGCGCAACGATTGGTGGCTGTGTTTCTGGCCGGGGTGGTGCTCCTCAATTACCCCCTGCTTTCGCTCTTCGACCAGCCGACCTCCTGGCTTTCCATCCCTGGTCTCTATGTCTATCTCTTTGTCGTCTGGACCGGATTGATCGCCGTCATGGCTTGGATCTCGGGTCGGGACGACTGATGAGTCCTTTCCGGCCCAATCTGAGTCGCGGAGGAAGGCCGTGCTCACCGGCCCCTTGATCGCCACCGCCTCCTTCCTCTATCTGGGGCTGTTGTTCGCTATTGCCTACTGGGGGGATCGGCGGGCAGACGCGGGGCGTTCGGTAATCACCCACCCCCAGGTCTACGCCCTCTCCCTCGGCGTCTATTGCACCGCCTGGACCTATTACGGCAGTGTGGGTCGGGCGGCGGCGGTGGGTGTCGGTTTCCTGCCCATCTACCTGGGACCGACCCTGGCTGCGGCCCTCTGGGGGTTCCTGATGTTGAAGATGGTGCGGGTGAGCAAGACTCAGCGCATCACCTCCATCGCCGATTTCATCGCCTCCCGCTACGGTAAGAGCCATCTCTTGGGCGGCCTGGCGACGGTGATCGCGGTGGTCGGCATCGTGCCCTACATCGCCCTGCAACTCAAAGCCGTCTCCAACAGCTTCTCCATCCTGCTCCACTACCCGGAAATCGTCATGCCGAGCCGCTCCGGCGCCCTGCCGGTGTGGCAGGATACGGCGCTCTATGTCGCACTGGTGATGGCCGTATTCACGGTGCTGTTCGGCACCCGCCATCTGGACGCCAGCGAACGTCATGAAGGCATGGTGGCGGCCATCGCCTTCGAGTCCATCGTCAAGCTGGTGGCCCTGACCCTGGTCGGGGTGTTCGTCACCTATGTTCTCTACGACGGCTTCACCGATATCTTCGAGCGGGCCGAGGTCGCCGGCATACTCAAACCCCTGCTGGCCCCGGCGGTGGGCGGCTATGACGCTTGGTTTTCCCTCTCCTTTCTCTCGGCGCTGGCGGTCATGATGCTGCCGCGACAGTTTCAGGTCGGGGTAGTGGAGAACAGCGACGAACGCCATCTGCGGCGGGCACTGTGGATGTTTCCGCTCTACCTGCTGTTGATCAATCTCTTCGTTCTGCCCCTGGCCCTGGCCGGCAAGTTGCAATTCCCCAGCGGAGTCGATGCCGATACCTTCGTACTGGCCCTTCCCATCGCCCATCAACAGGAATGGCTGGCGCTGCTGGCCTATCTGGGAGGCCTCTCGGCCGCCACCGGGATGGTCATCGTGGAGACCACCGCCCTCTCCACCATGGTCTGCAATGATCTGGTGATGCCCGGATTGCTGCACCGCTGGCGGCGCGTCACGCCGCCGGAGGACCTCACCTCGGTCCTGCTCGGGGTGCGCCGGGGCGCCATCTTCGCCATCCTGTTGCTGGGCTACCTGTACTTCCGCCTGGCCGGCGAGGCTTATGCTCTGGTCAGCATCGGGCTCATCAGCTTCGCCGCGGTCGCCCAATTCGCGCCGGTGATCATCTGTGGTCTCTATTGGCGTGGCGGCACCAGGGAAGGGGCTTTCGCCGGGCTGACCGGGGGCTTCCTGGTCTGGGCCTATACCCTGTTGTTGCCGTCCTTCTCCAAGTCGGGCTGGTTGCCACGGGAGTTCCTGGAATTGGGTCCCTTCGGCATCGCCTGGCTCAAACCCCAGGCTCTTTTCGGTCTCGGCGGTCTGGACGAGATCTCCCACTGCCTGTTCTGGAGTCTGGCGGCTAATCTCGGCACCTTTATCCTGGTCTCCCTCACCCGTGGCCCCACCGCCACCGAAACCACCCAGGCCACGGTCTTCGTCGATGCCCTGAAACGGGATCGCCCGGGAAAAACCGGTCTATGGCGGGGACGGGCGGAAGTGAACGAACTCCTGACCCTGGCTGGACGCTTCCTCGGACAGAAACGCGCCCATCAAGCCTTCTTCGCCCACGCCCGCGCGCGGGGGCTCAAAGGCACCGCTGCCCTGCCGGCGGATGCCGAGACGGTGAACTTCGCCGAAACCCTGCTGGCGGGGGCCATCGGCAGCGCCTCGGCGCGGGTGATGGTGGCTTCGGTGGTCACCGAGGAGCCCTTCGGCCTGGACGAGGTGATGAACATCCTCGACGAAGCCTCGCAGATCCGCGCCTACAGCAAGGAACTGGAACAAAAGTCCCGGGAGCTGGAAATTGCCACCGCCGAACTCAAGGCGGCCAACAACAGACTCCAGGAGCTGGACCGGCTGAAAGATGACTTCATGTCCTCGGTGACCCATGAACTCCGTACCCCCTTGGCTTCGATCCGCGCCTTTTCCGAGATCCTGCACGACGACCCCGACATCGATGCGGCGGAACGCACCCGCTTTCTCGCCATCATCGTCAGCGAGACCGAGCGCCTGACCCGACTGGTGAACCAAGTGTTGGACCTGGCCAAGATCGAGTCGGGGAATGCCGAATGGCAGATCGAAGAGGTGGATCTTGCCGAGATCCTGCGCGAATCCTTGACCACCACCGAGCAACTCCTCCGCGAAAAAGGGGTAAAGGTCCATCTCGATCTCCCCCGACAACCCGCCTTGGTGCGCGGTGACCGGGATCGTTTGTTGCAGGTGATGATCAACCTGCTCTCCAACGCCGGGAAATTCGTTCCCCAGCCGCGGGGGGAGGTCTGGCTGAGCCTGAGGGAGGTGTATCGGGCCTACCAGGTCAGTATCGCCGATAACGGACCCGGCATCCCGCCGGAGTTGCAGTCGGCTATCTTCGAGAAATTCCGCCAGGTCGGCGGACGCGCCAAGCCCGTGGGTACCGGCCTGGGACTCCCCATCAGCCGCCAGATCATCGAACACCTTGGCGGTCGGCTGTGGGTGGAAAACGTCCCGGATCAGGGGGCCATTTTTTATTTCCAATTACCACGGGTCGATACCGACCCCAGCGAGGATGATTGACGCCGCCATGACCAAACAAGTTCTCATCGTCGACGACGAGCAAAATATCCTGATCTCCCTCGAATACCTGATGCGCCGGGAAGGTTATGAGGTGCGGGTGGCCCGGGATGGCGAGGAAGGACTACGCAGCCTCCGTGACCAACCACCGGATCTGGTGCTGCTCGATGTCATGATGCCCAAGCTCAACGGTTTCGAGGTCTGTCAGGCAATCCGCGCCGACTCCGCCCTGGCCGGGGTGCGTGTCCTCATGCTCTCCGCCAAGGGCCGCGAAGCTGAGATTGCCAAGGGACTGTCCATCGGCGCCGACGCCTATATCTCCAAACCCTTCTCCACCCGGGACCTGGTGGCCAAGGTCAAGTCCATGCTCGAAAACCAAGCGACCTGAGAGGCTCGGATGTCCCGGATCGCCATCTCGGCGGATAGGAGCGCAATCGGCGTGCTCCCTATCACTCCTTGAACCTCATTGACCTTGAGAGGGAAGTTCAGATGCCGCACTCCCCATCAGAAGCCAAGATCCTTACCGAGGCCTACACAGGTATGGAATACGGCAGCCTGCGCCGCATCCCCAGACATCCGGCGGTGGTGGTGTCCCCCACTACCAGGGTGCAGGACGCCCTGTTGCAGATCCACCAGGCCAAGGCGGACGCCGCCGTGGTGGTCGATCCCCAGAGCCAACTGCCGCTCGGTATCCTCACCCTACAGAATCTGGTACAAGGCATCGCCATGGAGGACTGCGGTTTGGGCGAACCCGTGGTGAGCGCCATGACCGCGGCCCCCGTCACCCTACCGGCTGATGCCCAGGTGCACCGGGCGACGGTATTGATGACCAAGCACCAAATGCAACACCTGGTGCTGGTGGAGGCCGATGGCCGCCTGTTCAATCTGGTCTCTCAAGCGGACATCTTCGGTCTGCGCGGTGGCGGGGCGGAAGAGCTGGCTGCAATCATCGCCGCGGCGGTGGATGTCGAGGGCTTGGCCAGGGCGGCGGATGAGGTTCGAGCCAGGGGTGGCGAACTTTTTTTCGCCGGCATGGGGGTCGAGACCCTGTGCGAGTGGATGTCTTCTCTCAACGATCTCATCGCCATGCGGGTGATCGAGTTGATCGAGGAGGAACATGACCTGCCCCCCCTGCCTTGGTGTTGGCTGGTATTCGGCTCCGAGGGGCGGATCGAACAGACCTTTGCCACCGATCAGGACAATGGTCTGATCTTCCTGCCGGCCGACGAACAAGGGAATGACCGCCTGCGTCAGACCTTCCTCCCCTTCGCCCAGGCGGTGAACCGGGCACTGGATACCTGCGGCTTCACCCTCTGCAAGGGCGACATCATGGCCGGTAACCCGGAGTGGTGTCTGAGTCTGGGAGAATGGCAGCAGAAATTCGACACCTGGATGAGCACCCCGGACCCTAAGGCGCTGCTCAACAGCACCATCTTTTTTGATTTCCGTCCCCTCTACGGGCGTTATGAGCTGGCGGATGCCCTGCGTACCTGGCTGTCGCCCCGTTCCCCGAGCCGCCCGCTCTTTCTCCGCGCCATGGCCGAGGAGGCCCTGACCTGTCAGCCGCCGCTGGGCTGGATCGGCAACTTCGTCTATGACGGCGGCAAGAAGCATCCCCATACCATTAACCTCAAGCTGCGCGGGAGTCGTCCCTTCGTCGATGCCGCCCGGGTCTGGAGTCTCGCCCAGGGGGTCTGGGCTACCAATACCGGCGAGCGCCTGCGCGTCACGGCCAAGGCCCTGCGTCGCACCCCCAAGGATGTGGCCGCCGCCACCGAGGCTTTCTACCTGATCCAACGTTTCCGCATCCAGCAACAGCTCGAAAGCGACCATCTGGATGCCAAAAACCGCCTCGATCCCTCCTCGCTCAACGACCTCAATCAGTTGATGCTCAAATATGCCTTCAAACAGGGCAAGCGACTGCAACAATGGCTGGAAATGGATTATCAGTTGTAGACGATCGCCCAACGACCTGGGAAGGCCAAGGGAGTCGGATGATCTCGGTCGGGATCCCGGCTTGGTTGAAGATCTCGATCCGCCAAGGTATGGTTGGACAATAGGCACGGTCATGGGGCGATTTCTGTCAAAAAATATACCCGCCTGCTGGTCTGTTCGTCCGCCTTCGACGTTACGCCAGCCGTTACAGAGCTCGCTCTGCGCCGGCTGGCGCGCCTGGAAGGCGGACGAACAGCCGTCGCATTCAGGTATATCTTTTTCCGGCAATCGCCCGGGTAGCCCTCCTCTTCATGCGGGGAGGATAAGCGGAGCGCGTCCGCCACAGCTGGTATAACTCAATAAGGCTCGCAACAGATGGGCTCAAACAACCTCCTACCACTCTCCTCCCTGCGACAGTACCACTCTGGCGGTCTCCCCCAGGACCTCGGAGAGGCCTCTTCACGATCCCGGAACGAGTTTGCTGCGATCGCACATAATCTGCTTGCGCGTTTGCTGCCCCTTCGTCCCAGACTCGCCGAAGAGGAGAAAGCCCGACTACAGCTGTGGCGATCCGGGCGACGTCCGGATACCAGGCTCCTCTTTGAACAATCGCGCTATGTGGTGGTGGATGTGGAAACCGGTGGTCTCAATCCGGCCAAGGATCGCCTCATCGCCATCGGCGCCGTGGCCGTGGTGGCCGGACGGATCCAGATTACCGACAGTTTCGAAGCCATCCTGCGCCAGGAAGCCGCCAGCACCCCGGAGAATATCCTCATCCATGGCATCGGCGGCACCGCCCAGCGGGAGGGCATCCCGCCGGTGAAGGCACTGTTGGATTTTCTCGACTATCTGGACTCCTCTCCCCTGGTGGCTTTCAACGTCGCCTTTGACGAGACCGCCATAAAAACCGGCTGCCGGAAGTTCCTGGGTTTGCAACTCAAATGGCCCTGGCTCGACCTGGCCTTTCTGGCCCCGGCACTGTACCCCGAGATCGCCCATGTCCGTCGTTCCCTGGACGACTGGACCGGGCAATTCAAGATCAACAATTACTCCAGACATTCGGCTCTGGCGGATGCCCTCTCCACCGCCCAACTCTTTCTCGTCCTGTTGAACAAATCGCGTCAGCACAATTCCAAGACCTTTGCCCATCTCATGGATCACGAGCAAGCCCAACGCTGGGTGAAATGGGTGCGTTGATGCTACTTATTCGTTGTCGTTTGATCTTCTCCGTCCGTCTATGAGTACCAAATCCACATCCAGTATGGCGCCCAGCCTGTTTCAGGCCACCACCACCGACCTCAAGCGCTACGCCCCCTTCGATGCCATGGAAGAGGGACATCTACGCTTTTTGGTGGAACGCCTGACCCTCAGCTATTTCTCCGCCGGTGCCACCCTCATCGATCCCAACCATGGCGTTCCCGATCGGCTCTTGATCATCAAGCAGGGCTCGGTCGCTGGTACCGGCGGGCGTAGCGCCACCATCTACCTGGAAGAGGGGGACATGTTGCCCGTTGGCTCGCTCATCGGAAAGCGACCGACGGTACTCACCTTCAACGCCCTGGAGGACACCTTCTGTTATGCCCTGCCGGACGATGATTTCGACGCCCTGATCGAGCAATCGGCGACCTTTGCCAACTTTTGTACCCGCCGCATGGCCTCGCTCCTGGAACAATCCCAGCGCCGGGTACAGTCGGACTATGCCGTCACTCTCACCAATCAACCCCTGGGGGAACCCCTGCTCAATCTCATCCGGCGCTCGCCGGTCGCCTGCCATCAGGAGCTTCCAGTCGCGGAGGGCGTACAGATGATGCGGGATGCCGGGGTAAGCGCGCTCCTCATCACCGATGTCGGGGGCCGTCTCAGGGTCATCTTCACCCTGCGGGACCTCCGTAACCTCATCGCCGATGGTCAGTATCGCAACGAGCGTCCGATCGGTGAGCTGATGCGCTCCCACCCCCAGGTTCTTCCCCCCTCGGCGACCGCCTTCGAGGCGGCCATGGTCATGGCCAAGCATGGTTTCCACCATGTCCCCGTGGTCCAGGACGATCAACTTCTGGGCATGGTTTCGGAGACGGATCTCTTCGCCCTGCAGCGGCTGAGCGTGACCCAGATCAACACCGCTATCGCCGCTGCCGGGGATGTGCCGAACCTGAGCAAACTGGCCGCCGATATCCGCTTGCTGGCGCGCAACCTTCTGGCTCAGGGGGTCAATGCCGCCCAACTCACCGAGCTGGTATCCATCCTCAACGACCAGATCACCCAACGCCTGATCCGGCTCGAACTCGCTCATGCCGGCCTCAGTGCCAGAAACGTCTGTTGGCTGGCCTTCGGTTCGGAAGGGCGCATGGAACAGACCCTGGCGTCGGACCAGAACAACGGTCTGGTGTTCATCGAGGACAACCATCCCGAGCAACGGAATCGGCTGTTGGGTATCGCCTGCCATGTCAACGAGGCCCTGGCCCGTTGTGGCTTCCGCCTATGCGCCGGCAACGTCATGGCGAGCAATCCCGATTGGTGCCTGAGTCTGGAGGAATGGAAACAGACCTTCTCCCATTGGATCGACCACCCGGACCCCCAGACCCTGCGCTCCGCCAAGATCTTTTTCGACTTCCGCCCCCTCTGGGGCAACGAAAAGCTGGCCTTCACCCTCAGGCACTGGGTCACCAGCAAAGCCAAAGGCCGTCAGGAATTCCTGCAACCCCTGGGGGAGATCGCCCTGAGCCATCATCGCCCGCCGCTGGGGATGATCCGTGATTTCAGTCTGGATGAACACGAGGGTCGTCAACACACCCTCGACCTCAAACGCAATGGTGCCTCCATCTTCGTCGACGCCGCGCGGATCTTCGCCCTTGCCACCGGGATCCAGGCTACCGGCACGGTGCAGCGCCTGCAGGATTCGGCCAACGCCCTCGACATCTCCGACAGCGAGGTCAATGCCTGGAGCGATGCCTTCTACTTCATCCAGATGCTGCGCCTGAAACGCCAGCAGGAGGCCGCGGCCCGGGGGGAGAAGCCGGACAACTATCTGGACCCGGACACCCTCAACGATATCGACCGACGCATCCTCAAGGAGGCCTTTCGTCAGGCGCTAAACCTGCAAAACCGGCTGAAAGTGGTGGCCCAGATCTAGCCTGTCTCTTGAGGCGGGCTGGTCGGTTATTCCGACGAGCTGTCCTGGACCGAATCTCCGGGCCGGGGGAAAGGTTTCCTGGGCACAGGGTTCGTCTCGATCACCGGCTTGGACACACCCCGGCTTCAAATCCCTTGACTTTGTCCCCCTACCTCGGATCGAACCATGCCAACTGAGCCTTCAACCAAGCTTGAGACCTTCCCCAATCCCAATCCCGAGCGCGATTACCGCATCAAAATCCGCCTACCCGAGTTCACCTGTCTTTGCCCCAAAACAGGTCAACCCGATTTTGCCGTCCTCTATCTGGAATACATTCCGGAGCAACTCTGTATCGAGTTGAAGTCGCTGAAACTCTATATCTGGTCTTTCCGCGACCAGGGTGCCTTCCATGAAGCCGTCACCAACCAGATCCTCGATCATCTGGTGGCTACCGCCCAGCCCAGGTATATGCGCCTCAAAGCCAAATTCAATGTTCGGGGAGGGATTTATACCAGCGTCCTGGTTGAATACCGGGCGCCGAGATGACAAAAAGCTGCGGTTTCCAGTTTCCGACTGGTCGGGCGCGGGCTCTGGTCCTGAATCCGTCGCTGAGAGAAAGACCCGGGAGGAGGGTATCCTCACTTGGCCATTCCGGGCATGGGTCGAAAATGGCCGGTTTTTGTTCTTATTAAGAGAACAATATAGTCATTATAAATGTAATTGTTCTATTTAGGAGAACGAAGAATCGGGTCGCTACGCCCGTGCCCGGAAGTGATCTAGGCTGTGGGCGTATTCTCGGACTTGATCCGGGGCTCGCCGTCGCTCGTACCGCGGCAAAGGTCTGCGCGGGCCAGCCCGCTTCCCCAGGCCATGGCGGGTTCAGGCGCTTGCTGGCACCCAGCGAGGCGAGAAAACCGCACCGGAATCGGCCTCAGTTCCCGTCCCGCTGGGACAGCCACTTGAGCAGGGTCGCGAAGAGGGCGTCAGGGTTCACCGGCTTGGCGATAAAGTCATTCATGCCCGCCTCCAGACAGTTCCGCCTGTCCTCCGCAAAGGCGTTGGCGGTCATGGCCAGGATGGGGACATCCGCTCCCCTGGGCAATTGGCGAATCCGCCGGGTGGCTTCCAGGCCATCCATGCGGGGCATCTGCATGTCCATCAGGATCAGGTCATAGTCTTTATCGCCCGCCAGGCGCACCGCCGCGGCGCCGTTCTCGGCCGGATCGACCACCTGGCCTATCTCCTCCAGGAGGCTTTGGGTGACCTCGAGGTTGATCGGATCATCTTCGACCAGCAAGATCCGGCGGCCAGGATACCGCTCGATCAGCCTGGCCTCGACCGCGTTCATGGCGGCGGACGCCGGGGATTGGACGGCGGCGGTCGCCTTCTTCAGCCTGGCCGTGAACCAGAAGGTGCTCCCCAGCCCGAGCCGGGTCTCGACGCCGGCCGTGCCCCCCATCAACTCCGCCAGTCGCTTGGTGATCGCCAGGCCGAGACCGGTGCCGCCATATTTCCGCGTGGAGGAATTATCCGCTTGCTCGAACAAGGAAAAGAGTCTCGGCACCGCCTCCGGGGCGATACCGATCCCGGTGTCCCTGACCTCGAAGCGGATCAGGAGGTTGTCGCCGCTTTCCTCTATCACCCTGGCACCCAGGGTGATGGTGCCGGCGGCGGTGAACTTGATCGCATTGGCGGCGTAATTCAGCCATCCCTGCTGGATCCGGGTCGAGTCGCCGAGCAGCGGTCGAGGGAAGGCTGGCACATCCACCAGGAGTTCAAGCGGCTTGGCTTGGGCCCGCGACTGGACCATGGAGACGACATCGGCCGCGATAGCCTGGATGTCGACATCGCTTTCCTCGATGTCGAATTTTCCCGCCTCGATCTTGGAGAGATCCAGGACGGTGTTGATGATCTCCAGCAGATGGTGCCCAGCCGTATCGATGTTGTCGAGTCGTTCCGCCTGTTGGGGCGTCACCCCCGAGCGGCGGATCAGGTAGGCCATGCCGGTGATGGCATTGAGCGGGGTACGGATCTCATGACTCATGTTGGCCAGAAAGGCGCTTTTGGCGATATTGGCCGCCTCCGCCGCTTCCTTGGCCCTGGCCAGTTGTCGGGTGCGTTGATCGACCAGCTCTTCCAGACGCTGGCGGTGGCGGTTCAGTTCTTCCAGCAGGTGTTTTTTCTCGGTGACGTCCTGCATGACCGCCAGCACCGGAATCCTGGCGTCCGCCCGATCAAGGATGACGGTGGAGATCTCTACCGTGCGATGTTGGCCGTTCTTCCGGGTGATGACCCATGGCTCGTGATCCAGGTCGTCGCCTTCTCGCATGCGTTCCATGCGTTGCCTGGCTCGCTCCTGGACCTCGGGATCGCTGTAGACACTCTGGTACCAACCGAGACGGTTGATGTCATCCATCCCATAGCCGGTCAGCACCTGCATCGCCCGATTCCAGACCGTGAAGCGGACATAGGGGGGATCGGGGACGGCATGGCAGACAGCCACGCCGTCGACCATCAGCTCGATGATGGATTCGGCAAAATGGATCTGTTCATAGAGGCGACGCTGCAACGCCTTGCGATCGGAGATATCGCGACAGACGGCGATCACCACCCCCTGGCCGCCCAGTTCGACGCCGCTGGCGCTGATCTCGACGTCATAGACCGAGCCATCCTGGCGCCGATGGCGGCTTTCAAAGGTTCGGCCGACATTGGCGAGATTGGAGAAGTCGGCGCGGATCCGAGCCTCGTCCATCTCGGCCTCGAAATCCCAGGTATGCAGCTTGAGGACTTCTTCCCGGGTGTAACCCAGCATCTCGGCGAAACGCTTGTTGGCGTCGATCACCCGGTGGTTCTGATCATGGATGGAGATACCGTCCCGGGAATTGTCGATCAGGACATGGCGTCGCACACTTTCCTCGGCGAGCCTTTCCTGCAAGGCGAACCGGCGTTTCCACTGTCGGCTTCCCCACCAGGCCGATCCCAGGGTCGCCGATAGGAAACCTAGCAGCAGCCAGCTTACCCGGGTGACCTCGGCCCACCAGGGCGACATATACTCCGCGTATCCCAGGCCGATGGCGATGGTGAAGGGCAGCCCGGGGACGCGATGGAGGGCGTAGGTGCGTTCGACGCCGTCCGGAGTGGCGGCCGAGTGGAACATGGTCTCGGACTGACCGGAGGCCAGGGCCGCCTGGAAGTCCGGCGAGACCTGCTTGTTGCCGGGTTGACCCACTGGGCCATCGAGCGGGGGAAAGCGGGCGATAAGTCCCTGATCCGTGTAGCGCAGGACAGCGGTGCCCGAAGCCCCCAGATCCGGGATGGAGAGGATGGCGGCAAAACTCTCAACCGGCACCGAAGCCGAAACGATTCCCGCAAAGCCACCCTCCCGTCCGAAATAGGCCCGGGTGAAGGCGACGATCCAGCGTTTCGATGCCCGTCCCAAGATGGGTGCCGTGACGATCAGGCGCCTTTGTCCGCTCTCCCGATGGGTGTGGAAGAAGTCGCGGTCGGCGCAATTGATCGGTTCCTCCGGGCGCACATCCTTGCCCCAGAGGGCCTCCCCCTTGGCGTTGGTCACCCGGATGGCCGCGACCTCGGGGAGCTGCGACACCTGAATCCTCAAGAATCTATTCATGGTTTCAGCGTCGATCCCCCCGCCCGCCGACTGGTGCTCCAGTTCCTGCACCACCCGGACGAGGGTATCGTCGATGACCCTGGCCTTGGCGGCGATGTTCTGCTCCAGCAACTGGGCCAGGTTTTGGGTCAGGGTTTCCACCCGTTCCCGATAGTGGATGCGACTTTGCCGCAGCGCCCCTACCCCGAGGGCGATGACCAGGACATTGACCAGGGCCACGACGACGAACAAAAACACCACCGGGCGCAGCCCCCGGTTGAGGATAGGAAGCCCGGCCCCCTCCGTCGTGCGGCTCGTCCCCGCCGTGAGCTGTTGGATATCACTTGGATTCATAGGTGAAATATAGTACCCAAAATAAGGTCATTCATCGCCTTGACAACCGTGGCATGAGGGATGGCTGATTCCGGGGAACGGGGTCGATTGGGAAGCCGTTCCTCATCAGCCAGACCGATAATGTTACAATCGGTGATGTTAATTGATTGCTTGAATACAACTCTATCCAGGCCGTGTTCACAAAATTGCTAGCGGAGCATGATCACGATGAGGGCGACGGTGACGAAAGCCAGGAAGTTGGCTTTGAGTTTTTCATAGCGGGTGGCGACT
>WBZP01002583.1_pt1 | contig 20652 bp, 13 predicted proteins | sample 5204301 | NCBI WGS metagenome assembly WBZP01 (sample SAMN12412401, study PRJNA552823) | activated sludge metagenome | isolation source: activated sludge from nitrification reactor of wastewater treatment plant... | place: USA: Pennsylvania | collected 2017
GGTCAGCACGCCGTCCTGGATCAGCACGTTGTAACCGCTCGGATGACCCTCGTCGTCGTAACCGATGGCCCCCCACTGGCCACGCATCGTCCCGTCGTCCACCAACGTGATCAGTGGCGAGGCGACGACCTGGCCCTGCTTGCCGCGATACACCGAGCCGCCCTTGCCCACCAGGTCGGCTTCCAGCCCGTGACCGCAGGCCTCGTGGAACAGCACGCCGCCCGACCCACGCTTGATGACCACCGGCAGGGCGCCGCTCGGCGCCGGGCGGGCGCGCAGCTTGGTCATCGCCTGGCGGGCCGCCTCCCGAGCCAGGTCGTCCACGTCCACCGCGTCGAACATCTCGTAGCCCATGGTGAAGCCGGCGCTCTGGAACCCGGTCTGCATGCCGCTGTCCCCGTCGGCAACGACCACGCAGCGAACGTTGATCCTGGTCTGCTCATCGTGGGCCAGCACGCCGTCGGTGTTGGCCACGAGGAACCGCTTGCGCCCCTCGGCGTAGCTGGCGCTGACCTGGGTGACCGCAGCCCCGGCGGCCCGGGCCGCGGCGTCCATGCGCGACAGCAACTCCACCTTGGCAGCCGTCGACACCTCGGTGGGGTCCTGGTCCACGGGGCTGACCCGGCGCGTGCCGCCGGGAGTCAGCGCGACGGTGCGCACCCCTCCGCCGCCCTGGCTGGCGGCCGCGGCGGCGGCCTCGGCGGCACCGATCAACCCGGCCTCGGACAGATCGGAGGTGTAGGCGAACCCGGTGGTCTCGCCCTTGATCACGCGGATCCCGGCGCCGCGATCCCGGCCGCTGTTGACCTGCTCGACCTTGCCGTCGTCGAGGCCGGCCGACGTTCCTCGGCGATCCTCGGCGTAGACCTCGGCGAAGTCACCGCCGGTACGTACGCCGCGGGCGAGCACGCGCTCCAACACGTCTTGGTCGATCATCTCGGGGAGCCTACCGAGCGACGTCCGCAGCGGGCTCGGCACCCGCCTACGCTCCCGAGAACGCCGGCGAAAGGGACGACACCATGACCACGCTCCTGTTGGGCACCCGCAAGGGCATCTTCAGCATGGCCTCCGACGCCGGACGCAGCGCCTGGACGCTGGACGGCCCGGCGTTCCTCGGCCACGTCGCCCATCACGTCGTGGCCGACCCGCGCGATCCCCGGCGCATCCTCGCGGCCATGCGCACCGGCCATCTCGGGCCCACCGTCTTCGGCTCGGCCGACGGTGGCGACACGTGGACAGAAGCGAGCAGGCCACCGGCGTTCCGTACCGGCGAGGCCCTCGGTCGCAGCGTGAAGAAGGTGTTCTGGCTGACACCCGGCCACGCCAGCCAGCCGGGCACATGGTTCGCCGGCGGCTCGCCGCAGGGTCTGTTCGTGTCCCATGACCACGGCGACACCTGGGCGCCGGTCGACGGCTGGAACGACCATCCGATGTGGACGACGTGGGCGGAGTGGCCCGAGGAGCAGACCCCGGACGGCTCGATGCTGCACTCGATCAACGTCGACCCGCGCGACGCCCGGCACATGTACATCGGCTTGTCCGGTGGAGGGGTGTTCGAGACCACCGACGGCGGCGCCGACTGGCGCCCGCTGAACCGCGGCGTGCAGGCCGAGTTCCTGCCCTCGCCCGACGCCGAGTTCGGCCACGACCCGCACTGCGTCCGGCTGCACCCGGCCAGCCCGGACCGGCTGTACCAGCAGAACCACTGCGGCATGTACCGGATGGACCGCCCCGACGGGGCCTGGGTGCGGATCGGCGACAACATGCCCGCCGCGGTCGGTGACATCGGCTTTCCGGTGGAGTTGCACCACGCCGACCCCGACGTGGCCTGGGTCTTCCCGATGGACGGAACCGACGTCTGGCCGCGTACCAGCCCCGACGGCCGCCCGGCCGTGTTCTGCACCAGGGATGCGGGCAGCACCTGGCATCGCCAGGACACCGGCCTGCCTGATCGTGCCTGGTTCACCGTCAAGCGCCAGGCGATGACCACCGACCGCGAGGAGGTGGTGGGCGTGTACTTCGGCACCACGAGCGGCGAGGTGTGGGCCAGCGCCGATGAGGGCCAGCGGTGGACGCGCATCGCCGCCCACCTCCCGGAGATCTACTCGGTGGAGTGCGCCTGATGCGGGTGCGCATCCCCACACCGCTGCGCTCCTACACCGCGGGAGCTCCGGTGGTGGAGGCCGCCGGAACCACGGTGGCCGAGGTCCTCGAGGATCTCGACCGTCAGTTCCCCGGCATGCGGTTCCGGGTGGTGGACGAGCAGGGCGCGCTGCGCGTGCACATGAAGGTCTTCGTCCGCCAGGAATCGGTGCGTGAGCTGTCCACGGCACTGGAACACGACGGGGAGATCACCCTGATGCAGGCGCTGTCCGGAGGCTGAACCCGGCGGGCTCGTGCTCGTCCGGCCGGCGGATGGCCATGACCCCCGCTGCGGCAACGAGGCAGCAGACAGCGGCAACGACGAAGGCCGGTTTGTACGAACCGGACGAGTCGTGCAGCGCCCCGGCGCCCCACGCCGCCAGCGCGCCGCCGATCTGGTGCCCGGCGAACACCCAGCCGTACACCAGCGGGCCACGGTCACGGCCGAAGTGCTGGATGCACAGTGCGATCGTGGGTGGCACGGTCGCCACCCAGTCGAGCCCGTAGAACGCCATGAAACCGAACAGGCTGCCGCCGCCGTGGGCCAGCGCCGGGTCGAGGGCGAACAGGCTGAGCCCGCGCAGCAGGTAGTAGGCGAGCAGTAGCTTGCGCGGGTCCACGCGGTCGGTGAGCCACCCGCTGAACAGCGTGCCGGCGATGTCGAACCCACCGATCAACGCCAGGTACGTGCCGGCCGTGGTCTCGCTCATCCCGTACTCGTGCGCCGCGGAGATGAAGTGCGTCTGCACCAGCCCGGTGGTGGACAAGCCGCACACGGCGAAGCTGCCGAACAGCAGCCAGAACGCCCCTGACGACCAGGCGGCGCGCAACGCGCCGAACGCCGCGCCTACCGGGTTGCCGATCGGCGCCACGGGTGGCGTGTCGTCGGTGGCGCCGAACGCCCGCAGGCCCACGTCCTCTGGCCGGTCGCGCAGGAACAGGACCACCACCGGCACCACGGCGAACACGCCGATGGCGACGCTGAGGCCCACCCACCGCCACCCGTGGTGCGTGGCCAGCGTGGTCAGCAGGGGAAGGAAGACGAGCTGCCCGCTGGCCGTCGCCGCAGTGAGCGCCCCAGTCACCAGCCCGCGGCGGGTCACGAACCACCGGCTGGCCACGGTGGAGGCGAAGACGGTGGCCATGCAGCCCGAGCCGGTACCGACCACGACACCCCACAACCCGTAGAGGTGCCACGGCTGGGTCATCTGGGTGGTCGCCAGGGCGCCGATGCCGATCACGACCAGGGCGATCAAGGTGACCCGGCGCAGGCCGAAGCGCTGCTGGAGCGCAGCGGCGAACGGCCCGATGAAGCCGAACAACAGCACGTTGATGCTGACGGCCAACCCGACGGTTCCCCGGCTCCAGCCGAACTGGTCGCGCAGCGGATCGATCAGCACACTTGGCGCGCTGCGCACCCCGGCGGCGCCGAGGAGGATGGCGAAGGCAGCGGCGAAGACGACCCAGTGGCCAGCGGCGCCGATGCACCCGGCGACGCCCCGACCGCCGACGGCACACACACGACGGCTGCGCCGAACAGGGCAACACCGGCCGACCGAGTGCATCGTTTCACTGGATTCATCTGGACATCATGCTCCATCGATGTATGCGACCGAGGTCGACCGCTTCCACCGCACATCGTTGTGCTGGCGGGGTCTCAGGCCTGAGAAAGGTACTCATAGTCCAAGATCGGCCGGCTTGCCGTTCGCACAGTATCTGCTGGTGCTCAGGGGAGCCCGGCGAACAACGCCAGGGCGGCCCGCGGGCCCGGCAGCCGGATACGTCTCGCTCAGTGGCCCGTCGTCCGACGCCGCGAGCGAGACACGTAGACCACGGTCACCAACCCCACCCCAATCAGCAGCAACGAGGCCGCCAGTCGAAGGGTGTCGGAACTGTCCGATCCGGTACCGGGCAGCGGTGGTGCTGGCCGCGTGGTTGGCGTTGGGCCGGGAGGCTGCTTGCCAACCGTCACCGACGCGGTATCGGTGTCGCCCACCGGTGCCCTGCCACCCGGTGGGTTCGCCGTCACCGTCGCTGTGTTCGGCGAGATCGCCGCCGTGAGGTTGGTGCTGGTACATGTCCACCGAACCACCGCTGCCGGCGCGACGCTGGCCAGGGCAGGGATCGACGCGCTGTCCCGTGCACAGGCGTCGGCCAGCGGATCGGTCACGACGACGTCGGTCAGCGTTTGACCCCCCGTGTTGGTGACGACGATTCGCCACAGCGCAGTGCCCTGCCAGGGACGCTCGACCGTTTCCGTCTCAGGCCCGTTGCCGGCGACCCCGTCAACCGACCAGCCTCCGTCACCGAGGGCCGCCGTGGGGTCGCAGTCGTTGGCCACCAATATGCAGATCTCCTTTTCGATGTCGATCGACGGACCACGAGTGATTGGAGCGCAGTCGCTGCCGGTGTTGGTCTGCTCGTGGTAGGTGACGGTTGCGCTGTTCAGCGAACCCGTTCCGTCTTCACCGCTGGTGATGGTGCAGTCGCCAGCGCTGTCCGTCATCGTCGACGCCACGGTGGCGTTGACCGTGACGGTGTAGACGTGTGCGGCGAGCCCGTCGATCGGAACGTCGCTGACCAGTGCGGTCTGTTCGACGCCGTCCCAGGAAACGTTCGGGCTGACGCCGCCGGTGGTGTTCACCGCCGTTGCCGACACGATGGTGATGCCCTCGCCGAAGGCCAGGGTGTCGCTGAGGTCGTAGGTGTCTGCCAGACGGCCGGCATTGCGCACCGTGATCGTGTAGACGACGGTCACGTTGCCCGCTGCGTCGGTGAGCGGCAGCGGATCGACCACCGACTTGGTCAACGTGACACCCGGGTACGTATTGGTCACCGTCAGCGCCGCGCCCGCCTCGTTGGTCACCTCCACGGGATCGGCTGGTGAGTAACTGGGAACGCCGCCGTCGCTTTCCAACTCCTCGACCGTGCACGACGATCCGTCGGCGATGCCGTCAACCTCGACGGTCGTTCCGTCGGCGGGCAGCTCGACATCAAACGTTCGCTCCGTGCCACGCGGGTCGGTGCACGTCACCGTCACCGGGAACGAATCTGCGTCGCCCAGCGCGTCGGTGGTCACCGGGTCGATGATTGCCTTGGCGAGCGTCAGCGTTCCGGGTGGTGCGATGGTCACGTTGGCAGTGTCGGTGTCCGACACCGGCGGCAGATCGCTCGGCGGGGTACCGCTGACCTCGGCCGTATTCGGGGCGATATCTGTGGTCAGGTCGGTGCTCTCGCACGTCCAACTCACCACCGCCCCCGGTGCCATGAGCGCCAGTGCACCTTGCTCGGCTGAGGTTGCCGCGCAGGCGGCCACCTCGGCGTCGGTCACCGTCACCTCGGATAATGGGAGACCGCCGGTGTTGGTGACGACGATTCGCCACAGCGCCGTCGCACCTAGCCGGCGGACGGCCGCCTCGGTGTCCGGACCATTCCCGGCGACACCGTCGATCGACCAGCCCCCTGATCCGATCGCCGCCGACGGGTCACAGTCGTTTTCGACGGAGATGCACACTTCCTTTTCGATATCGATCGACGGCGGGCGCGTTGCCGGCGTGCAGTCGTCGTCCGTGGCGGTCTGGTCGTGGTAGGTGACCCCGGCCGAGTTGGTGTACCCCGAGCCGTTCTCGCCGATGTCTGCGGTGCAGTCGCCGGCAGCGTCGGAGAGCGTCGATGACACCGTGACCTCGACGGTCACCGTGTACACGTGCTCGGCCTGACCGGCGATCGGCGCATCCGCCACGACGGTGGTCTGCCCCCGGCCGTCCCAGTCGCTACGCGGTGTCATGCCGCCGGTGGTGTTCGTCACGGTCGCCGAGACGATCGTGATTCCCTCGCCGAAGGCCAGCGTGTCGGTCAGGTCGTAGGTGTCGTCGGCCACGGCGAGGTTCTTCACGGTGATGTCGTAGGTCACGGTGGCCGTTCCGTCCGCAGCCGTGACCGGCAACGGTTCGACCACCGTCTTGGTGACGCTCACCCCGGGGAAGGTGTTGGTGACGTTGACGAGCGCGGGCTCGGTGTTGACCACGGAGACCTGGTCGGCGGGCTCGTAGCTCGGCACTCCGCCATCCGCGTCCGTCTCGGTGACCGTGCAGGTCGAGCCGTCGGGGATCCCGGTGATCTCTACCTTCGTACCGTCGGCGGGCAGGTCGACCGAGTGCTCGGTCACCGTGCCGCGCGGATCGGTGCAGGTGACCGTCACCGGGTACGTGGTTGCGTCGCCGAGCGAGTCGTCGGCCACCGGGTCGTCGAGGATTTTGACGAGGGTGTAGACACCCGGCTTGGCGATGACCACGTTGGCGGTGTCGGTGTCGGTGGGATTCTGCCCGATCACCGGCGTCGCGGTGACCTGCGCCGTGTTCGGAGCAATGTCGGCGGTGAGGTCGGTGGACTCGCAGGTCCAACGGACGACCGCGCCGGGAACCATCCGGGCCAGGCCATCATGATCGGTACTCGTCGCCGCGCAGCCGGAGACGACGGGGTCGGTGACCACGACGTTGGTGAGCACCTGCTCACCGGTGTTGGTGACCACGATGCGCCACAGTGCGGTGGCGCCAAGGCGACGCACCCCTGTTTCGCCGGTCGGCCCATCACCGGGTGTCGAATCAACCGACCATCCGCCCGCGCCGACGGCGGCCTCAGGGTCACAATCGTTCGCCGCTGACAGGCAGATCTCCTTTTCGATGTCGATCGCTGCGGGTGGCACGAGCGCGAGGTCGATCGACAGGTTGGACAGCGAATCGTTGGGATCGCCGACACCGTGGATGTCGTCTCCCTCCGGCTCGTCGCCGGTCAGTGCGGCACCGGACACGGTTGCCGACAGCGTGAACTCGTTGGACACGATGCTGCCGTCTGGTCCGGCGACGGCGTCGTGGGAGCGGTCGTCGTTCTCGTCCACGTCGCCGGACGCGGGCGCGGGCGTCAACACCCAACCGGACAGGAGCCCCCCGGACTGGAACTCGGTCCCGGGCACTTCCACTCGGTATTTGCCGGCCGGCAGGTCCGTGAAGTGGTAGACCCCTGCCGAGGTTGTCGTGGTGTCCACCAGATACGGGTCGGCACCGCCGAGGTACCACAACTTGACGGTCACCCCATCGGGGACAAGACGGTCGATCGACGGGTCGTATGCGCCATCGCCGTCGCGGTCGGCGAACACCAGGTCACCGGTGCGCAGCCCAACCGTACGCACGGCAACCAGATTGGAAGCCAGCTGCTGGAACGCTGCGTTGCTCGAGTACGTCGAGGAGAAGGCGGTGAAGCGGTTCAAGTAGCGATCGTCGGCCTTGTTGGCTGTGCTCGAAAACGGATCGGCGGTGTCGCCGGCCTGAGTGGTGAAGGTCATCGTCAGTCCGGAGGTCGCCGGGACGGCGGTCGGCGAAAGGTTCGCCGACCCGACCATCTTCAGTGCGGTGACGTCGGCGAAGGAGGCCGGGCAACCGGCCGAGCCGAACTGGGCCTGCGTACACCACACGTTGGTGTTGGTGTTGAGGTTCTGGTTGACCGTGTTCGGCGCGTCGGAGGTGTAGTACATCGTGTGCGGATACGCGGCTCCGCCGCTGCTCGTCACCACCGGTGCGCCGGTCAAGGCGTACTCGCCGGTGAAGTTCGAGCCGGGCGAGCGCGTCAACCCGGTTGCCGACGCATCACCGTTGTATGGGAGCAGTTCGATAATCGTCGGCGCTCCGACGGTGAGGGTGCCGGAGAGGTTCCGAATTGCCAGGCTGTAGGTCTGATCGTCGTTGACCAGATCGAGCGGCGCGTCAACGGTCTTGCGCAACTGCAGCCCACCGGCCTGATCGAGGACCACGGTGTGGTCGTCGCTCTTGGGCAGCAACCTGTCGCCGGTGAGCGTGGCGGTGTTGACGAGCGCGGTGCCTTGCGTGAGGAACGGGTCGGTGCCGGTGCAGATTCTTCGGTTGGGAATCGTCGTGTTCGGCGTGATCGTGCCGAGCAGCCACGTCAGCCTCGTTTTCCCGGCCGTCGGCGTGTCGTATTCGACGGAGGTTGCTGGCGTGCCGCCGGTAATCGCTGCGGTGCAGTCGGCGTCGTAGACGGCGCCCGGTGGCAGCACGTCCACGATTGTCACGTTGGTGATCGGCGTCGGCTGTTGGGCCAGTGAGCTGATCGTCGGGATGATCTCCCATACCACCTGGTTGCCGGCCACGGCGGCCCCGGTGGTGCCGACGACCGCAGCCCCGTCTCCGATGCCGTCGACCCGTATGGTCTGCTTTTGCAGTGCGGAGGTGGCGCGGATGACCGTCACCCGATCTCCGTCGCTATTCGAGTTCTCCGGTGACGGCAGGTACGCCCGGGACGTCCAGTTTGGTCGGTCCTGGTCGGCACGGGCCGCTCCGAAGTTGGCGACCACTGCTCCGGCCGGGATGGTGTCACCGGCGTGCGGACCACCTAGGAACGTGTCGCGAACGCGGAACGGGATGAACATTCGGTAGTCAATCCCTGGCTCCTGAACGTACAACTCGCCGGTCTGCGGATCGGTGGCCGGACGAGCTCGCACGGCATTCACCGCATCGATTCCGCCGGGGACGGAATTCGGGTCGGTGAACCAGCCTGCGGGGGCCGCACCGTCATCGCATCGTTTCGAGGCCATCGAGGCCCAGGTACCGGTGTAGCGGCCGGTGGAGAGGTCGTAGCCTCCGCTCAGCGGGTCGTCTCCGCTCACCGGGATGTTGGCGTATTCGAAGATCCAGCGGGAATTCATCGCCTGGTTTGCCGTCGCTGTCGCCGCGACGTCGACCATGTATGCGTACAAGCTGGCGCTGCCACCGGTCATCGTCGCCGATGTCGGAGCGAGCTGTGCCATGGTGTTGTCGAAGACGTCGCACCACCGCGAGTTGGTCCAACCCGGCGAAACCGACGAGTTACGCCAGATGATCATCGCTTCAAACGTCTGACCTGGGGAAAGGGTTGCTTGTCCGTCGTGCGTCGTCGCCGATCCCTGGATCACGTTGTAGCTGTTCGTGTACGGCGTCAAGGCGTTGACCAGGTACTTTCCGAACGAGCCTGCCCCGAGGTTGAACGTCGTCGGGCCGGCGACGTTGTTCGAGATGGTGGGCGGCGTCGTCGGCATCGGGGCGCACTGCAGTGAGGTGGTCGACGTCGCGTCGACGGACTCCGGTTGGCAGTAGCCGGGTTCCAGTTCGTCGCCGAAGTTGGAGGTCGTCCCGCTGACGCCAGTGGGATCGAACCCTCCCACTCGGTTGGTGAGCGAGACGGATCCGCGCCCGTCCCCCGGGGTGCCGTCGGCGGCGTCGATGGAACTCAGGGGAATGAAGACCTGCACCCGGTAGCTGGCGACGTAATACGGCCCCGCTGCCAGCGAGCTGCCACCGGCGGCGACGGTCGGGTAGCGCTTCCCGGTCATGTCGATCCCGTTGAAGGTCAGCTGGTAATCCGAGGTTTGGTCGCCAGGGTTGGTGCGAGTTGCCGAGCAGGTGCCCGAGTTGACCACCGTTGACGATTGGGTGGAGAAGGAGCCGTACGGCCCGTTCATACCGCCGACGGTCCCGACGAACGGGCTCGTATTCGGGATGCATTCCACGATCGCATAGCGGAAGTCGGTCAGTGCATTGACGATGGCACCGGAGCGGAACTGGGCGACAACGTCCTCGGTGATCGTGATCGGCTGCTGGAGCGCCTCCACCCCAACGGCGCGGTCGGAGGAGATGGCGATCACGACGTAGGTGATATAACCGGCTTCGAGCCCGTTGCCGATGTCGCGTCGTACGGAGTCGGCGTTGAAGAAGCCTCGCTTGGAGAGGTCGTAGCGCGGCGCGGCGGTGATGTCGATCGGCCCGTACTCCACCGGCCCGTCGGGGACGGCGGTCGGCACGTTGCCGGCGTCGACGGCATACGTGCGAGCCGACATCTGCAGGCTCGACCCGTTCGGCGAGGTGGTGTAGGGCTTGAACACCGGCTGAAACGTCACGGCTGAGCCGGTTTGCGACCATGTGCCGAGATTGCACCGCAGTACGATGCTCGTGGTTCCGGCCGGGGGCGTCGAACCGCCAGCGATCACCGTTCCGCTCGGCATCGCCACGATCTGGCTCGGCGGCGTGCTACCGCCGCCGCCGCCCGGCGTGCAACGAGCCGGAATGCGCTCGAAGTTGCCGCTGGCGCCATCGATGAAGGTGACCGTCTGTTCGACGACGACGTTGCTCAGCGTCGGTGACGACGATGTCGACGACGAGGCGGTCACGGCGAGGGTGTAGGTGACGGTGTCTGCCGTTCGTACGACCATGTTCTGGCTGGCGCAGTCGTATCCAGGCTGCGCGCAGTTCGTCGTGTCGAAGGTCGGGGCCCCGTCGTAGACGGCGGGAAGGCTGGTGGCTCCGTCGATCGGGATCTTGATATCCAGCTCCCAGTCGGGACGAACGAGGGTGTTCAGCACGATCGGTGGTGTGTCCTCGGCGTACGGGAACGTCGCACTGCTCCCCACGGTTGGGGGCGATGTCCGCGGCGTGTCGCCGGCAGGGCTCAGGACGTACACCGGGTTGGTCGACGTCACCCGGATGGCAACCTCCGTACACGGGTCGAGGGGCAGGTCGGTGAGCGTCCAGGTGCCGTTCGCCGCTGGCGTCGTCGACTTCAACACGGCACCGGTCGCCACGCAGACGAGGTCCACGGTCGCCGCGCTGAAGGCCGGTTCGGTCAGGCCGGGGGTCGTGATCGTCTCGGCGGTGCCGTCGGCGTCGGTGTCGATCCGAATCGTCCCGCTGATCGGGGCGACGATCCGCGCGCTCTCGGCGGGTTCAGGCTGTGCTGTGGTGTCGGGGGTTGAGGCCGGGGTGGTGTCCGGCGTGGTTGTCGGGCTGGTTGTCGTGGACGGTGGCACGGTGGTCGAGGAGTCGGGGGCGGTTCCCGTGTTGGGCACCGTGGTCGGGTCGGGCGCGACCGAGGTTGGGGTGCTGGCCGCCGACGGCGGCGTCGCCGGCTCCTGCTGCCGGGCGACCGGGTGACCCGCCCGACCAGGTGCGGCCGAGACCGGCCCGGCGACGGCCATCGTGGCCAGCGAACCGAGCAGCACCATCGCCGCGGTGACCAGGCGCTGACGCCGGACCATGTTTGACCTTCTCATCTGTGCTCCACCGCTTTTCAGACATCTCCAATTTCAAACGGACGTATCTTACAGGGAGTTGTCCGTGAGACCCACTCCGCCGCCCGCCGCCGCGTCGGACTCGGACGCGTTCGCGTACGTGTCGCGTAGGTGGGCACCACCGTGACGTCTCCACAAACTCAGACCAGGTACGGCGCATCGGCTCCTACGCTGCGTCGAATGTTGCCGCTACGCACACCACGGCTGACGGTCCGCCAACTCGGCCTCGGCGACGTGCCGATCATCGCCAACTATCGCAACGACGGCGACGTCGCCATGTACCAGGATTGGACGCTGCCGTACAGCGACCACCGACTCGCCGCTCACGTCGCTGGCGAAGCCGATGGGGGCATCGACTACGCCGCCGGCACGAACCTCGGCATCGAATTCGACGGGACGTTGATCGGTGATCTGTACGTGCGTGTCGACGACGGTCTGGCCGACATGGGCTGGACGCTGCGTACCGGCTGGCAGGGTCGCGGCCTCGGCCGTGAAGCGGTCAGCGCGGTGGTCGAGCAGTTGTTCACCGCCTTCGGCGTCCACCGGATCGCCGCCGAGATGCACGTCGACAACATCGCTTCGGCGCGGCTGTGCGAGGCGGTCGGGATGACCTTCGAGGCCCGAACGCGGATGAACTATCCCGGCCGCATGGGTTGGGAGGACAACCTGTACTACGCGATGTTGCTCGCCGAATGGCGGCAGTGGGTCGGCCGGTCGCGCCGGCGCCCGGACAAGGTTGCGCTGGTCGAGCTCGGCCCGAGCAACGTTGGGCGGTACGCCGCATTGCGCACTCATCGGTCTCAGGAGCGGCTGGTGGCGCCGATGCCCAAGAGCTTCCGCGACGCACTCTTCCCCGAGGTGGTCGGCGGCTCACCGGTGGTGCCGTGGATGCGCGGGATCGAGGCAGACGGCTCCCCGGCCGGGTTCGTGATGCTCAGCGAAGCCACCGCGCACCACCCCGAGCCGTACCTGTGGCGACTGCTGATCGACCGCATGGAGCAACGGCGGGGCATCGGTGAGGTCGCCGTTGGTCAGGTGATCGAACGGCTACGCGCCGCCGGCCACGCCTCGCTGATGGTCAGCTGGGTCGACGGCCCAGGCAGCCCGCGGCGCTTCTACGAGCGACTCGGTTTCGTTCCCACCGGAGAGATCGACCACGGCGAGATCGTCGCTCGCCTCACCTGGTAGCCACGCCGCCGTTGGCCGGTGTCGCGAGATCAGCGGGTGAGATGGGCGACGGCGAACAGGCGTCGGAAGGACAACACCGTCCCGTACGACCGGGCGGGATAGGCCTGGCGGAGCAGGTCTCGATAGTCGTGGTCGAACTCGTCCCTGCGCTCCTCGGGCACAGCGGACAGCACCGGCCGAAAGCCCGTGCCGCGCATCCACTGCCACACCGGATCGTCCCCGGCGAGCACGTGGAAGTAGGTCGACTCCCACACGTCGACGAGATCGACCCCGTTGCAGGCCCACAACGCCTCGACGTAGTCAGCCGTGTCTGGGACGTTCTGCCATCTCGACAGCGAGGCATGTTCGTCGCCGACGACGTCACGCCACTTCGGCGATCGGCGGAGGTCATCGATCAACGTGTGCGACGGGTCGGCGTAGTTGCCGGGAACCTGGAAGGCCAGCCAACCGTTGGCGGCGACCATGCCGGCCAGGTGGGGCAGGACGTTGATGTGCTGCGGTACCCACTGCAGCGCGGCGTTGGAGACGACCACGTCGGCCGGGCGCGACGCGTGCCAGATGGCAAGGTCTCCCTCGACGAAGTGCAGGCGGTCGTCGGCCATCGCCGTGGCCGTGGCGATCATCTCCGGGCTCGAGTCGACACCGAGCACCTCGGCACGTGGCCAACGCTTGGCCAACGTGGCGGTCAGGTTTCCTGGTCCGCAGCCGAGGTCGACGACGAATGACGGCTCGACCGATGGCTGCACTCGCGCCAACAGGTCGTCGAACGGCCGGCCTCGCTCGGCGGCGAACCGTCCGTACTGCACGGGATCCCAACGCACGCCCAGGACGGTACCGGTTGCGTGGTTGCGGCAGCGCCGCGCGGCTGACTCTACGATGACCGTATCGATGTTCCAGACCAGCAGCAGCTTGCCGGTGAGCGGGTCAACGCTGTCGGCCCCGAGGCTGAAAGGATCGGACGATGAGCGACACGCTCGAGCAGGTCACCGGGCCGATTGCTGAACACGGCGAAGGCCCATGTTGGTCCCCATCGTGGGGCGGCCTCCGCTGGGTCGACATGACCCGCGGTGACATCCTTGAGCTGGTCGACGGCGAGGTCACCCGCACCCACGTCGACCGCATTGCCGCCGTGGTGCGTCCGCGATCGGTCGGCGGGGCGATCATCGCCGTCGAGCGCGGCGTCATCGCCGTCGGCGCCGCCGGAGCGGTTGAGCGGCGCATCGAGCTGTGGACGAGCGAGGCCATCCGAATGAACGAAGGCGGCTGCGCCCCGGACGGCTCGTTCTATTGCGGCAGCATGGCCTACGACAAGACGGTCGGTGCGGCCACCCTGTACCGGATCAGTGCCGACTTCGAGGTGAGCACTGCCGTGGCCGACGTCACGATCTCGAACGGCATCGACTGGTCGGCCGACGGCTCTCTCGCCTTCTACATCGACACCGCCACACAGCGCATCGACGTTTTCGATTGGAGCCCGGACCGAGGTCTCGAAGGGCGCCGGCCGTTCGTCGAGATCCGCGACGGTGGACGGCCCGACGGTTTGACGATCGATGCCGACGGCTGTATCTGGACGGCGATCGCCAACGCCGGTGAGGTGCACCGCTACACCCCCGACGGCGTGCTCGACCACGTCATCGAGGTGCCCGCATCGAAGGTCACCGCCTGCACCTTCGGAGACGACGACCTCGGCACGCTGTACATCACCACGTCGCAAGAGAAGGTCGATGTGGAGGCCGACCCGCTGGCCGGGTCGCTGTTCCGAGTTCGTCCCGGTGTCGTCGGTCGCCCTGTGCGGACGTTCGGCGCCTGAGGGGGCGGTGATGAGGGTCGACTACGTCGACGTCTTCGGCCTGGTTCCGTTCTCCGGCAACCCGGTCGCCGTGATTCACGATTCCGGGTCGCTGTCCGATGGCGAGATGTTGGCCATTGCCCGGTGGACGAACCTGTCGGAAACCGCCTTCCTGACGACGCCCACATCGGCCGGGGCCGACTACGCGTTGCGGATCTTCACCACCGAAGGCGAGTTGCCCTTCGCTGGACACCCGACGCTCGGTGCCGCTCATGCCTGGCTCGGGTCCAACGATGCTGCATCCACGAACCGGCAACGCCTTGTCCAGGAGTGCGCCGCCGGTCTGATCGAACTGCGTCGCGATGCACACCTTGCCTTTCGGGCCCCGCCGCTGCAACGGGGCGGGCCGTTGACTCCCGATGAGCTCGCCGATGTCGCCTCCGCGCTCGTACTCGAGGTCGACGCCATGGTCGACGCCGCGTGGTGCGACAACGGGCCAGGATGGATCGGCGTTTTGCTCAACAGCGCCGACGACGTCCTCGCCCTGCAGCCGACCGTCGCCTCACTCGGCAACGTCTGTGTCGGCGTCGCCGGACCGCATGCACCGGCAGACGCCGAATCCCTCGGTGCGCAGGTCGAGGTGCGAACCTTCTACCCGACCTACGGGACCATCGGCGAAGACGTCGCCACCGGGTCGTTCAACGCCGCGCTGGCCCAGTGGCTGGTCCCGCTCGGACGGCTTCCGCAGCGCTTCACCGCACGGCAGGGCACACTCCTCGGGCGCGACACCCGACTCCACGTCGAGGCCGTCGGTGCCGACGTGTGGGTCGGAGGCGCGACGAGAACTCTGGTGTCAGGCGAGCTGACAGTGGACTGATCTGGCGTGCGCGTTGGCCGCCGACGTGGGTGCCCAGACCGGTAGCTGACATCGACCTCACGTCGCTGTCGGGGAACGCCTGCCCTGCGACGTGGACGCGGTCGAAGTCGAGGCTGCGTGTGGAGTCTGTCGCTGGCTCGCCCGGCACGAACTGGCCTGCTGGCCATGGCGTCGAGATCGATCGACGGGATCGCGACGCCGCGTCGACCAGCTTCGACCGCAGACCGATGCAAGTCTCGCAGCACGGCGTCCTCGATGGTCACGTGTACGTAGTACATGTGAAAGTCGTCAACAACTACAGCAACATCATGAGTCTGTACGGCGTCGTCGGCTCGGCGGCCTACACCGACTTCGCCCCTTGATCCCAGCCGAGTGCATCACCGTGACCCCGAAAACCTCGGGCACAGGTGAGCGGCGTCGACCTCGTCAAAGGCGAGCGTCTGGGTGGGAGGCACGCCTGGTTCGTCCGGCCGACCAAGCGAGTAGTCCAGCGACCACGAGCCCGGCAACGTTGGCGAGCGCCGCGAGCACGACGAGACCGTACCCCACGCCGAACTCGGCGATCGCAAGGCCGAGCGTCACGGCGAAGGCGGCGTATCCGGCGACTCGGAAGATGTGGCTTCGGACGCCGGTCGGTTCACGGTCGAACACGGCGCGATGGTGCGGCCCCTTGGCCAATGCGGTTCCCGCAAAGCCGGCCACACACAGGATGAAGGCAGCGATGCCGCTCACGAGCCGACGCCTGAGAGTCCGCGAGACACGATCGACTCCGATTGATCGTCGTCCGCGTGCCGCGGGGAACGGATCCCCATCCGCCACGCGGCGGCGCCCGCTACCACCCCGACCGCGAACAACGTCAGGTCGACGGCGGCGAGACCCCAGTCGCGTCGGGACGCTCCGCCGAACAGCGTGGTGCCGATGTGGAGATCGGACGTCAACGCATTCACCAACGGTACGAACCCCGACACGACTGCCAACGCAATGAGCTGCTCCCGATATCCGGCGCGGGTTGGTCGCAGTGAGGCGTGGAGGAAGGTGAGGCCCCACACGACGAAGAGAACATCGATCTCCCATCGCGGGGCGTCGTCCACGATGTGTGGCAGGAGCCGGTTGGCCCAGAAGTATGCGGCGACGGCGATGAGCAGACCGACCACTACAGCAACGGTCGAGCGCTCCACGACCACGAGACCGAAGCCAGCCTTCCCATCCTGGCGTTGGGCTCGTTCGCGACGCCGCACGCTCCACAGGATCATCCCGGTGGCGATCATCGCCGATCCGGCCGCCCCTGCGAGCAGGTACGCCCAGCGGAGGAGCGGTCCGGCGAACCCACCAGTGTGCAATGAGATCAGCGACTGCTGGGTACGGCTGGCGAGGTCGTCGTAGTGCTGGGTCTCGTACTCACCGATGACCTCGCCCGTGGTTCCGTTGAAGACGATGCCACCGATCTCGCCCAGGTCGTCGAGCGTCTCGACCGTGACGAGCGATGCCGCATCACCGCGGTTGTAGATCGTGACGTACATCACCGGCCCGTCCGTGCGCAGGCGTTCGGTGGCCTCGATCATCGGCTCGATCGGTGCTAGGTCAGGCGGCGGGTGCGCATCGCCGTGGAGAGTAGGCGGGCCTAGCCGAGGTCGGACGTGCGCGGGTACACGTCGGCAGGATCCGTACGCACGTTGACCAGATATGGCACGCCACTGGCGAAGGCCCGTTCGAGCGCCGGACCGATGCCGGCGGGGCTCGTGACGGTCTCCCCGGCGCCGCCCAGGGCGGTGACCACCTGGTCGTAGCGGCAGTCGGCCTGCAGGTCGCAGGCCATGTCCCAGCCGTAGATGGCCTGCATCGGGTGCTTCTCCAGACCCCACATCCCGTTGTTGCCCACCACCATCACCACCGGCAGGCGGTGACGCACCATGGTGTCCACGTCCATCAGGCTGAATCCGGCAGCGCCGTCGCCGAGGAGCAACACGATCTGGCTGGACGGGCGTACCGTCCGGGCCGCGATGGCGTACCCCGGGCCGTTGCCGAGGCACCCGTACGGACCGGTGTCCAGCCAGCAGCCCGGCTGGAAGACCTCGACGAACTTGCCGGCGTAGGAGGCGAAGTCCCCACCGTCGCAGATGACCACGGCGTCGCGCTCCAGGCGGCGGGCCAGTTCGCCGTAGATCCGTGACGGCTTGATCGGATCGGTGTCGGCGCTCAGCAGGTCCTGATCGGCGGCGGCCCGGCGGGTCTCGGCCTGGCGCAGCTCGTCGACCCACTCGGACCGCGACGCTCCAGGCCCGGCGGCCAGCGCGGCCAGCGTGGTCCGGATGTCGCCCACCACGGTCGCCACGCTGACGTGCCGGGCTCGCTGGGACTCGGCGTCCACCACGTGGGCCACGGTGGCCTGACCGAACGAGCCGAACCCCAGGCGGAAGTCCAGCGGTGTGCCGATCACCACCACCAGGTCGGCGCGCTGCTTGAGCACGCCCCTGGTGCGCAGGAAAGCCAGGCGGTGATCGGCAGGGAGCAGCCCGCGGCCGAGACCGTTGAAGAAGCACGGCACGTCGAGGTGCTCGGCCGCGGCGCGAACCTCGTCCCAGGCGCCTGCCCAGTAGGCGTCACTGCCCACCAGCAACGCCGGCCGCCGCGCGGCGCGCAGCAGCGCCACCACTTCGGCGATGGTGGCGGGATCCGGCGGATCCGCCGCTGCCGTCGAGGCGTCGACCACCGGCAACTGCCCCGACGATGGGCCGAACACGTCGAGGGGGAAGTCCAAGAAGGTCGGGCCGCGGTGCGGGGCGCACGCCGTGCGTGCTGCGGCGTGGACCATGGCTGCGGCCTGCGAGGAATCGAACACGGTGGCGGCCGACTTGGTGATGCTGGCCATGACCGGCACGTGATCCATCTCCTGCAGGGACCCGGATCCCCAGCGGAACTGCCCGGCGCGCCCGCCCAGCACGACGAGCGGCGATCCGTTGAACCAGGCGCTGGTCACCGCCGAGACACCGTTGGTGATCCCCGGGCCGGCGGTGAGCGCGGCAAGCCCGGGCCGCCGGGTGAGCTTGGCGTAGCCCTCGGCGGCGAAGGTGGCGGTCTGCTCGTGGCGGGTGTCGACCACACGCATGCCCTGGTCCCGTGCTGCCTCGTACAGCGGCCAGATGTGCCCGCCGTTCAGCGTGAACATCGTGTCGGTGCCGAACGCCAGCATGGCCGCGACGGCCTGCTGACCGGCGTGTCCCTCGATCGGTGTGCTCCCCATCGGCTCAGTCAAGCGGTTCCTGGGGACGTCAGCAAACCGCGGCGTGCGAGCCAACCTGGCAGCGCACCGGCAGTATCGTGAAGCCGCCATGGATCTCTCGCGAATCCGCCAGCCCGCCGACTTGCGCACGCTCAGCACCTCCGAACTCGGCGAGTTGGCCGGCGAGATCCGCGACTTCATCGTCCGTGCCGTCGCCGAGACGGGCGGGCACCTCGGCAGCAATCTCGGCGCCGTGGAGCTCACCCTGGCGCTGCACCGGGTCTTCGACTCCCCCACCGACGCGATCCTGTGGGACACCGGGCACCAGGCCTACGTGCACAAGATCGTCACCGGTCGCCAGACCGGCTTTGAGCGGCTCCGCCAGGCCGGCGGGTTGAGCGGCTATCCCAGCCGGGAGGAGAGCCCGCACGACTTCATCGAGAACAGCCACGCGTCCACGGTGCTGTCGTACGCCTACGGCATGTCGGTTGCCCGCGGGGCGGGAACCGACCACCACCGCCACATCGTCGCGGTGATCGGCGACGGGTCACTGACCGGCGGGATGGCCTACGAGGCGCTGAACAACATCGGACACTCCCGCCAGCGCGTCATCATCGTCCTCAACGACAACGGGCGCAGCTACGCGCCGACGATCTCCAACCTGGTGGCGGGGCCGGTGGGCGTCGATTCGGACATGGCCGATCATCCGAGCCTGCCGCAACGGATCACCACCCGCCTGTCACAGAGCCTGACGTCCATCCGCCAGAACCCGGTGTACGTGCGCCGCCAGCGCAAGCTGGAGCACTTCATCCATGATCTGCCCTACGTCGGCCCGCAAGCCGAAAAGGGCGTCGAAGCCATCAAGGCTGCGGTGCGTGAGTTCCTCCAGCCGCCATCGTTCTTCGAGGCGCTCGGCGTCCGCTACATCGGGCCGGTCGACGGCCACGACATCGCCGAGATGGAACGCACGTTCCGCAATGCGATCGAGCTCAGCGCCGAGGGGCCGATCATCATCCACACGGTCACCCAGAAGGGCCGCGGCTACAGCCCTGCCGAGGACGACGACGAGAAGCACCTCCACGACGCCCCCGTGTTCGACCCGACGATCGGCCCGCCCAAGGCGGTGCCGACGGGGTACACCCAGGCCTTTGCCGAGGCGGTCATCAAGGAGGCCGAAGCGGATCAGCGCGTCGTTGCGCTCACCGCGGCCATGCCGGGGCCCACCGGGCTGATCCCGTTCCAGACCCGCTTCCCCGACCGGTTCTTCGACGTGGGCATCGCCGAGCAGCACGCCGTCACCGGCGCCGCCGGCATGGCCCTCGGCGGCCTGCGCCCGGTGGTGGCCATCTACAGCACGTTCCTGAACCGGGCCTGGGACCAGATCGTCTACGACGTCGCCCTGCACCGCCTGGCGGTGGTGTTCTGCATCGACCGCGCCGGGATCACCGGTGACAACGGCCCCAGCCACCACGGGGTGTACGACCTGGCGCTGCTGTCGAAGGTGCCGGGGATGCGCGTGCTGGCCCCGTCCAGCGCCCAGGAGCTCCACGTCATGTTGCACGACGCGCTGTCGCTGGCCGACGAGGGTCCGGTGGCCATCCGCTACCCGAACGGCGCAGCCCGCCAGGTGGGCGAGTTGGAGGTCGGCACGGGTCTGGCGGCCAACCGGCTGCGCAGCGGGGACGCCAGCGCGTGCATCCTGGCCGTCGGACGGTTGGTGGGCGCGGCGCTGAAAGCCGCCGACCAGCTTGCCGAGCGCGGTGTCGCCGCAACCGTGTGGGACGTGCGCAGTTGCGCGCCGCTCGACGCTGCGATGCTGGACGACGCCGCCGCACACCGCGTCGTGGTCACCTGCGAAGACGGTGTCCGTGACGGCGGGATCGGCATGGCGATGTTCGGCGAGATCGCCCGGCGCGACGAGTCGACCAGGGTGGAGGTGCTCGGGCTGCCCACCCGGTTCATCTCCCAGGGCAAGCCGGACCAGATCCTGGCGGCCTGCGGCCTGGACGCCGCCGGCATCGCCGCCGCGGTGCTCGGACAGCTCTGATGGATCTCGCCGCCGATCTCGAGTTGGCGTTGCGCGCCGCCGATCTGGCCGACTCGATCACCCTGGCCCACTACCGCCATCGCAGCTTCAACGTGGACTGGAAGGCCAACCGCACCGAGGTCACAGAGGCCGACCGTGAGTCCGAGGCCGCCATCAGCCGCCTGGTGCTCACGGAGCGGGTGGGGCACGGCTTGTTCGGGGAGGAGCACGGCCTGGTGGGCGACGCCCAGTCGCCGTGGCAGTGGATCATCGACCCCATCGACGGCACCTCCAACTT
>WBZP01001974.1_pt2 | contig 20648 bp, 12 predicted proteins | sample 5204301 | NCBI WGS metagenome assembly WBZP01 (sample SAMN12412401, study PRJNA552823) | activated sludge metagenome | isolation source: activated sludge from nitrification reactor of wastewater treatment plant... | place: USA: Pennsylvania | collected 2017
CCAGGCGAGCGCGGCCAGCCGGTCGAGCGCGGCCTCGGCCAGTTCCGCGCTGCCGGTGGTGAGGATCGAGAAGGCCACGCCCGCGTCGGCCACGTCGGCAAAGGAGAAGCCGGCGACGACGTTGACACCAGCGTCGGCCTGCCGCATCCTACTCATGTGGTGACCTTCAGCCGCCGTCTCGCCGCGTTGATGCTGATTGCGACCGCCGCGGCCGGAAACGCGGCCGTCTGCGAAGGTTGGGCCGCCACGCCGGAAGCACGCATGGCGTGCTGCAACGACGGCCAACCGTGCCCGATGCTCAAAGGGCGCTCGGAAGGTTCCGCGACTCAGAGCGTCACCCAAGCCCAGGCGGACAGCTGCTGCGCGTTGTCCGAGCAGGAACAGTCCGGCCAGTCCAACCAAGCGTTCGCCGCTCCGGTGTCCAGCGCGGTTCTGGGGCCTGGCATCGTCGTTCCGCCCGCTCCGCCGCGCCTGGTCGTGACCGACGCGTGGCGAACAGGCACTCCAGTCCCATCCCCGCCCGTTTCCAAGCACGTTCTGATCTCGGTCTTCCTCCTCTAGCTCACGACAGTACCCGTGTGTCCTGCCGCCCCTGGCGGCCGGTGTCCACGTCTGCGCGCGACCGCATGCGCGCGAGGTCTGTCGTCCATGATCAACCGTCTCATCGACCTGTCGTTACACAACCGCTTCGTCGTGATCGCGCTGTCGATCGCCTTTGCCGGCTGGGGCTGGTGGGCGGTCACCGCCACCCCGATCGACGCGATTCCTGACCTCTCGGACAACCAGGTCATCGTCTTCACTGACTGGACCGGCCACAGCCCGCAGGAGGTCGAAGATCAGATCACGTATCCGTTGACGGTGAACCTGCAAGGTCTCGCTGGTGTGCGAGTGGTGCGGTCGCAGTCGGCCTTCGGCTTCTCGATGATCTACGCGGTCTTCGAAGACGACGTCGATCTGTACTTTGCTCGCGCGCGCGTCCTTGAACGCCTGAGCCTCGTGGGCAAGAGCCTTCCGGTCGGGGTGGTGCCGACGCTCGGACCCGACGCAACGGGCGTTGGGCACGTGTTCTGGTACACGCTCGAGAGCCCGACGATGTCTCTCCGCGATCTTCGGGGCCTGCAGGACTGGTTCGTCCGCTACCAACTCAACGCGGTGCCAGGTGTCGCGGAAGTCGCGTCCGTCGGCGGATTCGTGCAGCAGTACCAGATCGATGTCGATCCCAATCGCCTCCGCCAGTACGGGCTGCCCCTCAGCGCCGTGGTATCGGCGGTGCGCGAGAGCAACCTCAACGTGGGTGGCAACGTCCTGGAGTCGAACGGTGCCTGGCTGATCGTGCGTGGCGTCGGCTTGATTGGGTCGGTCGAGGACGTCAAGCGGATCGTCATTGGTGCGTCTGGCGGCACGCCTGTCTACATCGAGCAAGTGGCGGACGTCCAGCTCGGCAATGCGTTTCGGGTGGCGTCGCTGGTGAAGGGGGCGAAGGAAGCCGTCGGTGGCGTCGTGGTCGCCCGCACCGGCGTCAACACGAAGGATGTGATCGATGCGGTCAAGGCTCGGATCGCGCAGATTCAGCCTGGACTTCCCGATGGCGTCAGCATCGTGCCGTTCTACGACCGCTCGACGCTGATCGAGCAGGCGGCCGACACGTTGCAGCGCGCGCTCCTCGAGGAGATCGCTCTCGTGACGCTGGCGCATGTCGTCTTCCTGATGCACTTCCGCTCGATCCTCATCGTCACGATTCCACTGCCGCTGGCCGTGCTGGTCTCATTCCTCGGGATGTACTACGCCGGTGTCTCCTCCAACATCATGAGCCTGGCGGGCATCGCGATCGCGATCGGCGTCCTGGTCGACGCCGGCATCGTGGTGACCGAGAACGCGTTCCGGTTCATGGAGCAGCGAGGCGTCGATCCCCGCGACCGGCGCCTGGTCCGAGAGACGGTGCGCGACTCGACACGGCTCGTCGGGCGTCCCGTCTTCTTCTCGATGGCGATCATCCTGCTCGCCTTCGTCCCCGTCTTTGCGCTGACCGGCCAGGAAGGGAAGCTGTTCCACCCGCTGGCGTTCACCAAGACGTTCGCCGTGCTCGCCGCCACCGTCGTGGCGGTCACGCTCGTGCCCGTCCTGTGCAGTCTGCTGCTCGGCGGAAGGGTGCGTCGGGAGGAGGACAACCCGGTGATGCGGGTGCTGCACCGTGGGTATGAGCCGGCCCTGCGCGCCGCGCTTCGCCATCGAGGGGTGACCGTCGGAACGGCGGGCCTGCTCTTCGTGACGGCGCTCGGCCTTGCGCGAGGGATCGGGAGCGAGTTCATGCCGCCGCTCAACGAGGGCGACCTGATGTTCATGCCCATCGCCGACCCGAGCATCTCGCTCGAGGAGAACACCAGGAACGCGATCAAGCAGAACCAGATCCTCGAGTCGTTCCCCGAGGTGGCCTACGCGGTGGCGAAGGTCGCGCGCGCCGACACGTCGACTGACCCGGCGCCTCTGAACATGACCGAGACCGTGATTCACCTGAAGCCACGGGGCGAGTGGCGACCGGGCATGACCCTCGAGCGGCTCCGGGCGGAGATGAGCCAGGCCACGCAGTTGCCGGGAGTGTCCCCCATCTGGACGATGCCCATCGTCAACCGCATCGACATGCTGACGACCGGAATCCGCTCGGAGGTGGGCGTCAAGATCTTCGGCACGGACCTCGGACGGCTCGAGGCCCTGGCGAGGCAGGTGGCCGACGTCATCCGCACGGTGCCAGGCGCGAGCAACGTCTACCCGGAGCAAGTGACCAGTGGTCAGTACGTGAACATCGCCGTCGATCGGAGCGCTGCTGCACGCTACGGGATCGGCGTTGGCACCGTGCAGCAGGTGATTGAGACGGCCGTCGGCGAAACCGTGCTGACGACGACGATCGAGGGGCGCTCCCGCTTTCCGGTGCGGGTCCGATACCGCCCCCGCGACAGGGCCAACCCGCAGGCGCTGGCCCAGGTCCTCGTCGCCGCCCCCGATGGGACTCAGATCCCGATCGGTCAACTCGCGCGCATCGAGCATGCACGGGGACCGGCGATGATTTCGTCCGAGAACGGGCTCCTGCTGGCGACGGTGCTGCTCAACGTGCAGGGCCGCGATGTTGGCCGCTTCGTCGAGGAGGCCCGCACCACGGTGGGTCGGGACGTCCGTCTTCCGGCCGGCTACTACATCGGCTGGAGCGGACGGTGGGAGAACCAGGAGCGGGCCCGCGCACGACTGCAACTCGCGATCCCCATCGTCCTCGGGGTCATCTTCATCCTGCTCTACTTCACCTACGGATCGGCTCTGGAGGCGACGCACGTGCTCCTGGCCGTCCCCTTCGCGTTGACGGGGGGCGTGTACCTGCTGTGGCTGCTTGACTACAACTTCTCGGTCGCCGTCTGGGTCGGCTTCATCGCGCTCTTCGGCACGGCCGTGCAGACCGGCGTGGTGATGGTCATCTATCTCGAAGAAGCGGTCGAGCGGAAGCGCCGGGAGCTCGGCGGCGCGCTCACGCGTACCGGCTTGCGGGACGCCGTGATGGAAGGGGCCCTTCTGCGACTGCGACCGAAGGTGATGACGGTCTCCACCGTTGTGGCTGGGCTACTCCCCGTCATGTGGAGCACCAGCGTGGGCGCGGAGGTCATGAAGCCCTTGGCCACCCCCGTGCTGGGCGGCATGGTGTCGTCCCTCCTGCACGTGCTGATCGTGACTCCGGTCCTCTTCCTGACGATACGCGAACGACAACTTGGACTTCGACACAAAACGCTTGCGGAGGAACCTTCCATGGCGAAGCAGCGACGGAGCGGAACGCGAATGCTCGTAGTGACAGCCCTGCTGGCTGTCGTGGGGGCCGGCGCCGTCGCGGTGTGGCTGACGCGTCCAGGAGACACACAGCCAGGCTTCTCCACGAGCGGGCGCGTGGTGCAGACCGTGCGATCCGGGGCGATCGACGTCGTCGTGTTGTCGTCAACGGGCTCGCTCCGCAGCGGTCGTAATGAGTTCACCATCGAGTTCCGCGCTGCCTCGGGGGCGCTCGTCGATGTCGGGACAGTGCGAGTGACCGCCAACATGGCCATGCCCGGGATGGTCATGCCGGGCAATGCACAGGTGCACGCGACCGACACCGCCGGTCGACATGTCGTGACCGCTGAGTTCGGCATGGCGGGCGCCTGGCCCATCACCATCGAGTGGGACGGCCCGGCCGGTCGAGAGTCGGTGACGTTCCAAGGGAGTGTTCAATGACGTGCCATCGATGTGCGCTCGCCTGGGTGTTCATCGCTCTCGCGAGCACGGGCGCGCTGCAGGCCCAAGGTGCGAACGGCCAGGACCGCGTGGGGCCGTTTCTCGACCCCCGCGACGGCATCGGCCTTGAGGCTGCCGTTGTGCGAGCGGTCGCCCAAGAGCCGGGGCTGCGGGCGGCGCGCCTGGAGGTCGATATCGCGCGTGGCGAGCGCCAGCAGGCAGCGCTGCGTCCGAACCCGGTGTTCTCCGTCGATCATCGAGATGAACCTGGGGGAACCGATGCCCTTACTACCGTGGGTGTCGAATGGCCGTTGGATTTGTTCCGACGGCCGGGCCGCGTGCAGACGGCCGAACGGACGGTGCGAGTCGCTGAGGTCGGCGTCGAAGAGGAACAGCGTGTGCTGGTCGCTGAGGTGCGGCTCCGCTACGGCGCTGCAGCGGCAGCGATTCGCGAAGTCGGCGTTGTGGACGAGACCGTCCTGGCCGCTCGGCAACAGCTAGGGGCTGTGCGCGCGCGAGTGGAGGCGGGGAACGCTCCGCCGCTGGAGGCGGACTTGCTCGAGGTCGAGGTGCGCCGGCTCGAAGCCGCCCGCCTGATCACTGTCGGTCGTGCCGAAGCAGCGATGGCACAACTGAAGCCTCTGCTGGCGATGGGTCCGGGCGAGCCACTCCTGTTGCGCGATTCACTCGAGTCGCTGACCGCCGCGATCGTCATGCCACGCGCCGACGCGGTCGTCGTGGGCAGCCGTTCGGACGTCCAGCAAGCCGAGGCACGGGTGGCGCTGGCCGACGCCCGGGTCGACCAGGCCCAACGTGAGGGCCGCGCCGATCTGAGCCTCTTCGGCACCTACATGCGGATGGACAATGGCTTTCCCCAGCGGGCGTTCGGCCCCAGCGGCGGGCTGGAGCGCGTCCGTGGCCGCTTCGACTACGTCGCCATCGGCGCGGCGATCACGCTCCCGCTGCTCAATCGGAATCAGGGGCAGGTAGCCGCGGCGCGGGCCGAGCGTCTGGCGGCCGAGGCTCGTCGCGAAGCGGTCGAACGTGCGGCGGGCGCGGAGACTGCAGCGGCTGACGCACGCAACGCGCGAGCACAGCAGGCCGTTCAGGGCTATCGCGACGGCGTGCGCGAGCTCGCCCGCCGGAATCTCGATGTCGTTCGCCAGACGTTCGATCTGGGACGTGCGACCGTCTTCGAAGTGCTCGCGGAGCAGAAACGATGGCTCGAGGTCGAGCAGGGGTACACCGAGACGCTGCGCGAAGCGTGGGAGGCGCGTGTGGCGCTGACGCGCGCGAGAGGAGAGACGAAATGAGGGCACAAACGCAGATCAGGGTGTCGTGGCCGACACTGCTGAGCGCCGGGGGTCTGCTGGTCGTTCTAGGAGCCGGTGGACTCTATGTCGCCCTGCTCGGGGCTGGGACGCTTCGGCCGAGCCCTGGAGTCCCAGCGACCAGCGCGCTCGTGGTGACGCCTGCGCCGGCGGCACCACGCGAACCGCCGGCAGCGGACACGAGCCCCGCGCTCGCGCTACCCGACGTCGAGGTCACGCTCACGAAAGAGGGCGTGGAGCGCACCGGCATCGTCGTCGTCCCCGTGTCGACGGGCGCCGGGGGTGTGGGCGTGAGGGCGCCCGGCGTGATCCAGCCCAACGCGTACCGGCGCGTGGTCGTCACGCCTCTAGTTGCTGGACGCGTCACCCGCCTCGGCGTAGAGCTGGGGCAAGTCATCCGGCAAGGACAGACCGTGGCCCAAGTCTTCAGCCCGGATGTGTCCGAGGCGCAGACCCGATACGTGTCCGCGCGAGCAGCGCTGGCGGCGCATGAACAGGAGCTCGCGCGCACGGAGAAGCTCGTGGGGATCGGTGCCGCCAGCCGGCAGGAACTCGAGCGGATCCATGCCGAGCATACGGCCAAGCGGGCGAATGCCGAGAGCGCGGCATCCAGGCTGCGCCTGCTTGGACTCTCGGCAGCCGCTATCGAGAGCCTTGGTCCAGGCGTGAGCGAGGGCGCGACCGTCGATGTTCCGGCTCCCATCGCCGGCGTCGTCACCGAACGCATGGCCAATGTCGGCCTGAACGTCGACCAGGCAACCCCTCTGCTCACCGTGACCGACCTGTCCACGGTATGGGTGGTCGTCGATGTCTACGAGAAGGACTTCAGTCACGTGACGGTCGGCAGTCCTGCGCAGATCACCACCCATGCCTATCCTGACCGGACTATCGACGGGAGGGTGAGCTACATCGACCCGCAGGTCAGCCCACAGACGCGCACCGCACAGGCACGCATCGAGGTCCCGAATCCGCGTGGTGACCTGCGTCTCGGCATGTACGCCGCGGCGCTTCTCAGCGCCGGAGGCGGTGCGTCAATGCCGATGGTGCCTCGCGCAGCGGTGCAGAACGTCGGCGACCGAACCGTGGTCTATCTCGTCGCTTCGATGAAGCCCGGGACCTTTGTCGAGCGCGAGGTGCGACTGGGAGCCGCCGCCGGTGACCAGGTGTCCGTGATGTCTGGCGTTCGGCCGGGCGATGTGGTCGTGAGCGAGGGCAGCTTCTCAGTCCGTGCGGAGCGTGAGCGGTTGGGGCTCCGTCCGTCGCCGAGCGCACCAGGTTCTGACGTGTCAACGACCGGTGGACACGCGGGCATGTCGGGTACTCCAGACGTGCAGGAGGCCAAGATCGTTGTCGGGGACACCGGCTTCGAGCCATCGCGGCTCACGCTGCGCGCAGGTGTGCCGGCGCGGCTGACATTCACCCGGACGAGCGACAAGACGTGTGCCACGTCCGTGGTCGTCCCGTCCCTGAGGGTCAAGAAGGAGTTGCCGCTCAATCAGCCCGTTACGATCGAGTTCACGCCGGGCCAGGCGGGCGAAATCGCATTCGCGTGCGGCATGAACATGCTGCACGGGACGCTGATCGTTCGATAAAGGTAATCGTCCTGGTCACGATCCGGTCCAGACCGTGAGGACGCTTCTAGTCCTTGAGCCGGAGAATCCGGATCGCCCCGTTGAACACGATCAATGCAATACCGGTCGCGACGACAAGATCGGGCACGTTCGAGCCCGTGAGTCTGACGAGACCTGCTGCGGTGATGACACCGACGTTGGCGATGACATCGTTCGTCGTGAAGATCCAGCTGGCCTTCATGTGTGCGCCGCCCTGCCGGTGTCGGGAGAGCAGCCACATCGACGTCGCGTTGGCAGCCAGGGCCGCCGCAGCAACCACGACCATGAGCGGGGCTTCCGGTTCGCTTCCGAAGATGACCCGCCGTGTTACCTCGAACAAGGCACCTGCAGCCAGGAGCAGTTGCAGAACACCGCTGACTCGGGCCGCCTTGAGCTGGGTGGCCCGAGCCCGGTGCACGCCGAACAGGGCGAGACCGTACACGGCTGCGTCGGCGAACATATCGAGCGAGTCGGCAAGCAGCGCGGACGAATCTGCCCAGACTGCGCCCACGGCCTCGCCGACGAACATCGTCGCGTTGATCGCGAGGACGGCGGTGAGAGTGCGCGCCTCGTCGCGCGGCGACGGGCCGGGAACGACGTTGTCGTCGATGGCATCGGTCTGCTCGATCAGCTGAGAGCCAAGATTCAGAGACCTCAGGGCTTCGTCGATTGCTCCCGACGGGCCGTCGTGAAGCACCGTCACCCGCCGGGCGCCAAGATCCACGTTTACCTGGCGCACCTCGTCGTGCCCCGCCAGCGCCATGCGAACGAGGCTCTCCTCGGCGGTGCAATCCATCTTCGGCACGGCAAACACGGCCTTCCTCACACATCGCCTCCCGCGCGCACGGCATCGTGACCGTCCTGGCCAAACCACCAGGCGTACAGGGCCGGCAGGACGAGCAGCGTCAGGACCGTCGAGGTGACAAGGCCGCCAATGACCACCGTAGCCAACGGCCGCTGCACCTCCGCGCCGGCGGTTCGGGAGAGCGCCATCGGCAGGAAGCCGAAGCTGGCCACCGCCGCCGTCATCAGCACGGGTCGCAAGCGGTCCAGCGCACCCTGGCGGACGGCCACGAGGACCGAGTCACCGGCCTGTCGACGTTCGTTGATGAAGGCGACCATGACCACGCCATTGAGGACGGCGACGCCGGATACCGCGATGAACCCGACGCCCGCACTCATCGAGAACTCGAGGCCGCGCAGCAAGAGCGCCAGGACGCCGCCGGTCACGGCGAAGAGGATGCCGGTAAACACCAGTGCGGCCTGCGTCGCGGATTCGAACGTCACGAACAGCAGGAAGAAGATCAGGAGAAACGTCACAGGCACCGCGATCAGCAGCCGATTCCGCCCGCTCTCGAGGTTCTCCCACAGTCCACCCCACCGCATCACGTAGCCTGGAGGCAGCGTGACGGTGCGCTCGACGGCGGCCTGTGCCTCGCTCACGAAGCTGCCGATGTCTCGTCCCCGGACGTTCATCTCCACGGTGATCCGACGCTGGCCTTCTTCGCGGCTTACCTCGACGGGGCCCTCGACCCTCGAGATACGCGCGAGTTGCGCCAGGGGGATCGCCTGACCGTTGGGCGCAGCCACGAGTAACGACCCGAAGTCGGCCTCTTCCTCCCGGACGTCTGGGGGCAGCCGGACGACGAGTTCGAAACGCCGGACGCCCTGCATGATGCGCGTCGCCACCGTGCCGGCGATGGCGGTCTGCACGAGCTGCTGCACGTCGGCCACATTGATGCCGTAGCGGGCCACCGCTTCGCGGTCGACGACGATCTGCAGCATGGGGAGCCCCGTGACCTGCTGCACCCTGACGTCTCCAGCGCCCTCGATGCCGCGAACGGCTCCGGCGATGGCGTCCGCGGCCTTCCTCAACGCCCCGAGCTCCTCTCCAAACACCTTGACGACGACGTCGGAGCGTGCGCCGATGCCCTCGATCAGTTCTTGCATCCGGAACTCGATGGGCTGAGAAAACGCGTAGGCTTGCGTCGGCAACTGGGAGAGCTTCGACTCGATCGCTTCGATGAGTTCCTCGCGCGACTCGGCGGTCGTCCATTCATCGCGCGGCTTCAGCATCACGTAGGTGTCGCCCATGTTCGGCCCCATCGGGTCGGTGGCGATCTCCGGACGGCCGATACGGCTCACGACCGTCTGGACTTCCGGGAACTCCTTCACGAGGCGTTCCAGCTCCGTGGTCATCTGCACGGCCTCGTCCAGCGAGACGCTCGGCAGTCTGACGGCATTGATGGCCAGCGCGCCCTCGTCGAGCTTGGGGAGGAACTCCGAGCCCAGCAGGGGGAACAACGCCACGCAGACGACCACGACCAGTCCTGCGGCTACGGCCGTCCGAATCGGCCGCGCCGTCGTGTGCGAGAGGAGCGGTGCATACCATCGCTGCAGCCGCCGCACGAACGGATTCTCGTCACCGTGGTGCTCGTCACCCGCAGCCGCGACCGTGCGCGGTTCCCGCAGGAACATCCCGCACAGCGCCGGGATTAAGGTCATGCTGAACACCAGCGCGCCGATGAGCGCCAGGATCACCGTGAGCGCCATGGGCCGGAACATCGTGCCTTCGATGCCCGCCAGCGACAAGATCGGCAGGTAGGCCGCCATCACGATGATCTCGCCGAAGAAGCTGGCCCGTCGGACCTCGATCGTGGCATTGGCAATGGTGTCGTGGCGCTCCGTGTCGGTCAGGGCACGACCGAGCGCCCGCCGGCGGTCCGCCAGTCGCCGGACCGTGTTCTCGACGATGATCACGGCGGCATCGACGATCAGTCCGAAGTCGATGGCGCCGAGGCTCATGAGGTTGGCGGAGACATCGAAGTACCACATGCCCAGGATCGCGAACAGCATCGACATGGGGATGGCCGACGACACGATCAACCCCGCCCTGAGCTGCAGGAGGAACAAAAGCAGCACGGCGATGACGACGAGGCCACCTTCGACGAGATTGGTCGCTGCGGTGCGAATCGTGCGCTCGACGAGGACACTTCGGTCGTAGAAGGGCGCGATGGCCATCCCGGCCGGCAGCGCCTTCTTGATCTCTTCGAGTCGAGCGGCGACACGATGCGCCACGATTCGGCTGTTCTGGCCCTTGAGCAGCATGGCCACGCCCAGCACGGTCTCGCCTTCGCCATCCCGGGTCGCGGCACCCTGGCGAATCTGCGCGCCCAGACGGACGGTACCGACTGATCCGACGAGCACCGGTGTGCCCGCGGGGGCCGCGAGCACGATGCGCTCGATGTCCTGCTCGTTGCGGATCAATCCGACGCCCCGGACCAGTTGTTGTTCGCCCCCCTGCTCCAGGTAGGCGCCGCCGGTGTTGGCGTTGTTGCGGCCGAGGGCGTCGATCACCTGTGAGATCGTCAGCCCATAGGCGGCGAGCTTGGCCGGGTCGACCAGCACCTCGTACTGCAACTCGCGCCCACCGAAGCTGTTGACCTCGATGACCCCGGGAATCGTCCGAAGTTGCGGCTTGACGAACCAGTCCAGCGTCGTGCGCAGGTCCGTGAGCGAGTGGCGCGCCTGACCAGGTGTGTTCACCAGCGTGAACTGGTAGATCTCGCCCAATCCGGTGGAGACCGGAGCCAATTCAGGGGTGACATCCGGCGGCAGGTCACGCTGCGCGTCGATGAGCCGTTCGAGAACCAGCTGTCGAGCGACGTACACGTCCAAGGAGGGGCTGAAGATGACCGTGACCTGAGACAGGCCGAACTGCGACACCGACCGGATCTCCTCCTTGTAGGGGAGACTGGCCAGTGCGACCTCGAGGGGCGCCGTGACGTACTGCTCCATCTCCTCCGGAGTGAAGGCAGGCGCGACAGTGTTGACCTGGACCTGATTGCTCGTGACGTCCGGTACGGCGTCGATTGCGAGCTGGGACGCGGCGTACACGCCGATTGCCGCCAGACCCAGGCTGAGGCTGATGACCAGCACGCGCCAGCGGATGCTCCAGTGGATGACGTGCGCAATCATCGCTGCGACTCCTTGGCCTCGTCATCATCGTCGTCGCCGAGTGTGCCGGCCAGCAGGGCGGACTTCAGCTTGAACGCGCCCGTGGTCACCACGAGGTCCCCAGCGGCGAGGCCCTCCGTGATCTCCACTAGGCGTCCGGACAGCCGGCCGACCGTCACTGGCCGCACGCGAAACTCGGTGGCGCCCGACCGAATGAAGACGACCTGCCGTCCCTCCAGGAGCTGGACGGCCTCGCGTGGCACGGCGATTGCCTGCTCCGTCGCCTCGGTCGCGAGCGCGACGCGCGCGAACATGTCCAGTTTGAGGCGGTCGCCTGCGTTCGCCACTTCGACCCGCACCGGTACGCTGCGCGTTCGCGGATCGAGGGCCGCGCCGATGACCGCCACCGTGCCGGGCAGCCGCTCGTCGGGGTACGCATCGACGGTTATCGTGGCCGCCTGCCCTTTCCGAACCGCCCCCAGGTCTTTCTCGAACACCTGAGCCTCCACGTAGAGCCGACTGATATCGGCGACCGTGAAGAGCTCCGTGGTGGCATCGACGACGTCCCCGGGTGCCGCGGCGGCGCGTACCAGGACTCCGGCAATCGGCGAGGAGATCGCGGCGACCGACGAGGCGTCTGCGGCGGCGTCGGCGGTCCCGAAGCGGCGCAACCGCACGTCGAGTCCTGCAATCGCGCTCTCCTGGGCGTGGATGGAGGCTTCGAGCTGTTGCTGCTCCCCGAGACTCGCCTCGTACTCGCGCTGGGGGGCCGCACCGATTTCCGCCAGCCGGCGGGCCCGTTCGACCTGCCGCGTCGCCGTGCCCAACTGCACGCGAAGCCGAGCCAGTTCCGCCCGTGCACGGTCCCGCTCTGTCGCCACCGCTCCCGCCTCGACGTTGTCGAACCGTGCCAGCGGTTGCCCCCGCGACACGCGGTCACCGACCTTCACAAGCACGTCCAGAATCCGTCCCTGTGCGAGTGGCCGCACATGGGCCAGACGGCTCTCGATCGGTTGCACGGAACCGGTGGCACGTAGCGCAATGGCCAGCGGCTGCGAGGCCACGGGCGCGACGGCGATGCCGAGACGCTTCTGGACGTCGGGAGCGACCTCGAGATGGTCCTTCGCGTGGTCATCGTGGTCGTCATCGGGGGCGGCTCGAGTCGCGCCCTCGGCCTGTGCGTCGGGCGATGCGGCGGCCGTGCGACCGTCGTTGTCCGGCGCCTGCCGGCCACCGCATGCGGCCAGCAGGAAAAGCAGAATCAATGTGAGAGCCAACGGCATCGTCTTCATGGCAGGTCCATTCCGACCGCTCGCTCCAGATCCGCGGCGGCCTGCGCCAGTTCTGTCTCGGCGTCAATCTGGGACAATCGCAGTTCGATCAGACGACGTTGCTCGTTGAGCACGTCAAGCAGCCGGAGCTGGCCCAGTGTGTAGGCCTCCCGCATGGTCGCCAGGTTCTCGTCAGCCTGGGTGGTAATGCCTTGCCTGAAGATGGCCGCGGTGTCGCGAGCGGCCACCCAGCGGGCATAGGCCGCCTCCACGTCGCGAGCGATGGCCGTCTCCAGGTACTCACGGTGCAGGCGGGCGCCCGTCGCGCGCGCCACTGCCGCGTCGACATGGCCTCGGTTGCGCCCGCGCCAGAACAGCGGGATCGACACGCCAACGCTGAAACGCTTGTCATCGTCGACGATCGGCGCAGGGCGGCCGGATGCGGTCACGGCGAACAGCCCGTCCACCGTATCCGTGTCTTGTGTGTACGTCGCCGATGCGACGAGATCCGGCACGCCTTCGGCGCGTGCGAGGGCCAACTCCGCCGCCCCCTGCTGCTCGAGGGCTCGAGCGGCTTGCAGATCCGCTCGAGTCTTCAGTGCGCGGGTCGTCAGCTCATCGAGCGCAAACGCCTCGTCTTTCCCCGGGGCCGTCTCGGCTGCGACGGACGGCACCTCGGCGGCCTCGACGCCCACCAGCCGGTGCAGGTCGGACAACAGTGCTGTGGCGCGGCCTCTGAACGTGGCGTGCTGCGCCTCCACGCGTGCGACCTCCACGGCGAGTAGCTGGGCCTCGAGCCTTCCGACATCGCCCTCGGTGACACGTGCGCGCGTGAGTCGCAAAGCCTCTCGTCCCGCGGCCAGGACCTCTGCGAGGGCAAGGGCCTTCGCCTGAGCCGCCCGCACGTCAGCCGCGCGCGACGTCACGTCGAAGACAAGCTGCCGCTCGCGTGCGGCATACTCAGCCTCGGCCGCCGCGACGCCACCTTGCCCGACGGCTTGACGCTTGCCGCGTTTGCCGCCCAACTCGATGGGATGCGTGTAGCGAAGCGCCAGTTCAGTCGTGCCAGGGGATCCCAGCGGTTCTCCACTACCGTAGTCAATGTCGACGGTGGGATTGGGGCGCACTCCCGCGCGACGAAGGAGACCCTGGGCTTCTGCCAGTCGCTCACGCGCGGCCAACAGGTCGCGATTCCGCTCCAGCGCGAGTCGCACGAGTTCGTCGACCGTGAGCGCACGGCCCTGGGCACTTGCACCGGTCGTGGACACCAGTACGCCCAGCACCCATACCGCGGATATCCACACCTTCCGCATGTCGTAACCTCCGAATCATGACTATCCATGGCATGGGGCCCGAGGCGTGGTGAGCGCCACGGGCTCCGTGACCGAGCATGCTGGCTGCCGCGTGACCGGCCGAGTCGAGGGACCTCGGCAGTTTGCGACGTCGTCGGTGCAGCAGGCATGGACACCTGCCGATGCGTGTCGAGAGGAGAACGGACCGCCCTCCCGCGGACTTTGCGGGCGTCGGGAACGCCGGTCCGAGCGAGCGGAGCGGGTTAGAGTGGCGGGTGGTACGGGACCGGACGGATGCCCGGACGATCGGCGGGATTGACGTCGGCGACTGCCACTGCGACTAGGCGTGGCATCAGGGCAAGCATTGGCGCCGGGCCGACCACGAGCGCGCAGCAGAAGCAGCTGTCGCCGCGCTCGCGATCCACCGGCGCACCAGAGTCGGAGTGGGTCGCTGCCTGTGCGCTCATATCGCTCGAGTGCGTGGCTAGCACGTGATCGGCCGGCCCTCCTATCGTCTCGTAACCACAACACTCACCGGCTGCGGCGAGGTCCAACCCAAGCCACAGCACCAAAGCGAGTGCGACCGCACGAACGATGGGGCGACGCCGACGATAGGGCACGGCCCGGTGAGTATAGCTCACCGGGCCAGGCCGTCTCACGTGTGACCTCCGACCCACGTCATGGTTTGCGTGCGGCCGGCACGACGATCCGGATCTCCGTTGCGCGTGGTCCACGCTCGGCAGTCGTGTACTTGACGCGCACGCTGTCGTACTGGTGGACCAAGTCCGTGACGACGGCGGATCGGCCTTGCGCCTTCAACTGCGCCGTGAGGGTCCCGACGCCTTTACCGATGACCTTCGTCGCGGAGTCGACGGCGAGTGCCAGCGTTTCCTTACTGGTCTGGATCGTGACGGACTCTGCGGTCACCGCAGTGACCCGGCCGGTCGCGTTCTGGGTGGCGCCGGACTGGGCGCCGAGGGCGGTGTGGTAGGCCAGGACGATCGAAAGGGTGCACGTGATCAACGTTCTCATGACTTCCTCCAGGCGTTCGCGTACGTGAAGCGACACGTCCGGCGTGCACGGGCCCTCGCGAGCGCAGGTCAAGCGCCTTCAGGGCACGTCAGCGCGCAAACCGGTCGCACCAGTGGCGGCGCTAGGCGGTTCGTGGAGGATGGTCGATGTCGAACGAAGGGGCGGGCGGGACGTCGGGCAGTGTCAATGCCTGGTCGGGGACGGCCAGGGGCCACGCAGGTCCACCGGGGCCGAGCGGCTCGGCCTGGAACGGAATGACGCAGAGACACGGCGGGCGCGATTCGTCGTCGTCCGGCAGGTGCGCGGACGACTGGCTGGTCCGCGCGGACAGCGGGTCGACGCAGCCGTCAACACACCAGACCGCGCTGACGGTGACCGCCAGCAACACCGCGATGGCGCACGCCCTGGCCACGGGGGCACTATACACGACTCAAGGGCCCACTCCTTCGGCCGATTTGGCGAATAGGACCCAAGACAGGTATCCTGAAACTCAGTGCGTGCACTTCGCCGGCACATCGTCGTCCATACTATCGTCTGCCTGCTGCTCACGTGGGCAGCGGCCGACCTGCTCGTACCGCAGCTGTGCAGTGCTGAGCAAGCGCAGTCGGACTCACCGGCGGCGCCGCAGGACCATGACGACTGCTTCTGCTGCTGCTCGCATGTCGAACGGGCGCGTCCAGTCGAGATTGCGTTTGCTGATCTGACTCCGGTCGTTCGCCAGACCGTCCCGGCGCAAAGCCTGCCAGTCGGTGCACCGCGCACGGTGTACCACCCTCCGCTCGTCTCCTAGTTCCCGCGTTCCCAATTTCTTGGGCACGAGATGGCGTCCGCGCTGTCCGTGTCGTTGACGCCTGCCGTTCGCCGCTCACCCGAGCGGCCGCGGCGCGGGCCGTGCGCGAACGCGCACGTGCCGGGCGTCCCTTGTGGAGCTATGGATTCGTATGTGGAGATATTTGTCCGTCTTGCATCGACCGCCAGGCCGTCTGGCGGCGTGGGCAGTGGCGTGGTCGGTCATGGGCACCGCTGCGGCGTCTGGCCAGACACCCATTCCCTCTCGCCTTTCGCTGACTGAGGCTGTCGCCCTCGCGCAGGCACGCAATCCGCAGATCGTCGCCGCGCGCGCCGGCGTCGATGCCGCCGAGGCCGACCGCATGGCCGCAGCCAAGCGGCCAAACCCCGCGCTGTCGATTGACTCCGCCGGCTACCCGGCATTCGAGACCGCGAAGCCAGGCTACTGGGGCGGGCAGGAGTTCACGGTTCGCATCGATCAAGAACTCGAACTGGCCGGCCGACGCCGGTTGCGAACCGCTGTGGCAGATGCCGCGCGACAGGCCGCGGTCCTCACGGCGGACGACCAGGCGCGCCAGTTGGCCTTGGAGGTCAAGCGCGCGTATCTCGCGGTGGTGCTGGCCCAGGCCGACCGCACGGTGGCGCAAGCCTCACTCGACGAGATCAACCGGGTGATCGGCCTGAACCAGGCGCGATTCGCTCAGGGCGAGATCTCCGGCGCCGAAGTCCGACGCCTGCAGGTCGAACGCCTGCGCTTCGTCGAAGACGTCTTCGCGGCCGACCTCGCGGTCCGCAACACTCGCAGCGCGTTGTTGGCCCTGCTCAATGCGCCACAGCTCGACCAACCGGTCGAGCTGACCGACGGGCTGAAACCGTCCGTGTCCAGTGCGGAGGCGCTTCAGGCCGCCGGACCATCGCAGGCCCAGGACGTGCTGACGCAGGCAATGGCTCAGCGCCCCGATCTGCAAGGCGCGAAAGCGACGCACTCGCAATCCGAGACCACGACGCGCCTCCAGCGTGCCCTCCGCACGCCGAGTCTCACGGTTGGTGGGGGTTATCAGAACAACTTCGGTTCGGACGGCGTTGTCGTCGGGGTCACCATGCCGTTGCCCTTCTTCAACCGCAACGAGGGCGGCATCGCCCGGGCGGACGCCGAGCGCCGCGCCGCTGAGGCCCGTGTTGCCTCAACGACACTCGCGGTGCGCTTGGACGTGCAGCGTGCCCTGAACGCCGTCGACACGAACCGCGCACGCGTGGAGTACATCGAGCGCGAGTACCTGACGAACGCGCAGGAGTCGCGCGACATCGTCCTCGCGTCGTATCGGCTCGGCGTCGCCAACCTGATCGACTTCCTGGACGCGCAGCGCGCGTTCCGCGATACCCAACGCATCTACAACCGGGCCCTGTTCGACCAGCGGGTGAGTCTCTTCGAGCTCGCAGCCGCCGTCGGTCGTCCCGAGGTGCAGCCATGAGGAGACCGAGGATGACGTCCATGAGTGAACAGGCTTCGACACCCGCGGGCATCTCGGTCCGCACGCTGGTGCTGGCTATGGCAGTGACGGCTGCGCTGACGGGTGCCGGCGCGTGGCTCGTGCTCCGGCCGGCGGCGTCCGACGCGGAGACCGCGACTGACACTCACGCTGACGAGCTGCCGCCCGGCGTCGTGGAGCTGCGGGTGGATGCCATGAAGAATGCCGGACTGGTGACTACCGAAGTCACCGCGCGACGCCTTCCCACCACCATCGACGTGACCGGCACGGTGACGGCGGAGGACTCGCGCGTCGCGCACATCCGGCCGCTCGCGCGCGGCCTGGTCGAACGTGTCTGGGTCAGCCTCGGCGAGCGCGTGAGCCGCGGGCAGCCGCTGGCCACCTACGACAACATCCAACTCGGCGAGCTGGTCGGCGAGTATCTCGGGGCCAAAGCGGTCCTTCAGCAGGCCGAAGCGGATCTCGAGGTGAAGCGACGCGTGGTGGCACGGGGCCGGGAACTCATCAAGCTCGAGGCGATTGCGCGTCAGGAACTCGACGTTCGCGAAGCCGAGCTCAAGACGGCCGAGGCCTCGGTGGCTCGCGACCAGGCTGCCGTCAGCCGCGTCGAGGAGCAGCTCCATCGGTTCGGCTTGTCCGATGCCGACTTGACCAAGCTCTCCCCCACGAGCGGAGAGAGCCCGCATCGGGAGGCGTCACACGCGATTCTCCGGGCGCCATTCGACGGCGTCATCACCAAGTACGACGTCGCGCAGGGCGAGGTCGTGGAACCGGAGCAGGAGTTGTTCACCGTGACGGACCTCAGCCAGGTGTGGGTGCTGGCGGACATCTACGAGAAGGACATCACGAAGGTGCGCGCCGGCACCGATGCCGTCGTGCGCGTGGACGCCTACCCCGATCGCGTCTTCAACGGTCGCGTTACCTACGTGGCCGACATCATCGACCCGCAGACACGGAGCGCCAAGGCCCGTGTTGTCGTGGCGAATCCCGGCGCAGCGCTGAAGCTCGACATGTTCGCCCGCGTGGCCGTCCCCACGGCTGACGCCCGAGATGCGCTACTCGTGCCGGTGGCCGCGGTGCAGACCATCGACAACCAACCCGTGGTGTTCGTGAAGACTGGCGAGACCCGATTCGAGCGTCGGACGGTCGAACTAGGCGCGACCGCCGGCGAGTACGTCGAAATCCGGTCAGGCGTCGCCGCCGGTGACGCCGTCGTCGGCACCGGCAGCTTCCATCTGAAGACCGCGCTCCTCCGCGAGCGTATCGGCGACGAGCACTAGGCGAGGCATCCATGCATCGACTGATCGATTTCTCGCTGCGTAACAAGTTCCTCGTCCTCGTTTTCACGGCGGTACTCGTCGGGTTCGGTGTCCGCGCCATGCTGCGCCTGCCGATCGACGCGGTGCCCGACGTGACGCCGAACCAGGTCCTCGTGCTCACCCGAGCCCCGGGCCTGGGCCCAGTGGAGGTCGAACGGTTCATCACGTTTCCGGTGGAAACGGCGATGAGCGGCCTGCCCGGCATCACGGACATCCGGTCCGTGTCGCGGTTCGGCCTGTCGGCGGTCTACATCTACTTCGAGGAAGGTCTGGACCTCTACTTCGTCCGTCGTCTGGTGATGGAACGCCTGCCGGACGCTCGGGAGGCCATCCCGGCTGGACTCGGCACGCCCGCGATGGGGCCCATCAGCAGCGGCCTCGGAGAGATCTTCCAGTTCGAAGTACGAGGCGAGGGCCTGTCCTTAATGGACCTGCGCTCGGTCCTGGAGTGGGACATCGCCTTCAAGCTGCGGTCGGTACCGGGCGTCGTGGAGGTGAACTCGTACGGCGGCGAACTCAAGACCTACGAGGTGCAGATCGACCCCGACAAACTGGTGTCCTACAACATCAGCCTGGAATCGGTGTTCGAGGCACTGGAGGGCAACAACGCGAACGCCGGCGGCGCCTACCTCGAGCGCGCGCAGGAACAGTACGTCATTCGCGGCGAGGGGCTGGTTGAAACCATCGCGGACATCGACAACATCGTCGTCGCCGCGCGGAATGGCACCCCGGTCTACGTCAAGAACCTCGGCAAGACCGTGCTCGCACCCCAAGTGCGGCAGGGAGCCGTCACGCGGGATGGACGCGGCGAGGTCGTGACGGGCGTGGTGATGATGCTGATGGGCGAGAACGCCCGTGTTGTCGCCGATCGCGTCAAGGCCGAACTCGAAGTCATCAAGGGTAGCCTGCCGACGGGCGTGACCGTCGAGAGCTATTACGACCGCACCGACCTGGTACGTCGGACCATCAACACCGTCGCCAAGAATCTCGTCGAGGGCGGCATTCTCGTCGTGGCCGTGCTCCTCCTGATGCTCGGCAACGTGCGTGGCGGTCTAATGGTCGCCGCCGCCATTCCGTTGTCGATGCTCGTGGCCTTCACCGGGATGGTGACGGCTGGGCTCTCCGGCAACCTCATGAGCCTCGGCGCCATCGACTTCGGGCTGATCGTCGACGGTTCGGTCGTGATGATCGAGAACATCGTGCGGCGGCTCGGCGAGGCGCGAGCGCCGGGCCAGTCGAAGGACGACGTCATTCGTGACGCCGGACGTGAAGTGGCACGGCCCGTGTTCTTCGCCGTGCTCATCATCATCATCGTCTACCTCCCGATCCTTACGTTGGAAGGTGTCGAGGGCAAGATGTTCCGTCCCATGGCACTGACCGTGGTGTTCGCGCTCATCGGGTCGCTCGTGCTCGCGCTGACGCTGATGCCGGTGCTGGCATCGCTGGGGTTCACGGCGAGGACGGGCGAACACGAGCCCCGCCTCGTCCACTGGCTCAAAGACCGCTACCGTCCATGGCTGCACCGGACGGTGGCCCGGCCGCTGTTCACGGCCAGTATCGCGGCCGCCATCTTCGTCGCGTCAACGGTGCTGGTGCCATTCATGGGCGGGGAGTTCATCCCCAAGCTGGACGAAGGCTCGGTGGCACTGCAGGCGTGGCGCCTGCCCAGCGTGTCGCTGAGCGAGTCGCTGAAGAGCACCACCCTCATCGAGAAGACACTCAAGCAGTTTCCGGAAGTCGTGACGGTCGTCTCTCGTACCGGGCAGGCGGAGATACCGACCGACCCGATGGGGGTCGAGACGAGCGACATCTACGTCATTCTCAAGGACCACGACGAGTGGACGACGGCCGCCACCAAGGAGGGCCTGGTCGCCGCGTTCAACGAGGCGCTGGAACGCGAGGTGCCGGGGAACGTGCTCAGCTACTCGCAGCCGATCGAGCTGCGGGTGCAGGAGCTGATCGCCGGCGTGCGGTCCGACCTCGCCATCACGCTGTTCGGGGAAGACCTGGACGAGCTGCGCCGTGTCGGCGCCGACATCGCGCGTGTCGTGGCGGCGGTGCCAGGCGCGGCGGACGTCAAGCTGGAGCAAACAACGGGGCTCCCGTTCCTGCGCGTGAAGATTCGGCGCGACGAGATCGCCCGCTACGGCATCAACGCCGCGCAGGTGCTCGACGTCGTGCAGGCGATGGGGGGGCGCACGGTCGGCGAGGTCGCGCTTGAACTCGGCAAGTCGCCGTTCGACGCGATGCTCGACGTGGTGGTCGCCGACGACCTGCGCACCTCGCTGCGCACCGCGCCTCGCGGCGTCGAC
>WBZP01001313.1_pt2 | contig 20637 bp, 23 predicted proteins | sample 5204301 | NCBI WGS metagenome assembly WBZP01 (sample SAMN12412401, study PRJNA552823) | activated sludge metagenome | isolation source: activated sludge from nitrification reactor of wastewater treatment plant... | place: USA: Pennsylvania | collected 2017
GTGGAATTGCTGGCCGCCATCCCCTCGGTGGTCTGGGGTTTTATCGGGCTCTCCATCCTGAACCCCTTGATCATCAAGATCTTCCAGGTTCCGGTCGGGCTCAATGTGCTCAACTCGGGCATCATCCTGGGACTGATGGCCGCCCCCATCATGACCTCCATCGCCGAGGATGCTCTCAAGGCGGTGCCGGATCGTTACCGTGAGGCGGCTGAAGCCCTGGGCGCCACCCGCTGGCAGGTCATCACCAAGACGGTGCTGCCAGCAGCTAAAAATGGTCTGCTCGGCGCCGTGCTGCTCGGCGTGGGTCGCGGCTTCGGCGAGACCATGGCGGTGCTCATGGCCTCCGGGCATGCGGTCAACATCCCGACCAGCGTTTTCGACTCGGTACGGGCGCTGACCGCCACCGTGGCCGCGGAGTTGGGCGAGGCCCCGGTCGGTTCGGATCACTATCAGGTGCTGTTCGTGATCTGCGTTTTCCTGTTCCTGATCACCTTTCTGATCAACCTCGCCGCGGATCTCATCGTGCGCGGCGTGCGTAAGGGGTAAGTCGTCATGTCCAACGCCACCGCGAGCCAAATCCGCGACGTTTCGGCGGTGCTCTTCACCGAAACCGGACTCAACCAGCGCAACAAACGTATCCAGGAATTGTTCCGTATCATCTTTCTAGGGATGACCCTGCTCCTCATCCTGCCCGTGGCCGCCATCCTGATTACCCTGGTGTATAAAGGTGGGAGCATCATCTCCATCAACTTCCTCTTCACCGATCCGGTGAAGGGGATGACCGCCGGCGGCATTTTCCCAGCCCTGCTCGGTACCATCTGGTTGGTTCTGGTGGCCTTGCTGGCCTCGGTGCCCCTGGGGGTGGCGGCCGCCATCTACCTGAGCGAATACGCCCCGGACAACTGGATGACCCGTACCATCAATCTGGCCATCGTCAACCTGGCCGGGGTTCCCTCCATCGTCCACGCCTTGTTCGGTGTCGGGGCCTTCGTCATCGCCTTCCGCTTCGGCACCAGCATCCTCTCCGCCAGCCTCACCCTGGGGATCATGACCCTGCCAGTGGTCATCGTCTCCTCCCGGGAATCCCTGCAAGCCGTGCCCCTGGCCTTCCGGGAAGCCTGCTGGAACATGGGGGCGACCCGTTGGCAGACGATCCGACATGTGGTATTGCCCAATGCCCTGAGCGGCATCCTCACGGGTATCATCCTCCAGGTGTCGCGGACGGTGGGCGAGACCGCCCCCATCATGTTCACCGGTGCCGCTTTCTTCCTGCCCTTTCTACCCCAGAGCGTCTTCGATCAGACCATGGCCTTGGCGCTGCATCTCTTTGTGGTCGCCACCCAGGTGCCGGGTGTGCCCGAGGCCCTGCCCTATGGGGTGGCGCTGGTCCTGATCGCGGTGGTGCTGATCCTCAACAGCCTCGCCATCGCCTTCCGTATGTATCTGCGAGGCAAGAAGAAATGGTAATGCAGTCGAGCGCCGCCCAGAGCGGCCTGGGGACGATCCCGAAACTGTCCGTAAACGGTCTTTCGATCTATTACGGCAAGACACCGGCCTTGCGGGATGTCAGCCTTCAGGTGCGGGAGCATGAGATCTTCGCCATCATCGGCCCCGCCAACTCCGGCAAGACCTCTTTTCTGAAGGCCCTGAATCGGATGGACATGTTCAACACCAACATGAGGGTCGAAGGGAGTGTCCAGTTCAACGGTCGCAACATCCATCAACTCTCCAATGTCTATGCCCTGCGCAGCCGCATCGGCGTGGTTTTCCCACTGCCGGTGGGTCTACCCATGACCATCTATGACAATGTGTCCTTGTCTCCCCGGCTGCGGGGAATCAAGGACAAGCGGGAGCTGGATATCATCGTCGAACGCTGCCTGAAGCGCGCCGCCCTCTGGGATGAGGTCAAGGATCGCTTGGGTTCCCTGGGAAGCATGTTGTCCGGCGGCCAGCAACAACGTCTTACCATCGCCCGGGCGCTGTCCCAGGAGCCGGATCTCTTGATGCTGGACGAGTTCTCCATCGCCGTCGATCCGGTCACCACCATGCGCATCGAGGATGTGCTCAAGGAGTTGCGCCAGGACATGACCATTATCCTGGTCACCAACCTGGTGCAACAGGCGCGTCGCCTCTCCGACCGCACCGCCTTCTTCCTCATGGGGGAATGTGTCGAGATCGGGGATACCGACGCGCTTTTCACTGGCAAGGCCAAGGATCAACGCACCACGGACTATATCGAGGGCCGCTTCGGCTGAGGTCCTGATTCTCGATCTCGCGCCCTTGCCGAGGGCGCGGGAGGCCACCGACCGAACGCCGATACACTTTGTCGCCTTACTGGGATACGTCATGCAAGCTACCGCCGTCGCTATCAGCCCAAGCCACCCCGAGATCCATGCCATTCGGACGCGCCAGCTCAACCTTTGGTACGGAACCTTCCAGGCTCTATTCGACGTCGATCTGGATATCCGTCAGGGCCTCATCACCTCCATGATCGGCCCCTCCGGGTGCGGCAAGTCCACCGTGTTGCGTAGCGTCAATCGCATCAACGAGCGCCTGGGCTATGTACGCATCGAGGGCACCATCGACGTACTCGACAAGAATATCTATGACCCGGATGTCGAATTGGTGCAGGTGAGGAAACAGATCGGCATGGTCTTTCAGCGTCCCAACCCTTTGCCGATTCCCATCCGCGACAATGTCCTCTTCGGCCATCGCCTCCACACCCAGGGGAAAAGAACCAGCCGCGCCGATGAGGAAGTCATCCTCGAACAGGCCCTGCGCCAGGTGCTGCTCTGGGATCAGGTGAAGGACAGACTGGATCGCAAGGGCACCGAACTCTCCCTGGAGGAGCAACAGAAGCTCTGTATCGCCCGGTTGCTGCCGGTGAAACCCAGCGTGCTGCTCATGGACGAGCCCTGTTCCGCCCTGGACCCGCGCGGTACCGCCGCCGTGGAGGAACTGATCTGGGAACTCCGCGGCCAATACACCATCCTTATCGTCACCCACAACATGGCCCAGGCCAGACGCGCCAGCGAGGAATGCATTTTCATGCTTATGGGCCGGGTGGTGGAACATGCTCCCACGGAGCAGGTGTTCGTGACGCCGAAACACAAAGAAACCGCGGACTACATCGAAGGCCGCTACGGTTAGAAAGGCGTCGGATCACCGGGGGTATTGGTTTTTCGACTGGATGAGACCTTTCCGGGAGGCGGCGCCTCGTTTCAATCTGAGTTGTGCCGCGAGCCGGCACAGGGTAGGGGTCCCGGGACCCTCTATGACAAACCCCCGACGGACGGCTCACCCCGTTGAGAGTCCGGGCGACTCGAGCCGGAGCGTCCATTCACCCCGGCTTGACAGCCGTACATCAAGGACTTATCGTGCTTCCGCTTTACCGCCGCCCGGTCTTCTCTGTTCCGAACGAGGTCCAGGATGACGGCGGTGAGTCCTGAGAACGGTTCAATGGCGGACCGCGTCGGTCCCCGCGCAACGACAAGCTGTGAACCCCGCCAGGCCCGGAAGGGAGCAGCGGCAGCAGTGACATCGGGTGCCGTGGTGTGGCTGGCGCGGAACGCCACCCTCCTGATCCCTGTTTCGTTTTTCTCGAGGAGATTCCCTCCCGTCCCCGAGGGGGAGCGGCGGTTTCCATGGGGCTGGGTACCCGACAAACGTGCCCTGACAGCTTCTTGGAAACCCTAACTTGCGAGCCATGGGCTAATGCAGGAGGTTGAACATCCGCGAGCGATATTTTGACACTATCTCACCATTGGTTCCCAACATATCGAACACCGCCAGCATGGATTTGCGGGCGCCGTCGCCGCCGAAATTTCGATCCTTCGCCAGCAGCTTCAGCAAGGTTTCCAGCGCGGACTGATGATCACCCGCCAGGGCCTGCTGGGCCGCCAGTTGATAGAGAGCGGTCGAATCGTTGGGAGTGACCTCGATGCGGGTCGCGAGCTCGTTGGCCGGTGGGGCACCCTGGGCGATGCGGGCAAAATGGATCAGCGCCTTGAGTCTGGCGGCCTGGGGGGTCGGCGAGCGATCAAAAGATAATTCCTCCAGCACAGATTCCCCCGCATCCAGATTGCCCAGTTCGATCTGCATCTCGGCATAACTGGTGCGGGCGCGCTCATTGCCCGGATCTTCCCTGAATGCCTGTTCGATCAGCTTCCAAGCCTCCTCCCGCTGACCGATGGCCTTGAGGCGTTCCGCCCGTTGCAGCCATTGGTCCGAGCCTCGGGGCAGATATTTGTCGAGGAAACCGCGGATATTGGCCTCTGGTAGGGCGCCCATGAATTGGTCGAGGGGCTGGCCGTCCCTGAACAGCATCACCGTCGGAATGCTACGGATACTGAACTGGGTGGCCAGTTCGGGTTGTTCTTCGGTGTTGACCTTGGCCAGTAGGAACTTACCGCCATATTCCTCCGCCACCTTGGCCAGGATGGGCATGAGCAGGCGACAGGGGGCACACCATGAGGCCCAGAAATCCACCAATACCGGTTGTCGGTGGGATCCTTCTATCACCTCGTTGATAAAATTTTCTTTGGTGGCCTCGAAAACGAACCTGGATTCAGTCATGGCTGGACTCCGAAACAACGACTCAATCGGCGGCTAATGCCGGGGCGCAGAAGATATCAGGATTCAGGTTGAAAATAGCCCAATCACCCATATTCAACAGGCGAATTTCGTCTTGGAAGGGGTAGGCCGAATGAACACCCAAAATATCATGCATCTCGTTTGTCCCCACTGCGGTAGCCTGAATCGTCTGCCTGAAGACCGGCGCGGGGCCGGCCCCAACTGTGGTAACTGTCATCAGCCCTTGTTCCAGGGGCATCCCCTGGCCTTGGATACAGCCGGTTTTGCGCGCCATCGGCAATACAGCGATATCCCACTGTTGGTGGATTTCTGGGCCTCCTGGTGTGCGCCTTGCCGAATGATGGCACCGGCCTTTGAGGAGGCGGCCAGGCAATTGGAACCCGAAGTGCGGCTGGCCAAAGTGAATACGGAGGAAGCCAGGGACCTGGCCATCAATCTGGGGATTCGCGGCATTCCCACGCTGGTGCTCTTCGTCCGCGGTCAGGAAGTGGCGCGGACCGCCGGGGCCATGGAGGCCCGTTCCATTGTCGCCTGGGTGCGTCAGCACCTCTGATTCGCTGGGAAACCTCCCCCCGGCGAATCCCGGTCGGGGGGATGTGGATGGCCAGACCAGATCCATAGCGGAACCATGATTCAGAGTCGGGAGACCTATCGGGGCGAGGGATGGAGGTTCTCGCTTTATTCGCGCCGGATCCGGCCAAGACCTGAGGGCAAGTCCGGGTGATGGAGCCTTGTGCTTAGTCGCCGCGATAGTCTTTATGACAGGCCTTGCAGGCGGCGCCCATCTCGTTGGCGGCGGTTTCCAATTTGGTCTTGTCGCCGGATTCCGCCGCTTTTACCAGATCGGCGGCCTTGACAGCGGCATTTTTCGCCACCTTCTCGAATGCGGCCCAATTGGTCCAGATCTCAGGCTTGGCCTCGGAATGACCCACCTTGGAGCCTTCAGGGAACAGGGCCGGGAGATTCTGAGTGATCTTCTCGATCTTCTTCGCCGGTTCCAGGGCCGTGGCCGGCTTGTCGGCCTTCAGGGCCTTCTTGATGGCGGACATTTCATCCTTCAAGGATTCCATGGCCTTTTCGCGTTCTTTGTAGGCCTGTTTGGCCTCGCCAGCCTTGACCAGACTCGGCACACTCATCGCCAGGCAAGGGATGATCCAGAGAGAGCGACGGATGAAAGGGAACAGCATCATGACCTCCTGCAGATAGAACAACATTTCGTGGCGGACGAGGGATACCCTTCCGCTGAGGCGCCGGGGCGTCCGCGGCTATTATAAGTTGTGCTGGATATCCGGCCTACTCGTATAGGGGTAAGATGTTGCGATGCAATATGGTGGGCTGTTCGAATTGTCGACTCCTGACGAATCCACGCCAATCGATGGTGGAACGGCCCACCTGGGGAGGGGAGGGGAGGGGCATTGATGTCCGGCGGCAGACCGCTCTGGTGCCTCTGCTTCTTGCTTTGGTTCTCCTGGGCGCTCCACGGCTGCGGCACTCAAGACAAGCGGGTCACCGGAGAGCCGGCTGGCCGGCGTCAGGAGCTGGTGATGATCGCCCTGTCCCAGCTCGAAGCCCCTTACCGTGCCGGTCGCGGCCGGCCGTCCGAGGGCTTCGATTGCAGCGGTCTGGTGCACTATGTCCACGGCTCGGTAGGTATCCGGATTCCTCGCCTGGCCCAGGAGCAATGGGCCGCCGCCCAACCAGTGGGAAAGACCGAGAGGCAGCCTGGGGATCTGGTGTTTTTCCGCATCGCCGAGACCAAATACCATGTCGGCATTTTGGTCGATCCCGGGCGCTTCGTTCATGCTCCAGGGAGCGGAAAAGGGGTGCGGATCGCCGAGTTGGACACTCCTTACTGGGCGGAACGTTATCTGGGTGCGGGAAGTTTTTTGCCCTGAGCCCGTGGCTTCCAAGGTGGGGCGCTGGGAAATCCCGCGCCCCGTCAGCCTTGTTGTTCAGTTCCCCATATTGGATACCGGCGAGAAGTAGCCGGTCACGGCAACCAGCACATGGGCGCCGCCGCCGTTGATCTTCACCCGCATCCGTTTCTGGCCGTCCTGGGCGGAAATGGGGATGGTGCCGGAGCCGTTCCAGAAATTCATGATGCCGCTATTGAAGGCCAGCAGGCCCTGGGGTTCCGCATCCGCCGGCGCCCAGAGTTTGATGGATCCCGTGGCCAGGGGGTCGATGACGACGAAGTTGGCCTGCACCGCCGTGGCGGCGAATGGGATATTACAGCCGCCATCCGCCCCACCCTGAGGTTCGGTGTCCCCGGTGACCAGGATGGTGCGGGTCTCATTGGCCGCGAACACCCCGGTGCCGCCTTGCACCGGGCGGGAATCGAAGATCTTGCAAGGGGTGAGGGGGGTGAAGGTCTGGTTGTCGCCGGAGGTGGGCACTTGATAAAGAAGCTTGGCACCGCAGACCCTGTTATTCGACTCGGCCGCATTATCGAACTCCACTTTCAGGGTGTAATACCTGGCGCCGAATAGCCCCACATGGCCGGTGATATCGTCCGGCTGGACATTCATCAACACCACGCCTGCCCCGGAGCTACCTGAAGAATGCACCGATTCCAACTCGTCCACAACCAGTACCGCATCATCCCCTATCTGAGCCCGGTTAAGTGTGAAGTTGATATTATGATCGGCACTGCTGTCGACAACGTGGAAAATGATGTAAGTCAATTTGGCCTGATCGGGTAGCTCGATGGGGGCATAAGCAGTGGTATAAGTGCCTCCGGAATCAGGACTGGGATAGGCACAACCGCCGGTGTCATAGGCGAACGCATCTTGAAAGCCACCTATCTGGTTGAGGGGAATGAAGGCCGAACCGGGGATATATTTAGTCAGAGTGGTCGAATCGTAATCCTCGCTGTCCACCGTGATGGACGCACCCATTTCGGGTTGTTTGACACCTTGGCCGCCGGACGTCAGAGGTAAAAGACAGGCTATCGCCGCCGCCAAGAGATATCTGCTGCCTGTTCGCTTGATGGATGACATTTTTCCCTCCTAGAAGATGAAAACAATAAATCCATTTTCAAATCTAACACAAAATTTTTGTGGGACAGGTAGCGAAGAATATATTTCATGGTTATTTGATGAAGAATAACAAAATGATTTTTATTACTTGATGGTAGTAAGAAATCGTCTATATTCGCTCCCCAGGCTCGCTCTCTGTTAAAGGGTTTGGAGGGAGAGTCTTAGCCTGAGCCACATGTTATACCAACACCTGTTCGGTTTTTTCTTGTCGGCGAAGGCGAGGCTGGCGCCCTTCCCCGCGTTCGCCTTCGGAACCTGAAGATGGGTTCGGTTCGTGGATGTAGTGAGCGAGCTGAACCGCATCCGCTGAAGCATGAACACGGCCTCCAGAAAGACCACGAGGCTGACCAGGAGAGATAGGGTAGCCATCAGGGCTTGCCTGTTCTTCTGTCGGCGCTTCCGGGCCTGGGCGTTTTGGTCCGGTTTTCTGTTCTCATAAGAAGAACAATACCGTTCAAAACTGACGCATTGTTCTTATGATAAGAACGAAAAACAGCTATTTTCAGTCGATGCCCGGAACGGCTCAGGGTGGATATCCATTCCTCTTGGGCCATTTCTCCTCGACGATTGAGAAAAGAGGCGACACCCGTACCTGTTTGCTACGAGAGAGGATCTTTTTTCAAGGAGCGACTCAAACCGGGTAGGGGCGACCTTCAACTCTTGATCCCCACCCCTTTTCCGAGCAGAAACAGGCTGATCCAGACCAGCGCCAGGATACATCCCAGGATGATCGTGAAGGCCGTCACCACCGGAATATCCGAGATCCCCAAGAGGCCGTAACGAAAGGCGTTGATCATGTACAACACCGGGTTGGCCAGCGACAGGCCTTGCCAGAAGGGCGGCAGTAGATCGATGGAGTAAAACACCCCGCCCAGATAGGTGAAGGGGGTGAGCACGAAGGTGGGGATGATGGAGATATCGTCGAAGCTCTTGGCAAAGACCGCATTGATGAAACCGCCCAGGGCGAAAAGGGTGGCGGTGAGCAGAAACACCAACAGCGTCAATAGCGGATGGGCAAGGTCGAGATCGGTGAACAGACTGGTGACGAGGGTCACGACGATCCCCACCACCATCCCCCGGGCTACCCCACCGCTGACATAACCGGCCAGGATCACCCAGTCGGGCACCGGGGCGATCAGGATTTCATCAACAAAACGCTGGAATTTACTGCTGAAGAAGGATGAGACCACATTGGCGTAGGAATTGGTGATCACGGTCATGAGGATGAGACCGGGGGCGATGAAGTCGAGGTAACCCAGCCCATGCATGCTCCCGATGCGATCACCGATCAGGCGACCGAAGATGATGAAGTAGAGCAGGCTGGTAATGGCCGCGGGCAGTACGGTCTGGATCCAGATCCGGCTGAAACGCAACACCTCCTTGGTGAGGATGGTGCGGTAGGCCACCCAATAACGATACCAGCGGCATGAAACCCGGCTCATGCTTCCTGACCACGGTCCAGCATATCGATGAATAACTGTTCCAGCCGATTCTGTTTGTTGCGCAGGCTGATGACCTCGATGCCCCGACGGCTGAGGGCCTCGAACAGCCCGTTGAGGCTCTGTTCCCGTAACACCGAGACCTCAAGGGTGGTGGCGTCCAGCCGTTGGATCTCATAGTCTTCCAACTCGGGCGCGGCTGGGATGGCCTCACGCAGATTGAGCACGAAGGTCTCCCGTTGCAGCCTGTTGAGCATCTCGGCCATGGGGCTATGGGCGATGATGAGGCCGTCGTCGATGATGGCGATGGTACGGCAGAGGGTCTCCGCCTCCTCCAGGTAGTGGGTGGTGAGGATGATGCTGGTGCCTTCCCGGTTGATCTCCTGCATGAAACGCCAGATGGCCCGGCGCACCTCGATATCCACCCCGGCGGTGGGTTCGTCGAGGATGAGCAGGCGCGGATGGTGCACCAGGGCGCGGGCGATCATGAGGCGCCGTTTCATCCCCCCGGAGAGTTGGCGCGAAATAGTGCGGCGTTTGTCCCAGAGATCCAGTTGACGCAGACAGACTTCGGCCCGTTGGTAGGCTTCACGCCGACCGATACCATAATAACCGGCCTGATTGACCAGGATCTCGACGCAGGGCTCGAATTGGTTGCAGTTGAATTCCTGAGGCACCAGGCCGATGGCGGCCTTCACCTCTTCGGTATGGCGATCCAGATCCCGACCAAAAACCTCGACCTTGCCGGAGGTTTTGGTGATGAGGGAACTCAGGATGCCGATAGCGGTGGATTTGCCCGCCCCGTTGGGACCGAGCAGGGCAAAAAAATCCCCCTCCGCGACTTGCAGGTCGATGCCGTTCAGGGCACAGACCCCGCTGGCATAGGTTTTTCGCAGGTTTTCGATGCAAACGGCCAACATGGGTCGGGATGGTACAGGCTGGCCAAGCTCTGGAAAACGGCCTCAACAGCGAGCATGAGCCGTAGCGGGCGCGCCGCAACGGGCTGGTCGTTTCCCCAGCCCGGAAATCAGGAAGGATTCCTACCGATATCTCATTTGGCCGCCATATCGCGGAGGCGGTTATAGATCCTGTCCTTGAGGAGCAGGCGCTCTTTTTTCAGCACTTCGATGTAATAGTCGGATACCGGCTGGCCATGCTCCTCGAGTTCACGAATGCGGCTGTCCAGTCCATCATGGGAGCACATCAGTTGGGCGAACTCGTCGTCCGAGCCCTTCAGGGCTTCGATGAGATGGTGATACTGGGGAAATTCATGGTCGATATCGTGGTGTTCACCAAGCATGTTTCGTACTCCTCATGGGGGGTTGCGAATCCAGGGCGGCAGGCATCCGGATACCCGGAAAATGCTGGCGATATCATAATCGCTGCCCGGTTTCCGACCTAGCTCAATACCCATCCATGGGTCAGAATAGAAAAGTTTTTTTCCGATCGACGGTGATCTCGGCTCAGGGGGAAAGGGGCACATGATCGACACCTTGCAGTCACTCCTGGGAATCTTCGCCCTCTCGGGCCTCGCCTGGCTGCTGAGCGAGAATCGCGCCGCCGTCCGTCTGCGTATCCTGGCCGCCGGGATCGGCCTCCAACTCCTGTTGGGGGTGTTGATCCTCAAACTGCCCGCGACCAGGGCCTTCTTTCTCAGCCTCAATACCCTGGTGCTGGGGTTGCAACAGGCCAGCGAGGCCGGCACCGCCTTCGTCTTCGGCTATCTCGGCGGCGGTCCTCTTCCCTTCACCCTTACCGAGCCGGCCAATGGCTTCGTGCTTGCCTTCCGTGCCCTGCCGTTGCTGCTGGTCGTCAGCGCCCTGTCCTCGCTGCTGTTCTATTGGCGCCTGCTGCCCCTGGTGATCCGCGGCATCTCCTGGGTCCTGGAACGGACCCTGGGGATCGGTGGCGCCCTGGGGTTGAGCACCGCCGCCAATGTCTTCGTCGGCATGACCGAGGCGCCACTCTTGATCCGTCCCTATCTCAGGCTCCTCTCCCGCAGCGAACTCTTTGCCCTCATGACCGCCGGCATGGCCACCATCGCCGGGACCATGATGGTGCTCTATGCCCAGATCCTCGGGCCGGTGATTCCGGATGCCATGGGGCATATCCTCATCGCCTCGCTGCTCAGCGCCCCGGCCGCCCTGACTATTGCCCTGGTGATGGTCCCGGAGACAGCGGGCCGAATCCCCACCGGCGGCCGCGATATCATCTCCGAGGCCACCAGTTCCATGGACGCCGTGACTCAGGGGACGCTCGACGGGCTCAAACTTTATCTCAACATCCTGGCCATGCTGGTGGTTCTCATCGCCCTGGTTCACCTCGCCAATCAGCTTCTGGGGATGTTGCCGGACCTAAATGGCGCTCCCCTGAGTTTGCAACGGCTACTGGGTTGGTTGATGGCCCCGCTGGTCTGGCTTACCGGCATCCCCTGGTCCGAGGCCCAGTTGGCGGGATCCCTCATGGGGGTGAAGACGATCCTCAACGAATTCATCGCCTACATCGACCTTTCCCGACTCGAACCCGGCCTGCTCAGCGAACGCAGCCGCCTGATTCTGGTCTATTCGCTGTGCGGTTTCGCCAACCTGGGCAGCCTGGGCATCATGATCGGCGGCTTGGGGGCCATGGCCCCGGAGCGACGCAACGAGATCGTGGAACTGGGCCTGCGTTCCATCCTGTCCGGCACCCTGGCCACCCTGATGACGGGGGCCGTCTACGGGGTATTGAGTTGAGCGCCGGCCTCGACCGCAACCCGGAGAAGTAGTTTGGCAAAACACCCCATCATCCCCTTCCGGGGAAGGCCAGACTGGCTCATCGCCTTGGGGTTGAGTCTGTTGCTGGCTGGTTGCACCACCACCCTGGCCAGGCTGGCCTACCCGAGACTGGACTGGGGACTGGCGCATCTGATCGACTCCTTTTTCACTCCCACCGCCAGCCAACGCGGGGAGATCGATCGCCAAAGCCAAGCGCTGCTCGACTGGCACTGTCGAGAACAGCTTCCCCAGTACGCCGAGTGGCTGGAGCAGCTCCAGCAAGAGATCGAATCCCGTCAGCTTACCGCTGAACGCCTGCATCTACGGGTCAGGGACCTTTACCTCTTCTGGGACCGTCTGGCGGAACGCCTCGCCCAGGCCTTTGCCCCCTTGGCCGCCGATCTCAGCCCGGAGCAGATCGAGGAAATCGCCCAGACCTTTGCCCGCAAGACCGCCGACGAACAACGTCAGATCAAGCCGGAGGCGGCCGATCGGAAGCGTCAGCTCAAACGCATCCAGAAGCTCCTCGGCTATTGGATCGGTGGCCTGAACCCCGAACAGGAGCAGCGATTGCACGACCTGGGCGAGTCGCTGCGGCCGATCGCCCAGGAAAAATCCGCCAACCGCAAGGCCAGGCGCGAACTCCTGCGGCAATGGTTGTCTTCGGGGGCCGCCGCTTCCGCCCTCGAACCCAAGCTGAGGCGCTGGTTGACTTACCAGCGGGAGGACTGGCTTCCCGCCTTCCGGGAAGTGTACCGACACAACGAGGGCTTGATCCTGGAACGGCTGGGCTGGCTGGTCCAGCATCTCAACGCCGAGCAACAGCAGCATCTCGGCGAACGCCTGACCGACTGGAGTCAGACGCTGAGAACACTCTCCTGCCGTGGCTGACCCCGGGGTCGCCGCGACTTTCACCCAACTACGACCGCCGAGGCATGACGAAGATGGAAGCCGATTTCTGGTTGGATGTCTGGAAACGTAGCGATATCGGTTTTCATCAGGCCGAGATCAATGCCCATTTGCAGGAATTCTGGGATCGGCTGGGGCTGGCCGATGGGGATCCGGTCTTCGTCCCTCTATGCGGCAAGAGCCGGGACATGCTCTGGCTGCGCTCCCGGGGACATCCGGTGTTGGGGGTGGAGATCAGCCCCCTCGCCGTGCACGGCTTTTTCGCCGAGAATGGCCTGGTCCCCGAACGTCGGACCCGGGGAGCCCTCGAGTCTTTCGCGGTGGACGGCCTGGAGATCCTCCGCGGCGATTTTTTCCAGCTCCAGGCCGCCGATCTACGGGGAATCGTCGGGGTGTACGATCGCGCCTCCCTGATCGCGCTCCCGCCACCGATGCGACAGCGTTACGCCGAGCACCTGCTGGAGATCCTCCCACCCGAGGCCCAGATCCTGTTGGTGACCATGAACTATCCCCAAGAGCAGATGCCGGGCCCGCCCTTCAGCCTGACCGAGGAGGAAGTCGAGCGACTCTATGTCGCCCGCTACCGGGTTCTGCCCCTGTTTGAAAAAGACATCCTCCAAGAGAGTCCGCGTTTCCGCGCCCGGGGGCTCCAGAGCTTGCGGGAACTGGTCTATCACCTCAGAGCGGATTGATCGGCCAGATGAGCCTTTGTCTGTACTATGACTGCTTTTCCGGCATCAGCGGCGATATGAACCTGGGCGCCCTGGTGGATCTCGGCGTCGATCCTGAATACCTGCGCGCCGAATTGGCCAAGCTGCCGCTGTCGGGATATCGTCTCGACATCCGCCGCGAAAGCCGCGGGGGTATCAGCGGTACCCGGGTCGAGGTGGTGACCCAGGCCGAACAGCCTCATCGCCATCTTGCCAAGATCCTGGAACTGATCGAGGGCTCGGGATTGTCTTCCCCAGTGCGGGAGCTTGGCGGACGCATCTTCCGGCGGCTCGCCGAGGCGGAAGGGCGGGTGCATGGAATCGCGCCGGAAGCGGTGCATTTCCATGAGGTAGGCGCCACCGACGCCATCGTCGATATCCTGGGCGCCGCCATCGCCATCGATTCTCTGGGGGTGGGGTCCATCCTGAGTTCCAGTATCGAACTGGGGAGCGGCGTGGCGCGGTGCGAACACGGCCTGCTGCCGGTACCGGCCCCGGCCACCCTGGAACTCCTGCGCGGGGCGCCGACCCGCCGTGGCGGTCAGCCCTTCGAGGCGACGACACCGACCGGCGCGGCGATCCTGACCAGCTTGGTCGATACCTTCGATGATCAACCCCGACTCATCCCCGAGCGCATCGGCTATGGCATCGGGGCGAAGGCGGGGCCGCTGCCCAACGCACTGCGGCTCATCCTTGGCGAGCGTCCCAGCCAGACGACCCGCGAACAGCTCAGTCTGCTGGAATGTCAGCTCGACGACATGAACCCGGAGTGGTACCAGTATGTGCTGGAGCGGTTGTTCGCCGCTGGGGCGCGGGACGCCTGGCTGACGCCCTTGATCATGAAAAAGGGGCGGCCGGGGACAGCGATCGGCGTGCTCTGCGATGATCATTTGGCCTCGCCCTTGACCGAACTCCTGCTGCGCGAGACCAGTACCCTGGGCGTGCGGCGTCAGGAGGTGGAGCGCGAGGTCTTGGAGCGGAGGATCATCGAGGTGTCGACCCGCTTTGGGCCGGTGCCGGTGAAACTGGCCTATTTGCAAGGGCGGCAACTGAAGGCCAAACCCGAGTACGAGGTATGCCAGCGTCTGGCCCAGGCTAACTCCGTGCCGCTGCAGGAGATCTACACCGAGGTCTATCGTCATGTCCCCAGCGATGAATGATCGCTTCGTCGAGTTGACAAGGGTCCTGCGCGAGTTGGGCCAGGTCGCCGTCGCCTGCTCCGGCGGGACGGACAGCAGTTTGCTGCTGGCGGTCGCTCATCGAGCCTTGGGGAACCGGGTCCTGGCTCTGACCGCGGTCACGCCCTACATCCCGCGTTGGGAGGTGGAACAGGCCCAGGCCCTGACGGCGCGCCTGGGCGTGGCCCATCGCCTGATCGAGCGGCCGCTGGATCCAGCGCTAGAGGACAACCCGGCACAACGCTGTTATCTCTGCAAACGGCTGTTATTCACCAGCTTCCGGGAGATCGCCCGGATGGCTGGCTACGATCATCTGCTCGACGGCACCAATCAGGACGATCTCGGCGACTATCGCCCCGGACTACGCGCCCTGGCCGAGCTGGGTATCCGCAGCCCCTTGGCGGAGGTCGGCTTGACCAAGGCCGAGGTGCGGGCACTATCCCGGGAGCTGGGATTGACCACCTGGGACCTGCCGGCCAATGCCTGTCTGCTGACCCGCTTTCCCCATGGTACCCGCATCAGCGAGACCGATCTGCGCCGGGTCGAACAGGCGGAGGCCCTGGTCGCGGCGCTTGGGTTCCGACCGTTGCGGGTGCGTTTTCATGGCGATCTGGCGCGGCTGGAGGTGGCACCGGAGGCGAGGCAAGCCTTGCTTGGGGTCGCTGATGAGATTCTACCGGCGCTGAGGGCGCTCGGCTTCCGTCATGTCACCCTGGATCTGGCGGGGTATCGTTCGGGCAACATGAATCCCGGCTAAGCCCATGGACGAGCGGGATCTGATCGAACTCCTCCAGGCCATCCAGAACGGCGAGACGGATGTCCCGACGGCGCTCGAGCGGCTGCGGGATCTGCCCTACCGGGATCTGGGCCATGCCAAGATCGACAACCATCGTTCGCTACGTCAGGGCTATCCGGAGACCATCTTCGCCCAGGGCAAGACGCCCCGTCAGGTGCGCGACATCCTGGGGTATATGCTGCGCGAGCATAATCACAACCTGCTGGTGACCCGCGCCGGCGAGGAGATCTTCGCGGCCGTCGCCGATCTCCATCCCGAACTGAGATACAACCCGGCCGCACGCACCATCAGCCTCGCCCGTAGTCCCATCGAAGCCGGGGCGGGATTCATTGCCATTCTCACCGCCGGCACGGCGGATCTGCCGGTGGCGGAGGAGGCGGCGGAGACGGCGGCCATCCTTGGACTACGGACGGAGCGCATCCAGGACGTGGGCGTGGCCGGGGTGCATCGACTCTTCGCCCACCTCAAGGTGCTGCGCCAGGCCCGGGTGATCATCGTCGTCGCTGGCATGGAGGGGGCGCTGCCCAGCGTGGTCGCTGGTCTGGTAGATAAACCTGTGATTGCGGTACCCACCAGCGTGGGTTACGGCGCCAGCTTCGGCGGGCTGGCGGCGCTCCTGGGGATGCTCAACAACTGCTCTGGCGGCATCGGTGTGGTCAATATCGACAACGGCTATGGGGCGGCCTGTCTCGCCCAGCGGATCTGTCGCCAAACCCCCGACCATTGATCCAGGTCACTTGCCCTTTCCTTGAGGGAGCGATAATTGAGGGGAGGTCTCGTTGCTGGGGCTACCCCGAGGTGGATCATGTACCGTCGCGATTTTCTCAAGACCAGTCTCAACGCCGGTCTTTGCGCCCTCAATCCCCTGGGCGCGCTCTGGGCGGCCACCGAGCCCGCCAACAGTCTTCCTTATGACCTGGTGGCGGTAAAGAACGGTTCGCCGGAACAGATGTTCGATGCCGGCATCGCCGCTCTCGGCGGCATGGGCACCTTCGTCAAACCCGGGCAGACGGTGGTGGTGAAGCCCAACATCGGCTGGGATGTCCCCCCGGAACTGGCCGCCAACACCAATCCCCGCCTGGTGCAGCGCATCATCGAGCACTGCCTGGAGGCCAAGGCGAAAGCGGTCTATGTCTTCGATTACACCTGCGACGACTGGCAGCGCAGCTATCGCACCAGCGGCATCGAGACCGCGGCCCGCCAGGCCGGGGCCAAGATGGCGCCGGGGGACGGCGAGAAATATTTCCATCCGGTCAAGGTCGGAGGGCGCAACCTCCTTGACGCCAAGGAACACGAGCTGATCCTGGGATCCGATGTCTTCATCAACGTCCCGGTGTTGAAGAGCCACGGCAGTGCCACCCTGACGGTCGCCATGAAGAATCTGATGGGCATCATCTGGGATCGCCGCTTCTGGCATCGCCACGACCTGCACCAGTGCATCGCCGATTTCGCCTGTTATCGCAAACCCAGCCTCAACGTGGTTGACGCCTACAATGTCATGCTGCGCAACGGTCCCCGGGGCGGTTCGGCTCAGGATGTGGCGCAGATGCAGACCCAACTCCTGTCCACGGACATGGTCGCGGTCGACGCGGCGGCGGCCAGGCTGTTCGGGACGGAGCCCCAGAGCATCCCCTATATTCGTCTCGCCGCGGCCCAGGGGGCCGGGCGCCTGGACCTGGAGAAGCTGCGCATCCAGCGCATCCGGCTCTGAATATCCCGGGCTTCGACTCCGGATGGCGCCGTCTCCTCTCAAGCGGCTGCGGGTGCTCGTCTCACTCCTGGTACTGATCGCCCTCACGGGGATCTTTCTCGACTTGTACGGGGTGATCCCCAGGGGGCTTCAGCAAGGGATCCTTTATCCCCAGTTCATCCCCTCCCTGATCGACTTCATCGAGGCGGGGGGCTGGCTGGCCAGCGGCTTTGCCCTCGTCCTGCTCTTGACCTTGTTGTGGGGGCGGGTCTTCTGTTCCAGCCTCTGTCCCTTGGGGACACTACAAGATATCGCCGCCCGTCTGGGGGAAAAACTGGCCACCAGGCGGCCTCGGCTGCGCTACAAATATCGACCGCCCCATAACGCCCTGCGTTATCTGGTGCTGGCCCTGACCCTGGGCAGTCTGGTCTCGGGGTCGCTGCTGCTGGTGGAACTGCTCGATCCCTTCAGCCTTTTTGGGCGTTTTCTCGTCCTGCTGCTGCGTCCCCTGGTGGTGATACTCAACAACGGATTGACCAGCCTGTTGGAGCTGGGCGGGACCTATTGGCTGCATCCGCTACGACTCTGGTTGGCGGCTTGGCCGGTGCTCATCATCACCGGTCTTTCCCTGGCGGCCATCCTCTGGATCGCCACCAGGCATGGGCGCCTCTTCTGCAACACGCTCTGCCCCCTGGGGACCCTGCTCGGGCTGCTGGCCCGCCTGTCTCGCTATACCATCCAGATCGACCGGGCCAGTTGTAATCTCTGTACCCAGTGCGCCGCCGCCTGCAAGGCCAATTGCATCGACCTGCGGAACCGGAGTATCGATTTCAGCCGCTGCGTGGCCTGTTTCAACTGTCTGCCGGCCTGCCCGGAATCCGGCGTCGGTTATCGGCGACAGCGACCGGGCCTGTCCCGACAGGACGAGCCGGCGACGGATCGACGGCGTCGACAGGTGTTGCGCATCGGTGGGGCCGGGGGGCTGGTGGCGGTGGGACTGGTTCCCCTTCCACCAGCCACCAAACCTTTGCCGCAGAATCAGACCCCGACCCGGATCCCGGTGATCAAGACCCAGCGGGTGACGCCACCCGGGGCCGGTTCCGCCGAACGACTGCAAAGGTCCTGCACCGCCTGCCAACTCTGCGTCAGTCAGTGCCCCACCCAGGTGCTGCAACCCGCGGGTTTCGAAGGCGATCTGCGACATCTGCTGCAACCGCAGCTGGATTTCGATATGGGCTATTGCACCCATGAATGCCTGCGCTGCACCCAGGTCTGCCCCACCGGGGCCTTGCAGCCGTTGACGGTGGAGCGGAAAAAGCGGCTCAAACTGGGTCAGGTCCATTTCATCCGCGACAACTGCGTCGTCGTTACCGATCGCACCGCCTGCGGGGCTTGTGCCGAACATTGTCCTACCCGGGCGGTTGCCATGGCGCCCTACGAGGGCGAGTTGAAGCTCCCACAATTGGATTCCGATGTTTGCGTCGGTTGCGGTGCCTGCGAGCATGTCTGCCCGGTCCGCCCCCACAAGGCGATCTATGTCGACGGCGAGTCGATCCATCGGCTCGCCGTACCACCCCGGGAGGCGGCGCCGCTGCCAGCGCCGAGCGGGGATTTTCCGTTTTGATCCTGGAGGATGGGCAAGGCCTGGCCGGCCCATCGGCTTGGGGTATCGATCAGGGTGGCCTATTCCGCAACCCAACCTGGGTCGTTAGGCCGTTGCCCGGGCCGGGGTACCTTGGTCCGGTTTTATGTTCTCCAGCAGAGAACAATACCCGTCCTGGCGAGCTATTGTTCTCCTGGAAAGAACGAGAAATAGCCTTTTTGGGCCGAGGCCCGGTTCTTCGGCTGGCGAGATGAGCGGGGGCCTTCTTCAGAAAGTCTTTCTCACCCCCAGACCCAGCAGGTGGACATCGGCTTTGTAGTCGCCCTTGTAGGCGTCGGTGCCGTTGGGTTCCCGTCCATGAGCGCCAAATGGGACGCTACCCTTATAGTTGCGATCCTCGAAGAGGACATACATATAGCCGGCTTCGATACCCCAGCCCGATCCCAAGTCCTGATCCAGACCGATACTGAACAATTGTCGATCCGCATCCGGGATGCGGGCACTGAAATACTCATTCCCCTGCGGGGCCTCGTCATAGGTGTAACCGAAACGAAGCTGAAATCCGGGCATGAGTCGGTAATTCACACCCAGGCGGTAGGCGGAGCTGTCATGCCATTCGTTGGTGCTGGTGGTGAGAACGGTGCCTGAGGGCAAGAGGCCGCGGGCCTGGACGACGATGCGATCGAAGGTGGACCAGCCGGTTCTGGTGATGTCGAATTCGACCCCCAACTGCTGATTGGCCTGATAACGTACCCCCGCCTGCAAGCGCCAGGGAAGATCGAGATTGGCTTCCGCGGGGATGTGCGTACCGGCTGGAATCCCGGGAATAACCGCCAATTTGGGTTGGAACTTGCCTTCGGCGGTGAGGCTGGTGGGGGAGTGGTAACTGAGCCCCAAACTCCATTGATTGTACTTATAGAGCGCACCCAGATTGAATCCGTAGGCGTCCCCCGTGCCATCGATGTCAACCGCGGTGGTATTCATGTTTAGACTGCGTGCCCGATAGTAATCGAGTCCGGCCGCCAGGCTGAGGGAGTCATTGATTTTATAGGCGAGGGAAGGGCTGATGGCGATCAGTTCGAGCTTACCCAGGGTGGGATGCAGGGGGGCGGTCGTCGGTTGACTGAGTTTGGGGAAGGTGCCCAGGTCCCATTGGGTTTCCAGCCCGTAAGGGGCGCCGATGCCGAGACCCAGGGTCCAATCCGGGGCGAATTGGTATGAGCCGTACATGAGGGGTACAGCGAAGCTGTCCTGGCCTTGATTGTCATGGTTTCCCGAGGCGGTTTTCACGCTGAGATCGGTCTTGATTCCCATCAGGCCCAGACTGAGATTGGTTCCCGGATGGAAGGACATGGCCGCCGGGTTGTAGATGAGCCCTCCGAGGTCCGTTGTATTGGCCACCATGGCATTGGATAAGCCGATCCCGGCGATGGATTGTTCAGGGATGCTGAAGCCCGAGCCTCCAGCCAACATGGGAAGGCCCGTGGTCAGGGCGCCGCAAAGAAAGATTAAGCCTTGTCGGATCGCAGACATCGTATGGGTTCTCTTTATCTAGTGTGCTTGCCATAAAAGGGGTGAATGGAACCGAGATCATCGTCCAACACGAATACATCCAGAACGATGACTCATACTGTATGCGGGAAGCCCCTTGTGATTCAGCCCGGAGAAAAGCTTGGCTCGTTGTAGGTCGGTAGCAAAACAAGCCGAGGCGGTCGTACGCATTTTGTCATCGCGGCTGGGCATAATAGAAGAATAAGGAGAAAAAATCAGGTGTTGTCGGCTCTGGTCGGCAGCCATGGGAAGCTCTGGCCGAGCGTGTTAGCAACAAATAGATTTGTCCGGTTTAGTAGCACATAAACTGTCCGCTTTGATGTGCGCGGTGGGAAGGCGCGAAGGGCGAGAGCCCGAAGCGAATTCCCACCGCGCGG
>WBZP01002585.1_pt1 | contig 20630 bp, 19 predicted proteins | sample 5204301 | NCBI WGS metagenome assembly WBZP01 (sample SAMN12412401, study PRJNA552823) | activated sludge metagenome | isolation source: activated sludge from nitrification reactor of wastewater treatment plant... | place: USA: Pennsylvania | collected 2017
AGGATGGGCATTGAGGCGCTGTACCGGCGTCCCAACACCAGCCGTCCGAAGCCCGGAGCGCAGACCTATCCGTACCTGCTGCGCGAGCTCAGGATCGAGCGGCCCAACCAGGTATGGGCTGCCGACAGAAGTGGTCCCGCAAATCTGAACAACACGATAAGTGTCAACTCCGGGTAAAAAGCCGGACCGAAAGCGGTCTGGCAAGAAGGAGTTTTTGATGTTGAAGAAGAAAGCTTCGGCGCGGCGCACCCGCCGCGCCCACAACCCGGCGTTCAAGGCGAAGGTGGCTTTGGCCGCCTTGCGGGAAGATCGCACGATAGCCCAACTGTGCGAACAGTTCGAACTGCACCCGAACCAGATCAGCGACTGGAAGAAGCAACTGCTGGCGCGCGCAGCAGAGGTCTTTGGCTCTGGCGCCCCGGCACAGCCGACGAACTTGACGCCGCTGCACGCCAAGATTGGCGAGTTGACGCTGGAGAACGATTTTTTAGAACGCGCGCTCACCAAGGTGGGATTGCTGAGCGCAAGGCCATGATCGACCGAGACCACCGACTGTCCATCACCCGGCAGGCCGAACTGCTCGACATCAGCCGGGGCACCGTGTACTACCTGCCTCGCCCGGTCAGTGCGGCCGATCTGGCGCTGATGCGCAAGATCGACGCGTTGCATCTGGAACACCCGTTCATGGGCGCACGGATACTGCGCGACCAACTGCGCCGGCAAGGCATCGATGCGGGGCGCCGGCACATCAGAACGCTCATGCATCGCATGGGCATCGAGGCGCTGGCCCCGCAACCGGGCACCAGTAAAGCGGCGCCCGGCCACAAGATCTATCCGTACCTGCTGCGCAATCTGGCGATCACGCGGGCCAACCAGGTCTGGGCGCTGGACACGACCTACATTCCGATGGCGCGCGGTTTCGTCTATCTCACCGCGGTAGTCGACGTGGCCAGCCGCCAGGTGCTGGCGCACAAGGTCGCGACCACGCTGGAGGCTTGTCACGCAACGCAAGTGCTCGAGCAGGCCTTTGCCCGGTACGGAACACCCGAGATCGTCAATACGGATCAAGGCAGCCAGTTCATGGCGGAAGAATTCACCAAGGTCGTGCTCAACAAGGGTTGCCAACTGTCGATGGACGGGCGTGGCGCCTGGCGGGACAACGTCTTTGTCGAGCGGCTGTGGCGCAGCGTGAAGTACGAGCGGGTGTACCTCAAGGCTTACGCGAGCGTGAGCGCGCTCAGAACCGACGTTGCCGACTACCTGCATTGGTTCAACACCGAACGGCCCCATTCGAGCCTGGACAGGCTCATGCCCAACGAAACGTACCTGGCTTTGCTGTCCAAGCGGAAGGTGGCCGCGTAACATGAAGATCCCGGTGCGCCCCGAGTTACCCATCGCGTCGGTCGGTACGTCGCAAGCGCCGACCGACGCCGTGGGTAACTTTGCACCTTCGCCGATCCGCCCAGCGTCCACTTATAAATCGGGGAAAGTTGTGCAGACAAACGGAGCCACTTCTATTGGCTGGAGGTTGTAGATCGCTCAGTGTATTGATTTACTGTATGGCGGTCTGCAATCATCAAAATTCGTATGGTGGGTATGTTCGTGAAAGGGAGCTAAATGTCGGTATCAGGTCTTGTGAGCGTTGTAATTCCAACATTTAATCGTGCCCATACCATTGAACGAGCCGTTGATAGCGTGCTTGCGCAGGATTATCCGAGCATCGAAGTGATCGTTGTGGACGATGGCTCGACAGACGGCACAGCGGTTCGGATGTCGCGATATGGAAGCGATCCACGAGTGCGGTATTTCCTGTTTCCGAACGGCGGTGTTTGCGTTGCGAGGAACCGCGGCCTGCGCGAGGTTCGTGGTGAATTCGTCGCAATGCTTGATTCCGATGACTATTGGCTCCCGGGAAAGCTTTCACTTCAGGTGCCGCTGCTAAGAGCCGATGCAGAGATGAGTCTGGTCTGGACAGACATGGATGCGGTTGATCCGGACGACCGGATTGTGTCGAAGAACCACCTGCGCAAGATGTACAGTTGTTTTGGCTATTTTTCCAATCTACTTGAACTCTTCGAAGATCGAAAAGAGACAGGAAACGGAACAATCTACTATGTGGGGCATATTGCAAAGGCGCTGGTACTCGGAAACCTGGTACACACATCTACTGTATTGGCAAGAGCAGACAGGGTTGCGCAAGCTGGCGAATACGATCAATCCCTTCATCCCGCAGAGGATCAGGATTTCTACTACAGGTTATGTAAGACCGGATCTTCGGCCTTGGTAGAAGCTGTGACGATTCACTATCAAATTGGTGCTGCCGACGCAGCGACGGCAGAGTCTCAACACTATAAGCTTGCTACGAGCGCGTTGAAGGTTTTCGAGCGTTTGCGAAAACAAGAGGGTGCATTGCTCTTCCCTGACATGCTTCGTCTTGCTGAGAAAGATCTTTATGGGTGGGTTGGAAAAGCGGCCTTTTACCACGGGGATTTTGGGCTCGCTCGACGGTATCTTCTGAAGAGTTTGATGCGAAACATGGCCGACCATCGATCCCTTCCCTACTTAATTCTGGCATGTGTTCCGGGATACCGATATTTGAAGCGGATAGCGAAGACCGGGTTTCTCCCATGAATTGAACCGCTACCCCACGCTGCGAAAGCAAGGTCGTAGAGCAGTTTGGAGGGGTAGGTCGTCGATTGGACCGAGGTGTGTCGGGATCATGTTGCAAATTCCGCTGCCGCCAAGTTCATCAAGCACCTCAATGTTGATTTTCACAAATCTTGTCGGGCGTGGTAGTCCAATGGCTTGGTGGGAGACTCCCTTCGGCCGGATCGTGTTGCATTCGGATTTCGTTCCAACAGTTTTTGAGTGAATGGCTTTAGGTTGGGCAATACCTATTCCAAAGTGCTGGCATACCCATGACCCCGAAATTTAGAAGAGTACTTCCGCCGGTCGCGTCATTGATAGATTGCGAAAGCTTGTTCCACGGGTTTCTTGGAATATTTCGCCCGAAGGTCTACTCGGAGAAGCTAGATCGTGAGTTGAGTCAAGAGTTCGGAGTCAGACACGTATTCAAGGTGTCATCCGGCAAAGCAGCCATGACGGTGATATTGCAAGCTCTACGGCAACTGGCCCCTGAGCGGAGTGAAGTCGTTGTGCCGGCTTACACTTGTTACTCCGTGCCTTCAGCGATACTCAAAGCCGGACTTGTTCCTGTACCCTGCGATGTGAAAGTCGGCGAGTTCAATTTCGATCCGGTGGAACTGGCAAAGTTGGTCGGGGAGCGCACGCTTTGTGTTGTTCCGTGTCATTTGTTTGGGATGCCCGCAGACTTGGCAGCGGTCATATCTGTTTGCCGCGAAAAGAATGTATTTCTTGTGGAGGATGCTGCTCAGGCGATGGGGATCGAATCGGCCTCTGGTGTAAAGTTGGGCACCCAGGGCGATGTTGGCTTTTTCAGCCTTGGCAGAGGCAAGAACGTAACGTGTGGGTCCGGTGGAATCATCGTCACGAACGAAGAGGAAATTGCCGAGAAACTTGCTGCAAAATACGCCCGGCTGGGAGAAAGCAGCTTCTTTGGCAATTTATTTTCTTATTTGAAGGTGGTTTTGCAGAACTGGTTTGTTCGTCCCTTTCTGTTCTGGATTCCCGCTGGTATTCCCTCGCTGAAACTCGGTGAAACGCTGTTTTATCCCGATTTTCCGATCACACGCATGTCTGGCTCGGATTCAGGCTTGATGTTGAATTGGCGTAAGAGGTTGATGCAGTCCAACTGCGTGCGCCAAAGGAATGGCGTGTTCTTCGCCGGGCAACTCGGGATGGGCGAAGCCGTGGACGGGCGCTTACCGTTCCTGCGCTTTCCGGTTCTGACCGCTTCGCAAACTCAAAAAGACTGGTTGATGTCCCGCCCGGAGGCATGTGAACTTGGACTGAGCGGGATGTACCCGAAGGGAATCGATTCTATTGTAGAGATCCGGAGCCTGTTACGTGGTCGGGTTTGTCTGGCAGCTCGTGATGTCGCCGATCGGTTGGTGACGATTCCGACGCATGAGTTTCTTACCGATGACGATAGAGAGAAAATATGCCAATTGGTGGGCGAGGCGCTAAAAGTCAACCCTTGCCTTTCCCCCGATCCCTGAAAAGTCCAACTCAAATACTGGAATTGCGCAATGCCAATGCAAGTGCGGGCTTCCTGGAGATGTACAAGATGAATACCGAGGGTACGCAAGACGAGAGACTGCCCATTCGGGCGAGGGTGAAGTCGGATGGCGGATTCGTGTATCGCCTGTTGCGGGCTGTCTACTATGGGTTTCGTGATTTCGAAATTCCTGTGCCGAGGTTAGTCTGCTTATTGCTCTGGAAATCAACAAGCTGGCTGACCGCGGCATACTATCTGTGCAAATCCGCCTTTCTCGTCAAGCCGTTGTACAAGGGCTTATGTGTGTCGGTCGGTAAGCGGTTTCGGGCGGGCACGTTTGTTCCATATGTTTCCGGAAGCGGCAGGATTTATTTTGGCAATGACGTGCGGGCCTACGGGAAGCAGACGTTTCTATTCGCGGGGTTTGCTCAAAGGATGCCGGAGATCCACGTTGGCGATAATTCCGGGTTCGGCCATAGCGTTGTTTTTGACATTGCAGGAAAACTGACGATTGGACGCGGCTGTTTGATCGCCAGCGGCGTGACGTTTGTAGACTGTGGCGGCCATTCCCTGCAAGCGGCGCAACGCGAGGCCGGCGTCCCGCCAACAGAAAGCGATATCCGGGAAATATCGGTTGGCAACAATGTGTGGATTGGCACGGGTGCCTACATACTGCCTGGCGCTATCATTGGTGACAATTGTGTTGTGTCTGCCAATACGGTGGTCTCTCGGCGAATACCCGACAATTCGCTAGTCTATTCCCCGACTCCGAAAGTCATTGAGATTCGCGATATCTCAAGCATCGTTTGACGCGAAAATCGTCGCTTCGTACCACGCCGAGCAGACTAGAGCGTTTGGCGGATGGTGCCAAAGCGGCTTTTCAGGTGATATGTACGCTCGAACGAAGTGAGATTCGCCGATTGGCCGCGGCCTTTCATTGATCCTTTGACCACGAATTGCAAGAGTTTTCGTAGGAAACGCGGACGAGTAGGGGGAGTCGTGACGAACTACCCTTTCGATCTCGGGCGAAAGAGCTAGTATTTATGAGCGGGGAAGTTGCCTTTCCTTGCCGTTTGATTCCTTTGGCAGTGACGCCAACGTACTCGATGGAGGTGTTGTCCGGCCGGTCGTCGGGCTTGGGAAATGTCCATCCGTCTTGCAATTCGCGGTCGTTGGACTTTACGGAGCCTGAGCACGGCTGCCCGAGGGCAATCCTGATTTTGGTTGGCGGCTGAGAACAGCCGCTGACCCGGCAGTTGAAGTGGAGCGCGGTTAGAGCCGAATTATGGGAAGACGAGGTCATCTGTGGATCGGTATTGCACTGCTGGTTTTGCTCTTCGCAGTTGTCCACTTCGAGATAGGGTGGAACAGGCTTCTCGTTCCCTGGGTCAGTATTTCTCCTGCGTCATTGCTTGTCGCAGTTGTACTGACGCTAGCCAGCTATGTCGCGCGCACGATTCGCGTTTATGACTATTTCCTGCCGGAAACGAATGGCGGGTTCAGTGCATGCCTGAAACTTACTTTGTTCCATAACTTGCTGAACAATCTGCTCCCGATGCGCTCAGGAGAAACGTCGTTTCCAGTGTTGATGCGCCGCTATTTTCTGATGCCGTTGCCGCAGTCGATTGCTGCACTGTTGTGGTTCCGCGTCATGGACCTTCACGCTCTGATTGCGATCGGTCTGGCAGCGCTTTGGAGTCGCTGGCTACCTCAATGGCAGGTCGTTTGTCTGTTGATTCTTTGGCTGGGCCTCGCGTGGCTGTTGTTTCATCTCCAGCAAAAATCAGCATTTTCTGCCATCGGTAATCGACTGCCGCCGCGCTGGAAATTGCGCTTCGCACAAGCCAATGCCGGACTACCGCAAACTCGAGGGGCCTTTCTCAGGGCGTTCGTCTGGACCGTTGCGAACTGGGTCGTGAAGCTCGGAATATTTGCCTGGATACTGACGTTGTTCACTCCGATGCCGGCCGCAGCTGCTCTGATCGGCGCCATCGGTGGCGACCTGACCACCGTATTGCCTTTCCACGGCGTCGCCGGCGCCGGAACTTATGAAGCTGGCGTCGTCTCTGCACTCGTCCCTTTTGGAATTTCGAGTGATGCGGCCCTGATGGCTGCGGTGAATCTCCACTTGTTCGTGCTTGGATCATCTTTGATTGGGGGGGGATTCGGATTGCTGTTGCGTCATGAGGTGAAGTCGCTACCGGTCTTGCTTGACCCGCAGCAATGATTGCGTTTTTTGAATGAGGCAAAACAGTCCGACATAGTGCGGGCCGAGTTTGAGTCCGTCTGGCAGTCGAGAGGCGTCTGTCTGCCTCAATTTTTATCGAGTGAGCTATGAACCACGAGGCCCTTGCGGCAAAGAAATGTGCAATCCATTCGAAGTCGGATCGAAGATTGTCCATCGTCGTACCCATGTACAACGAGGTCGAAAATGTTACTCCGATGGTCATTGGCATCCATGAAGCGCTGGCTGGGTATGCCCATCCTTGGGAACTCATCATTGTGGACGACGGCAGTACCGACGGAACATCCGATCGCGTAACAAGCGAGGCACCCCGGTTTGGACAACACGTCCGGGTTCTGACGCTTCAACGCAACTTCGGCCAAACCGCGGCCATGCAGGCAGGTATCGATTCGGCCCGCGGCGAGGTGATAGCGACATTGGATGGTGACTTGCAGAATGATCCGGCCGATATTCCAAAGCTCGTGGAGCGGTTGTTGACCGAAGACCTCGACCTTGTTGTTGGATGGCGTCGCAAGCGACAGGACAATGTACTGCTGCGAACGATTCCGTCGAGGATAGCGAACCGCTTGATCGGCAACATCACCGGTGTGCGGCTACACGATTATGGCTGCAGCCTGAAGGTCTACCGCGCCTCAGTGATAAAGGAGGTTCGTCTATACGGGGAAATGCATCGGTTCATACCGGTGTGGATGTCGGTGCGGACGGCGCCTCATAGAATCAAGGAAGAGGTCGTCAATCACCGTCCGCGGAGGCATGGTGAATCAAAGTATGGAATCAGCCGTACGTTCCGCGTGGTTCTCGACTTGCTCTCGGTATATTTCTTTCTTCGCTTTCTAAGCAGACCCGGGCATTTCTTCGGGCGCATCGGGTTGATGTCCGGAGGCCTGGGCGGCGCAATACTGGCATACCTATTTGTACTCAAGGTTGTCTTCGACGAGAGTATAGGGACCAGACCATTGCTGTTGATTGGCGTGCTTTTGGTTTTGGCGGCTTTCCAGTTTTTGACTACGGGAGTACTGAGTGAACTGATTGCGAGAACCTATTTCGCGTCGAGCGCCACTCGCCCTTACGTAACTCGTATGGAGCGACCGGTATCCAGCAATGAATCGGAAAACTGGCGGGTATTCGAATCTTGACGAGCCGTTTGGCAATTCTGGTCGGCATGGACGAGCGGCCAAATCGTTTGTTGTGGGGATCGCTTGAAGTATTCTTGAATTGTTGGTGGAACCGGCATCGACAATGCACGCGATGTACCCGAAAGCTATTCGGTCGCATCTAGACTGCGAAAGACCGTGCTCGTCCGGAAAGCAATCGACCTGAGGTGTTTTCAACCTCGTACGCTTGGCATCCCCGATGACTGAAAAAAGGACACATTTAGCGCTTGTATCGATTGTCGGCGTTGCGTTCCTCATAAGGTTTTGGGGAATCTGGAACGTTTCGACAACTGACGAGTATAACGAGGTGATCGAGGCGCTTCGGGTCTGCTCCGGTCACATCAACGTCGATCGCTGGATCAAGCGGTTTTACTTGTACGTTCTGGCCTTTGAGTACGGCCTGTATTTTGTTGTCGGCTGGATCGCGAACGTCTTCCAAAACCCTCTCGATTTCGCTGAAAAAATTGTTCGGAACATGGAGCCGCTCTTCATGATTGCGAGATTTACCAGCGTTCTCGCAGGGACGGCAACCGTATGGCTTTTGTACAAGACCGCCGAATCCAACTTCAATCGACGCACGGCGCTGGTTGCATCGGTTTTGATGACCTTTACTGCGTTCCATATCGATTTGTCGCAGCAGGCAAAAGTCGACGCGCTGTTGGGCTTGCTCGTGACAGCGACCTTCTTTTTTCTCTTTCGCCTCTTGTCATCTGGGTCCAGGGGCAAGTGGGACTTCGCATGGTGCGGCTTTTTCATGGCCCTCGCCGTGCAGACCAAAATCAACTCTGCCGTATTGATCTTTCCCTTCTTGACCATGCTTTTCTTGACGTACAAGGAAGCGCACTCGGATGTCGCAAAACTCGTAGGCATCTTCGTTTGCGGCTTTCTTGTAGGTTTCGTTCTTGGGAATCCTCCTGTGGTCGTGGCGCCGTTTCGATTTCTTGCAAACGTTTACAGCCAAAAAAAGGTGTTCGATACCGCAGTTAATGCGGTGCCGAGTGAAGTCGTCGGATTCCTGGCTTATCCACTCTTCTACTACAAGGCGTTGGGCCCACTTGTTACGCTGATTACCGTCTTTGCGCTGCTTCGAGGCATCTTTCGTCCCGACAGGAAATCTATCGTCATTCTTTCTTTCATTGTCCCGTTCTTTTTGCTGATGGGCTCACTGACGAGCCTCGTTGCGCCATATTACTTGATACCGATTACCCCTGTTCTGTTTCTGTTGGTCGGGGACTCTCTAGATGCTCTGTATGAGAGAACGTTGAAAACCGGCTTGATAGCGCCGCCGATCTTGCGAGGCGTTGCCGCGGTCGCTTTGTGCGGCATTGTCGTCGCACCGGTGTCGGGTGCGGCTGAGCACGCGGTCTCGCTGAATGAACCGAACACGAGGTTCCTTGCGAGAGACTGGATCGAAGCGCACGTCCCGTCTGGCAGCAAGATCTTGATTGATTCCGGGAAATCCATAAATTCGTTTGCACCCCCAATTCCGGAGAGCAAAAAAAATATCGAGGAAACGATACGAAAGGCCAAGGAAAACATCAGCCAAGGTCGAATCGTTCACGAAATGGTCGACCAGAATGCACTCGTTTACTACGAGCTGCTGATGAAGACGGCACCCGAAAATGCATACGACATCACGTCGACAATGTTCGGTCTGCAGGTTCAAGCCATCGACTATTACGTCCAGAACGGATATTCGTATTTCATCATTTCGAAGTGGATGAAAGATAGCCGCACCGGTGACTATGCGAGAGAACATCTTCCTGATGTTGCGCGATTTTACGGAGGGCTTGATTCGGATCCGCGATTGGTTCTCGAGAAAACGGTCGAGCCGAGTCCAACACAGAGGGGAGACACGTTCCTAATCTATCGGGTCGCTCAACGGTAAGGCGCCCGAACAGCGGATCCTTCCCGTTGCCGCACCTCGCAGATTGACTAATGCGCAATCCGCGCAATTCAACAAAGCCGCGGCTGGATCTCTTTTTTTCGTACTGGAGTGCTTGGCGTGGATAGGATGATCGGAAATTCCACATCCGGAGCAAATGGCAAATTGGCTCTCGATGAAGCCGTATTCGACACGCCTGCCAAGCAATCTTCGAATCCAGAGAAGAAGAGCATTGTCAATCTCATACTCTTCTTCTGGTTCCTCCGGCTCTTCAAGCCCGAGTGGCTCGCTTCATATTACGTTCCGTCATTGAGCCCACTGAAGTCAATTCCCACGGTTATGTTGCTTGTCTTTGTCGGGTATCTGTTCTTTTCGTCGAACAAGGTTCGCTTCGACAAGCCGATGCTGTGGTTCACGATCGCCATATCTCTCTCCACGCTGACGGCACAGAACTTCGGCATCGCACTCCCTTATATGCGCGGCACGATCGAGACATTGCTGATCTATGCCGTGATCACGACATTTGTTTCATCGGAAGAAAGCTTTAACAAGCTGGTGAAGATTTACCTTTGGAGCTACGTTTTCTTCGGCATATGGGGGATAGGTACGGGCGGCAAAGTCAGTGCAATGCTGCCGCTGGACGACGAGGACTCCTTCGGGCCCTTCATGGCAATCGGGTTTGCCCTCTCCTACTACTTGCTCTCGGCACGGGATATCGGAGGGCCGCGGCGGTTGAGGCGATCTGCCTGTGTTATCTCGTTTCTCGGTGCCGTTGCGTCCTTGGCTCGGGGAACCTTTGTTTCACTCGCAACTGTCGCCGGTTACGTGTTCTTGCGCTCGAAGAACAAGATTGGGCTGGCCTTTCGATCGGCTATTGCCGGTGTCGTTGTCGTCATGCTTGCTCTGACATTCGCGCCAAAATTTGCCGACCAATATTGGACCGAGGCAAGTTCAATCTGGCTCCAGGGCACCAAGGAAAAGACGGCAAATGACCGGCTGTACCTTTGGACTAGAGCTGTCGCGATGTTTGCCGATTACCCGATCCTGGGAGTCGGTCCCGGCTGTTATGGCCACAAAGTGCCAGACTACATTACACAGGAATCAGCAAACGAATGGGGAGTTCGGTTCCAGATGTACGGTCGGGCTATTCACAATATCTTCTTCCAGATGTTGTCGGAGACGGGGTCGGCGGGCGTAATCGGGCTGTCGGGGCTCTTGTTGTCATTTCGCGCAAGAAATGTCGAAACTCGAAGCATCGCGAGGAGCCTCAAACTAAGCGGCCTCAGCAAGGCGGGAAGCGACAGGGTCAATTCGATCGAACAATATTGCTTCGGACTCGAAGCTGCCATGTTAGCGTTTCTTGTCAATGGCTTCTTTTTCAATCTGCTGTTCTATTCCTGGTTTTGGGATTTGTTGATTCTTAACTCGCTGCTGCATCAGCGGATTCAACGCATCAAGGCGAGTGCTGGTTTGTGAACTCGCAACGAGATGAAGTGGTCGATATGTTCCGCGGGGTAGTCCTGGTGGACATGATCCTCATGCACTTCTCGGAAAATTTTCCAGAGACAGTATCGTTCGCCCTTCAGGCCGTGGATTTTGCGATCGAAGGTTTCATCTTTCTTGCGGGATTCATGCTGGGACGACATTACCTCCCAAGATTTCGGTCGGGAGCGCTCGAGGTCAGCAAAAGGTTGCTCGTTCGGGCCGTGAAAATAGGCCTCGTACAGTACGTCCTTGTATTCACCGTAAGCCTGCCGTTCTTCGCGTACTACCACCACTGGAACGTCGAGGAGGCCGCCTCATTCCTGATTGAGTCGCTCCTGTTCATCAACCAGGTGCCGATCCTTCATATTCTGCCAACTTTCATTCCGTTTTTTCTGGCGAGCCCCCTCATACTCTGGCTGATGTCAAAAGAACGGGACGTTCTGTTAGCCTTCATCAGCTTGGCACTCTTCGCATTTGGTCGCTGGCATAGCGGGGTTGGCGGAACACCGGGAGAGGTCATCTTTCCGGTTGCTTTGTGGCAGATCTATTTCGTGGCGGGGTGTCTGCTCGGGAAACATGCGGGTGGCATCAATAGAATCAACCCGCGCGGCCTGCTCGCCATCGCTACCGCCATGTTTGTGGCGAGCGCATTTGTGAAATACGGTGGGTACTTCGACGAGATGCGATACGCAAAGGCGCAGTTCGATATTTATCCCAAGAAATTTCCGCTGAACATCTATGGTTTGGTGTATGGGTCGTCTCTCCTGGCGTTTGTCTTCGCATGGAGCGCGGCGCTGATCAGACCTGCCGGACCCACGAGAATGCCATTCAGCGCATTGTCGCTCCTGGGTCGGTACAGCTTGCTGGTCTTTTTTCTGCACGTCTATGCCGTTTATTTCGTGAGGCTATTGGGCAACATCGGCGCACGCGAGGAAGTCATAGCGGTGTCAATGGTCTGTGTCGTCATGTTGCTATATGCCGCAACAGTTCTCTTTGATCGATCAATCCGGTCACATGGTCCCACACGCGTGTATCGACTGCTGTTTGGATGATGGTGGTGATACGCCAGGTATGCAGGTGAGCAATTCGGTTTCAACGGAGCGGTAGTCTTGGCCTTATCGAACAGCACATCGGATTCGGAGAAGAGCAAGGTCGGGGCGCGACGGATCGCGATGAACACCTTTTTCCTGACGCTCTCGTCGATCGCAAATCTGGCTATCGCGGTGGTGACAACTTCCATCATCGCCCGCAGTATCGGCCCGGAACTCTATGGGCGCTACACGTTCGGTTTGACCTATGTGCTGATTTTCAGCTCGCTGGCAAACCTGGGTCTGGAGTCCCTATACATCCGCGAGGCGGCGCGAGACCGATCCCAGTTGGCGTTGATCGGGGATATCTTTCACCTCAAGATTGTTCTTGCAATCGTGACGATCTGCGCGATCCTCGCCTCGGCGTACCTCTTTCGCTATCCGTCGACCACGATAGGAGTCCTGCAGATTCTGTGTGTCGGACTGTTTTTCCAGATCCTTTCGGAAGCGCTGCTTTCGGTATATCGCTCGGTCGAACGAATGCACATTACTGCGATGTTCTCGACAATATTCAGGTTGATCAGCGCGGCAGTGGTCGGCCTATCCGTCTATCTCGAACTCGGTTTTTACGGGATCGTGGCCGCCTTTTCGATCGGAAATGCCGTCGTGTTTTTCGGGTTGCTCGCCGTGTTCTGGCGGGAATTCAAACTTCTCAGACTACGCATCCGACCGGAATACTGGATGGAACTGATTCGCAAGGGAATGCCGTTTTATCTATCGGCGCTCCTGACCATGTTTTACGCAAAGATAAACATCCTGATTCTCTCGAAACTCGTCTCGGATCAGGATATGGGCTTCTATATGGCCGCGTTGAATTTGGTCGAAAACCTCTATTTCATTCCGACCGCGTTCGCGACTGCGGCGTTTCCCGCGTTTTCGAGGCTGCACGGAACGTCGACCGATGCGCTGAAAAAAACCTATTCCAAAATGATCCGGTACCTGATCATTTTGACTACGGCGGTGGCGCTGGGGACGATTCTCGTCTCCGACCCGATAGTCGGGTTGATCTACGGCGCACGGTTCGCGCCTACGGCGTCTGCTCTGAATGTTCTGATTTTTCTTTGGGCGCTGGCCTTTTTTTCGAATGTTCAATCCATTCTCTTGTTTTCCATCCAGAGGGAGAAGATTCAAGTCAGGGTCATGCTGGTCGCGGTACTTGCAAATGGTCTTCTGAATCTCGTGCTCATTCACGGTTACGGGTATATGGGCGCAGCAGTTGCATCGGTAATCACCGAGGCACTCGTGGTCGGGTTGATTTCGTTTCTTCTATGGCGCCTGGGATTCAGGTACAAACCCGACCTGCGCCTCGTTCGGCTCATTCCAGTAGGTGTTGGCATGGCGTTTGTAGTCAACGCGGTTCTGCAATACAACCTGGTTGCAGCCGTTCTGGCCGGCGCAATGAGCTATGGTTCGCTATTGCTGCTATTGCGTGTTTTCGACGACGAGGACGTTTTGTACATGACAGCGTTGATCAAGCGAAAGTTGGCGTCCTCGTAAATGAAAAATCGCGAGGCCGCCGAGGCGAACAGTATCGGCTGTAATCGATGCATTCGAACCGTGGTTCGAATCTTTCGCAGCGCAAGATTGGGGCGACAGAGCGCGCCTGCAAGAATTGAATTGTGGAACTTCATCGAAGAGGGACCGCTTCGGTCGCGAGTCGATGGTCCGCAAGTGCCTCATTGAACCGAAGCGCTAAACAGAATCGAACAGCGGTTTGAATACGACGGAGTTTCATCGGGCCATATGGGCATTGATCGAAAAATCAGGGTGCTTTTTCTCGTGCTCGAAATGGATTTGGGGGGGCTGCAGAGAATCGTCAATCTCCTGATACAGAAAATTGACAAGGAGAAATTCGAACCGTACCTGGTTTGCCTGGATCGCGGGGGCATGTTCTTCGATCAAGCAGCATCGTCATGTGCTGGATCGCATATTCTGTCCCGAAAGCCCGGTTTGTTCGATCGATCGTTGTTTCGCCGGCTTTATGGGATCGTGCGAGACAATCGAATCGACATAATTCATTCCCACAACGGATGCTCTTCCTACGCCGCCCTTGCGGGACGACTGGCAGGCGTGAAGCGCGTAATCCACACTGATCACGGTCGATTGGTTCCCGACCGCCGTGGTGCCATCATGGAGGACTGGCTGGCATCGCATTTTCTCGATCGGTTCGTGGGGGTTTCCGCCGAGTTGACCGAGTATCTGCGCACAAAGGTAAGGATTGGCGAAAGTAAAATCAGGACCATCGTCAATGGTGTGGACGATCAGATGTTTCGATTGCGGAGCGCCGAGGACCGCATGGCAATCCGGTCCGAATTGGGGTTTCGTGACGCCGATCAGATTATCGGAACCGTGTGCCGGTTGGATCCGATCAAGAATGTCGGATTCATGATTTCCTGCATGCCGGAAATTCTGAGGCGCGCACCTTCGTCGATATTGGCTGTCGTCGGAGATGGTCCTTCAAGGGAGGAGTTGTCTCTCCAGGCCAGGCAGTCCGGTGTGGAATCGAAGGTGATTTTTCTCGGGCCGAGGAGGGACCCGGAAAACGTGATGCCGGCATTCGACGTCTACGCATGTTCTTCCATCAGCGAAGGAACATCGATGACGATTCTCGAGGCCATGTCTTGCGGACTTCCTGTTCTTGCTTCGGCGGTAGGGGGAAATCCGCGGCTCGTGAATGATTCGATTGGAATCCTGTTCGACCTGAACGACCGCCCGGCTTTCATCAACGCAGCGGCCGCGGTGCTTGCCGATCAGGACTCGAGACTCGCGATGGGAGCGCGGAGCCGTCTAAGAGTCGAAAGGGAGTTCAGTCTGACGGAAATGACTAATAAATATCATATGATGTACCTCGGGAAAGACCAGCAACCATGGCGGACAGCCGAATCCTCCACTTGATCGACAGCGCCGGGATGTACGGTGCGGAGAGAGTTGTCATTTCGCTTCTTGCAGAGCTTCGAACCTCCCGGTTTCCGGGCGTGTTGGGTTGCATTAGGGAAGTTGAGGGACAGATTCCGCCAATTGCCGAAGAGGCCGAGCGATGCGGAGTCGAAGTCGCTTTCTTCACGATGGGCCGGGGTTTTTCGCGCCATGGTCTTCGCCAGATTGCCGCTTTTTCGGCCAAGCATCGAATCCGTGTTATTCATTCCCACGGCTACAAGCCCAATATCATGCTCTGTGTCGGGCGTCCGCGCGGGACGAGGGTGCTGTCCACCGTTCATGGTTGGGCGAAGCATACTGCGTCCTTGAAGGGGCGGCTGTATGAGTACGCCGACGCGGTCGCACTTCGTCGTCTCGACATGGTGGTGGCAGTTTCGCGGGCAGTGGAGCGGGATCTCGCCAGCCGCGGGGTGGCGGAGCGTCGCGTCACAGTCATACACAACGGCATTGCTTGCCCAGCCGATCGGGGTGCGACAGAACCGGTGGACTTGAGAGGTAAAATCGGTTTGCCGAAGACGGCATTCGTGATCGGGGCGGTGGGAAGACTGGTTGCAGTCAAAGGGTACGAATACCTGATCGATGCGATGCAGGAGGTTGGCAGGGTGATTCCCGAAAGTCATCTGGTCATCGCCGGGGAGGGGCCGCTCCTAGACCCACTCCGCGGGCGCGTCGAGCGACATGGTTTGGCGCAGCGCGTCACTTTTGCGGGTTACCAGAGCGAAATTCGGCGGTTTCTTGCGATGCTCGACGTGTTTGTCATGCCGTCGCTTTCGGAGGGCTTGCCGATGGCCTTGCTCGAAGCGCTGTGTTGCGGGAAGGCAGCCATCGGAACATCGGTCGGCGGGATACCGGAAGTAATCTCGAACCGGGAAAACGGAATACTGATCCCTCCGTCGGACTCCAGGTCGATTGCCAAGGGAATTGTCGAAATTCATGGCGATGAAGCGTTCAAGGCCTTATTGTCACACCGTGGGAGAGAGTCGGTCGAGAAGGATTTTTCGTCCGATGCGATGGCAAGAAAGTATTCGTCGCTGTATCACGGGATGCTGGATTGAGACGGCCTGCTGCCATGTTTCGAGACGCGATGAAGAAGCTCTTTCTTGTGGTGGCCTACCAGGCGTGGCGGCTGACGCGCGCTCACTCGCCGACGTTGACAGTGTTGACATACCATCGGATTTCCGAGACGGAAGAGAAGGACGACCCACTCAAGATCTCTTCGAGTTCGTTTGAACGGCAGATCCGATATGTTCGAGAAAACTATTCGGTCGTTTCGGCCGACGATTTATCCGCTTTGATCGAAAAGCGAAAACCGCTTCCGCCAAATGCTTGTTTGATCACATTCGACGACGGTTGGCGAGACAACTTCGAACTGGCGTTTCCAATATTGAAGCGCTATCAGATCCCGGCGCTCATTTTTCTCAGCACGGAATACATTGGATCCGGCAAGGTATTCTGGCAAATCCGCCTGCGTGAGTTGCTCACGCGCTATGCGAACGCAGACCGCAGCGCAGTCGATGTCGTCTCGGCGTGGCCAGCGTCCCTGGCCGACGCCGTGCGTGGTTTTCATGGATTGGGGGAACGCGACCTGTCGGCCGCCGTCAATGGCGTGATCGAGCGCTTCAAGGGCTATTCCCTTGAAGCGATTCAAGGGCTTTTGCCGACACCCGACCAAACAACGGCGGACGTGCTTTCCCGACTCGGTGCAATGCTGTCCTGGGATCAGGTCGGAGAGATGGCGGCGAACGGCGTTTCGTTCGGATCGCATTGCAAGACGCATTCGATTTTGACTCAATTGAACGAGGCCCGACTGGATGATGAGCTTGTCGAACCCAAACGCCTGCTTGAAACCCGGCTTCAACGTCCAGTGGATTTCATCGCTTACCCGAATGGTGATTACGATCAGCGCGTGCTCCGAGTGGCAGGCGAGGCCGGCTATTTGGCTGCGTTCACATGCCGCTCGGGTGTCAACGAGTCTATAGACAACCCCCTCGAAATCAAGCGAATCAACATGCGCGAAGATTCCGCGGCCGGGTTCGGCAAGGCGTTCTCGCCTTTTTTGTTTCGCGTCGAGCTTTCAGGGGTCAGATTCCTCGTCAAGGATCTGACCGAGGCGAGAGGAAATGTGGCGAGGTAGGGCGTGAAGAAGCATCAATCGGAAAGGGAACACTGACCAGAAATGCCTGACGATCTTGCAATGAACGCGCCCCAAGTGCGTGTGACGTTCGTGATTCCGGCCTACAACGAAGAGCGATACCTTCCTTCCGTGCTCGGCGCGATCAGGCGGTATGTCGAGCAGGTCGCCTACGAAATCATATTGGTTGACAACGGGTCGTCCGACAACACGGTTTCGATTGCCATGGCAAACGGCGCGCGCGTCTTGAAGGAACCTTACAGGTCCATCGGCGGGTTGCGCAATCTGGGTGCGGGCGCGTCGAGAGGCAAATACCTGGTGTTTCTGGACGCCGATGTTGTCTTGCGCCCCTCTTGGAAACGGGAGTTTTTGCGCGTCTTGGACGAGTTGGAGCGGAATGGCCGAGTGATTACGGGATCACGTTACGGTGTGCGTGACCAACCCAGTTGGATCGAAAAGCACTGGTTCTTGCCGATGACGCTAGAAAAAGCCAACTACATCAATGCCGGGCATTTGATCGTATCCAAGGAGGTCTTCACGCAAGTCGGAGGCTTTGACGAATCGCTACGCACAGGCGAGGACTACGAGCTATGCATGAGAGCCAAATCGCAGGGCGTGGCAATAGTAAACGATCCAAAGCTCGAGGTTATCCATGAAGGCTACCCCAAAACCGTCTGGGCGTTCGTAAAGCGGGAGAAATGGCATGGTGGCCAGGATTTCGAGAGCCTTCGGTCGTTTCGAAATTCGTGGCCGGCAATCGCGGCTGTCGTCTATTGGACTGTCAGCATTGTTGCGATCGGGCTGGCCATCCATTTTTCATCCTTCGGTTACGTCGTTGCCGGATTTTGTTTGACGACGACACTCTGCTGTTTGGCGGCCTTGAAGAAACGCTCGCAATATCAGCTCGATGTGATTCCGTATCTATTGATTTATCACATCTATTTTTTTGCGCGCGGCCTTTCTCTTGCAGAGCGAATTGCAGGTATTCATAAAAGGAAGAGAAACGTTTTGTAGGCGGCTGCCGGTTGCCCGCTTACGGGAAGCCGGCGAAGCTTCGTAGTCATCCCAATCGCTGCATTCGACAGCCTGTTTCGACTGCTATCGAATATCGTTTGGCCCCAGTCACGCGGGGGTTGGAGTCATCGGACTTTGGCATCACCATCGAATGTCGTGTTTGTCGATTCGTCAGGGGACGATCGTTGGGACGAGTATGTCCGGCGTGAGGCGAAGTGTTCGCTCTATCACCTCTATGCCTGGAGATCGGTTATCGAACGGAGTTTCGGGCACAAGACGCATTATTTGCTGTCGCTCGGCCCGAACGGCAAATGCGATGGAATCTTGCCGCTTGTCCACCTGCGTAGCTGGACGTTCGGAAATTTCTTTGTCTCGCTCCCGTTCTTCAACTACGGTGGAGTTTGCGCGGATGATCGTTCGGTGTCGGATCGACTCTTCGCCGCGGCGGCAAATCTTGCGCGGCAAAGCGGTGCCACGCACATCGAGGCTCGTGCAAGCGAGAGACTCGATCTCGATCTTCCAGCAAAGACTTCCAAGGTGACCATGAAGCTCGAGTTGCCTTCGAGCCCCGACAGCCTGTGGCAGATGTTTCCATCAAAATTGCGATCCCAGATCAAGCGGCCACTCAAAGAGGGGATGGCGGCCAAGGTTGGCGGTATCGAGGAGCTGGACGCCTTCTATCATGTGTTTTCGATGAACATGAGGGATCTGGGAACGCCCGTCTACTCAAAGGGATTTTTTCGCAATATCCTGACCACGTTCTCCGACTGCGCGAGGATATGCACGGTTTACGATCGCGAACAGAGACCGGTTTCATCCGGTTTTCTGCTGGGCTTCAAGGACACGCTGGAAATTCCCTGGGCCTCGTCGCTCCGGGCACATCAGAATCACAGTCCGAACATGCTGATGTACTGGACCGTGTTGCAACATGCCTGCGAAAGCGGATTCAGGGTCTTTGATTTCGGTCGATCTTCACCCGGCGAGGGGACATACAAATTCAAGGCACAATGGGGTGCCCAGCCGACCCAGCTCTATTGGTACTATTGGCTCGCCGAGAAACAGTCGCTCCCGGACCTGAGCCCGAAGAATCCAAAGTATTCGTTGGCAATCAAGGTCTGGCAACGCTTACCCGTTGCGCTGACTCGCGCGCTTGGGCCCCACATCGTCAGGAATCTGCCATGATGCCCTGCGGTGTGAATACGCTCCCGCATGCGCCGCTTCGTCGAGCGCACATTTTTGAATCCTTGCGATCTCTTCGGCAAAGCACAGCCATTCCGGCCAATTGCGATTGCGAGAACAACGCCGCAGATTGCTGCTTGCACCATCAGGTTGTTTTCAAGTTACGCTGCTGGCGCACTTTCTCTGGGAGCGTCGATCAAATTCGACGAGTGTTCAAAAATCGGGTTCGATATTTTGTCAGGGTGCACACATTGCAGAATAGCTATGGTTCGTACGATTGTTGTTTCCGAAGAATTGCACTGGCATCATCGGGTAGCCGGGCACGTCAAGCACTAGCGCTTGACGATGATTTATTGGGCGGAACTCTCGGAGTTCCTGGGTCTTACGGGTCTAGAGCGGACTGAGTAGCGCTTTTGGGGGAAACATGAAAACTGTCTTTGATATCGGGATGTACGATGGCGCCGACACTGAGTACTATTTGTCAGAAGGTCACAAGGTCGTTGCCGTCGAAGCCAACCCGGCGCTCGTCGAGAGGGCAAAAGCAAGGTTTCCCATTGAATTGTCGAGTGGACAATTGGTCCTGGTGAACGCCGCGGTTTCGATGGATTCTCAACAGCAGGTTACGCTTTTCATCTCGGGAGACGACCTCGGATCCAGCTCGGCGTCAATGGAACAAGTCGCTTCGAGAAATGTGATTGGATCGTACTCGGTATCGAGCGTTAAGGTAGATGAACTGATGAAGGCTCACGGGGTTCCCTATTTCATGAAAGTCGACATCGAGGGAGCGGACAAATTCTGCATACTGCCCCTCACGAGTCAGATGCGTCCCGACTACATTTCGTTTGAAGCTGGAGAGGACGTCGAGGAATTGGTCTTGCACCTGAAGGCCATCGGATACCAACGGTTCAAGGCTATCAGCCAATGCAATTTCATGGAACTCAGCAACCAGGAAGCTTTTCTGTTTCGCCTTCGAAGAAAGATCATTCACGTCCTCGGCTATAAGGATCCCGAGTACGTTCGATGCAATGGAAGATTTTTCAGACTTATGCACAGTGCGGGGCCAGCGCCTTGGGCAAGTGACGGAACGTGGTGTTCCGCGCCGGCATTGCTGGATAAATGGAAGGAAGCAAGAAATTCAGCCGAATTCGGCGGATGGTTCGACATACACGCGAGTTGAAGGTAAGTGTTCAACCGCCCCCGGTTGGCAACTTGGTGCGGTAGATCGCTTACGATTGAGTAAACGGTACCCTGAGGTGGCCCCATTTGTTTGGACAGGGGATCGGCTCTGATAAGTGGCTGCCTTGCTGGTTTTGATTCTGACCTTCTCTATACAAAATGAATGATAGCTCTGTGGAGCTTGTGGGCAAAGGGGCG
>WBZP01002586.1_pt1 | contig 20628 bp, 4 predicted proteins | sample 5204301 | NCBI WGS metagenome assembly WBZP01 (sample SAMN12412401, study PRJNA552823) | activated sludge metagenome | isolation source: activated sludge from nitrification reactor of wastewater treatment plant... | place: USA: Pennsylvania | collected 2017
GAGCTAGTTTGGATAGTACTCCCACTACCACCTAAGTTTTGGCTTCTCTCCCGAATATTAATGTTGGACAACAGCAGGTTTCCATTATTTAAGATAGCTCTTCCAGGTACATTAGGACTATTTGGATTCATAAAAAGATTGACATAGTTTAAAGACAAAGACTTTCCAGCGCTAACATTAAAAATAGAATGTGGTCCGGTGGTTTTTATTTTGACAACAGAAGAATTTGTCTGATTAATGATTATACTTTTGTTTATTTCCAGCGATCCGGATGAAATTATTATAGTGTCACCAATATTTAAAACTGAAGGATCAAAAGAGATCATACCACCATCATTTGCGCAAGCGACAGCTGTACGTAATGATCCTGCGCCTGAATCATTTGTATTGGTTACTGCAGGGGCTGCGATATTGATTATAATTGTTGAACATTCTTGTTCAGAAGAGCATCCTCCTTCACCACGTACAAAATATGTAGTAGAAGTTAAAGGCATGACAGTAATTGTGTTGCCCATTCCTACCAAAGTCCCTCCGCAACTTCCAGTGTACCATTTCCAATCTGTTTCACCATTTAGTGATCCATCGATAGACAGTACACTACTATTGCCGCTGCAAGTGATCGGATTGATGTCAGCATTGACTGCGGAAATAAGTGAATTGGCACAACCTGCAGGAGTGAGAGAACCAAATGGAGACTGCCCAGAAGTTATGTCCAGGTTTTTCAAAACCACTAAGTTTGTTCCAGCATTATCACATTTGAAAACAACACCTCCTCCAAGACTTCCACCTTGTTTGGTCATTCCGTAAAGAGTGCTCCCAACAACTGTTAGACTCCCTTCAGGATTTCCACCAGTCATATTGTCTAATTCACGCAATATGGAGTAATTGCCACCACCTGTAGGATCATATTTGAAAATAACACCAAGATCCAAATCGCCACCGTCCCTGGTCAAACCATATAAGTTTCCAGCAAGCGATACCAGTGATCCATAAGGTGCAGCACCGTCATTAATTCCACCTGAAAAATAATGAAGCACATCATACCCCGGAGCTACAGGATCGTACTGAAAAAGAACACCAGGATGCGTATTAGAAGTGGTGGTCATTCCATATAACATTCCATTCAACTGAACTAAATTTCCGGTTGGGAAAGCGCCTCCAGCACCATCAAAAGAGTGAAGGGAAGAGAAAATATTTGTCATTGGGTCAAATTCAAATATTTCACCTGAGCCTGTGCCTCCGTTAGAAGTTGTTCCATAAAACATCCCACTCCATTCAAGCAAACTACCTTTTGGAGCACTACCAACAGTAAAATGATGCTTTACACTATAGGCAAATGTAATTAAATCATATTCGAATAAAACACCTCCATCATTATTTCCCCCTTGTGATGTCATTCCATATAACTTTCCATCGGATAAGATTAAACTTCCGGTAGGTATTCCACCATCGGTACCGGAAAAATGATGCAAAATACTCAAATTTCCACTGCCAGCAGGATCATACATGAATAGGGTACCATTATTTGAGGTGCCTCCATTCATTGTCATTCCATACCAAAAAGTCCCTGATCTGACAAGTTCACCTTGAGGGGATGATCCTTTGGATGCACTATCAAACATCACTTTTACATTATATGGACCACCTGCAATTTCGTATTCAAACATTGTTCCTGACCCGGCTGTACCTCCAGAAGATGTCATCCCATATAATTTACCGGTTGATATAATAAGACTACCTAAAGGTAACGCTCCTCCTCCCGTAGATAAAGGGTCAAAATGGTGAAGTATATTGTAATTATCCGTTGATAACACGTATTCAAATAAAACACCTGCAAAATTATCTCCACCACCATTGGTCATACCATATAACTTTCCGCCTGCTTCAACTAAACTTCCAAAGGGGTAACTGCCATAAATATCATTTTCAAATGAAAAGAACTCATTGTAAATATTCGTCAAAGGATCATATTTGAATATAGAACCTTGTGAAGAAGTACCGCCAGAAGAAGTCAAACCATAAAAAATTCCATTATAGTTTAACAGACTTCCATAAGGAATCTCGTTTACAAAATGGTGAAGTATATTGTAATTATCCGTTGATAACACGTATTCAAATAAAACACCTGCAAAATTATCTCCACCACCATTGGTCATACCATACAATGTTACACCGGACACAATAAGGCTGCCTAATGGCAAGCTTCCATCGGTATCATTGAATGAATGAATTACAGTTTGTGTGCTTGTGACGGGATTATACACAAATATTGTCCCATAACCATGGGTTCCTCCTAATGTGGTCATACCATAAAAATTACCACCAGAAACGACCAAATTGCCTCCTGGAGATCTACCATCTCCGACTGATGTGCCAAAATTGTACAATATCGTATAGACGTTTGTAGCCAAATCATACTCGAAAATGACACCAGAGTCAAAAGTGCCACCTCCGGAAGTCATACCATAAAATTTACCACTTTCTTCAATCAGACTTCCTTTGGGAGTACTTGATGCTGCAAAGTGATGTAAAACCAGGTATTCACCAGTTAAAATATTATATTCAAACAAGACACCGCCATTATTGCTTCCCCCTTCAGGCGTCATACCATAAAATTTACCGTTAATGGCTTTTATTACATCTCCTGATGGATACTTTCCAACTAGTACCGGAAATGAAACCGCTGAAAAATTTGAACCATCTTCATTCAATCTTATAATACTTCCTGCCCCTTGACCTCCTTCAGATGTTAGTCCCCAAAGTGGAGATTGAGCTGATAATGGTACTAAAGATACTGATATAAAAAAGTATAGAATTGTAATCTGTTGGAAATTAAAGCCCATGATCTTCATGTATAAAAATTTATATATTTTAATAAATCGATAATATCAAATATTATTCTATAATTATTAGTGGTTTATTAACCATACCTTTTGATGTTTCCATTCGTACAAGATATACTCCACGAGACCAAGTGGAAATATCCAGATTCACAACCTCATTCATCAGAGCGGTTTGTTGCCATAGCAGTCTGCCCCGGGCATCAAAAATAGTCAGCTTTCCAGTTGCATTTTCTTCCAGTCCATGCGCTTTAGGTAATAGCATCACATGACTTATGGCAGGATTGGGTGAAATTTCCAGATTTGCATTTGTGTTTTGATTATTTGACCTTTCTTCCAGCGTCTCACCTGGTCCTGCAGATGCACATTGGACTGTCACTGTGAACGAACAAGTTGAAGTATTTCCGGAAATATCCGTTGCATGCCATTTAACAATCGTAGTACCCTGCGGGAAAGTGTTTCCACTTGGAAGTCCATTAATCAGAGATACCGTTGGAGTTATACAATTTCCCGTTGCTACTGGGGTAATGTATGTAACCGGAGCTGTACATCCTGTTGTAGCAGTAACTGTCTGGTTACCAGGACAAGAAGTAAATGTCGGCGCTTGAGTTTCTCGAACCATAACATTAAAAGTACATGTACTTGTATTTCCTGCAGCATCCGTTGCTGTAGCAGTGACGATATTAGGGCCCACAGGGAATACAGAACCGGAAGGAGGATTTAAGCTGACACTGCTTAATGTACAATTGTCTGATGCATCTTGTACATTGTAAGTAACATTTGCACCACATGCTGGAGTTATCGGCTCAAAGGCTATAAAAACAGGATTGTTCCCTGTAGTATAAGTAGCTATGACTACATTTGAAGGAGAAACTTTCAATATCTGTTTCGTATTGTACTTTGAAACATAGACATTTCCTGTTCCATCCTTTGCAATGCCATGAGGACCAGGTGCCCCACCTAAATTAACCAATATGCTTCGTACCCCTGATGTCAAATTTACTCGTGACAAAGGACCACCATTTTCAGCTACTAAAATATTACCATTCCCTTCGTTATATATATCCGTAGGATTTGCATGACCTAAAGAAAGAACTGTAGATAAATTTGTTGTCAAATTGTATCGAATAATCCTTCCTAGATTGTACAAAGAAATAAGCAGTGTATTGGAGTTTTCAAATACTACATCACAAGGCCTGTTAAGTCCGGTAACAACATTTGTTACTACTCCAGTTGAAAGGTTTACTTTTTGAACTCTGCCCAAACCTTCATTAACCACATACACATTTCCCAAACCATCCAGACTCATACCTTGACATAAACCACCTAATGAAGCAATTGGAGTTTGAGCACCCGTTGTTCTGTTCACTCTAAAAATAGTAGTACCTGAGCTGGAGTGTCTAGAAATTAATACGTTAGTACTGTTCTCAATCACGATTCCATCGGCAGAGCTGATACTTGCTATCACTGTTCGAGTATTGTTGGTCAGATTGATTCTACTCAAAACACCCGAACCTCTCTCTGCCACCAAAATCGCATCACTACTACCTCCTGAAGGCAGATTGACAGTAATATTAGCCGGGCAAGATAAAGTTGGTGCCACATCGTCAACTACTGTAACTGTGAATATACAAGCTGTTGCGGTAGTGCTACAAATATTAGCATTTAATGTTACAGTGGTATTCCCTAGTTCGAATATAGCACCACTACCTGTACCACTTCCGGCTCCAATGGTCGCACCGCTAAAAGAATAAGAAACTACAGGAGCAGGACTACCCACTGGCATTACTGCATAGTTGACTATGCCATTACATGCAAATGCACTTGTGCTGGCAACAACCGGTGAAGTTGGGCAGTTCGAGAAACCAGGGGCTATCGTTACGTTGCAACATGCGCTGTTGACATTAGGATTTTGCTGATCATTTGAAGGACCGGTGTATCCGCCCTGGTTTGTCACCATTCCAAATGCTGTGACTGATACAGGGGACGTACCAAGTTTCCCGTCATTATCAGGATCTATATAACCTGCTTCGATTACATCAAAGCATCCATCTCCATCAGCGTCTAAATCTATATTGTTTACAAAACCATCATTATCTGCGTCACAATTTGGTGATTGTATAGCACGGCGGATAAATATGTCATCAATGGAGAAATCATTTCCACCTCCATTTGTGCTTATGTTATAGAACTCAATAGAATACTGAGTTCCTGTTCCAGTTGTAAAACTACTTTTTTGCTCCACCCAAGTATTACCCACATTATGCAAGGAAGTACCACTAAAAAAACTACTTACGATTGTATTGCTCGAATTACGAATTCGAACACCAATGATCGGTCCGCCACCGCCAAAGATTGATGCATTGGAAGCCCAGGCACCATATTCATATTGTGTATTTGTGGTTAGCGTAACAGTTCTTTTGAAAAATATTGACATTTGGGGATGGCCATTGACAGCCATGAATGCATCTTGAGACGTCCCTGTGGTATGACCTTTTAATGTTGAAGGCCATAAATTGCCGTTGCTATGGAGACGATTAGCTGCGTTTCCAGCCTGACTGGTTACGGCATATCTTCCATCACTCAATTGTCCTGAAGCTTGATATGCGTATCCCGTTAAACCAGAAGTACTTTCTAAATTACGACGTTTGTTTGTTGTCGATATAGCTCCGAATGTACCATTGCTCTCGAAAGAAGTTTCAGAAGAAACAATACACTCATCCGTATCTTTTATACCATCATTATCATCATCCAAATCATAACAATTTGGCACTCCATCAGTATCAAAATCTGGTGCACTGCCCGCAGTCACTGTAACGACTGTTGTACAAGTAGCAGTATTTCCTGACCCATCTGTTACTCTGAGGGCAACCGGGTAGGACAAGTTATAATTAGTACAATTATAACTTGTCAATCCGGAGTGAATAGAAAATGACACGGGTCCGCAAAAGTCACTGCTGTTGTTATTTAACATCGATGCACTGACAATTGCTGTAGCATCAGCAGTTAAACCTACTGAAAGTGAAGGGAGACAATTTGCAACTGGCGCCTGATTATCCTGAACTGTTACGGTGGCGTTACAAGTGTTAGAATTGTTATGAATATCTGTAACTGTCAAGGTAATGACATTACTACCTATATTGGTACAGTTTAATATGCTTGTGCTTAATGATACATTTGAAACACCACAATTATCAAAAGAATTGTTGTTTATACCAGTTAGTGACGTTATCGATGCATATCTAAATCGGATAGCAGAGCTATATGTACTTCCAGAAAAAGCATCAAATCCAATAATTGCATGACCAGCAGGAGCATATTGGATTGTAGTTGCTGTTCCTGATGAAAAACAACCTGAACCTGAAAGTCCTGTGGCAGTAACGTTGCCTGTATTATTGGGAATTCCTGCTGAAACATCAAGTAAGTTTTTTCCATAACCAGTTATAGATAAATGCGTTCTGTTACTTCCTGATTGATATTGAAATAAAACATCTCTTACATTGAAGCCTACCAAAACCTGATTTCCACTGAAACTTCGACTTACTCTGGTACTTCCTGAAGGCAATGAACCACTCGAACATGTATTAACTATAGCTCCTCCCAATGTACCATTTGGCATGACCTGGCGACAAATCAATCTGAATTCGTCCACAATACATCCCTGAAATCCTTCATATCCCACCGCTACATAACCAGTTGGACAGTTGCAGCTTATGTTTGGTACAGGACTACCACTGTTTTGATTTGGAAGTACTCCAGCTGCCGAACCTATCGTTGTAGAACTGACCGATGAAATATTTGATGTTCCATTTGCGTCTAAAATAACAGTAATATTCTGACAAACTGCAGTTGGGGCCTGATTATCCACCACCGTCACTGTAAAGCTACACATATCACTCCCCAATGTATTGGTAGCTGTTGCCGTAACTGTTGTAGTTCCAACCGGGAAAGCTGTATTTGGGTTTTGTGAGTAAGAAATTGTCGAAGCAGGAGCACCTACTATTTCAGTAGCCGTAAAGCCCACTATCGCGCTGCAAAGACCTGCATCATTATTTACTGTTATATTAGTTGGACAAACTACATCCGGAGCGATGCCTGTCACCGTCACGGTAAAGGAGCACGTTGAAGTATTGTTTGCAGCATCACTAGCTGTAAATGTTACTGTTGTCGTTCCTAACGGAAACATAGAACCGCTGATTGGGCCAGCAGTTTGAGCTACAGTTACTGAACAGTTGTCCGTTGCAGTAGCATCTACAAAAGTCGCTACCGCTCCTGAAGCACTCGTCGCAGTTACCGTGATATTGGCCGGACATGTGATTGTTGGTGATTGACTATCCATCACTGTAACTGTCTGCGTACAAGTAGCTGTATTACCATTGCCATCATTGGCTGTCCATGTTACGGTAGTCATACCAAAAGGATAAGTCAATAAACCATTATTTGTTGGTGTGATAGACATATTACAATTGTCTGTTGCTGTAGCAGAACCAAGAGAAACTCCAGTTGATGTACATAGCCCAGAATCTGCATTGACAGTAACAGATGCGGGACAAGTTATAACAGGTGCTACGTTATCAATAAGAAATACATGAGACATACATCTTCCGATGTTGGTTGCCTGATCAGTGACTGACAAAAAAGTAGAGAAACAATCAGGTATTACAGCCAATTTTCGTACAGTATGCCCCAAGAGATCGGTTACGTATATGATTCCGTCATTATTTACAGCTACACCATAAATATTCAAATACTTTGCACCCGATGTCCCGTCAGTAACCTGAAACATGCCCGGATTTCCTGAAATTGTGGTTGTAACTCCAGAAGTACTTATTTTCCTCAGGACAGAATTGGTCTGATCAGTGACATACAAAAACCCGTCAGCATAAGCAAGGCCTGAAGGAGACCGGAATAATGCATTACTCCCTATGCCATCTGCATACCCTACCACACCCGGATTTCCGGCTATAGTGCTTACAATACCCGATGGTGTTATTTTTCTGACAGTAGCTCCAAAAAATTCAATAACATAAAGGTTGTCATTTTCATCGAAAACAAGATCAAATGGGCCATTGAATTTGGCAGAACCAACAATACCATCCTGATGACCCGATACACCTGTGATACCCGCGAATGTAGTTACTACACCTCCAGGAGTTATTTTTCGGATATTATGATTACTTATGTCTGCTACATATAAATTGCCGTTGGAGTCAAAATCCATGCCTCTGATTGCTCCAAACCTGGCTGCAGAGCCTGTTCCATCTGCTGTTCCAAATAACCCTGCTGTTCCGGCAAAAGTGGTAACTACACCGGCAGGAGTAACTATTCTAATGGTTCCATTGGAAGTTTCACCTACGAAGTAGTTCCCATTACTTGAAATAGCTAGCCCGGTAGGACTTGCAAATCTTGCATTGGAACCTGCCCCATCCAAATAACCTTGAGTACCATTTCCGGCAATGGTAGTTACACTACCTGAGGCAGAAATTTTTCTTATTGAATGATTTAATTGATCCAGCACAATAATATTCCCTGAATCGTCAATCTCTAAAACTCTTGGATTTCTAAATCTTGCTGTATTACCATTTCCATCCACAAAGCCTGGAGTATTTGCCGAACCTCCCAATGTACTTACCTGATAACATTCCATAGCTGTCGGGATATCAGCGCATAAAAATGTCGACTTGGATAATGAAAAAGATAAATCCATTGCGGATGTGCAATTATCAGAACTACCATTGTTCACCAAATTTGTGGTTAAATTTGCTTCTCCGTCAACTATTGGCAGATTTACATTCTGACAAATTGCCGTAGGTGAGGTATTGTCTACTTTTGACACTGTAAATGTACATGTAGATGTATTATTATTTTGATCTGTTGCAATTAAAGTAACTATTATATTTCCAGTGCCAGAAACAAGGCTGCCTGATGCAGGTGATTGCGTAATTGTACAATAACCGTCTCCGGTGGAAAGGCCTCTGTAATCCGGAAGCGTTGCTTCGCAACCTGCATTTAAAGCCAAAGATTGAGTGCCGGGGCAATTTAAACTAAATATTGGTACAGCACATGAGCTTGAAACCCCAGGTGCACCAGCAACCCAGTTTGAACTACTTCCATTATTGGCGAAATTGCTCAAGGTGCCATTATTGGCGCTGCATGGACGGTCAGTCAGTGTATTTTGGTTGGTATTAATACAACCCGAAATACCTTGATTAAATTTATAATATGCTACCAAATTACCTTCTGTTCCATGTAGTTCGCAGTTTCTTTTTGTCTGGATTTCGGCTTGGGAAAGTGCTCTGTTCCATATGCGGACCTCGTCTATATCACCATTAAAGTGTTCTGCTGTAAATGCAGCACGACCAATGTAAACAGGAACATTAAGTTGTGGATTGTTTATAACCACAGATTCCTGTCTTACTAAAATTCCATTGACGAATTGTCGGAGTTGAGTGCCATTATATGTCACAGCATAATGGTACCAATTGCCGGGAATGAATTGATTATCTGTTCTGTAGGACAATACGTTTCCTGTACCATGATTGATGAAAATACTGGCATGCAAACCATCAACAACTGCCATACTGAAGTTTGAATAGTTGTTGGCCGTATTACGCTTATCTAAAAGAGAACGATATCCTGAAACAATATTCTGTGACCTAAACCACGTTTCGATTGTGAAGTTGGTTCCAACTCCTTGTTCAGCAGAATTGGGTATTGATATAAAGTCGTCTATCCCATCAAAATTCAGGGCACCTCCGGCAGTTGAATTCACAATAATTGCGCCCGTGGCGTTGAAATTTCCGCAGCCACCTGTCAAAGGAATAGAATAGTTGAAGGTTCCGCCTGAAGTGGGAATACCACTGATCGTTATTGTATTGTTTGTCCAGGCTGCTGACACTCCCATAGGCAGGTTCGTTGCTGTACCTATGCCTGTAGCGCCTGTGGTGGCGTGTGTGATATTGGTCAGCGTTGAATTGATACAAAGGGTCGGTGTGGATGAAGGAGTTCCTACAGTATTATTTACTCCACCATTTATCGTAGCATTTTGAGATGAAGTACATGAATTATTGTTTGCATCACGGACTGTAACAGTATATATACCGTCTGCAAGAGTTGAAAATAAATTGCTGACCTGGAAGTTCATGCCATCAATAGAATATTCAATATTTACGGCACCAGAGGCAGTCACTTGAAGACTTCCATTATTGGCATTAGGACAAGTTTCGTGTGAAGGAGTGATACTGATTATTGAGATATTGCAACTTCCGCCACAACTACTTCCACTCGTGATCCCACCGGGAGCAATCCAGTTTGATGTAGCACCTGTTAGAGCAAAAGTATTTAAAGTTGCATCATTGCCATTGCTGCTGGCATCCGTCAAGGAAGTTAGTCCTGAATTGTTGCAACCCCCACTTCCTTGATTAAAATGGTAATTTCCTATTAAATTTGCCACAGTACCAAAAATTTCGCAATTTCTGCTTTCCTGAATTTCAGTTGATGTGAGAGCTTTCGTCCAGATACGAACTTCGTCTAATTCTCCTTTGAACCAATCAGCAAAAGTGCCTGAACATGCATCCCTGCCAAAACGTATAGCAGTTGTATTAGAAGAATGATTATTTGCAGGTGCAGTACTTGTTGAACCTGAAAGAACACCATTTATATAAATTGATTTATTTGTTCCTTGACGAACGACTGCAATGTGGGTCCAGGTATTTAATGTTATTGTGGAAGTGGATGTAAGGCTGTGATAATTTATGCCTTCTTCAAACTCCACAAAATTGCTGGAATTAATAGTAACTTGCCAAAATACTTCATTGTTACATGTTGTTCGTTTGGAAATTACTGGATATCTGCCGGAAGCAGTTTTTTTAACCCAGAATTCTATTGAATAATTACTCGTCCCAAAATTTCCAACCGCTGAATTGTTAATAGCAACAAAGTCATTTATACCATCAAAATTAAGTGCGGCTCCAGCACTACTACCTGATACAGTGATCGTGCCAGTTGCATTCAAACTTCCGCATCCGCCTGTCAAGGGGATGGAATAATTGAACGTTCCACTTGCTGAAGGAGTACCACTGATGGTGATTGTATTGCTCGCCCAGGTAGCAGAAACACCAGCTGGCAGACCTGTGGCCGTGCCAATACCGGTTGCCCCGGTTGTGATGTGAGTGATATTAGTTAATGGTGTATTGCTACAAAGACTTGGAGATGAAGATGGTGTACCCACTGTATTCAAAGGACTTACCGTGATCGTTCCAGTAGCATTCACACTTCCGCATCCGCCCGTCAAGGGGATGGAATAATTGAACGTTCCACTTGCTGAAGGAGTACCACTGATGGTGATTGTATTACTTGCCCAAGCAGCTGACACTCCGGTAGGTAGCCCAGTAGCTAAGCCTATACCTGTCGCACCCGATGTAGTGTGCGTTATTGCTGTCAAAGTTGTATTAATACATAAAGCTGGTGTGGATGAAGGTGAACCAGCTGTATTCAAAGGACTTACCGTGATAGTTCCAGTGGCATTGACACTTCCACATCCACCAGTAACAGGAATACTGTAATTGAATGTGCCTGAAACAGATGGTGTACCACTTATGGTGATTGTATTACTTGCCCAGGCAGCTGATACTCCGCTAGGGAGACCAGTAGCTGTGCCTATACCTGTAGCGCCTGTAGTGCTATGCGTGATATTGGTCAGAGCTGTATTGATACACAGAGTCGGCGTGGAAGAAGGAGTTCCTGCTGTATTCAAAGGACTTACCGTTATCGTTCCGGTGGCATTGACACTTCCGCATCCGCCTGTCAAGGGAATACTATAGTTGAATGTGCCTGAAACCGAAGGTGTACCGCTGATGGTGATCAAATTACTTGCCCAGGCTGCTGATACTCCGGTTGGCAGACCAGTGGCTGTGCCAATGCCTGTAGCGCCTGTAGTGGTGTGGGTTATACTGGTCAGCGCTGTATTTATACACAGAGTCGGTGTGGACGAAGGACTACCTACGTTATTATCTACTCCACCGTTTACGGTAGCGTTTTGAGTTGCGGTACATGCAGTATTATTGACATCACGGACTGTAATAGTATAAACTCCGTCAGGCAGATTTGAAAATATATTGCTCATCTGGAAGTTCATCCCATCTATAGAATATTCAATATTTGAAGCTCCTGTTGCAATAACCTGAAGACTTCCGTCATTCGCAGTGGCACATGATTCGTGTGTGGGAGTAACCGATGTTATTGAAATGGTACAATTGCAACCTTCATCCGTTTGATTGTTGCAGTTATCGTCGATGGAGTTGCCACAAATTTCATTTGCTCCAGGATAAACATTTGTGTTATTGTCATCACAATCTGTGTTGTTGTTTACATAACCGGCTGGAGTATTGCAAGCAGTTGCAGTAATGGCAGGATCTCCATATCCGTCATTGTCTGAATCCAAATAAAATGTAGTGGTTGTACCCGGGTTTCCGAGCCAATTACTGACGCTTCCACTTAGTGCAAAGTTGGCTAAAGTTCCGTCATTATTATTACTTGTGCGATCTTCAAGATTAGTAAGGCCACTATTTGTGCCACTTGCCGTTGCCATAGGATGGTTGAAGTCATAATAAGATAGTAATCCTGATTCCTGGCCTGTGAGACTTGCATTTTTGAAAGTGCTAATGTCAATAGCAGATCGCGCTGTATTCCAGATTCTGACTTCATCCATTTGGCCATTGTAATCAACATTGTTACATGAACTATTACCCAATGTCAGATAAGCTATATTAAAGAAATTTTGATGGGACCACCCGTTGGGAATATCCAAAGCTCCGTCGATGTAAATTTTCAGATTAGTGCCTTCTCTGACAACTGCTACATGGTGCCAGTCGTTATCGTTAACCACGGCATTTGTAGCAGCCAAAGTGGAATTGGCGCAAGCTTCTTCTCTCATTTCAAATTCTAATTTCCCCATACTATTTACAGAAAGATTCCAAAAATTGGAACAATTGCATCCTAAACGTTTAGAAATTAGAACTTTACCGGTGCCTGTCACTCTAAACTTCATTTCGATGGTAAAATTACCTGTACCAAAATTACCAACTGTATTGCCACCAGTAACTTCGTCATTAACGCCATCAAAATCAAGCGACAATGTATTTTCATCAATTATACCATTACAATTATCGTCATTATTATTGCCACAAACTTCATCTGCACCAGGATATATTTCTGCATTGTTGTCATTGCAGTCATAATTATTTAGTACCCATGCAGCAGTCGGACATTCACCAATGTTTGCACTTCCAAATCCATCATTGTCGCTGTCAATAAAAGCATTAAATACATTTAGACCAGATACGATATTAGACGTATTGCCAGTTTTAGTAAAATTTACAAGTTGTGGATTGGAAACATTTAAACTATAATCTGCAATATGAGTTAATATGGAGTTATTGCCACCAGCCACGCCATCTGTGAATGGTAAATATAGTTTCATATCAGATGCATAGCAAGATGGTGTACAAAACATATCTTGTCTTATTTGAGTCAAACTACGTGATGTATCCCATATTTTCATGTCATCTATTACACCAGAAAAAAATTGATTACTCCCAATCAAGTGACTGCCAACACGCAATTGACCATTACCAGAAAAATCATCATTTGTTCGATCACTAGCGACCAATTCTCCATCTTTATAAATAAATCGATTGTGATCAGGCGAGACAATTGACTTATCATAGACAAAAGTCCAATGGTGCCAGTCTGTGTCAGAATACGCATTTGCAGAAATCAAGTTGTTGCCTTCAAATCCAAAATTCATAACGTTTCCATCGGTGAAACGGGCTGAAATAAGTTTGTTTGTTTGACCGGAATTACCTATTGAAAATAATGTTTGCCAATTTCCAACATTTTGTCTTTTTGTCCATAATGAAATGGTAAATGAAGAGTTAGAAAGATTTACATCATTTGTTGATAATAAATGATCGTTCACACCATCAAAATGGAGCCCATTTCCATTCAATAAAGTAGGCTGAGTACGTAAAGTTACATTGGCAGGATCACTATAATAACTATGACATGTACCTGAATTCTGCAAATATCTTGCACGATAAGCACCACCAGTAGTCGCCGTGTAACTTGTAGTCGTTTGTCCTGAAATAAGTACACCATTCTTTTCCCAAATGATATTGTATCCTGATGGCGCAGCCCCGATCGTCATCATGGAAGAAGTCTCACAAACGGTGTGCTCGATTATAGGTGGAGCAGGTTTATTACACAAGTTGGTTGAGGTGGTATGAAGTGGACTTTCCCATGAACCACGACCCCATGTGGCGGCCCGGATTTTATTAATATGCGGTAAAACTTCTATCTCTGTTGTCCTGACATTAGGAAGGTTGTTTTCATAGAGTACATAATCATTGATATTGTCATCATGATACCAAATATTGCCCAATGAAGTACTGATATAAAAACCATTATTGGTTCCTTCCTGATATTCTATGCTCAATAAATGCAAATTGGGTAGTGTGCCTGGGACAGGTGTCCAAGTCATACCACCATTAGTAGTTTTGCTGACCAATCCATTTCCTATCATCCACATGGTATTGGAATCATGTGGATGAAAAGCTATATTGGTTACAACACTACTAAAAACAACACTCGAAGGTTTAGTGATTGAGGTCCATGTCTGACCACCATCAATAGTTTTTTTAAGGAAAGAGTTAAAGCTATCATCGTAATATCCTGCTATGAATATATTTGGATCAGATGGCGCTTGTTGAATAAATTCAATTGGACTGTTTCCATTTCCTAATATTCCATTTGTCATATTTATCCATGCATCACCCCGATTTGTACTCTTCCATAAATCTCTGTAATTGGTATAAATTGTATTTCGATCAGCCGCATCTATAATTATTTTCTGTCTCCATACAGCATCATGTCCTATCTGAGTGTTGGTCAAAAGAGTTTTTGAAGAATATGTTTGTGTAGCAGGATTGTAAATCGTCCTTTGTAAATGTTGACCCTGCTGGATTGATCCATATACTATATTACTATCCACCGGATCAACTGCAACCTCCAAACCATCACCGCCAAGAGGCTCAAACCAATGTCCATTCATATTTACCTGAACTCCGGCATCTTGCAATCCTACTAAAAAATTATTTCCATATTTTGAAGATCTTATACTTGCTAATTGAGTAACCGGTAAATTTTTAATATTCGTCCATGTATTTCCATTATCAGTCGTGTAGCTCAAGCCTCCATCATCAGCAAACCAAACTCTATTCGTACCTGCCTGCCATTTATAATCATGCTGGTCCACATGTGGACTGTTTATAATTTGCCATGTAGTACCACCATTAAAAGATTGAAATACCTGAACTGATCCATAGATAATATGATTGGCATTGTTTGGATTGACTTCCATCCTAAAATCCCAGGCACCACCTACCCAAATCCCCGGAAAACTGTACGATGGGGATATCAAAGTTGTAATTGCATCAGATGAGTTCGTATATTTCATAACCATTCCTCCATTGCTGGTATAATTTTCATTGGGATATACAGAGATGTATGCTATATCGGGATTATTGGAAGAAACACTCACTTGAGCAGGCCTTCCTTCACTGTCGAGGGGGCAGGTTTTTAAGGTAAAAGTCAAACCTCCGTCAGTGGAAATATAAAAATATGAAGTATTAGGTCCTCCAATAGGATGTTGGTCTGTTCCTGAGCGTGTAGTCAAATATACGATTTGGGGGTTTGTAGGATGAAATTCAATATCATTGGCCTTTGCAGATGCTGGAAGTGATGGATTTTTTATCCAAGTGACACCATGATTGCCGGATTTGAAAAGACCTGAATTCGTGCATGCATACAAGGTACGACCATCCGGAGCCATAGCCAATTTAAAAATTTGAGTAGCCATGCTATTGGGTAACCCTACAATAGCCCAGGTATTCCCTCCATCAACAGATCTCAACACCCCTCTATTCTGGTTAAAAAAGCTATCATGATCATCTGTAGCCACATATAAGGTATCGTTATTATTGGTGTTGTAGACTAAATCACCTACACTCTGATGATCCCAAAAATCACTTATTATTGTCCATGTTACGCCTGCGTCATTCGACTTCCAAAGTCCGCCTTCAGGTGCTGATGCCCAAACTATATTGGTATTAGTTGGATGAAAATTTACTCTTTCTATTCGTCCATTATTGGAGTTAAAAACAGAATTGCTCTGTCCAATATAAGTAAAATTAGAACTATTTGTATTCCTCGATCCACTTCGATTGGCATAACTCCTTAAAGACTCAAGTTTTTCATCTTGCCATATATAATTATGCTTGGAATCCTCAAGCTCATTTGTTATAATTAAATATTTTTGAAGCTTCTTAATCATTCTGGGATTTACGTTTTCTGGTCCATATGATTTGAGTTTTTCTTCAAATACTTTCTTTACTGCCGAAGGCCTTAATTTAGAATCATTAAATACCTCTATCCATGGAATTTTATTGAAATCGAGTTTTTCCAGATAAGATATTACTTTACCTTCATAACTTTGACGTTCACGTTCCCGGCTATTTTGACTTAAAACTTTTTCTGTTGAACAAAAACTTAATAAAATAACCATCCATAAAATTGAGCGTTGATGACAAAAACTCAAAAATAGCTTTGTTGAAACATTGATTTGACTCATGATAAAAGAAAAATTTGAAGGATTTATTAGCAAATATTGTTTAATAATCCAGCTCATATTTAATTTGTCTTTAAAATGTTCTGAATGGTAGCACTTTTGTTCTGAATGGCAAACATGAACCCGAAAATAAATATATCTCCAAATTCTAATTTCATGAGTTTCTCTTAAAAAATTGTATAAATTGTTTAACTAATAATCAATTTCTAATGTATGATTCATTCCTGCATTTTCAAAAGAAAATTTAATGTTCTTTAAACGATCGAATTTATGTTGATTACTTAGTATTTTTTCTATCAATAACGTTAAGCTTCCATTCAGAACATATAACCCGCATTACAGAACATAGGCAAACAAATAATCGCATTTAAACAACATTAATTTACCTTAGCGTTAATATTTCAATAAATCATAATATTGGTTAAGCATAAATATATAAACCATTCCTTAGATATCATCAAATATTGGCTGATACTGTGTTTGCTATTGTTGGTACTTCCATCGCAGGCAAGTCCATGTGACCTGCTTGAAAAGGAACTGCAAACAGAATTTAAAGAGCTACAAACTTTAATCATTCAGGAATCTCCCAGCAAAGCTTATAAATTGTCTGATTCACTCTTACAAGTACTCTCAAGCAGAAATGGTAAAAATTGTGAAATGACTTTCTGGATCAGATTTCATAAAGCAGAAGCATTAGAGATGAGTCTAAAATTTGAAGATGCACTACAACAATATTACCAAATCATTCTTGACGCCGAGAAAAAAAACCAGTGGAATGTTGTAGCACAAGTTCATTTGGCAATAGCAAGAAGTCACGAACGGATCCAAAGACCCAAAGATTGTCTGAGACACCTCAATCTGGCACATGAAATAATAAAAACACATAAACTCGTCGGCGAAGAATCCGTTTATGCGGTGCGCTATTCTTCCTACCACAGAATTTTTGACAATAAAGATACAGCAAGAGTTTACGCTAAAATGGCCGTGGAATTAGGAAAAAAAGCCGGGGTTCTCAGATCTCAATATGACGGATATCTTCTTATGGCAAGCTTGGAAAAAGATATACATACTTCAATAAATTACTACAAAATTTCAGCAAAACTATTTGCTGAAAACAATAATTATCTAGGGGCTACGTATATGAGCTTTAATGTAGCCAGAAGACAATTACAGCTGGGTGAGCTTGAAGAAATGAAAGCTACTTTAGATAGTGTTCAAAAGGTTGCTCAATTAATTCCTTATAAAAACGAAGAGTACTATTCAATCATGAGTTATATCTTCGAATTAAAAAATTTCTATTTCGCAAAGAATAAAATGTCCGATTCTGCAAATTTTTATCAAACTTTACAAATTGATTTCAAATCAAAATCGCAATGGTTTACCGATCAGGCGAAAGTAGAATCAAATGCTGTTGATTTTGCTATAGAAAAAGAAAAAATTAAACTGGAAAATGCGCAGAAAAACAGCTATTATTTAAGATTAGGTCTTGGAACCATGGGTTTTTTATTTTTAATCCTGTTGTGGTTTATGTACAAAAACAAAACAAAAGCTAAACAAATTTCTGAACAAAATACCATTATACAAGAAAATAATATTGCACTTCGAGAATCACTGAACAAACAGAACGTACTTTTATCGGAAGTTCATCACAGGGTAAAAAACAACCTTCAATTGGTCATCAGCATGATCACCATACTAAGCATAAAAGTTAAAAATGAAGAACAAAAAAATCTACTTAAGGATGTTTCCAATAAAGTGTATAGTATTTCACTCATTCATGAACAGCTTTATAAAAACAGCGATTTTGAAAAAATTAATTTAGAAGGGTACATCAATGAAATGGTTTCAAATTATCAGGAATTACAAAATGAAAATTCGCAATTTGACACTGATATAAATCCGGTAGACATAGCATTGAACATAGAAACTGTGTTGCCCATAGGCATTATTCTTACTGAATTGATCAGTAATTCACTTAAGTATGCAAGAATTGTTGATCAAATACTAAAAATAAAAATACAACTAAAAGTATCCAATAATAAATTTATCCTAACCTATAAGGATAATGGACCAGGATACACCGAACCAATATCTGATAAGAAACAAACTGCTATGGGATTTTCAATAATACAAAATATGATCCGGCAGTTACAGGCAGAGGCTACTCAATACAACGAAGATGGTGCGGTATTTACCATTATATTTGAAGAAAAAAAAGTATCTAAAATTTAAAGGTAAAAAATGAAATGAGCATGAACCATCTTTGTGGCACACAAACCCTGATGATTATTTTCATGTGAATTCCATCTGACCATTAAAAATCAAATAAAATTATACAAATGAAATTTCTTAAAATCCTGATAGTAGAAGATGAAATCTTTATAGCTGAAACCATAAAGATGTACCTTATAGAAAGAGATCATGAAATCTTAGATATAGCTATCTCTTACGATGAAGCATTACAATCTTATAATCTACGTAAACCAGATCTTGTATTATTAGATATACGTTTATATGGTGAAAAATCAGGCATTGACTTTGCTAATTTTCTCATGACACAATCAGAAGCTCCACCTTATATTTACCTTACTTCTCAATATGATACCAGAGTTCTGGAAATGGCTTTGCAAACCAATCCATATGGGTATCTTACTAAACCATTCCAAAAAGAATCTTTGTGGACCGCCGTAGAGTCTGCATATAACTTATTTTTATACAAAAACGGAAAAGAAGAATCAGCCATTATATCTGACGGAAAAAGGAATCACCTGATCAGATTTCAGGATATATTATATATTCAGGCAGACCATGTTTACTCCATTATTTTTACTATAAAAGGTGATAAAATTGTAGTCAGGAAGTCTCTGCAGCAAGTACTTGATTACTGTGTGTGTAATTATTTATTGTATTGTCACAGGAGCTATATTGTAAATCTTAAGCATATACGCACCTGGAGCCATGATGAAATAATCCTGGATAATTCAATGGTCTTTCCTATCAGTAAAACCAGACGTGATGAAATTTTAATGAAATTGAAAAGTTTCAATCAGTAATTATTTTCCATTATAAATGCTGTCCCCCTGTTTCACAAAAAAAAATTGAAATCTTATTAAAAAGACTAACTTTTCTCTATAATGAAGCATAGTTTTACTTGAAAAAACGAACTTTCTTTTAACCATAAGATACAAAAAACATTGGGCGATGCTCAAATCACTTTCCCAGAAAAATAGAGATTATTTCAGATTATTTGTTCCATCCCAAAACTTTTGGGAATAGTTAACAGTTCAAATGATGGGAATTTATGACCTTTGTTCATCAAAAAAGTTTAAATTAATGAAATATAATTTTTATGCCGGTCCGGCAATACTACCCAGAGAAGTGATCGAAGAAGCCGCCAGCGCAGTGCTTGACTTTAATGGCATGGGATTCTCATTGCTGGAAATATCACACAGGACTAAAGAATTTATAGCAGTGATGGACGAAGCAGTAGCCTTAGTGAAGGAATTACTGCACATAAAAGACAGTCATGAAGTACTATTTCTTTCCGGTGGAGCCAGCTCACAGTTTTTTATGGCTCCTATGAATCTGCTGGACGAATCCATGAAAGCAGCTTACGTAGATACCGGTACCTGGGCGTCAAAAGCCATTAAAGATGGTAAATTATATGGACAGGTAGATGTGATTGCTTCGTCAAAAGATGCCAACTACTCCTTTATTCCAAAAGGATATGACATTGACTCATCTTACAGATATCTGCACCTGACAAGCAATAATACCATATTCGGAACGCAATATAAATCCTTTCCTGAAACCAGTGTTCCTATCGTTTGCGATATGTCTTCAGATATTTTCAGCCGTGAAATTGACATCAATAAATTTGACCTGATTTACGCCGGTGCGCAAAAAAATATGGGACCTGCAGGCACCACTCTGGTGGTGGTAAGAAAATCAGCGTTGGGTAAAGTCAGCAGAAAAATACCGGCTATGCTGAATTATGAAAATCATATCGAAGCAGGATCAATGTACAATACGCCACCCGTATTTCCGGTCTATGTCTCTATGCTTACCCTAAGATGGATAAAAAAGAATGGTGGTGTGGCAGGT
>WBZP01002587.1_pt1 | contig 20622 bp, 21 predicted proteins | sample 5204301 | NCBI WGS metagenome assembly WBZP01 (sample SAMN12412401, study PRJNA552823) | activated sludge metagenome | isolation source: activated sludge from nitrification reactor of wastewater treatment plant... | place: USA: Pennsylvania | collected 2017
ATAAGCTTTTTCTTCTTTGCGCCTTTGCCCCTTAGCGCCTTTGCGTGAGCTCCTCCCCACAAAGAAGAGTATCGCATGTTGACCCTGAACACCCGCGGGCAGTACGCCACGCTGCTGGACGCCGAGACATTGCGCTCTGCCGACGACCGGCCGGCGCTCATTGCCGTCAGCAGCGACGCGCCGCCCGTCACCGTCAGCCGCCGCGCCTTCGCCGCGGCCACGGCCACCGCCGCCGTGTCGCTACACGAACTCGGCCTGCGCCCCCGCGACCTCGTCGTCATCGCCCACACCCAAAGCCTGGAAAGCATCTTCGCCTTCTGGGGCGCGTTGCGGCTGGGGGCGGTGCCGTCCATGTTCCCGACCCTGACGGAGAAGCTCGACCCGGAGGTCTACATGCGCGGCATGGCCGAACTGGCGCGGCTGTCGGGTGTGGCCGCGGTGCTGACGACGGACGAGTTCGCGCCGGTGTTGCGGCCGCGCCTGCCCTGCCCCGTGTATGGCTCATCCGACTTCAAGAGGAGTAATCCGCAGATTAGGCAGATTGGGCAGATTTCAGAGTCGGAATTGGAAGCTCGGCCTCCGTCAGATGACTTTCTTAAATCTGCCCAATCTGCCCAATCTGCGGATCAAATCGCCTTTCTGCAACACAGCAGCGGCACGACCGGCTTGCAGAAGGGCGTGGCCCTCAGCCATGCGGCCGTGCTCAACCAGGTGGCCGCCTACAGCGACACCCTGTCGCTACGCGAAGATGAAGTGGTGGTGAGCTGGCTGCCGCTCTACCACGACATGGGCCTCATCGCCGGCTTCCTGCTGCCGCTCATCCAGGGCCTCCCTCTCGTCCTCATGTCCCCCTTCGACTGGGTGCAGCACCCGGCCCTGCTCTTCCGCGCCATCCACGACCACCGCGCCACGCTCTGCTGGCTGCCCAACTTCGCCTACAACCACTGCGCCCGCCGCATCCGCCAACGCGACACCGAGGGGCTGTCGGCCGCCTCCATGCGCCTCTTCATCAACTGCTCCGAGCCGGTGCGCCACGACAGCCACGCCCTCTTCCTGGAGCGTTTCGCCGCCAACGGCGTACGGCCGGAGATGCTGGGCGTCAGCTATGCGATGGCCGAAAACACCTTTGCCGTGACGCAGACACCGCCTGGCCGGGCGGCACGGTTAGATTTCGTGGACGCTCTGGCGCTGGCGACTGAGGGGGTGGCGCGGGCCGTTGCCGCACCACTGGCGGAGGAGCAGTCCGGCACATCAAATGACCCTAAAGAAGGCTATGCGAAGGATGTGCGTCCCCTATCCCGCGTCTCCTGCGGCCCACCCATTCCCGGCACGGAGCTACGCATCCTTGACGCCGACAGCCGCCCCCTGCCCGACCGCGCCGTCGGCCAGATCGCCATCCGCTCCAACTGCCTGCTGACCGGCTACTACCGCCGCCCCGACCTCCAGCCCTTCACCCCCGACGGCTGGTTCCTGACCGGCGACCGCGGCTACCTGACCGAGGGTGAGGTCTACGTCGTCGGCCGCTCCAAGGACTTGATTATCAACGCCGGCAAGAACATCTACCCCGGCGACATCGAGGCCATCGTCAACGAGGTGCCCGGCGTCCACGTGGGGCGGGCGGTGGCTTTTGGCGTGGCCGACGAGCGCGAGGGGACGGAACTCATTGCCGTAGTGGCTGAGGTAGACCAGGCCGACGCCGCCGAACGGCAGGCCATCGCCCGTGCCATCCGCGCCGCCGTGGCCCAGCGGGCGGCCGTCACGGTCAGCTTCGTCCACCTGGTCGGCCCGCGCTGGCTGCTGAAGACCTCCAGCGGCAAGATTGCCCGCGCCGCCAACCAGTATAAGTGGTCGCGGGAAACAGGGCTGAGAGAGGGAACCACAGATTACGCCGATTACACAGATTAAAGAGTTGTGATCCGCAGATTGGGCAGATTAGGCAGATTTAAGAAATGAAGAGGCTCACGCCAAGAGCGCCAAGGACGCCAAGAACGCCAAGAGAATTGCTCTCTTGGCGTTCTTGGCGTCCTTGGCGCTCTTGGCGCGAAATCTTATCCCCGTGCAAATGCACGATCTACGGCGCGGGCCGCGCGTTGGCCGGAGATGACCGCGCCTTCCATGCTACAGAATAGCCCTTGCTTGGTATAGTCGCCGGCCAGGGTCAGGCCGGGGATGGGCGTGGCCTGCGTCGGCCGCAACGACTCAGCCCCCGTCGTCAGCAGGTAGAAGTCCTGCGGATGATCCACCACCCGGTAGCGCCGCACCTTGCCCTCGATGTCAATTCCCACCCGCTTCAAGTCGGCCAGGGCCGCGGCGAAGATCGTCTCCGGCGGCTGGCCGATGAACTTCTCCGGCTGGCCCATGTCAATCGAAAGGCGGCCGGGCACGTCACGGAACGTCGTCCGGCTCTGCTCGGCGTAGGAGGCCAGCACCGTCTTGGGGCTGAAGACGACGTGGTCTTCGGGCAGCGCCGGCTCGTCCATCTCGATTTGCAGCGTGACGGCCGGCATCGTCGGCAGCGACAGCATCTTCTGGAACCAGGTGTGGTCGCCCAGCCCGTCGCGGATGAGGCTCTGCGCCGCGCCCAGCGACGTGGCCAGCACCACGTGCTCGGCCTCGATCAGCGCCCCGTCCACGTAGACGCCGCGCACCCGCCCATCCTCCACCGCCAGCCGCTCGACCGTCGTGTCCAGTTGCAGCGCGCCGCCGCGCCGCACGATGGCTTCGGAGATCGGCCCGCACATGACCTCGGTCATGCCGCCGGAGAAGGAGCCGACGCGGATGGTGTGTGGCCGCTTCACCCCCGGCATCAGCAGCCCCATCAGCACCAGTGCCGAATAGCGCTCCGGTGGCAGGAAGAAGATACCCTCCGTCACCGGGATGAGCATGTTGGTGATCGCTTCCTCGCTGACACCGCGCTTGATGGCGTAGTCGTAGACTGTGTTCTGGTCCAGTTCCTTCTTGCTGAGGGTGTAATCCAGCAGCCCGGCGGTAAACATGTAGGTCAACTGGGCCTTCTCGGCCGGGGAGATAAGGTCGTTGTTACCCAGCAGCCCGGCCACGGTCTGCACCGGCCGGTGCAACGGGGCCAACCCCAACACCCCCCGCGGCCCGCCATCGGGCAGGCGAATCTCCAACTCGTCCTCCCAGATGACGGCGTCGTCGGGGTCTAGCCCGGCGTGCTCGAACAGGCGCGGTAGGGCCTTGTAGAAGCCCAGCCAGCGGTGCAGGCCCGACTCGACGCGCATACCGTCATCCACCCAGTCGGCGCAACGGCCGCCGACGACCTTGTACCGCTCCAGGATGGTGACTCCCCGGCCCATGTCCAGCAACTCGATGGCCGTGCTCAGCCCGGCCAGGCCGGAGCCGATGATGATGATGTTCTCCATGTGACGAAACTCTCCTTGGGAGAGCGACACAGAGTTACGCAGAGGAGCGCAGAGAGACGCAGAGGGAAGAAAAAGCCTCTGTGTCTCTCTGCGCTCCTCTGCGTTTCTCTGCGTCGCTCTTCATGTCTATAGAATGCAGTATACCCTGCCCCAGACAAGCGCGTAACGGGGGAAAACCCGACCAATTTCTCTCTCAGACGCTCGTTTTGGCCGCCCGCCGCAGCAGCGCCAGAAACGCCGTCTCCTCAGCCGACAGGCCGGGCGTCGGCTCGGCCTCGGCTGCGGCCACGCTCTCGGCCCAGACGGCGGCCAGTTCGCCCGTGGCGTAGGCGTCGAGCACGACGGGATGGACGTAGTACTTGCGGCAGGTGGCCGGGCGATTGCCCAGCGCCCCGGCCACGTCCTTGATCACCGCGACCACGTTGCGCCGGGCGGCCGTCTCGCTCTCCGCCGGCCCCAGCGCCGCCAGTGCCGCCGCGGCCATCACCGACCCGCCCCAAGTGCGCAAGTCCTTGGCCGAGAACTCGACCCCCGTGGCCGCGCGCAGGTAGTCGTTCACGTCGCCGGAGCCGACGCGCTGCCGTTGGCCGTCTTCGTCGTAGTACTGGAACAGCTCGTAGCCGGGGATGTCGCGGCACTGGCGGACAATGCGCGCCAGGCGGCGGTCGCGCACGTCTATGGCGTGCGGCTGGCCGCTCTTGCCGACGAACTGAAAGCGGATGGACTCCCCTGCCACCTGCACGTGCTTGTCGCGCAGCGTCGTCAGGCCATAGGAGCGGTTGGCGCGGGCGTACTCGACGTTGCCGACGCGGATGTAGGTCAACTCCATCAGGCTCAGCACGGCAGCCAGCACCTTATCGCGCGGCAGCCCGCGCCGGGCCAGGTCGGCGTCCATCCGTTGGCGCAGCCCCGGCAACGCCGCGCCGAACTGGGCCAGGCGGTGGTACTTGGTCTGGTTGCGCGTGGCGCTCCAGTCGGGATGGTAGCGGTACTGCTTGCGCTCGCGCGCGTCGCGGCCGGTGGCCTGCAAGTGGCCGTCGGCGCGGGGGCAGATCCACACCTCGACCCAGGCCGGTGGGATGCGCAGCGCCGCAATGCGGGCCACCACGCGCGGGCCGACCGGCTGGTCGCGGGCGTCCAGGTAGGTGAAGCCCCCGTCGGCCGCCGGCTCGCGGCGCAGCCCCGGCTCGGCGTCGCTGACGTAGCGCAGGCCGATGGCCTGCGCCGCCTCCAGGGGGTCGGTAATGGGAAAGTCGCTCTCGGCCGTGTCGTCGCTCATGGCGGCCGAGTGTAGCCGCCGGCGGCGGCCGTGTCATGGGATGATTGTCGCGTCGTAAGAGCCGGCCTCGTCCTTTACAACCGCCGTAACTAACCTCACTTAGGCCGCAGCTTGTCGCGCTGCCGCTCCAGCACCAGCCGCTCCTTCTCCAAGGCCAGCCGCTCCTTCTCCAGCGCCAGCCGCTCGCGCTCCAGGGCGACGATGTGCTTCTGCTCAGCCCGCCCCTCCTCGCGCCCGCGCCAGATCTGCGTCGCCACCAGCCCCAGCAGGCCGGTCAGAGCGGTGATGACCGCGGCCAAAGCCAACGCCAGCTCGCGCAGGTCGTCGGTCGAGATGTCGAGTTGTGGCCCATCAGGCTCCTGCGGGGCGGGGGCCTCCTCGCCCACCTCCGGCGTCAGGTCGAGCGGCGGGACGGCCGTCGTCGTGTCGCGCCCGGCAACGCGGGCCAACATGCCGGCGGCAAAGAGCAGGCTGAGACCCACCAGCAGGGCCAGTCCGATGAACAGCGGATCGCGACGAGAACGAGGTTTGTCGGCCATAGTTACCTACAAGACGAACCTGCGGGCGGCAATGTTCCGGGAAGAAGAATAGCAGGCTGATTTTCGCTGAGTTGGACGCCGATTCACGCTGAAAAGCTCTGGCCGCGTGAATCAGCGTCCAAATCAGCGCAAATCAGCGTGCCATCTCTTGTTCTCTCACCATCCGCACCAGTACCGCGCCATGAATGGCCCCCACAACCGCGCCCATCAGCAGCAGGGCCACGACCATCAGCGCCACCGCCTGCCAGCGCGCCGGCAGCTTGAAGGCCAGATCAATGGCCCAGAAGACGAGGGGCATGCCCACCGCCCAGGCCAGCATGTTGGCCGGAATCCAGCGCCCGGCGTGGGCCACGCGGCCGCGCAGGGCGAAGTATTGCGCGAACGACAGCACCGCCCCGGCCACCGCCCCCAGCCCGGCGGCCAGCAGCAGCACCACGGCCTGCGGCGGCTCGCTCATCGGCGCGGCCGAGGCATCGCTCGTCTGCATCAGGTTGATTATCGTCGAGGGCAAATAGCCTAGCACGTAGGCCAGCAACGCCCCGGCCAGCGTGGCCAGCCACCAGGCGCGGCGGGTGATCTGCGGCAGCCAGGGGTGCATGGCCCACCACTGGGCTAGGCCGACGATTGTCGCCTCGATGACGCCGCTGAGCACGGCGGCGGCAAAGGCCAGCGCCACCCCGGCCGCCCCGCCGACGCTCTCCAGACGGCCGATGACCAGCCCGGTTAGCCCCAACGTCAGTCCCAGCCCGACAACCTCGGCCACCGTGTTGGCCGCCACCCACCGCCGCCACAACGGCGACGCGGGGATTGACGTGACAGCGGATTCAACGTTCATAGCCATGCGATCACCTCTGCCGGCTATACGCGGCCCGACGATCGGGGTTGCGCCCCGGCGGCTACCACGCCCCGGCGTAGTCACCGGCATAGGGCGCGACCGCCCGCTGCGTCCACGCCCAATGCAACTCCACCAGTTGCCGTAAATGCAGGATGTCGTGGGCCAGCCAGGACGCGGCCATATCGCCGGGGTGATAGACCGCCCCCCAGGGCATGATGACCTCGGCCGCGAAATCGGGCGCGGCCAGCCCGCGCAGCCACGCCAGCGAACGCTGCCGCTCGGCCACAAAGTTGTCGAGCGACTCGGCCAGATCACGCTGGTTGTAACCCCGCTCCGTCACCCACGCCTGCGGGTCAATGGGTGGGGCCACGATGTCGGGCTGGTGCAGCAGATAGTCGAGCCGCACGCGGAAGTCCTCGCGCTCCTCGTCGTACAGGTGATTGACCACTTCGAGGAGCGACCACGATTCGGCGTCGGGCTTCCAACGCGCCTGTTCGTCGGACACACCCTCGGCCAGCACACGGATGCGCTCCGCCTGCCGGGCCATTTGGGCAATTATCTCGTCTACACTCAACATGGCAACCTCTCCTCTACCGGCTCGCCTCCGCGCCATAGGCGCGCAACAGATCGGCCATCCGCGCGTCGCCGCGAGCCAGGGCCACGTCCAGCGCCGTCTGCCGCTGCCAGTTCGTCCAGGCCAGGTCGGGGTCGGCGTTCTCCAGCAGCCAGGCAGCCACGCCCCGCGCCCCCACGGCCACGGCGTTGGCCAGGGCCATCGTGTCCCCCTCGCGCGCGCCGGCCTCATAGAGCGCGGCCACCAGCGCGGCGTCATCACTGAAGGCGGCGTGGCACAGCAAGGGGATGCCGTGCGCGCCGCGGCTGTGGATGGCCGCCGGATCGGCCGCCAACTGCTGCTCGACCACGTCGCGCCGGCCGAGCATGGCCGCCGTCGGCAACTCCAGCGGCGCGCCCTGCTCCAGCAGGTATTCGGCCACAGCCCGGCTGCCGACGTGGGCCGCGCCCTGGATGGCCGTCTCGGTGTCGCCCGGCCCCCACTCGTTGGCGGCGTTCAGTAGCCGCGGCTCGGCGGCCAACAGCGTTTGCACCGCCGCCAGATTGCCGTGGCCGGCGATGACAAACTCGCGGATCTGTTCGGCGGTCAACGCCGTAGTTTCAGTCTTGGTTTCGGTCATACCGTCCTCCTACAAAACGTAGCGCGATTCTCCCGAATCGCCCGCTGATCGGCAAGCGCCAGATAGGGCTTTTCCGTAGTGGCCAATTGTCTCAAGACCTGACAGGTAGGCGGCCAACGGTACCCGGCCGGCAACTAAGCATGAGGCCGCCTACCTGTCAGGTCGGTACACGATGGCCAAGTATTGAAATGCCCTGAACCGCCAAGAGCGCGATTCGGGAGAACCGCGCGACGGCAAACAAAAAGGCCGCCTCGCCAACCTTGCGGTCAACGAGACGGCCGTCCGACTCAAACTAGTCCCCCGAAGGGGCGTCGCTTACCAACTGTTACGGCTGCGATTGCGATCGCGATCGCCACCGCCACCACTGCGATTGCCGCCGCCGTAGCCGCCGCCACCGCTGCGATTGCCGCCGCCGTAGCCGCCGCCGCCGCTGCGATTCCCGCCACCGTAGCCACCGCCGCCGCCAGAACGCTCTTCGCGCGGACGGGCTTCGTTGACACTCAGCTCGCGACCGTCGACTTCCTTGCCGTTCAGCGCCTTGATGGCCGCATTGGCGGCCGAATCTTCCATCTCAACAAACGCGAAGCCACGAAAACGGCCGGTGTCCCGGTCATTAATCATAGCAATCGACTGGATGTCGCCAAACTCGGAGAACAGGTCACGGACCTGATCTTCAGTGGCGCCGAACGACAAATTCCCTACGTAAACTTTCTTCGTCAACTTGAAACTCTCTCTACAAACTAATAACGGGCCGCAAGCTGGTCATTACCGCTCCGGCCCGGACGACAAAACCAATAAGCAGTATACACGACATAATAGAAAAAGCAAACACCCAATTTTCGTTTCATCGGCAACTACTCATATTCGCCACAATTAAGGATGAAGGCGGAAGGATGAAGGATGAAACCGCTTCTGGTGTTCATCCTTCATCCTTCCGCCTTCATCCTTATGCAAGGGCTAGACATTGGCGTCACCCGACCGGTTGAACGAGAAGCGCGCGATGTCGTCGCGGCGCTGCCAGCCGGTACGCTCCCAGAAGGCGATGGCCGGAGTGTTGTCGGCGAAGACGTCAATGTGGGTCTTGTAGATGCCCTCGGCAGCCAGCCCGTCGAGCGCCCGCGCCACCAGCGCCCGGCCGACGCCCTGCCCGCGCCACGCCGGGGCGACGACCACGTGGTGCAACGCGCCGCGCCGCCCGTCGTGGCCACAGAACACGCAGGCGATCAACTCGTCGTCGCTCTCCGCCACCAGGCTCAGCCCAGGGTTGCGTGCCAAGTAGCGGGCGATGGCCGCCGGCGAATCGGCGGCGCGCACGGCCACACCGGGCGTCCCCCGCATCAGGCCCAGCACGGCGTCATAGTCGGCCAGCGTCATCGCGCGGATGTTCATGCTGCCCCCTGCCCGTCATCGAGCCGCCGCGCATACCAGCTCACCGTGCGCGCCGGCGCGAAGCCCAGCGCCTCGAACAGCGCCCGCGAAGCGACGTTGTCCACGTTGACCTCGGCCGCCGCCGCGCGCACCCCCGGCTCGCCCAGCGCCGCGCCCACCAGCGCCCGGCCGACGCCCCGCCGCCGGTAGGCCGCGTCCACGAAGAAGTCGTAGATGGTCAGCTCTTCGCCGTCCACGTCGCCCGTCAGCAGGCCGACCAGCCGCCCGCCCTCGCGCGCCGTCCAGGCCAGAATGCCGCCGCCCCAATGGTGCATCAGGGCGATCTTGGCGTTGGCCGTGGCCGCGCCGCCGCCGTACATCTCGCTGACCCCGGCGTAGTCGGCGTGGTAGCCGGCGCGGGCCAGATCGTGCCACTCGTCGCCCAGCGACGCCAAGGGCACGCGCTCGATGGTGATCGTTGTGTCCATAGCTCTTACTCCAGTCGCGCCCACTGTTGCGCCAGCCACGCGGCGTCCAGGCGCGCCAGCCGCGCCTTGCCCAGATTCTGGCGCATGATCCAGCGTACGTCCCGGTCGTTGTCGGCCAGCCACTTCTCGATCAGCGCCTGGCCCCGCTGCGGCGCGGCCACAGCGGCCACGCTCCAGCAGTAGCCCAACGCTTTGCGCAGGGCGACGAACTCGGCGCTGCGCCGGTCGGCCGCGCCGCGGGCGGTGGCGGTGATGGCGTCCAGCACATCGAGCACGCGCCCGCCCGTGGCCTCGTCGGTCAGCAGCGCCGGCTCGCACAGCCCGGCCGCCGCCGCCCGCTGCTCCAGCCGCGTGCCCGCCGCCCAGCGCCCGGCTTCGGCCAGCAGCGCATCCATGTCGGCCTCGCCCCAGCGTTGCAGGGCCATCGCCGCCGCCTCGCGCACCCGCCAGCGCGGGTCGTTGGCCGCCCGCCGCACCTGGGCCAGCGCCGCCCCGTCCCCCTCGGCCAGCAGCCGCCCGTAGCCCAGCGCCCCGCAGAAGGCCAGGAACTCGCCCGGCGTGTTGGTCGGCCCCTCGCCCGGCCCCACGGCCAGCCAGCGGGCGAACTGGGTCGCGTCCCCCTCGTCGGCCGCCACCCGGGCCAGTTCCAGATTGCCGCGCGGCCCCGGCAGATGTGACTCGGCCAGCAGGAACGACTCCCAATCACACATCTGGCGCAGGTGTTCGCGGTAGGTTTCGATCTTGCTCATCCTAGACCTCTGAGGTTTGCGGCAAACCTCAGAGGTCTGCCGTTGTCGTATCCCGCCGATAGACAAGCACATTGTCCACGATTTGAAAGCCGCAAGCCTGATAGAAGGCGAAGGCGGCGTCGCGCTGGCGGTCGGTCTCCACGCGCACCTCGTCCGCGCCAGCCTCGGCCAGTCGCCGCAGCAGCTCGAACATCAGCGCCCAGGCCACACCCAAGGGGCGCGCGTCGGCGCGCACGCCGAACGGCTCTACCTGGGCCACCCGGCCGCTCGGCCCGTCCCACCACCAGCCGATGGCAAAGGCGACGAGGTCGCCGCTCGGGCCGGTGACCACCAGGTCAAACTCGGGCCGGTGGCCGGGCGCGCTCAGCGTGGCCCGCCGCCACGCCTCGGTCATATTCTCCGTGCCGAACACCGCGCGGTGCAGGGCGACGTAGGCCGGTACTTCAGCCGCCCCGGCCAGGGGGCGAATGGCAAACCCCGGCCGCAGGGCCACGCGCGGGGCCGCCTCCTGCCCGTCGCGCCGGAAGAGCACCTTCGACCAGGCATCCTCGGTCGCGCTCTGGTCGGCGAACCCGGCCGCCGCCAGCGCCCGCCGCCGCTCCGCCTGCCGCTCAAAGACGGAGACGAACCAACTTGGCCGGCCCTCGGGCGTGGCCAGGAGTTGCCCGGCCCGCGCCCCGCCCCAGGCCAGCACGGCCTCGTGCAATTCGGGTGGCGCGGCGGGGTGCAGGGCGTAGTCGAGCGCCCAGAAGGGGGATTGCGCCACGGCCCAGCCCAGCAGCGTATCTGCGTCCTCCCACAGGGCCACGTTGTCGGCGCTGTCGAAGGCCCACGAACTGAGCCGGTAGGGCAAGTCCACGACGTGGACGTTCTCCGCCGGGCACAGTTGGGCCAGGGCCAGCATGCGCTGGCGGTCTTGCGGGTTGTCGTACGGTCTAGGTCTCATGGTTGTGCAGGGAGGCTCACGCCAAGGCGCGAAGGAGCCAAGGCGCAAAGAAGAAAAGAGCTTATTCTTCTCTTCCTTAGCGCCTTTGCCCCTTCGCGCCTTGGCGTGAGCCTCTTCATCCTCCTTTCGCCACCACAAACGGCGTGGCCGGGATGAGCAGCGACACATCGGCGGCCACGCCCTGCTCGGCCAGCGCCGCGACGTACTCCGGGTGGAAGACAAACGCGCCGTCGCGCAGGATTTCGCGATCCCACGGGTTCAGCACCAGCGCGTCACTGATCAGCCCGGTGTAATCCACCGCGTCCGCGCCCCAGGTGTGGGCGTAGAGCGTGGCCGTGCGCGCCTCGGCCGCGCCCAATGCCAGCGCCCGCGCCTTCACCATCGCCAACGTCTGGCCGCTGCTGCACATCTCGTCTACCACCAGCACGCGCCGCCCGCGCACGGCCGCCGGCGGCTCCACCAGCCATTGTGGCGTTTCGCGCACCACCACGTCGTCCTGCCGTCTGGTCAGGCGCACCGGGTAGACCTCGATCTGCAAGATGTGGGCCAGCAGCGCGCCGGGGTAGGCCCCGCCGCGCAGCACCGGCAGCACCATCTCCGGCCGCCAGGGGGCCACGGCCAGGGCCAGGGCCTTTACCAGACCGTGGAAGTCGTCCCAGGCGATAGGGCGCACGCCGGCGCGGGTGGAGTAGTCGTAGCTGGGATCGGTCATGATCAGGAGTGTACCAGCGGCCCGGCTGTCGCCAACCAAATCCCCTGTAGCACAGGATTCTTATCCTGTGCTCTTCGCCAGGAGCACCACCCCCTTTGTCGCCCCCGCCGAATCCATCTATACTCCGCCGATGCCGCGCCCACCGCAGGCCAAACCGGGCGCGCCGGAGGTTGAAGCCCCATGCCCCAACTTATCAGTATCGCTTACCAGCCGCGCGACCGCGCCTACGACGATCCAATGAGCGACTTTATCCGCGTGCCGGTCGAGACGGCCACGCTGGTGGCCAACCACGGTATTGACGGTGACCGGAAGGCCGGCCACAACAAGACGCGCCAGGTGAACCTGTTGTCGGCCGAGTGGCTGGCGGCGCGGGCGGCCGAGGGCTACCGCGCCGGGCCGGGCCAGTTCGGCGAGCAGATCATTATTGAAGGGCTGGCCGTGGAGACGCTGCCCGCCGGCACGCTGCTGGCCATCGGCCCGGAGGCGATCATCGCCATCACCAAAGGGCGCACCGGCTGCGAGCGGCTCCAGGCGGTGCAGCCCATGCCGACAGCCAAGCTCAGCCCCATCGGCGCGCTGGCGCGGGTGGTCATGGGCGGGCCGATTCGCGTCGGCGACGCCGTGCGCGTGCTGGAGCCGGCGGGGGAACAGGCCGTATGACGGCCGACCGGGCGGCGCTGTGCGCGCGCAACAACGCCCTGTGGTGCGATGCCGTGTGCCGCGCCCACGGCGTGCCGGGCGAGTTCCTGGCCGGCCTGTGGCTCAACCGCCGCCCCGTGCCGCGCTTCTACTCCAACGCCGTCACCCTTTCGCCCAAAGACCCGGCCGGGCAGCGGGCGTGGGTGGAGCATCTCATGACGCGGCGGGCGCGCTTCTCGGTCAAGGACAGTTTCGCCACGCTCGACCTGAGCCGGCTGGGGTTCGACGTGTTGTTTGAGGCGACGTGGTTGTGGCGCGAGCCTGCTGGGGTGCATCCCACTTTCCGAAGTGGGTTGCACCTTCTTAGCGACGCGGAGCAGGTGCGACGCACTCAAGAAAGTGCGACGCACCAGGCGGGGTTGCACCTTCTTGAGGGCGACGCGGAGCAGGTGCGACGCACTCAAGAAAGTGCGACGCACCAGGCGGGGTTGCACCTTCTTGGCGACGCGGAGCAGGTGCGACGCACTCAGGAAAGTGCGACGCACCAACGGGGGTTGCACCTTCTTGAGGGCGACGCGAAGCAGGTGCGACGCACTCAGGAAAGTGCGACGCACCAGGCGGGGTTGCACCTTCTTGGCGACGAGGTGGAGCAGGTGCGACGCACTCAAGAAAGTGCGACGCACCAGGCGGGGTTGCACCTTATTGGTGACGACGCGGAGCAGGTGCGACGCACTCAAGAAAGTGCGACGCACCAAGAGTTGGCGTGGTCGGTGGTGACGGACGCCGCCGGACTGGCGCGCTGGGAGGCGGCCTGGGCCGGGCTGCACGCCGGGCAAGTCGTCCCCGGCAGCGAGCGCATCTTCCGCCTGGGCCTGCTCCACGAGCCGGGCGTGGCCCTGCTGGCCGGGGCGCGCGCTGGGCAGGTCGTCGCCGTGGCCGCGGCCAACCAGACGGGCGAGGTTGTGGGGTTGTCCAACGTCTTCGCTCCGGCTGAGGACGCCGCGACGGCCTGGGCGGGGGCGGTGGCCTTTGCCGTGGCCCTGTTTCCGGGGCGGCCGCTGGTGGGCTATGAGCGCGGCGACGACCTGGCGCGGGCACAGGCGGTCGGCTTCGTCCCGGTCGGGCCGTTGCGGGTCTGGGCAAGATGAGAGAAGAGGAACACGGAGTTACACAGAGGGGCACAGAGGAACACAAAGAAGAATTCTTCCTCCGTGTCCCTCTGTGCCCCTCTGTGTAACTCTGTGTTCCGCTTACAAGGTACACCATGACACACAATTCATCTACCGCACTGGCTACCCGGCTGGCGGCCCTGTTCGGCGAGTTGCCGCAGGTGGTGGCCGTGGCCCTGGGCGGGTCGTCGGCCGCCGGCGCGACCGATGTCGCGTCCGACATTGACCTCTACGTCTACTTGCGCGACGCTCTGCCCTTGAGCGCCCGCGAAGCTCTTGTCGCCCAGGCCGGCGGCGCGTCGCGGGCCAACATGGACTTGAACTACTGGGGCGGCGGCGATGTGTGGTTCGACGCGGCCACTGGCATCGAGATTGACGCGATCTACTTCGGCGCGACGTGGATGGAAGAGCAGGTGCGGCGCGTTCTGGTCGAGCACATGCCCAGCCTCGGCTACACCACCGCCTTCTGGCACACCGTCCGCGTCTCTCGCCCACTCTACGACCCGGAGGGTTGGTTCGCCGCGCTTCAAGTTACGGCCGCCGTGCCCTACCCGGAGCCGCTGCGACAGGCCATTGTGGCCCATAACCGGCCCATCCTGCGCGACATCATCCCCAGTTGGCGGAATCAGATCGCCACGGCGGTCGGCCGCGGCGATCTGGTCAGCGTCAACCATCGTTTGGCGATGCTACTGGCGTGCTACTTCGACATCCTCTTTGCCGTCAACCGCGTGCCCCACCCCGGCGGCAAGCGCCTATTGACGTTGGCGACTGCCCTATGCCCCAGCCTGCCAACCAATATGGCCGCCGACGTGACCGCCTGCCTGACCGCCGCCGGAGCCGCGCCGGGGGAACTGCTCGGCCACCTGGCGCGGCTGCTCGACCGGCTGGATGAGTGGCTGGACGGCGAGCGGTTCGATGAGGGTGACTGAAGAATGATGGCACGCTGATGGACGCAGATGGGACGCCGATTGACGCTGCTCGAGATGCTCTGGCAGCGTTTATCAGCGGCCAAATCAGCGTCATCAGCGTGCCATTCTTTGCCCGGAAAATCGCGTTGCGCGCCGACTGTGCTATGATCCCGCCCATGACCACTCCCCTCGGCCCCCAATTCCGCCCCCCGCGCGGCCAGGCCGATGCCGACGCCCTGCTGACCATCCGCCAGGAGTGTGCCGACCACGACGGCTACGATCCCCTTTCGACCGTCGAGGGCCTGCCCACGCGCCAAGACCTGCGAGAACAACTGCAAGCCGCGGCCGGCGCGCCGGAGCGCTATCCGCTCATGGAATTTAACAATCAGGTCATCGCCTACGGCCGCATCCTCGACTGGACCGAGGGCGACGGGATGTGCGTCTGGCTACATCTGGGCTGGGTGCGGCCGGCGTGGCGCGGCATGGGCGTCGGCACGGCCCTGCTGCGCGAGCTGGAGCAGCGCATCCGGCAGTTGGCCGCGGCCGAGAGCGCGCCCCGTTGGGAGTTCGCCGCCAACGCCAGCAGCACCGAGCCGGAAGCGACGCAACTGCTCCTCGACAACGGCTACCGGCCCGGCTACTCCGTCCTGGAGATGGGGCTGGATTGGGCCGCCTTCGACGCCGCGGCGCGCGCCGTGTGGCCCGACGGCTTCGCCCTGCGCCCCCCCACGGCGGCCGACACGCCGGCCATCGCCCGCAGCGTGGCCGAGGCCTACCGCGACGAGTACCCCGGCGAGCGCTACCACGAGCCGATGGACGTGGCCCACTACGCCGAGGAACTGGCCGGGCCGCGCTTCGACCTGTCGCTGGCCCAGGTGGCCTGGGCCGGCGACGAGCCGGCCGGGCAGGTCATCCCGCTCATCGCGCGCGGCCGGGCGGAGGTCTACGAGGTCAGCGTGCGCCCGGCCTACCGGCGGCGCGGGCTGGCCCGGGCGCTGCTGGCGCGGCAACTGGACGAACTGCGGGCGCGGGGCGTGGCCGTCGTGCGGCTGCACACGATGGCCGAGTTCCCGACGCAGGCGGTCAATCTCTACCAAAGCCTGGGCTTCCGCACGCTGAAGGAGTTCCCGCGCTACCGCAAAGCAAGCCTGTAGCGCGAGTTGCCAACTCGCCTCTTCGGCCGCGGTTAGATGAGAGGTGAGCTGGCAACTCGCGCTACACACGGGCGGGAAGAGGCGAGTTTGCAACTCGCGCTACACACGGGCGAGAAGAGGCGGGTTGCCAACCCGCCCTACAAATGGGAGAGAAAAGGCGAGTTGGCAACTCGCGCTACAACTATGGACAAGATCATCCGCGACCGCTATAGCGACGCCATCCTCCACGAGGCGATGGCCCGCTACGCCATCGCCGCTGACGCAATAGAGCCGGGCGGCGGCTTCGAGAGCTTCATCTACCGCTTCCGGCGCGACGGGACGCCGGCCATTCTGCGCGTCACCCACTCGTTGCGCCGTTCGCCGGAGCAGATTCGCGGCGAGGTGGACTGGATTAACTTCCTGGCCACCGGTGGGGCGACGGTGGCCGGGGCGCTGCTGTCGGCGCGGGGGGAGCTGGTGGAGGAGATTGACGACGGGCAGGGCGGCCGCTTCCTGGCCACGGCCTTCGCCTATGCCCCCGGCCGGCCGTGGGGAGAGGTGGGCTGGACGACGGCGCGCACCGAGGCCTATGGGCGGCTCATCGGCCGCATGCACGCCCTGACCAAGAGCTACGCCCCGCCCGACCCGGCCTGGCAGCGGCCGTCGTGGCCGGCCGTCTTCGCCGATGAGTTGAGTAGCCTGCTGACCGGGCAGGACGAGGTTATTCTCGAACGCTACCAGACCATCCTCCAACGCATCGAGGCCATGCCCCGCGGCCGTGACGAGTATGGCCTGATCCACTTCGACGCCCACGGCGGCAACTTCCACGTGGACGGCGACACCCTCACCCTGTTCGACTTCGACGACTGCGTCTACAACTGGTTCATCGGCGACATCGCCATGGTCATCTTCTATATGATCACCAACGCCGCCGATCCGCCGGGCGTGCTGGCCGGCTTCCTGCCGCCCTTCCTGCGCGGCTACCGGGCCGAGAACCGGCTCGACCCGCGTTGGCTGGGGGCCATCCACGACTTCCTGACGACGCGCGAGATTGACCTCTACGCCGTCATCCAGCGCAGCTACGATCTGCCCGACGGCGACGCGGCCGAGGCCATTCCCCACGCCTGGCCGCGCCGGTTCATGATCGGCCGTCGGGCGCGCATTTTGGCCGGGGTGCCCTACGTGGAGTTCGACTTCGCGACGCTGGCCGACCAGTTATAGCCGCGTGCATCGCGCCCTCTCTGTGTGCAACGCGCCTTCTGAGGTGCGTTGCACGTTCTTGGGTTATTATTGGGCTTAGATAGATGCAGGTAATGACGAAAGAAGGTGCAACGCACTTCAGAAAGTGCGACGCACCTGCCCCACTGACCTACTGACCTACTGACCTACTGACCTACTGACCACTGACAACTACTCAAGGAGACCCCATGACCTCAACCCTCCTCATCCCCCGCCGCGTCTTCTTCGGCAACCCCGACCGGGCGCAGGTGACGATCAGCCCCGACGGGACGCACCTGGCCTGGCTGGCCCCGCGCGACGGCGTGCTCAACGTCTGGGTGGCCCCGCGCGACAACCCGGCCGCCGCCCGCCCCGTAACCAACGACACCCTGCGCGGCATCCGCTTCTACGCCTGGTCATTCCGCGGCGACATCCTCTACATTCAGGACATCGGTGGCGACGAAAACTGGCACATCTACAGCGCCGACGTCGTTACCAATGAGGTGGGCGACCTGACCCCGTTCGAGGGCGTGGCGGCCCAGGTCGTCGGATTGAGCCACCGCCGGCCGGACGAGATCGTCGTCGCCCTGAACGACCGCGACCCGCAGTGGCACGACACCTACCGCGTTAACCTGATCAGCGGCGAGCGGACGCTGTTGTTGCAGCACGACCGCTTCATGAGCGTGCTGGTGGATGATGACCTGGCCATTCGCGCCGCCGTGCAGATGACCCCCGCCGGCGGGCTGGACATCTATCGGCCCGAGGGCGACGACTGGGCGCTGTGGCAATCCTTCCCGGCCGAGGACATGCTGACTGTTTCGCCGATCGGTTTCGACAAGGGCGGCAACGTCCTCTACATTCTGGACAGCCGCAGCCGCGATACGTCCGCGCTGGTGGCCATTGACATGACGACCGGCGCGCAGTCGCTGTTGGCCGCCGACGAGCGCGCCGACGCCGACCAGGTGTTACGCCACCCGACGGAGCGCCACGCGCAGGCCGTGGCCTTCAACTATGAGCGCAAGGAGTGGCAGGTACTCGACCCGGCCATCGCCGCCGACCTCGACTATCTGGCCGGCGTGGCCGACGGCGAGGTGGAGATCACCAGCCGTTCGCTCGACGACCTCACCTGGCTGGTGGCCTACGTCGTGGACGACGGCCCGGCGCGCTACTACCTCTATGACCGCGCGCGCGGCGCGGCCGACTTCCTGTTCACCAACCGGGCCGAACTGGAGGGCCTGCCCCTGGCCAAGATGCATCCGGCCGTCGTTCCGGCCCGCGACGGGCTGAAGCTGGTCGTCTACTACACCCTGCCGCCGGGCAGCGACAGCGACGGCGACGGCCTGCCCGACGCGCCCTTGCCGCTGGTCTTCATCCCCCACGGCGGCCCCTGGGGGCGCGATAGCTGGGGCTTCAACGGCTGGCATCAGTGGTTGGCCAACCGCGGCTACGCCGTGCTGTCGGTCAACTTCCGCTCCTCCACCGGCTTCGGCAAGGCGTTCACCAACGCCGGCGACTACGAGTGGGGCGGCAAAATCCTGGCAGACCAGCAGGACGGCGTGCAGTGGGCCATCGCCCAGGGCATCGCCGACCCGGCGCGGGTGGCCGTCATGGGGGGTAGCTTCGGCGGCTACTCGACATTGGCCGGGCTGACCTTCTACCCGGAGGTGTTCGCCTGTGGCGTGGACATCGTCGGCCCGTCGAACCTGATCACCTTGCTGGAGACCGTCCCGCCATACTGGAAGCCGATGATCGAGTTGTTCACCACCCGCGTGGGCGACCACCGCACCGAAGAAGGGCGGGCGCTGCTGAAGGCCCACTCGCCGCTGACCTACGTGGAGCGCATCGTCCGGCCGCTGCTCATCGCCCAGGGGGCCAACGACCCGCGCGTCAAGCAGGCCGAGTCCGACCAAATCGTGACGGCGATGCAGGCGCGGGGCATCCCCGTGGCCTACGCCCTCTATCCCGACGAGGGCCACGGCTTCGCCCGGCCACAGAACAACCTGTCGTTCGCCGCGCTGGCCGAGGCGTTCCTGGGGCGTTGCCTGGGCGGGCGCGTGGAGCCTATCGGCGACGACCTGAGCGGCAGCAGCCTGACCGTGCCCATCGGCGCGGCCGAAGTGCCGGGTCTGGTCGAGGCGCTTGGGGAGTAAAAAGAGCGTCCACAGATTTCACAGATTTTCACAGATTGAAGAGAGGTGATCCGCAGATTGGGCAGATTTAGCAGATTTTCGGAAAGACAAATCTCTTTTTTCTGAAATCTGCCTAATCTGCCCAATCTGCCGATCATTCCTCTGTAAATCCGTGAAATCTGTGTAATCTGTGTAATCTGTGGACTCTTTCGTAATCACCTATGGACATCTCGACGCGACACCTAGAATGGGAACCCTGCTGGAACGTGCGCGATCTGGGCGGGCTGCCCACGGCCGACGGCGGCGCGACCCGCCACGGCGCGCTCGTCCGCGCCGACTGCCTGGGCAAGCTGACCGCGAACGGGCGGCGCGCCCTGTGGGACTACGGCGTGCGCACCGTCATTGACCTGCGCGGGCCGCTGGAACTGGCCGAAGACCCGCCCATCTTCCCCGGCGGCCGGCCGGGCGAGCCGGGCTTCGTCAACACGCCGCTCGATCACCGCGACCCAGCCGCCGCGCCGCTGTGGGCGGCCATCCGTACGCGGGCCGACGTCTATCGCCTCTTCCTCGACTTCTACCCCCACGCCCTGGCCGATGTGCTGCGGGCCATCGCCGACGCCCCGCCGGGCGGCATCGTCTTCCACTGCCTGGGCGGCACCGACCGCACCGGACTGGTGGCCGCGGCCGTGCTGCGGCTGGCCGGCGTGCCCGACGCGGTCATCGCCGCCGACTACGAGTTGACGCTGGAGCGGCGGCGGCCCATCTATACGCGCCTGCTGGCCGAAAAGGGCGAGGCGGGGCTGGGCTTCTGGGACAAGCTCAACATGACCGCCGACCAGATGTTGGCCACGCTGGCCTACGTGGATGAGCGCTATGGGGGCATGGAGCGCTATCTGTTGGATGCGGGGCTATCGGCCGATGAGATGGCCCGTGTGCGTGCCCGCTTGCGGGACCAATAAGCCGCGGATTGAAGAGTTAAGAGCCTCACGCAAAGATCGCCAAGAACGCGAAGAAGACGCCAAGAAGGACCCTTTTTGCGTTCTTTGCGTCCTTGGCGGTCTTTGCGTGAGGTCTTCTTCATGGCAGTTGAGCGCTCTAATCTCTGGAGAAGTGACATGCTCGTCTACTACATCAGTCACCCCGACGTAGTCAAAGACCCGGCCGTACCCGTACCGCGCTGGCCGTTGTCGGAGCGTGGGCGGGCGCGCATGACGGCGCTGCTGGCGCGGCCGTGGGTGGCCACGCTGGGCGCGGTCTATTGCAGCGACGAGCAGAAGGCGCTCGACGGGGCCGGCATTCTGGCCGCGCACCTGGGGCTGACACCCATCGTTCTGCCGGCGTTGGGCGAGGTGGATCGTAGCTCCACCGGCTGGCTGCCGGAAGAGGAGCACGCCGCCGCCGCCCGGCTGCTGTTCGAGCGGCCCAATGAGAGCGTCCGCGGCTGGGAGACGGCGGCCCACGCCCAGGCGCGGATCGTAGCCGCCATTGGGGCAATTGTCGGCAACGCAGGGGAGCAGGGGGGCGACGGTGCAGGGGGGATCGCCATAGTGGCCCACGGCGCGGTGGGCACGTTCTACCTCTGCCATCTCAAGGGCGTACCCATCAGCATGAACGAAGCCCAGCCGGGGCGCGACGGCGGCTACACCTACTGCTTCGACGCCGCCAGCCGTCGCCTCATCCACGGCTGGACGCGCATCGAGCCATCCACGTCCCCTCGCCCCCTAAGAGAGGGTTAGGGAGAGGGTTCTTGTTCCCTCGCCCCTTGGGAGAGGGTTAGGGAGAGGGCCTGCCGCGTGGCGAAGACGACCCTCCCCTAACCCCTCCCACAGGGAGGGGGATCGGCGTCCCCTCGCCCTTCGGGAGAGGGCTAGGGAGAGGGACCTGCCGCGTGGCGAAGACGACCCTCCCCTAACCCCTCCCACAGGGAGGGG
>WBZP01002588.1_pt1 | contig 20620 bp, 18 predicted proteins | sample 5204301 | NCBI WGS metagenome assembly WBZP01 (sample SAMN12412401, study PRJNA552823) | activated sludge metagenome | isolation source: activated sludge from nitrification reactor of wastewater treatment plant... | place: USA: Pennsylvania | collected 2017
GCGCGCACCAGCAAGGCGATTATTAATCCACATAACTTATCCGTCATTGCATACAAGGTTGAAGGGCACTTACTTGATCATGATCCCACGTATCTGCGCATTGCAGATGTGCGCGAACTCGGTAATCTTGGCCTGATCGTTGATTCAAGTGATGAGTTTATCGAGCCGGATGATATCATTGTCGACAAACCAATCTATGACATCGGATTTGTCCTTGAAGGCAAACAAGTGATCGACGAACACAAGAAGAAAGTTGGCAAGGTGGTCGACTATGTGGTCGACATTGATAGTTTCGTCATACAGCAACTGACAGTAAAGCGTCCGCTCCTGAAAAGCCTTACCGACGACGAGCTTCTGGTTCATCGCAACCAGATTGTTGAGGTAAATGACACCACTATTGTCATTAAATCAGCAAAGGTCGACGCAAAAGCAGAAGCGGCCAAGCCAAGCCGTCACTATGTCAATCCCTTTCGCCAAGCCGTTCCCCAGCCAGAAGGGGCGCGGATCGACGCCAATGACTAATGCTTAGCTCGTCTCGCCATCGGTAGAGAGCGCAGCTTTGATGTCGTCATATGTAAATCCCTGCCGCGCTAAGTACTGCAGTAGTTTCTGTTCGTCCGGGTATTGCTTTCGTTTTTTAGCAATGATTTTTTGCAGCTCATCACCGTCGCTGCGCTCACTCTCTGCAAGCTGCCTATCAATGATGTCGCTCTGCACACCCTTTGCTTGCAGCTCAGCACGAAGCTTACGCAGGCTCGAGCCTTTTCGTTGATTGCGGTTCTCTACCCAAAATCTGGCGAACTTTTCATCGTCCACATAGCCCTTTTCGAGCAGCCTGTCGAATACGCGCTCCGTCACAGCCTTGCTCACCCCCACTCGCTCCAGTAGTTCACCTGTCCGTCTGCTCTTGTATTTTTTAGTGAGCGTTTTACGATACAAATAATCCCGCACTTCACGCGCCGAATGTGGACGCATCAGACAATACTCAAGCGCACGCCCATAGAGCTTACCAAACTGGCTCTCAGTCTCTAGTTCTTGCAACTCAGTATCGCTATATTCTTTGCCAACACGAATCCCTAGGTCGGCAACCTGAAAAACGTCCAGGCTAAACCGAAACTTCCCGTCCACCATCACATTGACTCGATTCGGGTCGCGTTGCTGAGCGGTAAGATTAGTTATCTTCATACTGGGGAGCGAAGCGGTGCAAGTCTGCCATCAATTGGTCGGGATGGCCTGGATAGTAGGCACGGACTAGTTTACTCTCGGCGCCTTCGTCTGTTGCCTCTATCGCGACAAAGTGCGCATAACTACTCAACCCCTTATCCCTAATCCAACCCATCCTCTTGGCGGCATCAGCAAGTCGCAGCGCCATTTTTAAATCAGGGTCTTTGATTGTTGGAATATCATCACTATCCATTCTGTGAAATTTTGCATGACCCTGCTCATCCTCAACGACTCTAGTGACGACTTCTTTGCCCAACCCAAACCGTCTTCTCTGCGTAATACGCTCGACAACCATCCACGACACAATTCCTTCACTTCTTTCAATCGGAAACATCGAACCATCATCATCCTCTGCGAATCGAAGCCAATTTTCACTCTTCTTGCTTACATCAGTCATATTAGACCTCTTCTGTAGCTACTTTTTCGCGGACTTTCTTTTCGATTTCGCTCAAAACTTTTGGATTTTCTTTTAGGTATAGCTTGGTAGCTTCACGGCCCTGACCGATCTTGCCGTCGGCGTAGTCGAACCACGCACCCGCTTTGCCCACGATCTCATGCTGCACAGCCAGATCGAGCACGTCGCCCGTGTTGCTGATGCCTTCGTTGTACATAATGTCGAACTCTGCCACACGAAATGGTGGCGCGATCTTATTCTTCACAATTTTGACCTTTGTACGGTTGCCGATGATTTCTTCGCCATTTTTAATCTGCCCAATACGGCGAATGTCTATGCGTACCGATGCGTAAAACTTGAGTGCGTTGCCACCAGTCGTCGTTTCGGGGTTGCCAAACATAACACCAATTTTCATACGGATTTGGTTGATGAAAATCACCGTTGTCTTAGATTTGTTGATAATGCCCGTGAGCTTACGTAGTGCTTGGCTCATCAATCGTGCCTGAAGTCCCATGTGGCTGTCGCCCATGTCGCCGTCGATCTCTGCCTGCGGCACCAACGCTGCCACCGAATCAACAACAACCAGGTCAACGGCATTACTGCGAACGAGTGTTTCGGCGATCTCGAGTGCTTGTTCGCCGTTGTCTGGCTGGCTCACTAGTAAGTTATCAGTATCGACACCTAACTTCTTAGCGTAGGCAGGGTCGAGCGCATGCTCGGCATCAATAAATGCCGCCGTGCCACCTGCTCGCTGCACTTCCGCAATTGCATGAAGCGTCAGCGTTGTCTTGCCTGAACTTTCTGGCCCGTAAATTTCAATGATTCGGCCTTTTGGATACCCGCCACCAAGTGCCAAGTCAAGACTCAGTGCACCCGATGGGATCAATTCCACATCAACCTTGTGTGCCTCGCCCAACTTCATGATTGACCCATCACCAAACTGTTTGGTAATTTGATCCATCGCTAGGCCAAGTGCCTTTAGCTTGCCTTCATTCGCCACTACTTCTGCACCGGTCGTCTTTTCTGCCTTTTTCGCCACTGTCGTATTCCCCTATTCGTTTATATTCTTATTATACCTCAATCATAGACCCCACTCAGCGGTTACGCAGTGAAAACATTTTCACTAAAACATATATGCAACATGCTATCGCCACAAAAAAGGTTTTGCTATAATAGGTTGCAATGACAGCACGTGATCAGACTGGGCAGCGAGGCTTTACGGTTATCGAGCTCATTGTTGTGGCAATAGTACTTGCGGTTGCAAGTGTAATGGTGTTTGCCTATGCCAACAACGTTAGTGCGACCAATCAAGACGAGCAGCGCAAAACAGCTATAAATGCCATGTACTACGCGCTCGAAGAAGTCTACTACAAACAACACAGCAGCTACCCTGCCACTCTGACGACCGCAACACTCCCTTCGGTTGATCCAGCGCTATTCACCGATCCCGATGGCTTCACTCTTGGTAAAGAGGCCTTGTCGGAAGACGAGCTAGAAAAACTCATCAGCAACGGTGATACAAGCGACGATACAGCAAAGCGCCTAACGGCAATCAGTGCAGGCAAAAGCCCCAACTACCACTACGATGGCAAGGACTGCGACGCAGCGGGCAACTGCAAAAGCTACACACTCCGCGCAGATCTCGTCAAAGAAGCCGAATATGTTAAAAAGAATCGTACTCACTAATCTTCAGTGACTGGCCGACCGTTCTTAAATGCTTCGACAGCATTGTTAAGCAGCGCAATCTGCCGCTTAGGGTTCGATACATAATAAAACCTATAGGTTGTTTCATCACCTTCGGTACTAAGTCGAATCGAGCCATAGTTGAAAATAGTCTGCAATATCCCCGTCTGGGTATAGCTGGCGTCTTCTATGTTACCTAGGCTCACTGTTTGCTCATTGTGGGCAAATAGACTTGTCTGGATTTCTTGTATGACACTTTCGTTTGTCAAGAAAAACTTGTTGTTCAGGTAAACCCACACCACTATATATGTACCAAGAGCGATCAAAATCAGGACCAGTAGCGCAGGCATCAGAAGCGCCACTTGGCACAAGTACTGGGTATGCCGTAAGTCCCGCGAACACCAAAAATGCCAAAAAACCACCGCCAAGTAGTGGTGGCAGCAAGCCAATTGGATGGCGACGAACCTCGCTAATGATGTACTCGGCCTTACTTAGATTAAGCGCCGGATATTTAGCCGCTGCTTCATCATGTCGCTTGGCAAGCTCTGCACTAATCTCTGGTTCTACGGGATCAAACGCGCGCGACACATGTACAACCTGCTGTGGCTGTTCGACTGCGGCTACAGTTGGTGGATGTGCGTAAAGCGGTCGACCGTCTTTGTCGTAGGCAACAGGCTGATCATAATCTGTGGGTTGAGTGTCTGGCATGGAATCTATTATAGCAATTCTTGCTGCGGATATTTACCAATGTGTTTCGCGCCTTTTATCGTCACTCGACGGCCCCTTGGCGTACGTTCGATCATACCAATTTGTAGCAAATATGGTTCGTGAAAATCTTCGATCGTGCTTGCTTCGTCACCCGTTAGTGCGGCGAGTGTCGTAAGCCCCACCGGATTATGACCATAGTTTTCAAGCATGCGTTCGAGCAGATGACGATCGGCAGGATCAAGCCCACTTTCATCAACTTCGAGTAACTGCAGGGCTTCTGCTGTAATCACCGTGTCAATAATACCGTCGCCGTTCACATCGGCATAATCGCGCACGCGTTTTAGCAGTCGATTAGCAATACGGGGTGTCAGACGTGCTCGGCCTGCAAGCATTGTCGCAGCAGCTGGTTCAATTGTGCTGCCCAGCAGCGTAGCGGCACGACGAATCACCTGCTCGATTTCGTCTTCGCTATAAAACTCTAACCTATGCGTTATGCCAAATCGATCGCGCAGTGGCGCCGCCAATGCGCCTGCTCGCGTGGTTGCACCAATCACCGTGAATTTTGGCAAGTCAAGCCGTACGCTCCTGGCCGCTGGGCCTTTACCAATCACAATATCAAGCTTGTAGTCTTCCATGGCACTGTAGAGTACTTCCTCGACAGAGCGACTTAGGCGGTGAATTTCGTCAATAAATAATATATCGCCATCTGCCAGATTGGTCAGTATGCTAGCCAGGTCCCCTGCACGTTCAATCGCAGGACCCGCAGTCACGCGAATACTGCTCCCCATTTCATTGGCGATTACCGTTGCCATAGTTGTCTTGCCAAGGCCGGGTGGGCCGTAAAGTAATACGTGGTCTACTGGCTCGCCACGTTTTTTAGCCGCATCGATTGCCAGCTTGAGGTTCTTCTTTAGCCTCTCTTGACCAACATACTCAGAAAACCGCTGCGGTCGTAGCGTTACCTCAATAACCTGTTCGTCGCTGTCATCGGCATGCGTGCTGGTATCGACGATTCTCTCTATTGCCATACTTGCTGTATTATAGCATAAACACTAATAACCATAAGTGGTATACTGAGGTCAATGACCAAAAAACGACAATCTATCTGGCTCTTTGTCGGCGCCATTGGCGTGGTGTTTGGTGACATCGGCACAAGTCCCCTCTACGCGCTACAGTCGATTTTTAGCGTGTCGGGGCTGGCACTCACACCGGCAGATATCCGTGGCGTTATATCGCTGATTTTATGGTCGATGACACTTATTGTGACTATCAAATACATTAGCTTGCTCATGCGCGTGAACAATCACGGCGAAGGTGGCATCATGGCACTCGTTGGTATTGTGCGAAAAACACATACCAGCAAAAAACAACTGCTGCTTTTCACTCTCATTGGCCTCACAGGCATATCGCTTTTTTATGGCGATGGTATCATCACGCCAGCCATATCAGTTCTGGCGGCAGTAGAAGGCACCAAGCTCGTCCTGCCCACAGCAACGCCTTTTGTGCTCCCTATCGCCATTATTATCCTCACGGGCTTATTCCTATTGCAGGCAAAGGGCACGGGGGTTATTGGCAGATTGTTCGGGCCTATTATGATCGTATGGTTTGTTGTGTCGGCACTTGGTGGACTAGCACAGATTATCCAGCACCCAGCAGTGCTCACAAGCCTGTTGCCCACAACTGCCCTTGGATTTGCTGCCGATCATCCACTCCAGGCATTTATTGCCATGAGTGCCGTCATACTCGCAATCACCGGTGCAGAAGCGCTCTACGCCGACATGGGACATTTCGGTAGAAAGCCAATAAAACTCGCATGGCTGCTTGTCATATTCCCTGCCCTCACGCTTACGTATCTTGGTCAAGGGGCACTCGCAAGCACCCAACCCGCCGCGATGAGTAGCGCATATTATCTTATGTTTCCAGACGAGTTGCGCCTTCCTATTATCATCTTGGCGACAGTTGCAACGCTCATCGCCTCGCAGGCAGTCATATCTGGCGTATTTTCACTCACGTGGCAAGCTGTACGCCTCGGCTTCTTGCCGCGTATGAACATTCAGCACACATCACGCTACGAATACGGGCAAATCTACATACCACTGTTCAACTGGATGATGCTCGTTATTGTCATTGCTATTACACTGAGTTTTGGTTCGTCAAAAAACCTCGCTGCAATGTTTGGCATGGCCGTCAGTGGCACGCTGCTTGTCGACACAATCTTCTTGCTTATTGTCATGCGGCGCGTATGGCGATCGCCCATCGCCATGCTCATTATGGTAGTTGTTAGCATTGCGGCTCTCGAACTCATATTTGTGATAGCCGGCACCAGCAAGCTGCTGCACGGCGCATGGGTGCCGATTGTTGTCGCAGTGCTCGGATTTACCGTCATGAGCACTTGGTATAAGGGGCATCAAATTATCAAGCGTGAACGGAGGGAAGAAGAGGGCAGTCTGAGCGATTTTGTGGCTCGTCTACACCGCGCCAAAGTACCACGAGTCAAAGGCCATGCCGTGTACCTTGGCCACCATGCAGGCAACGCACCCATGGCGCTCCACGCCACGCTCGATCAGCTGCATGAGCTGCACGAACGTGTGGTTGTGGTGACAGTCAAGACTATCGATAACGCTCACGTACCCGAAAAACAGCGTGTGCTTTTTGATGAGCTTGGTCACCCAGACGACGGCATTAGTCACCTTACACTTCGCTTTGGCTACAAAGATATTCCCAACGTGCCACGAGCTCTCGAAGTCGCTCGCAGCAAAAGCCCCGAAGTCGATTTTGACCCATACAGTGTCACCTACTTTACTTCCGTTTCACAGCCAATTATCGTACACAACAAGCGCATGGCTCGTTGGCGTAAACAGCTTTACCTTTTTCTCGATCGCAACGCCAACAATCACTCAGAATATTTTCGTTTGCCTATTGATCGAACGGTTGAAATGCGGGCGTTTTTGGAATTATAAGTACACTAAGCAGTGATTTCTTTTATTATCTCATCCACTGTTTCACGCAATAAAATGGAAGGATGAAAATAAAAAATTGTAGCATGCTTACGATCACCCAACAAGTAAACCTTTGGTACCCCCGTTGCTACATTAAGAGCTAGTGCGCCACCAAGTTCAACATACATTCCTTTGCCCATATCTTCATTATTAGTACAGATGACGTACACATCGCAGTCAACAACTCCAGTCATATCTGCATTTGCGCGCTTAGATGCCTCATCAGGATTGTCGAACTTTGCTTGACGACCAGTAAGCATCTTATTTCCCGTTTCGATGCGTGTCCAATCGTGAGTAATTACGTGACCAGACGCAACAAACTGAGCCTGCACTGCACGCACATAGCTTAAATCATTTATCTGCCCCGAAACAAATACCTTTGCCATGTGCGTCTATCCTATCCTTTAAGTGCGGCCGTCACGCGATCGGCCGTCGATAGGTCAGTTGGCACGCCTTCGAGTGCTTTGGTGGCGTCAGCGAGCGTGTAGCCAAGTGCCATCAGGGCTTCAAGTGCTTCATCGCTATGTGCTACCAATTGTGATGTGCCCGTGAGTGTACTATTGTCATAGCGTAGCGGTAGGCCAACTTTGTCGGCCAGGTCCACGATCACCCGCTCGGCTATGCGCTTGCCTACGCCCGACGCTTTTGCCACGAATACACTATCATTATTTGCTACAGCATTTCGTACCACTTCACTATCGCCCAACGATAATATGGCCATGGCAGCTTTTGGCCCAACGCCCTGCACAGTGATAAGTAGCTCAAATAATTTCTTTGCCGCTAGGCTACTAAACCCAAATAGCTCCTGTGACTGCTCGCGAATATGGTGATAGGTATAGAATTTTACTTCGTCATTGAGTGCAGCGTGATCATAGTCACCCGCTGCCACATTTACTTCGTAACCAACACCATGCACATCAACAATCACCGATGTCAGCATCTTTTCTGTCACGATTCCTTTTACATGTGCGATCATCAGTTTTGTCCTCCTCTGCCGTTTTGGCTGCCAGATGTAATTTGATAGGTGAGTGTGCCCTGTACCGTGCTACCACTTCCATCTGCTGGCACATACGTAGCCGTGATAGTATGCGTGCCAACGGTCAGAAGCGCTGTAGTAGCAGTCGCCGCGCCAGCTACTACCGTATTGCTACCAATTATTTGATTGCCGTCCTTGAACTGCACAATACCTGTTGCCGATGCATCGGAAAGTGTTGCCGTAAATGTCACGGTCGTGCCTTGCGATGCGCTCGTCGACGGGTTTGCAGTGACTGCTACAGAAAGGTTTTCATCGGGCGTGCTTGTAGGTGTTGGCGTAGGAGTAGGTGATGGCGAAGGTGTTTCTTTTGCCGAACAACTTGCCTTTGGTAGCGCCGTCGTAAGGAACCAATCCGTATAGGTACTACCCTTCACCGCGCTATCGGCAAGGCCATGATTGCTAAGGCACACATTTTTTTGCACCACACCACTTGGCGCCGTAAACTTCGTGTCCACACCCGCCAATATATTGCCCATGGCTTTGGTAAATATAGGCCCAGCCATAATCGACCCGCCGTTTTTCATTGCATGGTTGTCGTTGTTGCCCACCCATACGCCAATCGCAAGTTGTGGCGTATAGCCCATGGTCCAAGCATCACGCGAATCGTTGGTTGTACCAGTTTTGACAGCAACTGTTTTGACTGCTTTCGTCTGCGCATCGTACACATTCAGTGAGCTACCAAATACCGCTGCACGCGCCGCATTGTCCGACAATATGCTCGACAGCAAGTAGGCTCCCTGCTCACTAATCACCTGTTTCGATTTTGATTCGGCCTTATACACTTGTTCGCCGTACTTACTCTTGATAGTCTTCACGATGCTTGTATCGTACTGCTTACCACCATTGGCAAATGCAGCGTAGGCATTTGTGAGCTGCAGTGGCGTCACTTCGGCCGCACCAAGCGCCAGACTCAAGCCATAATCATTCTTTTTATCGATCGAGCTCAGCCCCATTTTTTGCGCTGCCTCGATCGTCTTGTTTAACCCATACTGCTGCATCACCTTAATGGCCGGTATGTTGAGCGACCAGTCCAGTGCATTGCGTACTGTTACATCGCCACGGAATTTATGGTCGGCATTTTGCGGCACATAGCCACCACCAAAGTCGGTTTGCTCATCTTTTAATACCGTTGCCGGTGTGATGATACCGTCGGCAAGCGCCTGCGAATAGTAAATTGGTTTAAAGCTTGAGCCCGGCTGGCGCAGTGACGTCGCGATGTTTACTTTGCCAAAGTCTGCATTTGTCCAGTCATAACTTCCCACAAGCCCACGCACTTCGCCACTCGTTGGATCAATCGCCACAGCCGCGGCATTGCTACCGCCATTGTTTTTAATAGTATTCATGTTGGCTGCAATTGCCGATTGTAGTTGCTTTTGTACATTTGCATCGAGTGTGGTTGTCACCTGGTACCCACTACGGGTGACTGTTTCTTCGCCATACTTTGCATACAATTCGTCGAGCACCATTTCCGCATAATGCGGCGCAATACTGTCGTTGATTGGCGAGCTTGGCGGCTGATAGGTGAGTTGTTCGGCGAGCGCCGCTTGCTTTTCGGCTTCGGTAATATATCCATTACTTACCATGCGACTCAGCACGGTTGTTTGGCGTTCCTTGGCGTACTCGGCATTGCCGCTCACGGGCGAGTACACACTTGGAGCGGGCAGTACGCCAATCAGCATCGATGCTTGTGCCAGATCGAGCTTGTCGGGTGTGGTACCAAAGTATGTTTTAGCCGCCTCTTCAATACCAAAGGCATTTTCGCCAAAGTACACAGAGTTCAGGTACATTTCGAGTATTTGATCTTTTGTGTAGGTATTTTCGATTGCTACAGCGATTGAAAAAGCCTGGTATTGCCGCAAAAAGCTGCGATTACTCGACAGTACGGTGATCTTCGCAAGCTGCTGAGTGATGGTCGAGCCACCAAAGCTGCCACCGCCATTAATAATATAGCCATACACCGCGCGCAGTGTGCTAAAAATCGAAAACCCACTGTGCTTGTAGAAATCTTTATCTTCACTCGCGATCAGGGCGTTTTTCAGTGGCGTTGAAATCTTATCAAGCGTCAGCAAATCGTGGTGCTCAGCTCGCCCGCTACTATAGATCTCCGTCGTACCATCGTTGGCATAGAGCACAATCCCCGTATTGTTACGGTTCATCAGGCGGTCTTGATCTGAGATGTCTTTCGCAAAGAAAAAGTACGTTGCAAGTGGCAAAATAATCAAAAATGCCAAAATTGGGGTGCCAACAACAAGCACTCGCTTTTTCCAGCTAAGCTTTCGCCACCAGCGAAAACGGTGTTTCACCTGCCGTTTGATGCGCTGTACAGGCGTCACGCGTCGGGTGTATTTTCCTTGGCGTTGCATTGCTTCTATTATAGCAAATTTTCTGAGGTAACGCTTATGAGCGTGAGCGTTTTTGTCGCTTCACAGGGGCGGCATCTTCGCCTTCTATAGACACGCGGGGCAGGATCTTGTCGAGCCACTTTGGCAACCACCATGCCGCCTTGCCAAGAAGCGCCATTACCGCTGGTACAAGTGTCAGTCGCACTACAAAGGCGTCGATAAATATGCCGACGGCAAGTGCAAAGCCAATCACCTGAATCGTCGTGTCGTGATTGCCTATAAACCCTGCGAAAATTGCTACCATAATAAATGCCGCCGCGACCACCACTTTGCTCGCCTGCGCAAATCCACGACGCACCGAACGCAGCGGCTCACCCGTTTCGCTATAGGCCTCATGCATGCTTGTCACGAGGAAGAACTCATAATCCATGGCTAGTCCAAACATGATACCAATAGTAATGATCGGCAAAAAGCTCATGATCGGACCGGGCGCTTCGGCAATACCAAACCAGCCCCACTGAAACACCATGACAATCGCGCCAAACATAGCAAGTACCGATAGCAAAAAGCCTGCGGTTGCTTTGAGTGGTACCAGGATCGAACGAAATGCCACGACCAGAATCACGAATGACAGGCCAACAACAACCGCCAAATACACAGGCAGCGCATCGGCAAGCTTGGTATTGATGTCTGTTTGCAAAGCGGTCGAGCCAGTCACGAGCAGCGTCACCGCTGTGCTACCTGTGAGTTCTTGTTTCTTTGCCGGGTCGCGCAGTTGATTGATCAGATCAATCGTCGCCTGATCCGACGGACCAGAATCAGGAATCACCTGAATCAAACCAGCAGTGCCGTCATCTATTGCTGCGCCTGGTAGTGCCGTCTTTACATTGTTATACTGTGCAATTTTGTCGGCAACTTTTTTGAGCTGCACAAGCTTTGCATATTGATTAACCGTCTCGTCAATCTTGGCAAGCGCAGCTGCCTTTTGCGCTTCACCTTGTTGCTGAGCGGCGGCGATTTCTGCTTGAAGCGCAGCGTACTCTTCAGGAGTTTGTACGGCTGCAGCTTTTTGTTCAAATGCAGCTTGCTGCGTGGCGGCTGCAGCTGCAACTTGCTCGTTGAACTGCTTCGTAGCAGGGTCACGTACCGCCGCTTTGTCGGCATCGCTCACTGCAGGTAGGCCTTCTACAACAACAAGTAGTGGACCATTAAAGCCTGCGCCAAAACCTTTTTCAAGTAAGTCATACGCTTTGCGTTCGGTCGATGATTTTGCAGCATATTCGTCGGTTGGCAGGCCAAGCCGCAAATGCTGAGCAGGGAGTGCGATTGCACCCACAGCAACGACTCCCACAATCAGCACGGCCACTGGGTAACGCGTAATTGCCTCGCCCCAGCGATACCACACGGTCGTTCGCTTGGCATGGTGATCCTCGCGTGCGCCCTTTTTCTGTGCACGTACAATCGCCGCTCGCTCTTTTTTAGAAAAAGCAAACCGACCAACAAGTCGCAGCAATGCTGGAATCACCGAAATTGCAACCAGCGCAGCAACGGCAATTGCGGCTGCAGCTGCAAGACCCATAGTTGTCATAAATGGAATCTGCACCACGCTGAGTGCTGCAAGTGCAATGATCACTGTTGCAGCCGCAAATACCACGGCGTTGCCCGCAGTGCCAATTGCACGTGCGGCGGCGTCACTACTTGCAAATCCTTCGTGCACATAGGTGCGATACCGATTAATAATAAACAGTGAATAATCTATGCCGACCGCCAGGCCCAACATGACCGCAAGCACAGGTGTGGTCGAACTGATAGTGATCACCTGGCTGAGCGAAAACAGGCCAGTCATACTCACGCCAACTGCAATCAGTGCCGTAGTAAGCGGCATACCAGCCGCAATCAGCGAACCAAGTGTCACCGTGAGTACAATCAGGGCAACCACAAGTCCACCGATTTCTCCAACCCCCAAAATATCACTTGGTGCGCGCTGCACTACATCGCCACCCATTTCAACCTGCAAGCCATTGACGCGAGCGTCCTTCACAACCTTTTCAACCGACGCAATAAAATCGTCAGTCACGTTATTGGAGCTACTCTTTAGCTGCAGCTGCGTATAAGCAATCGTTTTGTCACTCGACACCGCCGCAGTATTGACAGAAGGATCGACAACTTGAGTGACACCATCAAGCTTTTCAAACGCAGTGGTACTGTCGGCAATCACCTGTCTATAATCATCGATTGTCTTGCCACTTGGCGCAGCAAATACAATCCGCGCCGAGCCTTTACCCGCATCTGGAAACAGCTCAGACATGCGATCGAGTGCTTTTTGAGCCTCTGTACCTGGGATCGAAATTGCCGAGCTTGTTGGTTTAATAAAATGTGCTGCTGTAAAGCCAAGCACAATAAGTAGTGCGATCCATACGCCCAACACAACGAACGGCCGTCGGAACGCAAATGCTCCTAGTAGATGTAGTTTTTTACCCATAATGCTTCTAGTATACGTGGTTTGCTACGGCCACGCTACCGCATTTATTGGCCACGGCTCATCATATAGTGAGTGATTGCTGCCGCTAGCGCGTCGGCACAATCATCGGGCTTGGGCACATCCTTTAGTCCAAGCTGCAGGCGCACCATTTCCTGCACTTGTTTTTTGTCGGCCTTGCCATAGCCGGTCAATGTCTGCTTGATTTGCTGCGGTGTGTATTCTGCAATTGGTAGCCTGGCCTTGCGCCCCGTCAGCATGGCCACGCCACGTGCCTGCGCCACGCTAATTGCCGTAGTGACGTTCTGTGAAAAGAACAGTTTTTCGATCGACATAACGCTCGGCTTTGTTTCACGAATAATATCAGTCAGGCCGTCAAAGATTTCCTCGAGTCGCTCGTCAATTGGCGTATGCGCAGGCGTCGTGATCACCCCCGCCGTCACCAGGCGCGTCTTGCCATGCTCCACATCAACCACACCAAAGCCAAGTATGCCCGTACCTGGATCGATCCCAATAATTCTCATACCTTCAGTATATTAATATCCAACGAATTCGTCGACTTTGATATGCTTTATGCCAAGAGCCTTCACGATTCGACGAGTACTTGCCACCATAGCTGGCGGCCCAGAAATGTAGACGACTGGCTGGGTCGATGTATCAATTAATTTCTCAAGCACCGTTTGATCGAGTGTTCCTTCAACGAACTTCCATTCTGTCTCGGGCAACGACGCACGGCCCCGCGACACGACTGTTACATCATTCGCACTGTGACGTAGCTGTTGCACAAAGCTCAGCTCCTGCACGCTCGACACTCCGTAAATAAGCTTGATCTTGCGGTCGGTCGCCATGCAAAAACTCACAAAAGGCGTCACGCCAATACCACCCGCAATACATACAATCGGCACGTTCGGATCATCTGGCAACACAAAATCACCTGCTACACGCGTTGCGTAAAGCGTCGTACCAGGCTTGACGTTCATGAGGGCTCGCTTGTAACTGCTCGGTTTTGTAGGTATTTTTGTACCAATGCTCAGCTGCTCGCTACCGCTACTACCAACAATACTAAATATCCGTCGATGTCCGCGCAGATCACTTTTTGGATGAATCAGTGAAAGCTCAATATACTGCCCAGGTTCAAACTGCAACTTATCCGTGTCAAAGGTAAACTCATATACAGTACTGTTCATTTGCTTTTTGCCCACATATCGTAGTTTTATTGCTCGCCTTTTCCCAAACCACCAACCAATGACGTTGCCGATCACCAGTGCTAATGCTGGTGTCATGGTCACGCGGCCATAGTGCAGTGGCAATGTCATGAGCAAGCCCACAGTTGCCGCTACTATATATTGCTGCCATGCACGCGGTGGCAATGTCAGCGGCTCTGTAAGCATAATTGCCGCGACAAACAGTAGCGGCCACGACACCAATGCAGTTACAACATCTGTGCCCCGCAAAAGAAGCGACACTACAGCAACAAAAACAAACAACAACGCAACATAATACTTTTTGGTGCGGCGTAAAATCAAAAAACCAACAATAAGCATCAGTGGTAGCATGGCTGCTGTTGCAACCCACCAACCCGCATAGGCTATACCGCCAACACTCGCAATCACAATTGCAATTGCTGCCGGGTTAAACATATGACGACCCCGTGGTGCTATAACGTATTTAGATGCCATAGCAATAACCGCCACCAGCGCGAGCTTCACAAAACCGATTAGCGTGGTTGGCGGCGCAAACAGCAGCGCAAGGATTAAGGCAGTGATCCAGGCGGACTCATTGTGCGGACGCAGCCCAAACAGCCAGCCAAATAGTTTGTTTGCGCCGTACGACACGCAGCCAAGTAGCGTGATAGACAGTACAAATTGCAATGGATCGTAATCAAGGTTACCAACAACCATGAGTAGTAGTGCCATAACAGACAGAGCAATCAAACCATAGAGCACCAAGCTATACATAGTAATTCGCCCTAGCTGTTCATCAAGCCAATCAAGCATACTCATATATATAATTCTCCCACAAAATCGGGCGATCGCTCAACTGTTCCATCGGCAAGTAGCCGCACGTAAGTAAATTCCCATTGCGACAACTTGGTGGCTGGCACAAAAAACAGCGCTGTCGCCAAGCCATCTGCCACCATAGTCGTGGGCGCAATCACCCATGTTGCCAGCACATCGCGCACTGGTTGCGCTGTTCGCGGATCGATCACATGATGCCACTCGCCCCATGTACGACGATTGGTCGCAGATGCACAGAGGCTCGCGTTTTCAACGCCCGCTGTTCCGATTACCATTGTAGTGTCGGTAGGATTTTCCAACCCTATAGTCTCCCGCGTGCCTCGCACTCGCACATCACCACTTGCATCTATCACATAGTCGCCATGCCCATGCTGTTCTAGTAGTTCCGCCACAAGATCCACCAAGTAGCCCTTGCCCGCCGCACCAAAATCAAGCAGCACCGGGGCGGTCGTTGTTAGCTCGCCGCCACGCCATGTCATAGCGTCACCCCACGCCAGCGCTGGCTGCGGGCTACCGCCGCTGAGCGAATAGGTTTTGTCATACCCGACTGTTTCCAATATGTTTCCAACAAGTGGCGACACAGCACCGTCTGTCGCTTCGTATAATTTCTGGTAAAAATCAATCAGCTGTCTAGCGTCACCCGGAAACTCATATCGCCCCGCGTTAGCGGCAATCTGCGCTACAAGCGAATCGTCACGAAAGCGTGAATACGTGTGATCAAACTCGTCGATTCGCTGCATGATCTGCTGCTGCAGCGCGCCAAGTGGCTGCGCAGTTTCAATCAGCCACTGTGTGCCGATCGCCTCAAATTGCACGCTATGCTTTGGCTTGTGATTCGATGGCTGCGATGGCATTGTTAAATCCATTTGGCGTCAGTGATGAACCAGCCACGCGAGTCAGCGACACGTCTTCTATTTTTTTGCCAACAACCAGTGACTTAAAGCCCGACGCAAATGCACTCTGGTATTCCTGCGCTTCGCCGCCACTGGCATTTTGCGTGACGCTTGCGTCGGTAATAGTGTCGCCGCTTAGTGTTACCGTGACGCCGATCGACTCAGTTCCACCTGGCGTTTGGTAGCTTCCTGTTGCGGTGTAAGTACCGTCTTTGTAGGTGGTAGTCGACGAGCTGTCGTTCGTAGTGGTCGACGTCGATGTTGATGGCGACGGTGAAGTTGACGAACTTGTCGTTGTGGTTGTCGCTTCGTCTGTAGTGGCGCTTTTCGAGCTAAGTACTACAACAGCCGTTGCCGCTAGCGCCAGCAGCACGACTACAACGATTCCTATAATTGCTTTGTTTGGCGATTTGGGTTGTTCCATATATTCATTATAGTACTATTTGCTTCCTTAAAATCGACTGATAGCATGATCCACCCAAGCGCGTAATTCGCGCCGCCACTCCCACATTCCATACCCTACTGCCAAAAGCCCCACGCCACCCAATGCCCACCAGCCAACAAATGCCATAGCACTGTCTTTTACCGGCTGCACGGCAAAGGCAGAGTCCGGCACACTCGTTGCTGTCAGATTTCGACAACGATTTGTTTCTTCGCTTCTGTACTGGTTATCCTTGCATGGCTTTTGTGCACTCGCCGTTACAATATTCCGGCAGCGATTCGTCTCTTCGCTGCGATACTGTCCATCTTTACAAGGCGTGAGCGTTGTTGTGACAATTTTCTTACAACGACCTGTTTCAGGATTTCGATACTGCCCCTCGTCACAAGCACCAAGCACACTCGCATCGGTTTCTATAGTGCGGCAACGGTTTGTGAGTGGATTGCGATATTTACCCGCCGGACATGGAGCCAGGCCATCTGTCGTATCGACTGCTGACTCATCTACTATAGATACCTTATTCGCCGCAGCGGGTGTTGGCTGATTCGTATAGGCCCACCCACCGTCAATAAACGCCCAGCTCTCACCGTCAGCAGGTGACTCATAGATACCTGTGTCGCCCAGCACCGAACCATCCACTGCTTTTAATACAACACGGCCTGTCGTGTTCACGAGTGTAAATTTCATCATACTGTCACTAAATGATCGATATTCACCAGGCGCTATCGTCGCCCCAAGCGGAAACGCGTATGTCTTGTCCCCGCTTACGCCAACCACAACACTATACAGACTCAGATCGATCATGTGGTCAGTCGGATTATAGATTTCAATAAATTCATTGCCCGTGTCAGACCCGACAGCATTTGGCAGAATCTCCGTTAGCTGTAGCGGCTGCACGTCCCAATCACAATCATTGCCATCACCACGAATCATATTATTTGGAATCGCTGCCTGAATGCCATTCACATTACCACATTCATCATGTTGTGCGCACGCTCCCACTGCGTCACTGTCATACCCGCTTGGCACGCTCAGTTGCAGACCGGGCAAATTGGTGCAGCTATCGGGCTGGCAATTGCCTTGCTCATCGGCCAAATACCCCACTGGCATAGTTTGCTGCACATCGGCGATATTCGGACATACATCAACAATCGTCACCACATCGTACGATGCGTTTGGTGGATAGGTGAGAGTAGTGAGAGCGGTAAAATCACTCAAATCGGTTGCGTCAGTGTCGACCAATGTACCTGACCCATCTGCCACTTCTTTACGCACCAATGTGCCACCAGTTGCAAGTTTGCCACTACCCCACGTTACGCGATCAAGCTCGGTTCCCATTGCATCTTTTACGTACACCGAATCACCGCCCACAGTAATTCGATTGGCAGCGGGGTAAGATGTGTCAGGTATGTAAGTGTGATTAGCGGCAAATGTTGATGAAGCAATCGTGAGGTAATTATGTGCTTTTATATATACCTTTGTATTTGGCTCGATTTCCACACAAGCAATCGCCGCCGATGTATAAGATCCGCTCCACACACAGTAGCCAGTGGCATCTACATCATTTGGCGTATTGTTGTACAGCGCCACAAATTCTGCGTTGGAGTAGTTGGTTTCACCAGCAATCACATGACTAATCACGACACCAGTTGGCGACGCTGCATACGCCTTTGGTATAAAACTGACTAGTTGGCTACAAAGCATGACAGCAAGCATCAGGACAATACGGAAAAACTGCATAAGCTTAAAATATACAGTAAGTATTTTTAGTTGTAAACCCTATTATTCAGGTAATTCAGCTGTGATCTCGGCATTTGTATGCACGTTTACCACGTCGTCCAGATCATCAAGTGCGTCCAGTACCTTCAAGATCTTTGTTGCCTGCTCAGCATCATCAATATCGATCGTATTCTTCGCCACATATTGCAGCTCGGCATCCACAACACTCAGGCCAGCCGCCACGATATCACTGCGAACCTTCGCAAGATCCTTTTGGTCGGTATATACCACAATCTCGCCATCGTCTTCATTTGCATCTTCGGCACCTGCGTCAAGAATACTCAGAAGCGCATCCTCGCCAGTAGCTGCAACGCGGATCACACCTTTGCGATCAAACTGAAACATCACACTGCCGGCATCGGCTATGCGACCGCCATTTTTTGTGAGTGCATTACGCACTTCAGGGAATGTACGGTTTTTGTTGTCGGTTGCCGTTTCGATGATAATTCCTACACCGCCAGGCCCCATGCCTTCGTAGGCAATTTCTTCTAGCACTGCTGCGTTTTTGTCATTCACACGATCAATCGCGCGCTGAATGTTGGCGTTTGGCATATTGGCCTGCTTAGCTTTTTCGATCGCCATGGCAAGCGCAGAGTTCATCGTAGGGTCGGTACCGCCGCGAGCAGCTATGGCAATCTGGTTGCCGATCTTTGTAAACACCGCACCCCGCTTGGCGTCTTTGGCGCCTTTTTCACGCTTAATAGTTGACCATTTACTGTGTCCAGACATAGCGACCTCTCATTTGTATTATTTTGATAAAATGTATTACCAATAGTATAAACTATTCCTCCATTTTTCGCTACGGACTCACCCTACTCTACAATGTTACTATCGCGCAAATTGTACTTCGTTATCCGCCACATGTACACGCATACAGCAACAATGAGTGCGTAGGCAATCCACACACTCCACGCAGGAATTTCCATGATCGTTTGCGCCCATGGTAAACCTGCTAGATATTGCGCAACGGTCGTCATATAAGTCAATAGCCACTGCGCTGGTAGGCCGACTATTGTCGCAAGCGGTGGCGCCACAAGTGCAGCTATACCAGCAATAAATGTTAGTAGCATCGCAAGTGGCACAAGCGGCAGTACCAGCAAATTTGCGATAAGTGCCACATTGCTAAATTGCCCAAATGCGTACACGAGAATCGGCAGTGTCACAATACTCGCGCTCACCGTCTCGCCCAAAATCTGGCGCACCGTACCTGGCTTTTTGTCACCAAAAAAGTAGCGCTGAAGCAGCGGTGCCATAATCATCACGCCCGCAAAAGCCGCAAAGCTCAGCTGCCAGCCCAAGTCATTCCAGGCATAGGCTGGGTTGATGATCACCGTCAGCGCTGCCGCAAATGGTAGCAAAACCAGCGGGTGAAATTTGCGACCATAATACCAAGCTGCCAGGCTAAGTCCCGCCACCAAACCTGCACGCGTCATGCTGGGGCTCGCACCAGTGATCGCCACAAATGCCACAATCATGCTACCGCTCGATACCGCCGCTAGATATTTCGAAACTTTCACAAATAGCCGCCTGGCTAGGCGCACCAAAATGGTTAGGTTATACCCGCTTGCCACTACCACATGCGTTAGTCCTGCAATCACCAGTGCCTGGTCAAGTTCGGGTGGCAATGCTCGCCGCTGTCCTAGCAAATACCCAAGTCCCAAACTCGCCTGTGGCTCGGCTATGGCCACACGCACCAAATCAGCGAACCAATCGCGCACCCGCAAGGCTACGTCACCAGGCTGCGGTCGCTCCACTTTTTGCACTGATGCACGGTACATGGTGGCGCCAAAATTTCCAAAACCCTGCGACAGCTTGCCTCGCACCGTCACATGGTCGCTGCGCTGCACATTCTTGCCGTCAAATGTACTCACCCACACCATGCCAGCAATAGCGTGGCCATCTACTTCCACATCACCAAGCCGTAGCAATGAATCACCTTTTTTGCCCTTGTCGGGATCATCCGTTACTGTACCACTCATCACCGTTGTCATACCGATAAGGTGTTTGTATATATCAAACTGTGCATACGTGAGTGACCCATGCCATAGCCCCATCAACATGCCGCCAATTGCGACAACCGGCAGCACATACACGCGCCGCCGCCACATGCCAAGCACAACCAGCACCATACCAACGCCGAGCCAGCTCGCACTCGCAAACCACATTTGCTGTATGTGTGGTACCAGTGCAACGCCAATCACAAAGCAAAGGCTCAGTAATGCAATCAACCATGACGTATGAATCTTCCGAGTAAAATGCCACAGCTGCATGCGCCTAAGTATGTCATACTGGGTAGCATGACCGCTATACGCGTTTTTGACGACACTCAGCAACTCGCTGCTGCTGCTGCTGAGACCGCTGTCGATTGCTTGCGGCGCAGTATTGATTCGTTTGGCAGTGCCACCTGGGTGCTCGCTGGTGGCTCCACACCGCTTGCTGCTTACACAGTGATTGCGACCAATCACAAAGATTCGCTCGACTGGACAAAAGTCACGCTACTACTCGGCGACGAGCGCATTGCCGACCCGAAAGGTGAATACAATAACTGGCAGCCCATTGCCCGTGCGCTAGGGCAATTACCCGCACAAATGCTGCCGCCCCGTGCAGACCTTTCAGCCGAAGAAGC
>WBZP01002435.1_pt1 | contig 20619 bp, 18 predicted proteins | sample 5204301 | NCBI WGS metagenome assembly WBZP01 (sample SAMN12412401, study PRJNA552823) | activated sludge metagenome | isolation source: activated sludge from nitrification reactor of wastewater treatment plant... | place: USA: Pennsylvania | collected 2017
ATAATTAATAACCAGCTTTCGGACTTTTTGATACTGATTATTCCAAATTACTGATCAGAAAATATGTTAAAACTATATTATCAAAGTTATTGGTGATTCATAGTAAGATTCCTTTCGATTTAATCTAATTAAAAACGAAAAAGGCCGGGCTTACAAAACCCAACCTTTGTTACTATTAAACCTTATAAAAAAACAAAATTCGATGATTAAAAAGATACAATTAACAATCTAACTCCTACAAAAGTGTAGTAGGACATACATAATCAGTCAAAGTAAATTTGCCAGTATCTTTGATAGCTTTAAAGCCGCCTGCAATATCAACCAGATTATTAAAACCTCTGGATTTCAAAATAGAAGCCAGAACCATTGATCTATATCCTCCCGCACAATGGATATAATATTTTTGGTTTGGGTTTAGCTCTGCCAAGTTTTGATGAACAAAATCCAAAGGAAAATTGGTAACTCCAACCACATGCTCTGAATCATATTCGCTCTTTTTCCTGGAGTCAATAACCTTTATTTCAGGATTATTTGAGAATGTTTCGGCAAATTCAACTGCTGATATTGAAGTAATAGTTTCAATAGTATTTCCCTCATTAACCCACGCTTCTATACCACCTTTTAAATACCCAAGGGTATTGTCGTAACCAACTCTTGAGAGCCGGGTAATGGCTTCCTTAATTTTACTTTCTTTTCCCACTAACAAAATAGGCTGGTCAAGGTCGGTAATTAAAGTTCCTGCCCAACTTGCAAATGAACCGTCCAGGCCAATATTCCAACTGTTTGAAATAAAACCTTTGCAAAACTCCTGAGCTCCCCTGATATCCAGTATCAATGCTCCAGTCTCTTCTGCTGCTGTTTTGAATTCCAGAGGACTAAGGGCTTTCATGCCTTTTTCGTAGACATCGTCAATTTTCCCGTAACCCATTTTATTTAAAACTGCATTTTTAGGGAAATATTGAGGGGGAGTTACCAGGCCTGTTAATACTTTATCAATAAATTCTTCACGTGTTTTTGCCTGAAGGGCATAGTTGGTTCTTTTTTGATTTCCAAGGCTATCGGTTGTTTCTTTACTCATGTTTTTACCACAGGCGGATCCTGCTCCATGCCCTGGAAATACGATTACATCGTCGGAAAGTGTAAGAATTTTATTATGGAGACTGTCATAAAGGTAGCCAGCCAACACTTCCTGAGTTACGTTACCTTTTATGGCCAAATCAGGTCTTCCTACATCTCCTATAAACAAGGTATCACCTGTAATTACCCCATAATCCTTGTTATTTTCATCTTTTACCAGAAAACAGCAAGATTCCATCGTATGACCGGGTGTATGAAGTACTTTTATTTTAATATCGCCTAATTGTAATTCTTCATCATCTTTGGCAACTAATGCAGCATAGCCTGGTTGGGCAGTTGGCCCAAATACGATTGTTGCACCGGTTTTAGCGGCTAAATCCAGATGACCAGATACGAAATCGGCATGGAAATGAGTCTCAAGAATATATTTGATTTTAGCTCCGGATGCAGCGGCTTTTTCAATATAGGGTTCGGGCTCTCTTAATGGGTCAACAATGGCAACCTCACCATTTGATTCAATGTAATAAGCGGCTTCGGCTAGACAGCCGGTGTACATTTGCTCGACTTTCATGATAATTCTGTTTAAAATTTTGATTTGAATTCTTACAAAAAGTTCATGAACTGAAATTTTCTGTAATTATTTCGAAGCAAAATTCGTAAACAGTTTTTTATCAAAAAGTGATTTTTGTTACGTTTGGATTATTTTTATAATTAATATTGAAAAACAAATAAAAGATTAGAGCAGTTCTATTTTGTTTCTTGATAGTTTCAGTTGGCCAATTTTTTCAAGCTGTTTTAAGAGTCTGGAAACCACTTCTCTTGAGGTTGCGAGCTCGTTGGCCAGTTCCTCATGAGTGGTATAAAGGATTCTTGTTCCCCCGGTAATTTTAATTTTCTTTCTGATGAGGGAAATCAATCTTTGATCGAGTTTATTAAAAGCGATACAATCGATAGTTTCCATTAGACTATCAAATCTTTTCTGATAGGTATTGAAAACAAACATTTTCCAGCTGTTGTATTTGCAAATCCATTCATCGACTTTCTCTACGGGTATTGCAACAAACCTGGTTTTTTCTTCAGCCAAGGCAGCGATGTCTGAAATTTTCGATTGTAGGCAGCAGGTTAATGACATGGCACAGCTATCCATGCCGGAAAGATAATAAAGTAACATTTCTTTTCCGTCCTTATCTTCTCTCATTATTTTTACCGTACCTTCTATGATGATCGGTACGAATCTGATGTAACTGCCAGGACGCATGAGGTAGCTGCCCGCTTCAAGTTCCATGAAGTTTCCTATCTGGCTTAATTCATTAATTAATTCAGCCTCAAAAAGTCCTTTAAATTGTTTTTCGTAGAATTCGGGATCTTTCTGCATTTTGTATTATCTATTTTACAAAAATAAAACAAAAAAGCACTTTCCCCTAAAGAAAAGTGCTCTTCAATTCAATTATTGTTTATCAGGCATTTTGCTGATTCATTACTTCCGTTTGTTTACGAATCGACTCCATGTGAATCAATTTGAAAAGTTCTTCTACCACTTCCGGGTAAAGATTTAAACTTTTTGCCCAGTCAGCTCTTGTTTCATGAACGGCTTTCCATCTGTCAAGTTGTAGCACAGCCACATTGTGGTCTCTTTTGTATTCGCCCAATTGCTCAACCACTGCCATTCTACTTGCCAAAACCTCCAAAAGTTCACGATCCAGATTGTCTAATCTTTGTCTCAGTCTTTCAAGCTCACTTTGGAAATCACTCTCATAGGTAGCTTTTCTAACCTCAATGTTGGAAAGCATCTCTGCCAGAGCATTGGGCGTCAATTGTTGCGAGGCATCAGACCATGCTTCATCAGGATTTCTATGTGATTCGATAATCAAACCATCATAATTTAAATCCATTGCTCTCTGGGTCAATTCTGCCAGATACGCTCTTTTTCCCGCCATGTGACTCGGATCTCCAATCAACGGAATTTGAGGAAACAAGGTCTTTAATTCTACAGCAATCTGCCACATGGGTGAGTTTCTGTATTTAGTCTCCTGTGCATTGGAAAAGCCACGGTGTATAGCCCCCATTTTATTGATTCCGGCACCTGCAATTCTCTCAAAAGCACCTACCCAAAGGGCTAAATCCGGATTGACAGGGTTTTTGATTAATACAGGTACATCAACGCCTTTCAATGAATCAGCAAGATCCTGAACGTTAAAAGGGTTAACCGTTGTACGAGCACCGATCCAAAGCACATCAACGCCATATTTTAAGGCCAATTCCACATGTTGTGGCGTAGCAACTTCAACAGCAGTTTTCAGGCCTGTTTCTGCTTTTGCTCTTTGTAACCACGGCAAAGCCTCTTCTCCTTTTCCTTCAAAGCTACCCGGACGTGTACGGGGTTTCCAAACGCCAGCCCTAAGGATATGGGCAAATCCATTGTTTTTTATTCCAATGGCAGTCTCAATCACCTGCTCTTCAGATTCTGCACTGCAAGGGCCTGCAATGATCAATGGTTTTCCGTCGGTTTCAACCCAGGTATTCAAGGGTAAAACATCAATATTCGCTTTCATTGTTTAATTAAAATTGGGTATTACGACCAATTGATTTATCCTAAATTTATATTTTTTTTCCAATCATTAGTATCTTTGTACATTCATTAACAAACCAAAAAACACGGTGAAAAATTTGATTTCTCAGGTTGACTTCTCAAATACAAAGGTTGCGTTTGAAAGCCAAAATTCTTCAATTCTTTGGAAGAATTACAATATTTTCAGACTAATGAACCAAAATTGGCTCGTAAATATAGGCACTTTTTTTATAAAAATTAGTCTCAAATTTGGCTTGCCGGTAAAAAAAATAATAAAAGATACTGTTTTTGGATTGTTTTGTGGTGGAGAGAGCATTTCAGAATGCGAAAACACCATTCAGATTCTTCATAAATTTAATGTAGGTACTATTCTTGATTATTCTGTGGAGGGTGAAGATGATGAGCAGAGTTTTGAGTTTACCAAAGGTGAGATTATTAAATCAATTCTTTATGCCAAAGACCATAAAGACAAGATTCCATTTTCGGTTTTTAAAATTACCGGTATTGGTTCGAGAGACTTGCTTACCAAAATTCAGGATAATAAAGAGTCTTTAAATGAGGATGAAAAGAAGAAATATGAAGCTTTTAAAAACAGACTGAATACGCTGGCACAAACGGCTTTCGATCATAATATGCGACTTTTTATTGATGCGGAGGAGACATGGATCCAAAATGTGATCGATGATCTGGTGCTCGACTTAATGAGAAAACATAACACAGGCAGTGTGCCGATTATTTTTAATACCTATCAATTATACAGAACTCAGGCCTATGGTATTTTGAAAAATCATATTGAAACAGGGAAATCCGAGGGCTTTAAAATTGGTGCAAAACTTGTGCGGGGAGCCTATATGGAGAAAGAGCGGGATAGGGCCCAAAAGTATAACTATGCAGACCCCATCAATGCTTCTAAAGAATTAACGGACAGGGAGTTTAACAATGCTTCGATTTTATGTATCGAAAATGCGGATTGGGTAAGTGTTTGTATTGGAACTCACAACGAGGAAAGTAACAGGGTTGGAGTTGAATATATTGAGAAAAAAGGTTTGGATGTTGGTGATCAACGTGTTTATTTTGCCCAACTTTTGGGTATGAGTGACAATATTACGTTTAATTTGGCAAAAGCCGGGTTTAACACAGCTAAATATGTTCCTTTTGGACCGGTAGAATCAGTGATGCCTTATTTGTTTCGACGTGCTGAGGAAAATTCATCCATTGCCGGGCAGACCAGCCGGGAGTATAAATTATTTAAAAAAGAAATTGACAGAAGAAAGAGAGAGCGTGTATGAGTAATTCCTTAAAGTATTTTTTATTTGCTACGGCTTTGATCCTCGTTGATCAGATATTAAAATTGTGGATGCATTTTGTGGTTTTACCTCAGCATTTTGGAAACATTGATATTATTCCCGGCATTTTTAAACTCCATTATGTTACCAACAAGGGCATGGCCTTTGGAATGGAGCTAGGTGGGGAATATGGAAAACTTGTTTTGACATTGTTCCGGTTGGTTGCTATGTTTGGAATTGGCTGGTATCTTAATTTTCAGGCAAATAAAACCCCCAATAATGGGTTGCTTTGGGCTATTGCTGCCATTCTGGCTGGTGCAATGGGAAATGTTCTCGACAGTACTTTTTATGGGGTATTAATCAATGGAAATGCTCCTACCGAAGCCCCATATCCCTGGTTCCACGGGCAGGTGATAGATATGTTTTACTTTTATATTCTTGACGGTTTCTGGCCTGAATGGGTTCCTGTAGTAGGAGGTACCTATCACTCAACTCCTATATTCAACTTTGCAGATGCATGTATTTTTCTCGGTGTTGTTTCAATTTTGTTTTTTCAAAAGCGTTTTCTTGAAATGAAACCGATGGATGACGATTTTGTAATGCATATGACAGAAAATGACGGCGTTAGTAATGGGATTTCCGATGAAACATCTGATAAACAATAGATTATAAATTAATTTAGAATGTAGTTACTATGAATTTAAGTACTGAAAACAAATTAAAATATCTGAAAATAGGTGTAGCCGCCTGTATTTTCATGGCTTTGTTTTTTTCTTATCAATTACCGGCTGGTAAATTTCAAATGATATTTCAGGAGGTCTTTTTGGGGATTTCGGTGCTTTTGATGTTGGTACTATTAAATCATAAAGTTGAATCATCCAAAAAATTGTTCAACATAGCTTTGATGGTTACAATTATTTTAACCATGGTTTTGTATTTACTTTAGACTTTATAAAAAATAAAAAAAAGAGCTATCGGAAACGGTAGCTCTTTTGTTATATATTTCAGATCTTATTCTTTGTTTTTGTTCGGGATTAATAACTTTTCTCCTCTTTCAGCGAAATTTTTGGTCTTTCCGTTTGCAGCCATTAATTGTTCAACTGTAATTCCGTACTTGCTGGCAACAACTCTCAGGATATCGCCAGGCCCCACAGTATGAACAGCCTGTACAGGTACAGTTAATTTAGTAACTCCCACTTTGATACCTTCAGGATCAACCCCCGGATTCAATTTTTTGAGCGTATTTCCACTTACATTGAATTTATTAGCAATTCCATAAAAAGTCTCCCCAGATTTAACAATATGTTTTGCCGTTTCACCTTTATACTTTGGAGCTTCAACAGCCGACTCTTCTTTTTTTACTTCCTCTTTTGGCTTTGATGAGACATCCTCTATTTTTTTATCTTCAGAGACTGTTTCTTCCGGTTTTGTAGCTTCAGTGATTTGATTTTTTGTATCATCCTCATCCACTACAATCGAATCCGTTGTTTTAGGGACTACAATTTCTTCAGCGGCTAGTTCAGAACTGGAGTTAGATTCATCAGACATCATCTGCCAGCCAACGTATAAAAGTACACATACTAATACAATCAAAACCGCTAGTACTGCAGTAGGCGTGGTGCCGTTAGGTTGATCGGGTTTGGGGTTTCTGTCTTCAAATTCCATTGTTTATTTTTTAATTTCGGTATTCATTAAGTTAACTTTCTCTTTTAATTCGGTTTTATATTCCAATAATTTTGATTTCAAATCGGCATTTTCGGTACCGAGAATCTGAACAGCCAGTAGGCCAGCATTCATGGAAGCATTCAAAGCCACAGTTGCTACTGGTACGCCATTGGGCATTTGAAGTATTGATAAAATAGAATCCCAGCCGTCAATTGAATTGCTCGACTTAACAGGAACCCCTATTACCGGCAAAATAGTGGCTGATGCAACCATACCTGGCAAGTGTGCCGCACCACCAGCCCCAGCAATAATGACTTTAAGTCCTCTTTCTAAGGCGGTTTTCGCATATTCCAGCATCCTTTCTGGTGTCCTGTGTGCTGAGACTACCTCAACTTCGAAAGGAACTCCAAATTTTTCAAAAATCTCTACCGCACCCTGCATGACTTTCATGTCGGAGCTGCTTCCCATTATTATTCCTACCATGCAGTTTATTTGGAAATTACCTTTAGTTTATCTTTTACAAAATTCACCTTTTCAATCAAATATTCAAAATTTGATTCCAAAATTGTTACATGACCCATTTTTCGGAAGGGTTTTGTAGTCTTTTTGCCATAAAAAAAAGGAAAAACACCCTCAATTCCTAAAATCTGATCTAGTCCTTCAATTACTACTTGTCCCTCATGACCAGGCTCCCCCAGGATATTGACCATTGCCGCAGTAGAAATAGGTCGTAAGTCAAGCAAAGGTAAGTCCAGAATAGCTCTCCAATGCATATCAAACTGTGAAATCAGGTTGGCTTTTTGGGTATGATGACCACTATTGTGAGGACGTGGAGCGACCTCATTTACCAATATTTCACCTTCCCGGGTTAAAAACATTTCAACAGCCAATAAACCTACGATCTCGAATCTTTCCGCAACTGATTTGGCAATACTTTTAGCTTTTTCTTCTATTTCAGAGTTGATATTAGCCGGAGAAAACAAATATTCCACCAGATTGGCTTCGGGATGAAAGACCATCTCAACCACTGGAAAAGCTACAATCTGACCAGAGGGGTTTCTCGCAACAATTACTGCCAGTTCCTTCTCAAAATTTATTAATTCCTCTATGATGCCCTTTGCGTCAAAAACTTTCTCAAGCTCCGCCTCATTTCTGATTATTTGAACGCCCCGGCCATCATATCCACCAACGCCAATTTTATTGACTACCGGAAAGCTTTTTATTTTTCCAATGGCATCATTCTTATTTTCTACCAGAAAAAACGCTGAGGTAGGGATTTTATAGTCATCAAAAAACTTTTTCTGAATAGTTTTATCTTTAATTTTTTCAACAATTTCGGGCTGTGGATAAACCTTTTTGCCTTCAGATTCCAGTTTTTTTAAGGCCTCAATATTTACATTTTCAATTTCAATGGTAATAATATCAGCCGTCTTGCCAAAATTATAAACGGTATCAAAATCCATAATATCACCGAGTATAAAATTACCTGAAATGGCTGCACAAGGGCAGTTAGGATCATTTTCCAGCACCGAAATATCCAAATCTAAATCAAGGGCTGTCTGAATCAACATTTTTCCTAGTTGTCCACCCCCTAAAATACCAATTTTTACATTGTTTTTAAAACCCATATTATTTTATTTCAAAATCTTTGGGCTTCAAGCCTTTGTTAAATTTGATTGATTGTACCTCAGTACTCATCTCGCCCATTTGTGTTTTTTGTTTTCTGATGGTTGGAAAAAGGATATCTGAACCTTTAAAAGCTTTATAGTTCTCAAAAACAGTAGTGATTTCCATAGTGCCTCTCGGGCTGGTGCGTGTTACCGAAGTCCGGTCTTTAAATCCGGTAGTGGGATTAAAATAATCTTTTGAAATTTTTCCGTCAGTATCTTTTATTTCAATCACATCGTAATTAATTCCTTCGAAAGATTCTGAAGGGAGTAGGGTAGTCGTAAATCCAAGTTTTTCATATTCTAATTCTACAAAAGGATTGGCTCTTGCCGACTCATTAATGGCCTCTTTACCTTTTTTGGGTTCCTGATTGTTATTTCCCCAATTGCTTTTCATTACAAAGGTTTCACCATCAAATTTTGAAGACATCAATTCCATACCATTTGAAAACATTGAAGTGCTGTATTTAAAAGGAAACGCAATTTTTGTTTCGGTTTCGCTTACTCCTCTGGGAGTTTCGGTGGTGGTTGAAATCACTAAATCAGTGATTGTAGCACTGCTTTTTGAAATGTTGGTTACATCCAAATACTTTTTGATTACATCCTGAGCAGATTTTTGACCCTTAGCTATATTTACAGCTAACAATAAAATGACAAAAAATTTGAGTTTCATGATAAATTTATTTTGAATTGAAAAAATGATACAAATGAAAACGCTCTTTTGAGTGATTTTTATCTAAAAATCCAAACAAATTTTATTCAACAAAGTTAGTCCTAAAAATGATGTTAATGAAAAAAGAAGTTGCAATTTTTTGGTTTAGACGCGATTTAAGACTTGAAGATAATGCCGGACTATATTATGCCTTAAAGTCAGGATTGGAAGTCCTCCCGCTGTTTATTTTCGATAAGAATATTTTGGAAAAACTTAACAATAAGTCTGATAAAAGGGTTGATTTTATTTATCAGACCATTACATCATTAAAAAATGAATTAGGTAAATTCGGAACAGATTTGATGGTAAAATATGGATCACCAGAAGAAGTTTGGAAAAATCTGATAAACGAATTTAATATAAAGGAAGTTTACACCAACCACGATTATGAAAAATATGCTCTGGAAAGGGATGCGACCATAAAACTCCTTTGTAATCAGTCAGGTATAGGATTTTTCTCTTACAAAGACCAATGTATTTTTGAAAAAAATGAGATTTTATCTGGTTCAAATGAACCATATACAGTTTTTACACCCTACTCAAAGAAGTGGAAAGCAAGTTTGACCGGTTTTTTCATTAAACCTTATCCTACCGAAAAGTATTTCGGGAATTTTTTGAAAACAGGACCATTAAAAATGCCTGAATTGATAGAAATGGGCTTTCAGTCCACAAATTTAAAATATAGTTTGCCAATACTTAATCAGGAAGTCGTTGCTAACTATCATAATACCAGAGATATACCTTCCATTGATGGAACTTCCCGACTAAGTGTACACCTCAGATTTGGCACAATAAGCATCAGAAAGTGTGTACAGTTTGCATTAAAATACAATGAAACCTGGCTCAATGAGTTGATTTGGAGAGACTTTTATATGAATATCACTGCTAATTTTCCTCAAATTAATTCAGGTCAAAGTTTTAAATCCAAATATGACTTGATCAAATGGCGAAATAATGAAGCTGAATTTGAGGCCTGGTGTAATGGAGAGACAGGTTTTCCAATCGTTGATGCAGGAATGAGAGAGCTTAACACCACGGGTTTCATGCATAATCGTGTAAGAATGATAGTTGCATCCTTTTTGTGTAAAGACCTTTTGATAGACTGGAGGTGGGGAGAGGCGTATTTTGCCGAAAAACTTTTGGATTTTGATTTTGCCGCAAATAACGGAGGCTGGCAGTGGGCATCAGGCAGTGGTTGTGACGCTGCACCTTACTTTAGAGTTTTTAATCCTGTTGAACAAACCAAAAAATTTGACCCTAACTTGCTTTATATTAAAAAATGGGTGCCGGAATTTCAGGATTTCTCTTATCCCAAACCAATTGTTAATCATGATTTTGCAAGAAAAAGGGCACTGGAAGTCTATAAACAAGCATTATCGTAATCATAGCATAGCTTTTTTGCCTTAGTTTTTATTTTAAAACGCTCTTTTTGTAGCTTTGGGTAATTTTCTATTCCATGGATTCATTTCTAAAAATTGCCGCAAAAGATATTTTTTCTCAAAATCCGCTCGATTCACTTCGTGATCTGGTGATTATTTTGCCCAGCCGAAGGTCTGTTTATTATTTCAAAAAAGAGCTTTCCCAATTTTCAGAAAAACCATTTTTTTTGCCAAAAATCATTGCAATTGATGATTATTTGATTGAAAAATCAGGATTAAGATTGGTTGATAATATCAATTTATATCTGAGGTCTTTCAAGATTTGGCAAAAAATAGATCCAAATCAGTCAATAGAAACATTTTTACAATGGATTCCAACGCTACTAAAAGATTTTGAAAATATTGATTTTGCCCTGGTTCAACACCCTCATCAGCTATTTAAATATATGAGTGAGGCTCAGGCGATAGAAAGGTGGGGTTTGTCTGAAGATTTTCAGTTTTCCGATAATGCTATCAGCTATTTCAGTTTTTTTGATAAAGTGGCTTTTCTTTATGAGGAACTTCAAAAAGACTTGTTGAATGATAATGAATGTAGCAGAGGCCTGGCATATAGGTTGGTTTCAGAAAAAAAGGAAGAATTGTTTGAAAACACAGGGAAAAAGCATTATTTCATCGGTCTCAATGCTTTAAGCAAAGCTGAAGAAGAAATTATCAGGTTTTTAGTAAAAAATAATAGAGCTGCTTGTTTATGGGATACAGATATTTTTTACATGAAATCAGACCAAAAGGCGGGTAAAAAGCTTTTGCAGTATAAAAAAAGCGGGAATTTTGGTCCATGGAATTATGAGTTTGATTTACTGGGAAATTTACCCAAAGAAATCAGGATATTTGAAGTACCCAACGAATCCGCACAAATAAAATTGGTGAAAAATATTATTCAGGAGCAAAAGGATAGCTCACAGGTTCTGGCTGTACTTGATGAAGCTCAATTTGAACCCCTGATTCTAAATCTTCCTGAAAATGACCTTAAACTCAATGTGTCAATTGGTATTCCGCTTTCAGGAAGTAAGGTTTCGAGCCTGGTAAAATCCTTGATTTCTAATTTCATAGATTTCCAAAAAAGCCAAAAAATCCATAGAAATATCCTTATCAGACTTATAGAACATGATATTTTCAGATTATTACTTGGAAATTCTTATGTTCAAATTGAAAAAAGTATTAAGAAAAGTTCAAAATTTTATTTTTCGATTTTTGATTTTCAGGAATCAAAACATCGCTTCATTAATTTACTTTTTGCTACAGGTGATTCTATTAAATTGATTGAAGTAATTTCCGAATTTTTAAATGAAATAATTCCGGCTGTAATTGAACATTCTTTGGAGGTTTCATTTTGCAATGCTCTGAAAGCCAAACTTTCAATAATAAATGATGAGCTAAAAAATGGATTTGCCATTTCTTTAAATGCTTTTGGTATTTTGATTGATGAGATGTTGAAAAACGAAAAACTTCCATTTGAAGGCGACCAGAATACCCCACTTCAAATCATGAGTTTGCTCGAAACACGCTGTCTTGACTTTGAGAATGTAACTTTAATGTCGCTCAACGAAGGTTTCTTGCCATCTAATACCAGAGCAAATAGTTTCATTTCCAACGATGCGGCCTTTTATTTCAATTTGCCCCAATATACCGATCAGGACTCCATTATGGCGTATCACTTTTTCAGGTTGCTACAAAGGGCACAAAACATTAATTTGATTTATCTGACAGGTTCAAGTAATGAAATGACCGTGAAAGAAAAGAGTCGATTTATAAGCCAAATTGAAAATCAATTGAAAACCGTAAATGATGCTTTGAAAATAACTTACCCCAAAGTTAGTTTTGAAACAAAGGTTAGAAATGAAATTGAAAATCGGTCAATTTTGATAAAGAAGCAAGGGGCCGTTCTGGAAAATTTAAAAACCTATCTTGAAAATAATGGTTTGAGCCCAACAACTTTAAACAATTATATCGATTGCCCGCTAAAGTTCTATTGGCTCAATGTAGAGAAGCTCAGACCTGAGAATGAAATTTCAGAAACCATAAAAGTTGATACTTTCGGGGTTATTCTACATGCTGTATTAGAACTTTCTGACTTTGACAAAGGCCTCAAATCCAGAGAAAAATTAGAATTTAATAAAGTAAACCTTCCTGTCATACTGGAAAAAGTATTTACTGAACTGGAAGTTAAAATTGATAATAAGCAAGGGCTAAATTATTTATTAAAAAATGTAGCTGAAAAGTTGCTTGAGCAATATTTCGATCTGAGAATTGCAAACATTTCGCAACCTTATGAAATTATAGCCAATGAATTATACCTTGAATCTATTTCAGATTTTTATAGCACAAAAGTCAAATTCAAGGGAACAATTGATAAGATTGAAAAACATGGGAATGTAATAGAATTAATAGACTTTAAAAGTGGAGAAGTTGATTTTAATAAAGCTGAAACTAAAAATATTGACGAGATATTTTCTGAGGAGAAATTTGGAAAGATTAGGCAGCTGTATTTTTATATTTATTTGGTTTTCAAAAATTTGAACAAATCTGACTTACTAAATTTCGACAAAAATCAAATCTGTTTAAAGTCTAGAATATATTCTTTTCGTAATTTACAAAATGATTATTCACTTCCTGAAATGAATGGAAATGATGAGCTTTTGTTTGGAGAAATTGAAAATGCATTAAAAAATATAGTACGTGAGATGTTAAATCCGGAAAAGGATATTCTGCAAACTGAGGACAAAAAGAATTGTAGGTTTTGTGATTTTAAAAATATCTGCAAAAGGGAATAAATTTATTAATTTTTACTTGTTGATAGCTAGTGGTTTAGATTTTTATTTTTTTATTTTTCAAAAAAAACTATTAGCAGGCTATTGCCTTTAACGAAAAAACTGGTATCTTTGCATCCGATTTCGCTCACAAGCTTATTTAGAGAGATGGCAGAGTGGTCGAATGCGGCGGTCTTGAAAACCGTTGACTGTAACAGGTCCGGGGGTTCGAATCCCTCTCTCTCTGCTTAAAAACCGACTCTTGTCGGTTTTTTTTATGTTCTTATTTTCAGAATTTTATTTCTCGGTATTAGCTATACTTTCATAAATTCAAAACAATTATCCAATTTTTAGAAAATTAATAAATTGTTAATTTTCAATAAATTAAAAAAAATACAAAATGTTGAAATGTTGATTATCAGTGGATTAAAGAATTTTGTTGAAAATAGGAAAAACGAGATAAAATTTGCCTATTTGTAGCGTTTTAGAATTGTTTTGACTTAATGTAAAGGATATAGTATTCCATTGATGCTCTCTGAGAATATCTGATTGTTAATAATTTGTCGATCTTGGACGGTTTCTCATAGCCTCAAGGTACTCTTTTGGAAAAGCAGATTCCTTTTTTTGTTTAAATTTTGAGACCACAACAATTGAAAGTAATAAAATGGCAATAGTTAAAAATAGTATCATTATAATTAATAATTAGGTTTATATTGCGTAATTAACTAACATCTAATTGGATACAATTTTTTTGCCAAAAAAACTATTATCAAGATATCAAAATTAACATTTTTAAGACAAATGCCTCTTATTTTAGTGCCTACGCCTATTGGGAATCTTAAAGATATGACAATCAGGGCTTTAGAAATATTAAAAGACGCTGATTTAATTTTAGCCGAAGATACCCGTACATCAGGTATACTTTTAAAACATTTTGAGATTTCAAAACCCTTACAGAGTTATCATATATTCAACGAACATAAAACTGTTGCCCGGATCATTGAAGAATTGAAAAAAGACAAAAAAATCGTTTTGATCTCAGATGCCGGCACACCCGGAATTTCTGACCCTGGATTTTTGATAGTTCGCGAATGCGTTCAAAACGGCATTGAAGTTGTTTGTCTTCCTGGGGCGTCTGCTTTGATACCTGCATTAGTGGTATCAGGACTGCCCACCGATAGTTTCGTTTTTGAAGGTTTTTTACCTGTAAAAAAAGGTCGACAAACCAAATTAACGGAGCTTAAATCCGAAAAACGCACCATGGTTTTTTATGAGTCACCACATAGGCTATTAAAAACTCTGGAAAATTTTATTGAATATTTTGGCGAAAACCGCAAGGTTTCAGTTTCCAGAGAGATTTCTAAGTTACATGAAGAAACATTAAGGGGCACATTGTCAGAAATTCTTACTATTTTTGCGAGCCGCTCAATTAAAGGCGAAATTGTAATAGTTTTAGAAGGAAATAATTCAAAAAAGAAAGATTATGAACGTGAGTAATAAATGCGTATTGGTAACTGGAGCTTCCAGAGGTATTGGAAAAGCAATTGCGACTGAATTTGCAAAAAATGGAGCCAGAGTCGCTTTTACTTATCTATCTTCAATTGAAAAAGGACAAGCTTTGGAGCAGGAATTAAGTCAGTATGGTACTTTTTGTAAAGGTTATAAGTCTGATGCCTCGGACTATACTTCTGCAGAAAATCTTATCAGTCAGGTGGTTGAAGATTTTGGTGGGGTAGATGTTGTCATCAATAATGCTGGTGTAACCCGTGACACGCTCCTGATGCGTATGTCTGAAGAGCAGTGGGATGAAGTTTTAAGAATCAATCTGAAATCTGTTTTTAATCTTACCAAAGCCGCCACCAAGCCTATGATGAGAGCCAAAAGTGGTTCAATAATAAACATTTCTTCGGTAGTTGGATTAATGGGAAATGCCGGCCAGGCCAATTACTCAGCATCTAAAGCAGGAATGATAGGTTTTACCAAATCAATTGCCAAAGAATTAGGTTCCAGAAATATCAGATGTAATGCCATTGCACCTGGTTTTATCGAAACAGAGATGACCGGAGAACTTAACGAGGAACAGTTGAAAGAATGGACAAAATCAATTCCTTTAAAAAGAGCAGGGCAAGGACAAGACATAGCCAATGCTTGCCTTTTTTTAGGTTCTGATGCTTCATCTTATATTACCGGCCAGGTGTTGGTGGTTGACGGGGGTATGTTAATGTAATTAGTAAATATTCGGAAATTTAAATGAGACCAGAATTAATTCTCCAATCCCCGCTTTGGTATGTGTTAATCTGTGTTTTTGTGGCTTTTATTTTCGCCTTATTTACCTATTATAAAGAAAAACACTTCAAAAAACTTCACAGAATAATACTGGCCGTAGCCAGGGGGATATTATCATTTTTGATTGGCTTCCTGTTGCTTGGTCCAATGGTCAAGTATGTTTCTCAATTGATTCTTAAGCCCAAAGTTTTGATCCTAATTGATACTTCTAAATCAATGAATGCCCTTGGAAACCAGGCATTTGTCGAATTAAAGAATAATTTGAAGGCCCTCAGTGATTTTATAGTTGAAAATGATTTTGACTTCGAGATAAAATCTCTTGGAAGTGATAAAATCAATTCAAATTTTGAAAATATCACCTTAAATCTCAATCATACCAATCTCTCTGAGGCTTTTTCGGATATAAAAAATAACTATGAAGGTCAAAATTTATCAGATGTAATACTCGTTTCTGACGGTATAATTAATCAGGGCGTTTCGCCGTCTTTTCAAAAATACCCTTTTAATATTCATACGATTGGTTATGGGGATACTACCACCCGAAAAGATCTGTTAATCAATGGAATAGCTGCCAATAAAATTGCTTATTTGGGCAATAGATTCTTAGTCAATGTTGATTTAAGTTCATTTTTATTAAAAGGGAAATCAACTTCAATTTTCCTGAAGAACGGACAAGGAAAAGTTCTTCAAACCAAAAACCTGAATATTACAAAAAATGATGATTTTCAATCTGTAAGTTTTGAAGTTCAGGCTGATAAAGAAGGAAAACAAAGATTTATCATTGAAGCACAGCCGATTGCAGGTGAACATTCGATTAAAAATAATACAAAAGATTTTCTGATTGATGTAGTGAACGGCAAAGAGAAAATCCTTTTGGTTGCATATGCTCCACATCCTGATCTGAAGGCAATTAAATCAATCATTGAAAAAAATGATTTGTTTGAAATAAAAATTGAAATATTGCAGAGTCAGGAAACTGGTCAGATTGGAAAAGAGCCTTTTGACTTATTAATATTGCATCAATTACCCGATGTTTCAGGTGCCAATACCCCAATTTTGAATTCTCTAATGGCTTTGAAAAAACCTACTCTTTTCTTTGTTGGTAGCCGCTCCAATATTTCCGCATTTAACGGAATGCAAAATGTTGCCGCCATTAATGCCCAAATCAATAAAATTGACAAAGTTTCGGGAATGGTGAATAACGGATTTAACAGATTTAAACTACCTGATAATGCCGATGATTTGATTGGGAAATTGCCTCCTATCAATTCACCATTTGGTGAATATAAAGTCTTTCCGGGTGCAGAAATTGTCCTTTTTCAAAAATTTTCAGGAATCAACACCCAGCGGCCATTATTAGCTTATAATGGTAGCACAGAAAAGAAAAGTGCTGTATTTTTAGGGGAAGGCCTCTGGCAATGGAGATTGGAGGAGTTTTCCCTTGATAATCGCCAGTTTGTGGTGGATGATATTATAATAAAAACCCTTCAATTACTTACGGTTAAAGAAGACAAAAGCAAACTTCGTGTTTATCCAATTTCCGATCGGTTTGATTCAGATCAGAAGATTGTTTTTGAAGCCGAGGCATACAATAATATTTTTGAAAGAATATATAATCAAAATATTTCACTTTCAATAAATAGCGACAACGGTACAATAAAAAATTTCAATTTCACCAACTCTGAAGAGATGTCAAGATTCGAACTGTCCAATTTGCCATCAGGATTGTATTCCTATTCAGCGTCTGCCGATATTTTGGGTAAAAAAGAGGTTTCTACAGGCCAATTTATGGTGAGTAATTCAGATTTGGAGACGATAAATACCAAGGCTTATTTTGATTTGCTTAAAACTTTGTCTAATGAAAACAATGGTGATTTTGTCTATTACAAAAATGCGATTGAACTTCGGAATAGCCTAAAAAATAAGGGTCTAATCAACAAAGTTATTAGCAACGAGGAAATGAAAGACCTCATTAATATTAAATGGATTTTATTCTTGCTTATTGTCTTGGCTTCATTTGAATGGGCTTTTCGTAAATATTTGGGAGGATATTAAAAAAGCCGGTAACACCGGCTTTTAAATTTTTTTTAAGAAAAGCTATAATATTAAACTTCGCATATTAATGGATTAATACCCTTGCTTTTTTGGGTTGCATCAGCTTCTTCATTTTTTCTCGGTCAGCTTTCCCCATTTGTTCGAGTTGAGTATAAGCATCGTTTACGTTGTTGAGGACGTTATCAATGTCTTGAAGAGTAATGAACCTGGATATAGTCATTCTCAAGCCTGACTTGTTCATGGGAACACTCGGGTAACTACATGTATCCACAAAAGCTCCATGCTCTACAAGGTATTTTGAAGCATAAAATACATTCTCAAGGCTACCCAGCACTACATAAAATATAGGTGTTTTATGATCACCACTGAGAGGCAAATTTAGCTGGTTGGCTTTTTTCCAAAAATATTCGATTTTCTGTTTCAATTCAAGTTGCCAGTCCGCAAATTCAGCCCTCATATGAATCTCAGCCGATTTAATTGCTGCAGCTGCAACGCCAGGGTGGGGTGGCCCTGAAAAAACCATGTTTGTACCCAAAGTTTTTACCAATTCTTTGGTTTCTTTGTTTGGATATACCATCAGGCCACCTCCAACACCAAAGCCTTTTGCCATTGATAAGCCTAAATATAATTTTTCATGTTTCCCCATCTCATTTAAAACATAACCCACACCGTTTTTACCTGTCCAGCTTGTACCATGTGCATCATCGGCATAAACATGAAACTGCTCGTACTTATCTAAAAGAACCTTTATATCCTTCATGGGTGCACCATCTCCCATCATTGAGTACACACCATCAATCATGTACCATACATTTCTGTGCTTTTCTTTCAGCTCTTTTATCCTTTCTTCCAGAAGGTCTATTCGGCTGTGTCTGATGTACTCCACGTGAATCCCCGAATTACGTGTTATGTTTATCGCGGTCTGAAGACTGCTGTGAACATATAAATCCAGGATTACGGCATCGTCTTTTCCAAGTAAAATTGGAAAATTTGAGACGTGTGCAAACGTGGTAGAAGTAGTGACGTTAACAGGTTGGTCGTACATTTTTTCAATAGCCTCTTCCATTTTTTCAAAGATCTCTAATCCCATAAATGATCGGGAAGATGAAAAATACATTCCATACTTGTCAATTCCTTCTTTGGCGGCAGCTTTGATTTCGTCGTGCTGATCTAAGCCCATGTAACTGCAGTTTCCAAAAAATACTGCGTCTTTACCTCTTACGGTCACTTTCCGACCGTCATAACTGTCACCTGTCGAGACAGCTTTTATTACCCCAATTTCCTGTGCGGCAACAAATGATTGATTTAAAGTTTCTAATTCTTTTGAAATATTTATCATTACTGGTTTGATTTAATATAATCACCAGATTACAAGCTCTGTACCAAAAATCTACGTTTTTGCCCCCCTTGATATAGGTCAATTATTAAACGGTATCAAATTCATAAAAAAATTAAAATTAATTTATAAAGCGAATAAAAAAATGATTTTCGGTTAATCATATACTTTTGGTTTATAAATTGGACATATAATTACTCACAAGTTTTTTCGTTTGTATCTTTGTTTTAAAAAAAAAGCTAAGTGAAAAAAAATCTGTTATTAATTATTTATTTTTTATACCAATCTATTTATGCTCAAGATATTAAAGAGGTAAATGCTGCATTGGATTTTGAGAAAAAACCTTCCATTATAAGCATTCCAATAGATATTTCGATTGAAGATCTACAAAATCAGATTAATTCAGGTATGCCTGATATGATCTATGAGGATAAAAGTTTTGATGACAATGACCATGATGAGCTCAAGGTTAAAGTTTGGAGAAAAGGGAATCTTATATTTACCGGTTTACAAAATGATGTATTTTCTTATGAAGTGCCATTGAAGATTTGGGCCCAAAAAAGAATTTCAGCCTTAGGGGTTTCTCAGTCCCCGGCGACCGAATTTGAATTGAAATTGAAGTTCTCCTCAAAATTTTCGATTACCCCGGATTATGATATTTTGACGGTGACCAATGGTCTGGGATATGTTTGGATTACAAAGCCTGTTCTCAAAACTGGATATGTTGATATTCCGATTTCGCCGGTTATTGGTAAGTTAATAGAAAATAATCTGTCACTTTTTGCAAGGCAAATCGACCAAACCATCAAAGAAAACTATTCTTTAAAACCCTACGTTTTAAAGGCTTGGGAGACAGCAAAAAAACCATTTTTAGCTTCTGAAGAGTACAATACCTGGGTAATTGTTGATCCGGTTGATATGTTTATGACTCCTTTAAAAACAGTAGGTAAAAGTTTGAAGTCTGTACTTGGAATCAAAGTTTTTGTGGAAACGCTGGTTGGAAATCCGGCAAACGCAGAAGTTAAACCTATTAAATTACCTCCTTTTAAGACAGTCAATAGCATCCCGGATATCTTTGAAATTCAGCTATTTAATGTCATTAGCTATGAGCAAGCCACCAAAATCAGCCAAAATATGTTTCTTGGCCAGAAATATGAATTCAAAAATGGAAAATATAAAATCGAAATAGTAGATCTGGTGGTAAGCCAGGAAAACGAGCAAATGTTAATCAAAACAGTTACAAAAGGTAGCTTTAAAGGTACAATTTTCATCAAAGGCATTCCAAAATATAATCCGGAGAAAAAAATGGTTGAATTAACTGCTGCCGAGCTGGACATTAAAACTAAAAATATATTACACAAATCAGGTGCCTGGCTTCTGGAAGGGTATATGGAGCGTAAAATAGAATCAGAATTTGGCCTTCCAGTCGATGACATTATTAATTATGGTAGGGCAGCAGTTCTTGAAACAATTAATTCAGAAATCACAAAAGGAGTAAAAATGAAAGGGGAGATTATTTCAATTACGCCAGACAAGGTTAAAGCATCTGAAAGTGGAATTCTTGCCATTGTAAACTCGAAAGCCAGAGTTGAGATTGTCGTGAAAGGTATGTAAAATAATAGTAATTTCAGAAATCTGTAATTTTTCTGTAATTTTGGTTTGAAATAAGCTAACCTATCGCTGTAGGAAACTACAGAGGAAAGTCCGAACAACAAAGAGCATCATGCTACCTAACGGGTAGGCTTCCGTAAAATCGGAATACAGAAAGTGCCACAGAAAT
>WBZP01002589.1_pt1 | contig 20609 bp, 6 predicted proteins | sample 5204301 | NCBI WGS metagenome assembly WBZP01 (sample SAMN12412401, study PRJNA552823) | activated sludge metagenome | isolation source: activated sludge from nitrification reactor of wastewater treatment plant... | place: USA: Pennsylvania | collected 2017
CAGCGACAGTACGTTTCATCGGCGCAGCATAACGCAAAGCGCCGCGAAGAGAAGAGGACGGACAGGCAAGACAACAAGAGCGCGCGCGGGGCCACGGACGCCACGGACGAGCATCCGTCGTCACTCCGCAAGTCAACAGCGCCTGCGTTTTCTCCTGGTCACAAGTCGCTTTTCCGACGAAAAACTAGGCGTGGGCCGACCAGAGACTTTTTATCGGCGGGACCCTGTGTCCCGACGGAAAAAACGTCGGCGGGAAGGGGGACCCGCGCTGTGAAAGCACAGATGTGACCATGTGAAAGGCGCCTGCGTGACCCCTCAAACCGCAACACGGCACCGACTACGCGCGTTACGTGAATCGGAAGTCACATATTCATAGGCATCACAAACCCCGGATCGCTGGACCATGTTACAGCGTAAACCGGATGTGTAAATGGAGCAGAGAAGACGACCGATACCGATAAAACAACAGCACGTCATTCATTGTCTATATAAGAATACATCTGCCACATTTAATGCAGACCGACCGACAGACAACCACAAAATCAACATTTACGACATACGTTTTATATTTCAGTTGTCTTCAGTTCAAGAGGGCACATACTCTTGTTTAAGGGTCAAGATAAGTAGGGGAGCTGTAGTAAATGGAGTCTCTGCTCAGTCTCATGAAGAGAGCTTCCGCAGCGACACATTTTGACCTAAGCTATCCCTTCGTACGTTGTTTGATTTGACAACGTAGCCATTGACTAAAACCACTTGTCGCATTTGTAGCGAAAAGGAGTCTTGGATGAGGAAGCAGATTTTTAAGTTGTTGACTGCACTCTCGGTCGGGCTCTCACTAACCAGCACGGGATGTCCTGTCGCAGAACCAGCTGATGGCGAATCACTGAGTGCGCTGGCTCAAGAAAAGCGTGCCTACGAAGAATCCGATGACTGTGTTGGAAACAAAGTAAAGATTGCTTGGCTTGGACCCGTATCGCCGCAGAACAATGCGTTTGATGGTGCCGAGCTACAAGGTGCCAAAGACAATGCCACACGAATGAAAGCCACTGTTGAGCCGTTCATCAGCAACTTTGATGCAGCGCTTCAGCTTCAGCAGTGCAATCAAATCGTGCAGTCGCGAAGTCATGACGCAATTATGATCATTCCGATTGACTCTGTTGGTATTGTGCCGTGTGTGACCGCTGCGAAAAAGAAGGGAATTCCAGTGGTTGCCACCGAGATTGCGATTGGTCCAGACCACACCACCAGCGAGCCCCAGGTTCCTGGTCAGGCTGGTGCGGTGCTGACGCCGGTATCGAAGTTTGGCTCTGAGCTGACAGCAACGGTGATTAGCGCATGTGCCCAGACATCGCCCTGCAACGTTGTCTATCTGGCTGGGTCGTTCGGTGTCAGCATTGATGCCATTGCAATCAATGATTTGAATGCGGCCATTCAGACGCATCCCAACATCAAGCTGGTCGCTCAGCGTGAAGTGTTCTGGGATGGTGGATTGGCGCAAACCGCCATGCAGCAGATTCTCGCACAAACCCCCAATATTCATGTCGTGGCCACCTCTGGTGACCAAATGACACAAGGAGCAGAACAGGCGATTACGGCTGCGCAGATTGCCAATAAGCCGAAGCTGATTGGCGCAGGTGTGGGTGGCTATGCCGTCAATGCGATTCGTGCGGGTCGCTGGTTCGGTTCCTTCGTCGTGCTGCCCTACGACGAGGGTTGGTTCGGTGCCCACATTGCCATCCGCTCTGCTCGTGGTCTGAAGGTCAAAGATCGCGGAATCGACCCGGTGGCTGAAAAGGGTCTGCCGGCCTTCATGACAACAGAGAATCAAGCGCAGTTCGCCAACTTCACTCCGCAGTGGCCTGGCTAGTTGACTCTGCAGTGCGCGGAGTGCAGACAAGTGCACTCCGCGCAGATCATCACAACAAGGAACTTGTCAATGCTCAACAGTGAACAGATCCGTCACTTCCATCAATTTGGGTATGTATTCCTGAAGGAGCTCTACAGCGCAAGTGAGATAGAGTTATTCAAGGATCAAATCCCAGACCTGCTGAAGCATCGCGATGAACGAGTGGTTATGGAGAAGAGTGGAAAAGCCGTTCGCTCCATCTATGGAGTTCACGAATCAAACTCCATTCTGGGAGCGCTCGCTCGACACCAGAAACTTGCCCAAGCGGCACAAGAGCTGCTCAATGGCTCTGTTTATGTGTACCAGAGCAAGATCAACATCAAAGACGCCTTTGATGGCGACGTCTGGGACTGGCATCAAGACTACATCTACTGGAAAAATGAAGATGGAATGCCCTCTTCATCTGTTCTGACTGCGGCGCTGTTTCTGGACGATATCACTGAATTTAACAGCCCAGTGATTATGATTCCAGGGTCACACAGACACGGTGTGACATCGGTTGATGTGCTAAATGGAAAGCCGTCTGAATATCAAAATGGTCCGGCTTGGATATCGAATCTGACCGCGCGTCTGAAGTATACGGTGGACCGAGGTACGCTGGCGGATCAAGTCAACAAGAACGGGATGGTCGCTGAAAAAGGAAGGGCTGGTAGCGTTCTATTCTTTGATGGCAATGTGATTCACGCATCACAGCCGAACATCTCTCCGCATTCACGAACGCTACTGCTTTATACCTATAATCGAGTCGACAATGCGCCCCCCCCTACGGCGCTGCATCGACCGAACTTCTTGGCCAGCCGCAACAGTACGCCCATTCAGCTGCTCTCTAGCGACATTAGAGAGCTTGCTCCGAATCTTCTCTAAATCAACACATCTCTACGCACTGAGAGGGAATCTGTGATGCACCGTACGGGTTCAGGGAATCCTATTGCCTATTCGGAAGGTACAGCAGCCGGTTCGGGAGGTGTTGCCGCCGTGCCGCGCGACCAGGGGACCAGCCGCCACGAAGCAATCGGAGGCTGCGCGCTTACTGCCGTCGCCGCCGTGCGCCTACGTGGTCGCTGTGACGTGACACGGTTACAGCAGGCGATGAAGAGCCTGGCTGCGCATCATCCTCTCTTGTGCGAATCAACGATTCAGAAGCGACTGCCCTCGCAGGTAGAGCTTCACGCACTATCCAGCAGTGAGCCAGCCGCAATCGAACAAGGCATCCGGGCTTGGCTGACTTGTGGTGACCAGACCCATCGGGAATCGTCCCAGGCACCGCTGTGGCGCATCTGTGTGCTGGATACGCCGGAGCAGCCCGTTCTGTTGCTGGCTGCGCAGCCAATCCTGTGTGGCGGCAGTACAAATGGAACGGCGCTGCTGCGGGCGCTGCTTGCGGAATACGAGGGGCGGCCCGCCGTGCAGTCCGGTGACACCATGCGCACCGCGTCGACTGCTCCGCGAACCGCGCTGTTTGAAAGCTGGCTGGCGAGCGCGCCTCCGCTGCTGGACTTGCCGACGGACGAGGCGAGGACGAGGCGCACGATCCACAGGGCTGAGGTCATCGAGCGCGAGCTTCCGGCATCACTGTGGCACGCGCTGACCGATCACAGCCGGATGGTGAACGTAGAGCGCCCGCTGCTCTTGCAAGTCGCGCTGCACGCGCTGCTGCATCGCTACAGCGGACAGAGCGATCTGATCACGGCGATCCAGCTTCCCGTGTCGTCGGACACGGTCTCTGTTGCTGATCCGGGACTGCTGCTGCTACGCAGTCATGTGGAAGAGGACACAACGCTCTTTGCACTGACGGAAAAGATGCAGCAAGATCTGGCATTTGCGAAACAGCATGCGCCGCTTCCTTATGCTGCGCTCAGCGATCGCCTAGGTGCCGATCGCGATCGCGCAGTCCCCTTTCAAGTGCTCTGTGACTGGACGGAAACAGAACCGAGCGTCAGCGACGAAAACGTACTGGTTGCAGAGTGGCTCAATCCACCGATCGTGACGCTCCCTTGCGATCTGGTGATCCGTGCTCGCAGCGATCGCGATCGCTTGCTGATCCAGATCGCTTACAGCGCAGAGTTGTTTGCATCACAGCGGATCGCACGACTTCTGGACCACTTGGAAATCATGGTGCGCAGCCTCGTGTGCGGTCGATCACAACAGCAATCCGCAGTGTGCTCTTTGTCACAGCAGACGCTGTCCGTGTGCGGCATGTCACAACCGATTCCTTCGCTGTGCGGTGAATCACAGCCGAGTGCTGCGGTGTGCGATCGATCACTTCGTATCTCTGAAGTCGCACTCCTGACCGAAACGGAGTATTCCCAGATCGTTGTCGATTGGAACCAGACTGCTCATCCTGTTCCGAACGGACTGTGTATTCATCATCTGTTTGAAGCACAGGCAGAGCGGACTCCTTCCGCGCCCGCTGTGATCTGTGGTGAGGAGACGCTTTCCTATCGTGCGCTACAGCTTCGCGCACATCGCTTGGCCGCACGGCTGCGCAGCCTCGGTGTTGGTCCTGATGTTTTGGTCGGCATCTGTCTGCCGCGATCCAATGACATGGCGGTTGCAGTGCTCGGAATCCTGTTCGCAGGCGGAGCCTATGTTCCGCTTGATCCCACCTATCCTGCGCAGCGTCTTGCGTTTCTGTGTGAAGACACCCAGACCCCGGTTCTGCTGACCACGCGCGCGCTGCGTTCCTGCTTGCCAAGCTACAGCGGACAGACGCTCTGCATCGATGAACTGGATCTAACCAGCGAGGAAACGGACTGCCCTGCCCCGCTCGATTCCGTCAAACCGGAACACCTGGGCTACGTCATCTATACGTCAGGCTCGACGGGAAATCCGAAAGGAATCTGTCTGTCTCATGCCGCGCTGGTGAACCTGATCTGCTGGCATGATCGAACGCTGCTCCGGTCTGCGCGAACGCTTCAGTTTGCATCGCTTAGCTTTGATGCAAGCTTTCATGAGCTGTTTGCGGCGCTGTGCTCCGGTGGCTCTGTCTACTTCATCACCGAGACGCTTCGTCGCAACGTCGATGCCCTGACGCACTTTATTGCAGACAAACAGATCGAAAAAGTGATCCTGCCTGTGGTCGTTCTGCAGCAGATGGCAGAGCTGTTTGGAGACAGGCCCGCGCTGTTTGCCAGCCTAAAGGAGATCACCACCACCGGCGAGCAGCTACACATCACGCAGCCGATCAAGGATCTGTTTCAGAAGCTTGTGCACTGCACGTTTCACAATCACTACGGACCTTCGGAAACGCACGTTGTCACCGCGATGACGATGACCGGAGATCCGCAGCGCTGGCCTTCCCATCCACCGATTGGCAAGCCGATTGACAACTCCACCGTCTACATTCTGGATCGCGCCCGGAATCCGGTTCCCATCGGAGTCATCGGCGAGCTGTACCTGGGCGGCGTGTGTCTTGCGCGCAGCTATCTGCGTCGTCCCGAGCTTACGCAAGAGCGCTTTGTGGCCAATCCGTTTGCTCCCGAACCCAGCGCGAAGATGTACAAGACAGGTGATCTGGCGCGCTATCTTCCCGACGGAAACATCGAATTTTTGGGCCGCATCGATCATCAGGTCAAGATCCGAGGATTCCGCGTAGAACTCGGTGAGATCGAGTCCGTGCTCGGTCGTCATCCGCAGGTTCAGGAAGTGGTGGTGCTGGCGCGCGAAGACACGCCAGGAAACAAGCGCCTGGTCGCCTATGTAAAGCCGCTTCCCGACGGTCTGATTACCGCGACCACGCTGCGCATGTACCTTCAGCCGCAGCTTCCTGACTACCTGATTCCGGCTGCGTTTGTGATCCTGACAGAGCTACCGCTTACGTCCAATGGCAAGGTCGACAGGCGCGCACTTCCTGTGCCCAGTTCGGCGCGTCCGCAGCTAGAACAGGAATACGTTTCCCCCAAAACAGCGACGGAAGCCAAGCTGGTTTCGATCGTTCGTAGCGTGCTGCAACTCGATGACGTGGGAGTCCGCGATCACTTCTTTGAGCTGGGATATGACTCGCTGTGCGCCGTGCAGGTGTACGCACGCATTCGCGACGTCTTCCAGGTCGAGATTCCGTTTCAAAGGCTGTTTACCACGCCGACGGTTGCAGAGCTTGCATCGATCATCGAAGCCGCGCAGCACACCGCGCCACAGCCCGCAGCGATCGCACCGATCGAACGAACGACACTGCTTCCCCTGTCGTTTGCGCAAGAGCGAATGTGGTTTCTGCATCGGCTCGCGCCCGATAGTCCAGCCTATCACTGTCACTATGCATTCCGTCTGCACGGCAAGCTGGATCTGGATGCGCTGTCGCAGAGTCTGTCTCTGCTTATCGCGCGTCATGAAGTGCTGCGCACGACGTTTGAAGAACATGAGGGACAGCCGATGCAGCGCATTCAGGAAGCATCGACGCTTTCTCTTGCGCAGCTCGATCTGCGAACGCTTCCGCGCATCGATCAAGAGGCTGACATTCACAGCGCACTGCGACAGGCTGCACAAGCGCGCTTTGATCTGGAACACGGTCCGCTGCTGCGTGCCGGCGTCATCTGGATCGCGCAATCAGAGCAGATCTTTTGGCTGACGCTTCATCACATCATCACCGACGGTCGTTCGATGGAAGTCCTGTTCCGCGAGCTGTCGAGTCTGTATCGCGGAAGAGCCCAAGGAACGACTCCGCAGCTGGCCGCGCAGCCGATTCAGTATGTTGACTATGCAGCGTGGGATCGCATCGCGCATGCGGCGGAAGCGCTACACGAACACAGAGCGTTTTGGCAAGACAAGCTGCGTGATGTGCCGTCTCTGTTTGAGCTACCGAGCGATCATCCGCGTCCTGCGCAGCAGCGCTTCAAAGGAAAGACGCTCCGGCTGCGACTTGGAACCGAGCTGACCAAGGGACTCAAGCAGCTTGGCGCACAGCATCGTGCAACGCTCAGCATGGTTCTTCTAGCGGGTCTGTCTGCACTGTCGCATCGCTACACTGGACAAGATCGATTCCTGCTTGGGATTCCTTCTGTGGGTCGGGATCGCGTCGAGACAGAGAACCTCATCGGCTTCTTTGTGAACATCCTCCCGATTGTGATGGACTTCCGCGCGCAGCCTTCGTTTTCGCAGCTGCTTTCGCAGGTTCGACAAGAAGTGATCGATGCGTTTGCACATGACAGCATGCCGTTTGAGCGCTTGGTCCAAGAGCTTCAGATTCCGCGCAGTGTCAGTCACAATCCGCTGATTCAAGTAGCGCTCGCGCCGCAGCCTCCGCATGAGCGCGATCTTCAGCTTGGGAATCTGTCGGTGCAGCGCATCGAAGTGGAAAGCCATCGCGCTGCGTTTGATCTCACGGTGTATGTCTGGGAAGACGCTGCAGACTGCGAGCTGAACGTCGAATACAGCACCGATCTGTTCGAAGAAGCGACGGTGAGCCGCATGGTGTCGCATCTTCAACAGATCTTGGCTGCCGCCGTTCAAAATCCGCAGCAAGCGATCCGCACGACGCCACTTCTGCCGGATGCGGAGCGTGACTTCATCGTCAAGCAGCTTGCGCAAGGAGAGCGCAGCACCGTTCCCAGCCTGACGTTTCATGAGCTGTTTTCCCAGCAAGCGAGTAGGACTCCGCAGCGTGAAGCGGTGGTGGAAACAGAGTCCGGTGGTCGCGTCCTGACCTACGCGCAGCTGGAAGAAGCGTCCAATCAGCTGGCGCGGCATCTGCGTGAACAAGGAATCGGCACAGAGCGACTGGTTGCGCTGTTTGTCGAGCGAAGTGTGGATGCAATCATCGCCATTTTGGCCACGCTCAAAGCCGGTGGTGCCTACGTTCCGCTGGATCCAGAGTATCCGGCAGATCGACTCGCCTTCATGCTGGCAGATGCCAAACCGCAGCTTGTGATCAGCAGCACTGCGCTGCGAAATCGCACCGGCATCGCGACCACGCAGACGCTGTATTTGGATGAAGAGTGGCCGCAGATCAAGCAGCACAGTGCCGCGCCGCTGCCGTCGCTGAGCAAGCCGCACGATCTGGCGTACGTGATCTACACGTCAGGATCGACCGGACAGCCCAAAGGGGTTGCGATTGAGCATCACAGCCTGACCAACCTGACCGTGACGCAGTGCGCAGCGTTTGGCATCACGGAAGCAATGCGCGTGCTTCAGTTTGCCTCGCTGTGCTTTGACGCATCGGTCTCAGAGATTGCGACCACGCTGTCGATTGGCGCCACGCTCTGTCTGCTTCCCAAAGGAACGCCAACGCTGGGTGCAGAGCTTGCAAAGCTGATCGAAACGCAGCGCATTTCCCTGGTCACACTGCCGCCTTCCGTCGCGATGCATCTTCCGATCGAGCCTTGTCACGGACTCACTACGCTGGTTGTGGCCGGTGAAGCGAGCAGTCCGCAGCTTGTCTCGCGCTGGGCTCCGGGACGCCGAGTGATCAATGCGTACGGACCCACAGAGTGTACGGTCTGCGCGACGCTGGGAGACTGCCATGAAGCGGACTCTGTGCTGACCATTGGCAAGCCGCTTGGCAACGTGCGCGTGTATGTTCTGGATGCAGAACAGCAGCCCGTTCCAATCGGTGTTCCGGGTGAACTATACATCGCGGGAGCCGGTGTGGGACGCGGCTATCTGCATCGCCCAGCGCTTACCGAGTCGCGCTTTGTCGACGTACAGATCGCGGATCTGGACCGTCAAAGAATGTATCGAACCGGCGATCTGGTGCGCTGGCTTTCCGACGGAAGAATCGAGTTTCTGGGTCGCTTGGATCAGCAGGTCAAGATTCACGGTCTGCGGATTGAGCTGGGAGAGATCGAAAGTGCGCTCGCGCAAGATCCTCAGGTTGCGCAAGCGGTTGTGGTTGCGCATGAAACAGAGCCCGGTGAAAAAGAGCTGTGCGCATACATTGTTCCGTCTCACGCAGCTGCGCTGGACACGCAGTCTGGCAAGCGTCCGCTGGAGCTGTGGCCTTCGATTGCAGAGTACTTTGTCTACGATGATGTGATCTATTACGCGCTCAGCAGTGATGAGCGACGAAACCAGGTCTATCGCAAGTCGCTGCGTCGCTGCGTGGTGGACAAAGTGGTGCTGGAAATCGGAACCGGAGCCGAAGCAGTCCTGGCGCGGATGTGCATCGAAGAAGGTGCGCGCAAGGTCTACGCGATCGAGATTTTGGAAGAGTCCTATCGCAAGGCCAAGCAGCGGATCGCGGATCTCGGACTGACGGATCGCATCGAAGTGATCTTGGGTGATGCCATCCATGTCAGCTTGCCAGAGCTTGCTGATGTCTGTGTCTCTGAGATCGTCGGTGCGATCGGTGGTTCGGAAGCCGCAGCCTACATCATGAACCGGGCGCGACACCTGCTGTCTCCCACCGCGCGCATCGTTCCAGAACGCAGCGTGACACGCATTGCGGCGCTAACGCTTCCTGATGAAGTGCTCGATTCCCCCGCGTTTACACCGATTGCTGCGCACTACACGCGCAAGATCTTTGCGCAGATCGGTCGTCCGTTCGAGCTGCGCTTGTGTCTGCGTGGCGTCGACCGCAGCCAGCTTCTGTCCGATGTCGGTGTGTTTGAAGATCTCGACTTTCGGGTGCCGACTCCGCTGGAAGAAACGCACTCCGTTCGTCTTCACATTGAGCAAGCGGGCGCGCTCAGCGGCTTCTTGGTCTGGCTGAATCTGTACACGCTCGACGAAGACTGCATCGACATCTTGGATCACGAATACAGCTGGATTCCGGTGTTTCTGCCGGTCTTTGGTCAGAACATCCACGTTCCTACAGGAACCGTGATTGATCTACAGATCGCCCGGACCCTGTGTGACAACGGACGCAATCCGGACTATCAGCTGCGAGGACAAGTGCTGTTTCCTGATGGAACGTCCTTGCCCATTTCGTACACCGCAACGCACTACGGAACCGAAGCGGAAGCAGGTGTCTTTCGCAATCCGTTTTACGCAAAGCTGTTCGCAAACGGACAGATTGCAGAGCGAGCAGCGCCAAGTGATGTAGTGGAAAACGAAGCAGCGGAGTCAGCGTCCGAGCGCGAGCAGCGGCTCAGCCAGCGTCTCCACACACAGCTGGGTAAGCGACTTCCGAAGCACATGATTCCGACGGACTTTGTCTTTTTGCAAGCGCTGCCGCTGGCACCAACCGGCAAGGTCGATCGTCGCGCCCTGCCTCGTCCGCAGCGGCAGACTGTCGAGCAGCCCGTGTCCGATGTCATGACGCCGCTCCAGCAAAAAGTCGCAGCGCTGTGGAAAGATCTCTTGAAGGTTCCTTCGGTCAAGCCGAGCGATCACTTCTTTGAAAGTGGTGGACACTCGCTGCTGGCGGCGCGACTGCTGCTGCGAATCCAAGACGCGCTGGGAGTCGAAGTATCGCTGCGTGCGCTGTATGATTCACCGACGCTGGCAGGTCTGGTTCAGCACATCATCAAGGTCCAGTCTCGAAGCGAAGGGAGCGCGCTGTGTTTCCGTCCCGATCTGTCCTTGGAAGAAGAAGCGCAGCTTCCGCTTTCGATCGCGGCCACAGATCACATAAAGCCCTTGTCACAGACTGTGGAACACATATTCCTAACGGGCGCTACCGGGTATGTGGGCGCATTCCTTCTGTCAGAGCTTATCGCGCAGACCGATTCTCGCGTGCAGATCCACTGCTTGGTGCGCGGTCAAACGGAAGCGGAAGCTCGACGGAAACTGATCGATAGCCAGAGCCGTTATGGACTGTGGAAGGAATCCTCTGCACTGCGAATTCAGATCGTACAAGGAGACTTGGGAGCCCCACGCTTTGGCCTGTCTGATGAAGCGTTTGTGCAGCTGGCAGAACAGATCGATCTCATCGTTCACTGCGGAGCGAAGGTGGATCACGTTCGTGGTTACGATGCGATGAAGCCAGCCAACGTAACGGGAACCCAGACGGTGCTGGCGCTCGCGAGCCTGCGAAAGCTCAAGCCGGTTCATCACATGTCGACGCTGAGCGTGCTGTATCCACCGCAGTTTCTACAGCGCGGAGTGGTCAGCGAAGACGATGTCGCTGGCCCGCTACAGAGCCTTCCGAACGGCTACATGCAGAGCAAGTGTGTCGCAGAACATCAGATGCTGACGGCGCGCTCGCGAGGCATTCCGGTTGCGATCTATCGCTTGGGAGCCATCAGCGGAGACAGTGATCGCTCCGTCTGTAATATCGGTGATTACTTCTACTCTGCGCTGCGAACCAGTGCGCAGCTCGGACATGCAGACAACCTAAACACCGACCAGACATTGGTGCCTGTGAATCATGCTGCGCGTGCGGTGGTTGCACTTGCGCTCAGGTCAGCCAGTCTCGGAAAGACGTTCCACATCTGCCCGGAAGAGCCGTTCATGTGGTTCGATCTGATGTCTCTGTTAACCGCGCGCGGCTATCCCATCAAGCTGGTGTCTTTCCGCGATTGCATGAACGTCCTGCGCGATGCTGCGCGCGAAGGGAGTGATGCACCAATGGTTGCGTTTATTCCGTTTCTGTTCCAGAAACATCCCGCAACAGACAAGTACGTACTGGAAGACTACTATGCAGACATCCGCTATAGCAGCCGACACACCGTCGAGGGTCTGCACGAATCCGGTTCCGCACAGCTTCCGAGTCCTCGCACCTTTGTTGAAAAATACATCGACTACCTACAAAAGGGGGGCTATCTACCGACGGTAACAGACACTCGGTAGTCCAAGTCTCTGTAGTCCAAGTAGGAGCCCCATCTTTTCGCTGCGTAGCCACCTCTCTGCTCGCAACGCAGCGGAATCCGTGCGATGATATCGTTCTCGACAAGTGTTTGAAGCTTGAGAGGGATGACGGATGCTTCAGGTTCCTGGTTACTCGATTACCAGCAAGGTCAACGAAGGCTCCTCGACCATCATCTTTCGTGCCATCGCCACGGAGACCGGTCAGTCAGCCATTTTGAAGATTCCCAAAGGGGAATACCCAACTCCGCGTGAGCTTGCGACGCTGCGACAGGAGTACTTGCTGCTGCGAAGCATCGACATCATCGGTGTCGTCAAGACCTTCGGTCTGGAACGCTACGGCAACGGTCTGGCCCTGATTCTTGAAGACCTGCGCGGTCAGACGCTGGCTGCGGTCGAGCGTGGTCAGCAGCTGTCGATCGAACAGAAGCTACAGATTTCCATTCAGATTGTGGAAATCCTCAAGAGCATCCACCGCGTCGGAATCATCCATCGTGACCTTAAGCCGCAGAACATTATCGTCGACCAGACGAGCAGTGGGCTCTCGGTTCACTTGATTGACTTTGGCTCAGCGGCGCAGAGCTCGCAGTCGAGCAAAAACGCGATTGCGGTTCCGCTTCCCGAAGCGTCGCTGGCGTATACGTCGCCGGAACAGACCGGACGGATGAACCGCAGCATTGACTATCGCACCGACTTTTATTCGCTCGGTGTGCTGCTCTACGAGCTGTTTGCGGGCGCGCTACCGTTTACGTCGCTCGATCCGATTGAGCTGGTCCACAGCCACATCGCGCGCGTTCCGACGCCGCCGCATCAGCTGGTGCCCGCGATTCCAGAGCCGCTGTCGCTGCTTATCATGAAGCTGCTCGCGAAGGCACCCGAGGATCGCTATCAGAGCGCCTACGGCATTCGCGCCGACCTGGAGCGCTGCCTGACGCAGTGGCAGACCCATCGCACCATCGAGTCGTTTCCTCTCGCGCGGCACGATCACAGCACCGAGCTACGGCTGTCGCAGAAGCTGTACGGTCGTCAGACGGAAGTAAGCGCGCTGCTCGAAGCGTATCAGCGGACGCAGAAGGGCTCGGGTGAGCTGCTGTGTCTGCTCGGCTCAGCGGGCGTCGGCAAGTCAGCGCTGGCCAGCGAGCTTTGCAAGTCGGTGCTTCGTCTGGGCGCGCGGGTTGCGCAAGGCCGCTTCGAACGAGCCACTCAGACGGTTCCGTATTCGGCGCTGGCGCAGTGTTTCCGCGACCTGTGCCTACAGCTTCTGTCCGAAGGTGCGGAAGAGCTTCAGGCCTGGCGCAGCGCGCTTCAGACGGCGCTTGGCCAAAACGGACGGCTCATCACCGATCTGGTGCCCGAGCTGGAGTTTGTGATCGGCGCACAGCCCGCACTGGCGCAGGTCGGACTGAGCGAGGCCCAAAACCGCTTCCACTTGGTGGTGCAGAGCTTCCTTCACGTCTTTGCGACGGAAGATCATCCGCTGGTGATGGTTCTGGACGATCTGCACTGCGCCGACAGTGCGTCGCTCGGACTGCTGCAAGTGGTCCTGACCGATCCGACGCGCAGCCACATCCTGGTCGTCGGAAGCTATCGCAGCGACGAGGTGGACTCAGCACACCCGCTCAGCATCTTGCTTGCCGCACTGCGTCAACAGGCGACCGCGCCGCAGAAGATTGAAGTCGAAGCACTCAAGCTGTCCGACGTGCAGCAGATGCTGTCCGAGCTGCTCAATGCCAAGCCCGATCGGATCGAGCCGCTCGCCCACGTCCTGCACGAAAAGACCCACGGCAACCCGTTCTTTGTGAACCAGTCGCTGCTTTCGCTGCATGCCGAAGGACTGATTCGCTTCGACTTTTCCGTCGAAAGCTGGCAGTGGAACCTGCCGGAAATCCAGACGCGGCAAGTCACCGACAACGTCGTCACCTTCACGATCAACAAGATTCGGCTGCTGCCGGAACAGACCCAGCGCGTGCTTCAGCTTGCGGCCTGCATCGGCAACCAGTTCGATCTGGAGCTGCTCACCCAGCTGTGTGAGCTGAGCACGCAAGACACCGCCAGCGCCGTCTGGGACACGGTGCGCGAAGGTCTGTGCGTTCCGGTCGAAGCCGACGCGCGGCTGCTCGGTCGTGACCATCAAGGGCTTGCGGCAGAGCTGGATGTGCGCGTCACCTATCGGTTCCTGCACGATCGCGTCCAGCAAGCCGCCTATTCGCTGCTGCCCGAAGCCCAGCGTCCGACGCTGCATCTGCGCATCGCTCGTCTGCTTCAGCAGCGCAGCGGTGGACAGATCGACGACAACGATGTGTTCGAGCTGGCCAACCACCTGCTCCCCGGCAGCACCGAGCTTCGCGATCTCGACGAGCGTCAGCAAGCGGCCAAGCTGCACCTGCGTGCCGGCAAGCGAGCCAAGCTGTCGACGGCGTATCAAGCGTCCGCGCGCTATCTGCAAGCGGGCGTCGATCTGCTCCCGTCGGAAAGCTGGGATAACCAATACGATCTGATCTTCGATCTGTCCATCGAGCTGGCCGAGAGCTGCTACCTCAGCGGCAAGCTGGCGCAGGCCGAAGCGCTGTTCGAGGTCATGCTGCCGAAGCTGCGCAGCAACATGGATCATGTGCGCATCGCGGTGCTGCGCATCGAGCTGTATTCGACCAAGGGACAGATGGTGAACGCGCTGAAAGCCGGTCTCGACGGGCTCGCGCGCTTTGACGTGTCGTTCCCGATGGACCCACAGCAGCAGATTGTCGCGCTGACGCAAGCCGTCGGAGAGTTCAAGACGCTCGTCGGTGATCGTCCGATCTCGGCGCTGGCGCACCTACCCGACTGCGAAGATCCCCAGCAGCGACTGATTCAGCGACTGCTGCTTGGAGCCTGCACGCCGGCCTTCTTCCTGAGCCCGACGCTGATGTCGCTGCTCGTGATGAAGCTGGCCATGGTGTCGCTGCGTCACGGCAACACCGAGTTTACGTCGTACGCGCACATCTCGTATGCGGTCATCGCGGGAAACATGCTCGGCAACTACGCCGAGGCCTACGAGTTTGGCCAGCTTGGACTTGCGCTCAACAAGAAGTTCAAAAACTACGCGCTCGATTGTCGTATGAGCGGTCTGTTTTCGGGCTTTATCAACTGCTATCAGCGTCCGCTGCGCAGCGGCCTGGAATACCTGCAAGCGGGCATCAAGGCCGGTATGGAAACCGGCGATTTGATCTTCGTCGGATACTGCTGCTTCCACACCGTCACGCATCTGCTCGGTGCGGGCGAAGATCTGACGTCGGTCAGCCAAGAGATTGAGCGTCTCCTGACGGTGGCTCGTCGCGCGCGTGAGCCGTTCGCGATTGGCGCACTGCAGCTGTCGCAGCAGATGATCTTGAACCTGACGGGCCAGGTCGGAAGCCGAGACTCGCTGAGCAGTCGAGACTTCGACGAAGACAAGTTCATCGCAGCGATCAAGCAGACCGAGTTCTCGACGCTCCTGTGCTGGTACTACGCGGTCAAGCTACAGCTTGCCTACCTGTACGGAAGCTACGACCAAGCGCGAAAGTGGCTACACGAAGCGCAGGCGCACATCGGCGGTGCGATGGGTCTGCACTTTGTCACCGACCTGTTCTTTTACAGCTGCCTGACGCTGGTGGCGCAAGGTCAGTCGGATCAGGAACAGAGCCCGGATGGACAGCTCCTTTCGCGCATGATTCAGCAGCTTGGCGTATGGGCCAGCGCGTTCCCCAAGAGCTATCGTCACAAGTATGTGCTGGTGCTGGCGGAACAAGCGCGTCTGCGTGGCAGCTACAGCGAAGCGATGGATCTGTTCGATCAAGCGATCGCGCTGTCACAGCAAGGTGAGTTCTTCCATCACAACGCCATCGCGTCGGAGCTGTGCGGACGCTTCTTGTCCAAGCAAGGTCGCAGCCGTCTGTCCAGCGTCTACATCCGCGATGCGTACTACGGCTTTGAGCGCTGGGGTGCGAGCCACAAGATTGCGCAGCTTCTCGAAGAGTATCCGTCGCTCCAGCGGGATGTGCTGCTCAACGGAGCGCGCGATCCGATCTCGCCGACCGTGACCACTTCGTCGAGCCTGACCACGAGCGGATTCCTCGACCTGGCGACGGTGCTGCACGCCGCGCAGAGCATCGCCAGCGAGATCGTGCTCGATCGACTGCTGGAACAGGTGCTGCGTCTGGTCGCAGCCAATGCCGGCGCACAGCGTGGCTTCCTGCTGCTGGACCGCGACGGAGCCTTGACGATTGAAGCGTCGATCACCGTCAATCCCGACATGGTGCAGGTCGGCCTGGGGATTCCGCTCGAAAAGAGCACCGAGCTGGCGCACTCGATCGTGCAGCTCGTCGCGCACACCCGCGAAGCACTGGTGCTGAGCAATGCCAGCACCGACTCACGCTACGCCACTGATCCGTACGTGCTGTCGCACAAGCCCAAGTCGCTGCTGTGCCTGGCGCTCAAGGTTCGCGGTCGCTTAAGCGGCGTGCTGTATCTGGAAAACAACATCGCGGAAGACACCTTCACCGCCGAGCGCATCGAGCTGCTGCGTCTTCTGTCAGGACAGGCTGCCACGGCGGTGGAAAACGCGATCCTGTACGGACGGCTCAAAGACGTGGGCGACCGCCTGCAAAAGAGCAATGAAGAGCTTCTGCGCAGCAACGCCGACCTGACTCAGCGCACCCACGAGCTGGCCGCCGCCAACGAACGCACGCAGAAGGAAGGGGCCGAGCGTGTCCGCATCGAGCGCGACCGCGCCAACCTGCAAGAAGAAGTCATCCGCATTCAAAGTGCGCGACTTGCAGAGATTGCCGCGCCGCTCATTCCCATCACCGATGAGATCATGGTCCTGCCGCTCATCGGAACAATGGACACCGCGCGCGCCCAGCAAGTGATTGAGACGGTTCTCGACGGAGCCCAGCATCATCGCGCCCGCGTCGTGATCCTCGACATCACCGGCATGAAGCACGTCGATACCAACGTCGCGAGCATGCTGATTCGTGCGGCGGCGGCGCTGCGACTGCTCGGAACCCAAGCGGTGCTCACTGGCATTCGGGCCGAGATTGCGCAGACGCTCATCTCGCTGGGCGTCGATCTAAGCGGTGTTGTGACCCGCAGCACGCTCCAGAGCGGCATCGCGTTTGCGGCCACCCGTCACGGTGCAACGTCGCTGGCCAAGCTGGTCAAGCAGAAGGGCTAGCCCGCCCGATTCCCGCCCGATTCCTTCCCGATTCCCGCCTGATTCCTTCCCGATTCCTTCCTGATTCCCAATCGATTCCTATTCGATTCCTATTCAATTCCTATTCGATTCCTATTCGATTCCTATTCGATTCCTATTCGATTCCTATTCAATGGAAAAATCGAATCACCTTACGGTTTGTATAGAAAAGACCACTCACATTCCGTCACGACAGCTGCGTACTTGTGCGGTGAATGTCTCTTACGCTTCATTTTGATCAAGGTCCGCAATCAGGACAGTGTCCGGTGTTGCGCCCACCGAGATCACAGCCCGCGCAGCATACGCAGGTGCCGCCGGATGACGCAAAAAGAGCTGATTGTTGCTGACGGTGGTGTTGTCGGGATTGGTGACCACAATGTTCTGGTTTCCACAGGTCTTCGGCTGGGCCGGAAGCGCACAAGTGATGAGCGTTCCCGTGAAGTTCACCTGCGAAACCGTCGGGCTAGCACAGCTCACTCCACCGACGGTGACAGTCGCTCCTGCTTTGAAGCCGGTTCCACCAATCGACAGCGTTGTGGCCTGATCTTGTGCAAAGCGCGGAGGGTTCACAGAAGTGATGGCAAGCTCCGCCGGAGGATTCTGCGGAGGAGTCACCATGGTCATGTCCCCGGATCCACTTCCGCCGTCGCCCACATTGTTTGCCGGAACGTCCGTACAATGTGCATGACAGAGCAGTACAGTGATCGCACCGCCCAAGAAAACGCCACGCCGTAAGCTCATCATCTTCTATTTCTCCCTGTTAGGACGACAAAGGAACGGTGCGCGCTGCACGCAAAGGAATCACCGGCAGCGCGCACCGAGTGTGGAATTCCGTTAGCCGCAGATGTACTTGGCCTGCAGGTTGTTCACCGTCGGCGTGATGGTCGGCGCATTCGCATTCAGCTTGAACTGAAGCTGCAGATAGGTGTTGTCGACACCTTCGTTGATGCTCGGCTTGAGCGGACCCGCCACCGCAGGAGGAATCGAGGTCGCTGGGCCAAAGATCGCGGTGTTCAGCGACGTCAAGTCACCCGCACCACGCGCGCTGATGTCCACCGAAGTGCCCGGCGGAGTCACCAGATCGTAGGTCACTTCCGTCCAGGTCGTCTTCTGTGGTGCGCAGTCCGACTTGAACGTGTGGCGATAGATTCCAAACGGAGCGCCTGCGATGCGAAGCTGCGCGCCCGTCATATCGGAATAGGTGTACGGATTGTCGCCGGTCTGAACGGTGGCAAACGTGTAGTCCGCAGGATTGACGTGATAGACGCGACCAGAGCCTGCGACGCGAACGCTCAGGTTCGATGCGCCCGTCGAGACAACCCACGGCTGCTCGTTCTTGTCGATGCCGATTCCCAAGTAGTAGCTCTCGTTGCTTACACCACGGGGAGACACCAGCTTCTTGGTCGTCATTCCCATTCCGTGCGGCTGCGATGCATCGATGTGATAGATGCCGTTGCTGGTATCCGCTACGTACAGGTTGAACTTGCTATCCAGCGCCAGTCCGCGTCCCGATCCGCCGCCGTAGTTGAGAACCTCCCAGCCCTTTGCAGGGTTGGCCGGATCGAAGCGCGCCACGCAGCCGCCACCCGCTTGATAGATGTAGCCACGAGAGTCTGCGCTGATTCCGTATCCGCAGGCTTCGGAATAGCTGCTCACTGCATCGTTGTTCTTCACATCGATCTTCACCAGCGAGCCGCCACGGACCCACACATTGCCGTCTTTGTCGCCCACCATTCCGTACGGAAGCGTGGTCGGAACCGGAATCCGCTTCACGATCGCACCGGTCTTGGCATCGATGCGCAGCACTTCGCGGGTTCCGTACAGACCGATGTAGACGTAGTTGGACAGCGTTCCGTCCGCACCAATCGTCGAGTCAAACGTCGCCGCGCGGGGAAGTGTTCCTGCGCCACCCACCGCGTTTCCTGCCGCGTCTTTGGATAGATCGGTCAGCCACAGCACGCACTCATCGGGGCTGTCCTGCTGAGTGGCTTGCCAAACATAGGCAGCCGGAATCGGACCTGCTGCTTCGTTGGTGTCGATCTTTCCGTTGCCGTTGCGATCCACACAGCGGCTCTTGTCACCTGCGATCTTGACCGCCGATGCACGGTTGGGAAAGTTGATTCCGTAGTAGTTGGCGCGGTTCGCAACCACCACGTCACCTTGCAAGCTCACCGTCGATCGCGAGGGATCTCCGTTGCAACCGCGGTAGGTGCAGTAGCGCGCAACTTCCAGGTTGGTGTTCACATCGATCTTGGACTCTGTTCCTTCGGCGCTGTTGGCCACCCAAATGAACGGAGCACCGGCATTTTTAAAGCCCGCCAGATCGAGGGCAATCGCACCGCTCGCATCCGTCGTCACACCGGTCGATCCGGGGCTCTTTGGATCCAGCGGATTCATCGAAGATCCGCCCGCAGTGGTCGTTCCAGAGCGAGTCGGAATGTTGTACGGATCGACTCCCGCATTGGGATCAACAGGAGGCGGACAAGGCAGATCCGGCAAGCAAGCAGGATTGCTGGTATTGGTAGAACTACCGTCGGTGCTGATGCTGCTGCAGCTAAACGACGCTGCGCTGAGCACCAAGGTAAGAGCAAACAAACTACGTACGCTCATGATGTACTCCTAGAACTTGAGAGAGAATCGGACTTCTTATGAGGCTGTCTTCACTATAACATCGTCGTATGAGATCAGACAGCAGATCAGTACTCCGAACACATGCGATTCCTGGTGCAGTTGCCCTGACGGTAAGTACCCTCCTTTTGGGGTGTCCTTCATCCGAACAGAAAGCGACTCCCAAAGCCGCAACAGAGACGCCCGCAAGCGCGCAGCCTACAGCGACTGTGCCGACTTCTGGACCTCCAGCGGCTGCGCCCCAAGCGGCACCGACCGCTCCGAAACCCGAACCAGCTGCGGCGACTGCTGATGCAGGAAAGGCAGCTCCACCGACGGTCCAAGGAGTGATCCAAGTTCCGACGAATCAAGCATTTTTTTCGTCACGTCGAGCACTCTTAATCCAGCGGGTCGTAAAAGTGCCATTTTTTAGGCATGGGGGCATACCGGATTGGCTGGGCTGGTGGTTGCTTGGATAGTGGTCCGGTCACTGGTCGGGTTTCCCGATGCTGGCCCGACGGGCGGTGACTACCTTGGCGGAAGTTGCCTACCTTCGCTGGCGCGGCTGGTCATCTTGGCTCGCAGCTATGTGGATGAGTCAGTCGCTGGTTATGTCGAAATAGACCAGCCGCTTGAAGCTCCGACCAAAGCGCCTGTCAGGTGGGGGTCTTCGCCCAGCGTTGTGCAGCGCGGTCGCCGATGGATGGGACGACACAAGCACGCTGACGCCGTTTCCTGGTCAGAGGAACCACGCTCGGTGGGCGCACCGCCGAACATTTCCAGTCCGGCATTGAATGTTGGGGGGCAAAAGTCGTAGCTTCGTCTGCAATCGGCGATGACGAAGAAAGATGAGAGCGAGTGGAAGACCCGCAAGAAGCGGATCGACCCCAAGTTGGACGCTGCGGGCTGGAAGCTCCCGCGTGGTGGCATCCGTCCTCTTCACCAGCCGTTCCGCAGCGAGGAAGAGGAGACCGACCACGGCCCGGCGGACTACGCGCTGTGGCTCGACAACGCTGTCGTGGGAGTCGTCGAAGCAAAGCGGTTGACGGTGGGGCCGCAGAACGTCCTCACGCAGGCGGAGCGGTACGCCAAGGGACTGCGGCGACCCAGGTATCGTTTCGGTGAGTACGGCTGCCCGTTTTTGTACTCGACCAATGGTGAAGTGTTGTGGTTTCACGACGTGCGCCATTCGCTCAACCGCTCACGCCGGGT
>WBZP01002590.1_pt1 | contig 20588 bp, 17 predicted proteins | sample 5204301 | NCBI WGS metagenome assembly WBZP01 (sample SAMN12412401, study PRJNA552823) | activated sludge metagenome | isolation source: activated sludge from nitrification reactor of wastewater treatment plant... | place: USA: Pennsylvania | collected 2017
TGAGGTTGAGGTGGATGCGGATAGGGGTATAATTAAGATTATTAAAAATTAGAAGCAGTTTAAATTAATAGTTAATAAAAAAAATATGAAAACACCAGATAACAGGCTAGAATTTGAAGTCGATGTGGTTCCGGTTGAGAGGGAATTGAAAAAAGAGGGAGGATTTGGCAAAAATGTTCATGCAGTTTTGGAATTTTTGAGGCATGGGACGCCTGGAAAAAATCCAGACGGGACATCCGCGGATTTTTTGACTGAAGGAGGTCAAGAAATGGCGCGCGGGTTGGGGAAAACAAGGCCACAAGAAGAAAAGATCGCAGGTTATAGTTCACCGGCAAATCGAGCTCAAGAGACCGGAGATTTGTATTTGGATAACACGGATGAATCTGTGCAAGTTATCAATAGGACGCTTGAAGAGATTAACGTTACTCGGGCTGGACAAGGAAAGGACAAATTGACGCATCCGGGACAAAAAGAAGGTAATATCTTTAGGATGAAAACTAGGGTGGAACTGGCGCCACTCGCTTTTGGTAAAATAGTCGCTTTAGCCAAAGAATATGCCAAGCAACGAAAGGAAACCGGTTCCACGCTAGACGACCTCACTCTCTGGGTTCAGTTTTATCTAGATAACCCAGATAAGTGTAGGGAATTGGGTTTAGATACTCCTCACGAAGCAGCTACGCAAATTGCTGAAAGAGTTGCCGTTGAGTTTGGTATGACAGATAGATTTTATGAAAATACAGATATTCGTTTGATAAATATTACGCATGGACCGAAGATCGAGCCCTTTATTAAGGAAGTGATTGGTTTTGGTCAGCTTGAAGATATTGGGGGGGCTGTCAAAGAAGGTGAAAATATCCAATTTATTGTAGACATCGATGCTGATAGAAACAAAAAAGTAACTCTGGTGTTTAGAGAAAAGAATTATGAGCTTACTCCAGAACAAATCGCAAAAATAGTGGGAATGTCAAAAGAGTACAGAGAAAAATTACGGCAAGAAAAAGAAAGCAAAGAATAATTTAGGAAAAAAACAGCCTGCTCCCGAAATGGGTGCAGGCTGTTGCGCAAGATTCTGACTTGACCTAAGTGGCCAACGGAACGAATTGGAGGCCGAGGATCGTGTAGTCCTGGATACTGATAACGAACCGGTCGCCCTCTCCCATGGCTGTCTCGAGGACGAGTTTACGGTTCTCGGGTGTGTTGCCGGCACATTGGAGTGCCGCGAACTGGATGGTCGGAGCGTGCCCGACGATGAGCACGTTTCCCTCGGTCACCTCAGCGCACGCGCACTGGATCGCAGAAAAGGCCGTGCGCCCGAAATCATCGCAGACGCTGATCGCGGCATCGTCGTACTTAGACACATCGGGGCCATTGGATTTCCATGCCGTCTCGATGGCGGGCATCTGTTCCGCAGAAGGAAACAATTCCGGCACTATTAAGCGAGGAACGTCCCCGCTGACCATGCCGACCGTGATGAGGTCGAGAGTCGCGTGGGTGCGCTGAGCGGGTGAGAAAAGCATCAACTTGACGTCAGGCCTGTTGAAGAAGAAATTTGGCCGGAATTTTGATGCCTGGACGAACGCTTTCGCGTAGTCCAAATGACGGGCGAGGTTGCCCTCGCGTCCGGCGACAATGCCGGGGACGGTGGGATTGGCTGCGAAATGACGAACGAAGTGGATGTTCAGTTTTTTCTTCATATGAGGGGTCTTTGTGTGTGCTCTAAGAACGCGTTAAAAAAGCTGGGGCCACCCAGTTTTTCCCAACAACTTTCAAAGAGCTTATTGTTAGTGGTATAACATATTATTTTTTTAATGTCAATATCTGACGTTTGGTCAAAAAGGTGTTATTTTATGAGGGTAAAATAGACTAAAAGTTGACCTTAACTAAAGATCAAAATGTCTTACAAAAAATACAAATGGAGCGTAGTTGGTAGCGATTTTAATTCGACTTTCATAAGAAGCTACATTTGGGTTTCTAGCTTTTATAATCACCCAAAGATTTTTAAGGTTACAAGGCCTGTTATGGGGATATATTCTGAAAAGAACACCATGAAGTACATGGCCGATCTTGGGACTTGGACAAAGACTCACGAAGATTTGAAGGGACTTGTAGCAAAGGACAATCGTTACCTAGATAAGTTAATTGATGAAACAAACAAGTTTGGCGAAAAACTAAACAAGTGGACAAACACGCATTTGTTTGAAGCGGAGCTTTCCAAAATTTCAAATAAGAAACTTTTTTCGCTTTTGTTGGGCTTCGTTCGGCGTCAATCTATGATGTATTCTTACGGAATTTTACTGCCGATTTTAGATTTTCAGGGGTATTCTTTCGTTGAGTCAAACTTGAAAAAGTTTTTGAGCGAGAAAGCCCCAGCTGGCAAGTATGCAGAATATTATCAAGTCTTTACAGAGCCGGTTAAAAATTCATTTGCCCAAGATCAGGAAGAAGATTTGCTGAAATTGATGAAAGAGTTTTACAAACCGGAGTGGGTCCAAGACGTCCAAAAGTTGTCGCTCGATGAGGTTAGGAAAAAATATCCGAAGTTTTATAAAAAATTGCAGAATCATACGGCTAAACACGGCTGGGTTTATTACGTTTATGCCGGTCCGGCGTTTAATGAGGAACAGTTTCTGGATTTCATTAAGAATTATCTTAAGAAAGGTGTTAACCCGACTGCAAAGCTTGCGGAGTTTAAAACCGATCGGAAGAAAACGAATGAGTTGAAAAAGAAGTATCTCGCTGTATTGAAACCGGACAAGTTTAACTTATTAATTCTCAATTTAGCAGGAAAAGTAGTTTGGGCAAAACCTCGCCGGAAAGACTATCAGAGTAAATCGTATTACCATTCTGAAAAATTAATGACGGAAATTGGCCGACGGCTCGGCTTAAATTTGGCCGAGGCTCGCTCGGTACCGATACATATGCTTGAAAATTGCTTGATTAACAATAAGCAACCTGACAAAAAGCCGGTTAATTCTATTTTAGATGTTCACGCTTGCTTACCGAACGATGATGGTGAAATCACAATCCTTTCTGGGGAAGAGGCGAAGAAATTTTATGAAAACTCGGTGGCTAAGGGTGCTGAAGAAGATAAAAATGAGGTTAAGGAGGTTAAGGGAAATCCAGCGTGTGTTGGAAAGGTGCGTGGTAAGGTCAAGATAATTAATGTGCCAGCTGATATGGGCAAAATGAATGACGGTGATATTCTTATTTCTACTGCTACGACTCCAAGCGTGGTGCCTGCCATGAAAAAAGCGGCGGCGATTGTGACAGACGAGGGGGGCTTAACTTGTCACGCCGCGATAGTTTCTCGCGAATTAAAAATTCCTTGCATAGTTGGAACAAAAATAGTTACGAAAGTCTTTAAAGACGGCGATGAAGTGGAAGTGGATGCTGAAAAAGGAATAGTGAAAATTTTAGAAAAAAATGGAAAATAGGCCTGTCTACAAGAACACGTTTTCTAGAGATTTTACTTTAGCCACGATACAGGTTTGGTATAGAGCTGAAGCGATTGACGATAAAATTTGGACAGAAAAGAAACAGCCCTTCATGCCGTTTATTGTTTCTGAGAGAACAAAAGATACGGTCAATGGTTTTTATGATGAGAGGGGTGTTGATTGGGTACGTAAAAATTTAATTGAAAAGATTAAAAAAGACAAAAATTTTCTAAATTTTTTGGAAAATAATTTCAAAAATAATTACGATATTTGTAGGGAGATTTATGAAAAAAAACAATCATTATCTCTTTCTGAACTAAAAAACTTTTTTGATCAATATGAAAAAGCATGGGTCTGGTTTGAGGCTACGTGGTGGCTTTGGGATACAAAAGAGAAAGATTTGGGTGATGTAAAACTGGATAAAAGTTTGATATCTCTTCGTGAAAGCACTCAAGATTTTGTGCCGAAAAGTGAAGTTTTGATAAGAAAATCTTTAAAAAATCTTTACCCGCAAGTTGGTGATTTTATTGATTGTCTTACCATCGAGGAAATTATTGATAAACAGGTTCCTCCAAACGAAGAATTAAAAAAGAGACGAAAGGGTTATATTTTCACTGATAATAAATTATTCGTTGGAGTTTCAAAAAAGGAAATAGAGGATAAATACGAGATTATTTTTGAAGATTTGACCTTAAGCAATGACTTAAAAGAAATAAACGGAGTGTCGGCTTTTAATGGGAATGTAATGGGAAAAGTTAAACTTGTTTTAAGTCTTAAACAGTTAAGTAAAATAGAAGAAGGAGATATTTTGGTTTCTACGATGACGATGCCTGATTTTTTGCCTGCAATTAAAAAAGCATCTGCTATTATTACAGACGAAGGTGGTCTGCTCTGTCATGCCTCCATAATCTCCCGCGAACTCAAAAAACCCTGTATCATAGGAACTAAAATTGCTACGAAAGTGCTAAAGGATGGAGATTTGGTGGAGGTAGACGCAAATGAGGGGGTGGTAAGGATTATCAAAAAAGCACAGTAGCAACATTCCAACATTCTCAAGAAGGTTGGAATGTTAATTCTGTAAAATGATTAGGGAGAAGATTTTAGATTTAGAACTGAAGAGAAACGCCAGCTTTCTTGGCTATCATCTTTATCCACTTTTCGTGACGGTTAAGCTCAGTTTTTATAGCTACGTATTCAACTCGGAGGTCATCAATTGCTCCGACAAGTTTATCAACGGCAGTTGTTAGGCCTTGGACGGTTTCTCTCAATCCATTAACGTCTTCTTGCAAACTGAGAATATTTTCTTTTGTGGCAAGAATAGAGGCAAGCTTTTTTATGTCAGTGTTTGTCAGCATAAGAATATAATAATTGAAAAAAGATAAAAAGCAACTATGACTTTTGCCCTAAAAAATGTTAATGTGGCGAGATATATGACCAACTCGTAGCATAATTGTCACAAAAATCGCAACGAGGGTGCTTAAAGATGGAGATGAGGTTGAGGTGGATGCGGAAAAGGGGCTAGTGAAGATAATTAAAAATTGATTTTTTATGTTTAAAAACGAAAAAAAATGGGAAATATTTTGGGAAATACCTGACTGCCCTCCTTTTTTAACTTCAGAACCTGCTAGATTTTTTACTACACAGATGAAAGATTTTTGTGGCCAAAATTTTGTTGATTGTATTTTGGAATATAAAAACAATACAAATATTTGGTATCTTGATGGTGACGAGTGGTCTATTTTGGATAAGCAACTATTCGATAGGATTATTTCAGACGTGTCGTTGGGTAAAAAGATGAATCAGCAATCTATCGATTTTTGTTACCCATGTCTTGAGTACTTGGATTCTATATCAAAAGTAAATTATGCCAACATGACAGACGAACAACTATTTGCCAGTTACGATAAATTTATGAATGTATATGTGCCGGCTCATGCTTCTGGTCATCCTGCAAATGTTTTGGAGATGAAAAACCAAAGGTTGTCTCGGTATCTTAAAACTTATTTAGCAAATAAATTATACCAACTAGGTTTAAAAGAAAATGCCAATGAAGTTTTTTCTATATTAACTGAGCCAGTTGCAAACATGTCAAACCAAGAAGAAGCTATAAGTTTTTACAAGTTGGCCGGTGAAATAAAAAATCATGTAGTCTTGTCAAGACTTATCGAAAATGAAAAGGTAAGTGATTCCTTGTTGCAAGATTTAAAAAATAATTTTCAAGCATTTTACGAAAGAATTTATCATCATTATGAAAATTTTTGTTGGACTCCTTATAATTGGGAAGGGCCTGCCAACAATCTCGAATATTATTTAGAGACGCTGTCTAGCTTTTTGAGACAAAATACAGATATAAAGGAAGAACTGGAAAGATTAGAAGGAAGAGGTGAAAAGACAAAAGAGAACCAGAAAAATTTGATTTTGAAATTGGACATTGACTCTAAACACACTGATCTTTTGCAGATTGCCTCAGATATTATGTTTTTAAAATCTGTTAGAAAAGATTGTATGTATAAAGCTGCCTATGTTACCGAACCGATGTACGCAGAAATAGGAAGACGTCTTGGGCTAGACGTACATCAAGCCAGATTTATTTTTAGATCAGAAATGAAGGATTTTGTAACAAAAAGAACTATCGAACCAGAGTTTATAAAGAGAAGAACCAAGGAGGTGGTTTTACATCAAAAAGAAAATTGCGAGGACGTGATTTTGATGGGAGAAGACGCGGAATCATTCATCAAAAGCCTAAACGTAAGGTTGCCCAACAAAGATATAAAGGAAATAAGAGGTCAGGTTGCCTTTCCTGGAAAGGTTGTTGGAAGGGTTAAATATGTTAATACCCCTCAAATGATTGAAAAGATGGAAAATGGGGACATTTTAATTGCATATGCAACACAGCCAAATTTGTTACCTGCAATGAGAAAGGCTTCTGCTTTTGTGACTGATTTCGGAGGGATTACTTGTCATGCGGCTATTGTTGCAAGAGAATGGAAAGTTCCCTGCATCATAGGAACCAAGATTGCTACAAAAGTACTTAAGGATGGAGATTTGGTGGAGGTAGACGCAAATGAGGGCATTGTGAAGATACTTAAAAGAAGCTGATTTTATTATCATGATCGATCTCGAGGAAAAGAAATGGTTAAAAAATTGGTCTGGCAACTGGAGCCTGCTTTTTGCTTCTTTATATGGTGATATATATACACACGGCCTAAGGAATTTGGTAGGTAAAAATATTGAGAATTTTATTATTGTTTTTGAAAAGGGTATTAGTTCAAATTATCTTGTGCCTAGCGAGACAGAGATCTTGTGTAAGACTTTTATTGATTACATAAAAAAAGATAATAAAATTGCGGAAAAATGGGCTAATCATGTTGTAAAACAATCTAGGGAAATTTTGAGTTTTGTTAGTCATTTAAATAAAGATAATATAACTCTAGATGAATATAAGAATTTGTGTTTTTTGTGTTCGTCAATGACGCCAGAAAATTTTGCTATAAAAAAGGTGGTTGATTATCTGCCAGCTGAATTATTGGAAAGATATATTGATATTTTTAGCGAAGCTAGGAAGGCAACAGAACCAATTTACAACGAAGTCGATAGAATTTTGGTGCTTTTTTTGAAACAGACATTTGGGGATGCGTTATCAATGAAAGATTATTTAGTTGTTACTAAAGAGGAGTTAGATATTTATTTAAAAACTAAAAAAACTCCTAGTTTTGATGTTCTTCGAAAACGTTACAATGGTTGTGCCATTTTATATGATAAAGAAGGCAAGGGAACCATTTTAGAGGGAAAAAATTTTGTTGATTTGATGGAAAGTATTATTGGGATTGAAAACAAAAATGAAATAAAAGGAATGTCTGCTTATGGGGGTGTGGTTCGGGGAAATGTTAGAATTGTTTTTGATCCAAGCGGGGCAAATAATTTTCAAAAAGGTGATATCCTTGTTGCTGGCATGACAAGACCCGAGTATCTTAATCTTATGGAACAGTCTTCTGCTTTTGTAACCGATGCCGGCGGCCTATTGTCTCATGCAGCCATAGTTGCTCGCGAAATGAAGAAACCTTGTATTGTCGGCACCAATTCAGCTACTAAGGTCTTAAAGAATGGCGATTGGGTGGAGGTTGATGCGGATAGGGGAATTGTTAGAATTTTGGAAAAGAATAATAAATGATGAATGATTTTTTTAGATATGGCACAATTCTTTTAAGATTGAAATATCTGCAGATTTCAGTGCCAATTCCTCGCTATCGTTTGCTTTGTACATCAAAGCGCTTTTTTCATCAACATGCCCCAAACCGAGAGCGTGCCCAAATTCATGGGCCAAGACCCTGATTAATTGAGTGCGGTTAGAAAATTGATAAATATTTATTGAAGCGCCAGTTTCATCTTCGCGATAAATACCCTCATCAAATTCTCTACCAATATTTTCGGCTATTTGGTTGTAAGTCTCAATGCCCGCATTAACTTCTTTGGCTTTTTGATTTATTTCTGTAATAAGTGTATTTAGTTCGGCCACAAGATTGCTTAACCTGGTTTGATAATTTTTTAGATTTTCTCCAATCGTGATTAGATCTTTTCTTTCTGTTTCCAAATTCTGATAAATAGTTTTTGGGGCGCCACCTTTTGCATTCCAAGAGGTAATTTCTTGATTCAATACCTTTTGTCTCTGATTGAAATTTGCAACTCTAGTGTTGAATTCGGCCAGTTCTGATTGATATTCTGTTTTTAAGTTTGAGTATTGATTTTTTAATGTCTCGTAACTAGTTTTTTGATTTTCTATAGTTTGATCAATTTCTTTTCTTTTGTCTGTTACAAGTTGACGTTCGTCGTATATCAAATTTATTTTTACTTTACCTTTTTGAGAATACTGAAACAATTTTTTTCCACTCGAGCTATCCCAGATTTTTTCTGCTTCTGCTGTTATGTTTATCAAATCTTGTTTTGTAACACCAAAACCTTGATCTATTTGACCAATTGAGTAAGTTAGAGGTTTTTGGCAGGGGGCTACGCCGAGTACTTTCTTTACATAAAGATTAACCCCGGGATTATTTTTATATGCAAAAAGCAGGATTATCGAAAGAGTGAGTAAAATATATAAAAAAAATGATAGAGCTCTTTTAAACATACCTGTTTAGAGATTTATTTAGTGCTCCGAAGCGTTAATCTCGCTTCGCTCGTTTGTGCATTTCCGCACACTTGGTGGGCGAGGAGGGAGTCGAACCCTCATGACCTTGCGATCAATGGATTTTGAGTCCATCGCGTCTGCCATTCCGCCACTCGCCCGCCAAGTGTGAAGAAAACACCATCAATATTTATTTTTCAATGCTATAACAATTTAAACTTTTCTGTAACATCATTCGCAAAGTGCTTTTACCCTTACTGCTTTTAAAATAAACTTCTCTTCTTATGGCATCATCTTTACTTAAGAATGATTCATAAAACACCAATTTGCAGTCGCGATGCCGAGTCGATCTAACTTTATTGTCTTTATGTTCGCCAATCCTCCTTTTTAGATTACCAGTTTGACCAACATACAGTGTGCCATTTTTGAGTTGTAAAGTATACACATAATGCATATTGATTTTGCCTCATACCACGTAGGGTATGGGGCACCCTAAACCCCACGTGGTTTAGGGTGAGTCCATCGCGTCTGCTAATTCCGCCACTCCAGCGTGCTTTTATATTATAATAAATTCGTGTTAAAATAAAGAGCAAAGACCTTAATAAAAAATTATTTTTCGTTTTTTAATTATGAGCAATTTTTTGGATAATTCAATTTTTTGGGTTGAAGTAGAACGTATTAAACCAAACCCTTTTCAACCTAGACGGGAATTTGATGAATCTAGACTGAAAGAGCTTGCTGATTCCATCAGAATGTACGGAGTTTTGCAACCGTTGGTTGTGACCAGAAAAGAAATTCCGAGAGATGATGGGAGTTTTACTAGTGAATATGAATTGATTTCTGGCGAAAGGAGATTGCGAGCCTCGCGATTGGCGGGGTTGTCTCAAGTTCCGGTTTTGATCCGTGGTGTTGAAGAATCTGATAGGGTAAAGCTTGAAATGGCCATTATAGAGAACTTGCAACGAGAAGATTTGAATGTGGTTGATCGCGCAAAAGCTTTTAAACGTCTTGTTGATGAGTTTGGTCTTAAACACACAGAAATAGGGAAAAAAATGGGAAGGAGTCGAGAATATGTATCTAACACCCTGCGTATTTTATCTTTGCCGGAAGAGATGATTAACGCCTTGAATGACGGAAAAATAGCCGAGGGGCACACCAGACCGCTTCTAATGTTGATTGATAGGCCCGAAGAACAAAAAACTCTTTTTTTCAATATTGTAAATAGAAAAATTACCGTCAGAGAAGCTGAATTGACTTCTCGTCGAATCGCCTTTGAGCGAGCACGCAAGCATGATGAGAATAGCGATCCGGAAGTTTGCGAGTTAGAAGACAAATTCAAAGAAACATTGGGGACTAGGGTATATATAGAACGTAAAGAAAACGGAGGCAAAATCTCAATTGATTTCTTTTCTACTGATGACTTGAGAACACTGCTTGGTCTTTTGGAAAAAGGTAAGAATAGTAATAATGAAAATGCCTCTCAAGTTGGCGAATTGGCCTCTGTAGCAAACGAAATTGAGGGAAATGTTATGACGAGCGATTTGCTTGATGACAGGACAAAGGAAGAAAAGAAAGAAAGTGAAGATACTGAAATATACTCAATAAAAAATTTTAGCGTTTAGTTGGTTTTACTTTTTTTAAATTTATGTAAGTGGCCAAATTGGTCTCTTGCGTCTTCTCTTTAAACGCTATAGGCTATTCTCATGTCTACTTTGCCGGAAATCATTAATTTAATGAAGGAGCGAGATCCGGAAGGCGTTTTGCTTGTTACCAAAGCTTACAATTTTGCCGAAAAAGCTCACAAGGATCAGAAGCGTTTTTCTGGTGATCCCTATTTTGTTCATCTTTCGGAAACAGCAAAAATTTTAGCTGACCTTGGTATGGGAGCCAAAACAATTTCTGCTGGTTTGCTTCATGACTCAATTGAAGACGCCAACGTGTCGCCCGAATTGGTAGAAAAAGAATTTGGCAAAGAGATAAGATTTCTGGTTGAAGGTGTCACAAAACTTGGCAAGTTGCGTTATCATGGCGCTGAAAGGTATGTAGAATCTTTACGGAAACTTTTTGTGGCGATGGCTCAAGATTTGAGGGTTCTTATAATCAAACTTGCTGACAGATTGCATAATATGCGGACACTTCAGTATGTCAGAAAAGATAAACAGTATAGAATCGCTTTAGAGACTTTGGAAATTTATGCTCCACTTGCTTATCGGCTGGGAATCAGAAAACTTAACCGTGAATTAGAAGATTTGGCCTTTAGTTATGTTTATCCGGATGAATTCAAGAAAGTTCAGGAATTGTTGAAAAGCAAAGGACACGAAACTCGGGAGCATTTGGAAAAATTGCGCAAATCAATTATGAAAGGTTTGGCAAAATCTGGAATAACTAATATCCAGACCGATTATCGAGTAAAGAGTATATACAGTTTGTATCAAAAACTTTTAAGAAAATATTGGGATATTGATAGTGTTTATGACATTATGGCTGTTCGAGTTATTGTTCCAACAGTAGAGGATTGTTATAAGGTTTTAGGTGTCGTACACAAAATTTGGCGTCCACTTCCCGGAAGAATAAAAGATTATATAGCATTTCCTAAACCAAATGGTTATCGTAGTTTGCACACAACAATTTTTACTGGTGATGGCAGTATTATGGAAATCCAAATCAGAACTAAAGATATGCAAAAAGAATCAGAGTATGGCATCGTTTCGCATATAGGTTACAAAGAGAAATTTGACCTTCACGACATAAAAAATGCTGGAATAAATTGGATAAAACAATTTTTGCCACTATTTTCCATAGGCGAGAAATTAGAAAAAGAAAATTTGCCGGCGGCCATAAGTGGTGATGTACCAACTTGGCTTGGCCAATTGGCAAAAATAGAGTCTGATCATGGTCAACATGATGATTTTATAAAAGAAATAAAAGCAGATTTTTTCAAAACTAGAGTTTTTGTTTTTACTCCCAAAGGAGATGTGGTGGATTTGCCAACTGAAGCCTCACCTGTCGATTTTGCATACGCCATACATTCTGATGTTGGGGATCATATGACTGGAGCTAGGGTAAATGGCAAGATGGTTGCAATAGATACTATTTTAAAAAATGGCGATATTGTAGAGATTTTGGTTAAAGAGAATGCTAGGCCTTCGCATAGAATGTTGGATAGCGCCAAGACATCATTAGCAAAGAAGCACATTAGAAATGCTATGGGCAAGCAACTTTAAAAGTAATCAATGGTGTATTTTTAAAATTATAAAAAAGACGTATGCTTATTCAGCACCGTCTTCGTCCTCTTCGCCTTCGCCTTTGGGCGGGAGCGTGGATTTTCTACAGATGAAGTTTAAAGCTGAAGGGCGCACTTGCTGCGGGAAGTCATCAAAAAACGCAAATAACGAATATGACTCCTCTGTTTCCGCATCATCACCACCCGCCCCCCTTTTATCCAGTGGGGTACTCATTAGAATAATTCTAACACAAGTATTTTAAAATTTACAATTTTTTTAATCGAACGAAGCCTTTTCTTTTATTCTTTATTCTTTATTACATCCTCCGTCTTATCCGGCCTGTTATTGGCGCAAGCTTTGTTTGAACACCGCTCTGGAATGGTTTTTGTGCCTTCCATCATAAGAGCGCCACACAGATCGCAAATTTTTCCTGTAGGTTTTGATTTCATTATGAACTTACAATTCGGATAATTAGAACAGCTCCAAAAAGGACCAAATCGCCCTCTTCTTTCAACAATTTCGCCAGTTTTGCACAGCAAACATTTTACTCCGCTACCTGTGGGTTTTGCATTTTCGTCGTTTTTCACGTATTTACATTTTGGGTAATTTGAACAAGCAATAAATTTCCCAAACCTTCCTTCTCTTTCAAGCAATTTGCCAGTTTTACAATCAGGACACATTTCTCCAGTTTCTTTCGGCCCTTCAAGTTCCTTTCCTTCTATAGTTCTTGCCCCTGTGCAGTCAGGAAATTTGGCGCACGACATAAATTTTCCAGTTTTGCTTAATTTTATGATCATTAGGCCACCACAAACAGGGCATTTCCATTTTGGATCTGCGTCGCCCAAGTTTGTAACTTTAGCCGTTTTTTCCTTAGATTTAACTTCTTTTATAAAAGGTTTATAAAAATCTGACAGGGTTTTCTCATATTCTCTTTTTCCTTCGGCAATTTCATCAAGTTCATTTTCCATTTCCGCGGTAAAATCGTCGCTAATATAAGAATTGAAATTATTTTCTAAAAAACCGCTTACAACCTCGCCGGTATCGGTTGGAAAAAGAGTTCGATTTTGTTTTGTGACATAACCACGATCCTCAATTGTTCGCATTATTGATGCGTAGGTAGACGGCCTTCCAATTCCTCTTTTTTCTAATTCTTTAATTAGGCCCGCTTCAGTATAGCGTGATGGTGGTTCGGTTTGTTTTTCGTTGGTTTCTATGTTTATAAGTTTTAACGTGTCATTTTCGTTAACTTTGGGCAATTCCACGTCTTCACCCCTCGATTCTGGATCGGCTGAAAGCCATCCCGGAGAAACAAGCCGACTACCATTCGCAGAAAAAGTTGGAATGTTTTCATCTTTTCCGACAGATACAACGATTTTTGTTTTTAACATCAAAGCGTCGATCATTTGAGAAGCAACTGCTCTTTTCCATATTAACTCGTAGAGTTTTTTTTGTTCTGGAGTGTGTCCGGCCGAATAGATATTTATGTGTGAAGGACGAATCGCTTCGTGCGCTTCTTGGGCATTCTTTACTTTTGAAACAAATTTTCTGGCTTCAAAATATTGTTCGCCGAATTTTGCTTTTACAACTTCAGCAATTTGAGCAATTGCTCCAGCGCTTAGATTTTGACTATCGGTTCTCATATAAGTAATATGTCCAGCCTCGTACAGTTTTTGGGCTATTTGCATTGTCCGGGAAGGGGAAAAACCAAGTCTGGTACTTGCGACTTGTTGGAGAGTTGATGTGATAAACGGAGGTCTGGGCGAACGTTTTTGATTGCTTTCCTCCACACTTTTTACAATCCAGTTTTCTTTTTTAGCTTTTTCAACAATTAATTTTGCATCTTTTTCATTATCTATCTCTTTATCAGCTAATACGTCAAATTGTTTTTTTTCTTTTGTCTCAACTCGCGCGCCAGTTACCCAGTATTTTCTTGGAATAAAAGATTTGATTTCGCGTTCTCTTTCCATCAATATGCGTAGGGCAGGAGACTGAACCCTGCCAGCTGAAAGGCCGTACCGGACCTTTTTCCAAATTAAGGCCGAGAGACCATAACCAAATAATCTATCAAGAACTCTTCTGGCCTCCTGAGCTCGTCTTAAATTTTGATCAATTTTTCTCGGATGAAGTAAGGCCTCTTCAATTGCCTCTTTTGTTATCTCGTGAAAGGTAATGCGTTTAGCTCTCTTTAAATCAGCAACGTCAACAAGGTGCCATGCTATCGCTTCTCCTTCTCTGTCGGGATCAGTAGCCAACATGATCTCACTCGCTTTTTCGGCCTCATTTTTTATTTCCTCAATTATTTTTTCTTTGCCCGCTACAACCTCGTAATGTGGTTTGAATCCGTGTTCGATATCTACGGCCTTTTTGCTACTTTTAGGCAAGTCTCGAACATGACCAACACTTGCTTTAACAGAAAAATCTCGGCCCAAATATTTGCCGATCGTTTTTGCTTTTGATGGTGATTCTACGATTAATAATTTCATAGCAATTTCTAGTATTACATTTTTTTTATCACGTTGGCAAATTTTTGTTATAAAAAACCCGCACCTTGTGAAGTGCGGATACAGGATTAAAGCAACTCCGAAGCATCTACCTGTAGCAGATCTTCAACGCCGAAAGTTTCGACGTGTTCGGAACGCTCGCCGTCAAAGGAGAGCCAAAACTGGACGCTTGCCTTGCCCGAAACAACAGATGACACCGTCCCGAGGGAGTAGCCATCCAGTGTGGCGTATTTTTGCCTGCCGTTGATTATCTTGGGGACCCTTCGGGGTTTGATATGCCTGGGTCTTACACTATCTCCTACGCTTAGCGTTTGCATATGCTTGTCCCAGATTACATATATTTTATTATTTAGTCAAATTAGAAGGTTATATTTAAGATAGGGCAAAATATCAAAAAATATTATTAGTTTCGGTGAATTTCGCCCAACTCTTCTTTTATCAATCCTTTTATTTCCAAGACTGAAAGAGTGGAATTAATTTGTGCCAGAGGTAAATCCAAAGAGTCTATCAATTCATTTTTTGACATTGGCGAAGAAAGCAGATTTAGGATAGTTTTTTCTTCAGGAGAACAGTTTGAATATTCTATATTTGGTAGTTTGTTATCCGAAGAAGAGGAATCAGGAAAACCCAAAGCTTCACGAAGAGTAGCCACAGAATCTATGGCAAGCGCGCCCTTTCGAATTAACATGTGCGGACCTTCGCTCGTATCGCTGAATATGGAGCCCGGTACAGCAAAAACATCTCTATTATATTCAGTGGCCAAACGAGAGGTTATCAAAGTGCCAGATTTTATTTCTGACTCAATGACCAAGATTGCATCTGAAAGTCCGGCCATTATTCTGTTCCTCTGCGGAAAACTCCAACGAGTTGCTCTAAAACTTGGTTCAAATTCGGAAATCAAAGCTCCATTTGAATTTACAATTTCTTCTGCCAGAATTTTGCTCGATGAAGGATATAGTACGTCTTGATTGAGTCCAGAGCCCGGCACACCAACAGTTTTTAAATTGTTTTTAAGCGCCGCTCTATGGGCTATTGAGTCTATTCCAAGAGCAAGACCGGAAACAATTACGACAGGTAAACCACGAAGTCCCTCTATTAACTTTTCACAAGTTGCTTTTCCATACGGCGAATATTTTCTTGAACCAACTACACAAAGCCATTTGTAATCTTCCGGTGGTATTTCACCTTTTATATATAAGGTTTTGGGCGGGTCGGAGATTTCCTGAAGTCTTTTGGGGAATTGATTTGGTAAAATAGAACTTATTACCATGCCTTTATATTATCATTTCTAAAATTTTCCTTGTAGCTTTTATCAAAATAATTATTGTTTCTTTCTAGCCTTTTTTTATATTCTAGTATCTGTTATTATATCTTAATAGTTGCTAAAAATTTTTAAATAAAAATTACCCCTATGCTTGATATAAAATTTATTAGAGAAAACAAAGAGTTAATCGCTAATGGCGCCAAAAAGAAGCACATAAATTTTGACGTTGAAGAGTTAATAAAAATTGATGATAGGCGAAGAGAATTGCTTTCGTCTTTGGAAAAGAAACGTGCAGAGCAAAACAGCGTAAACGCCAAGGTTGCTCAATCGGTGGGTGCAGAAAGAGAAAAGATAATTGGAGAAATGAAAACACTCAAGATTTCTATGGAGAAAGAAGACAGCGATTTGAAAGAAGTGATGAAAAAGTGGCAAGCTATTATGCTTCAAGTGCCAAATGTTCCTGATATGTCTGTCCCTGATGGTGAAAGTGACAAGGACAACAAGGAGATCAAGGTGTGGGGAGAGAAACCAGCTTTTTCTTTTGAAGCCAAAGATCATATAGATTTGATGTCTAGTCTTGGAATGGTAGATTTTGAGCGGGGTGCAAAAGTGCACGGTTTTCGTGGTTATTTTTTGACAGGCAATGGAGCCAGACTTTCTTTTGCTATATGGAATTATGCGATGGAATTTTTTTCCACCAGAGGGTTTGCGCCTATTATTCCACCAGTTATAGTTAGAAAAATTAATTTATACGGTACGGGCCATTTGCCAGGTGATGTTGAAGATTACTATATGACTCAAGATAATGATGCCTTAGCGGGAACAGCAGAGGTGCCGGTCATGGGTTTCCATTCCGAGGAAGTATTAGATTTAAAAGATTTACCCAAAAAATATCTAGGTTTTTCGCCGTGTTTTAGAAGAGAGGCCGGTAGTTACAGCAAAGATGTAAAAGGGTTAATTCGCGTTCATGAGTTTTATAAATTGGAACAAGTTATTTTGTGTGAAGCAAATCACGAGACTTCAGTTAAGCATCATGAAGAATTAAACTCAAACACTGAGAAATTTATAGAGTCTCTCAACATTCCTTATAGAACTGTTATTAATTGCGGTGCAGATTTAGGACTTGGACAAGTTAAGAAGTATGATATTGAGTTATGGGTGCCAAAAGAAAATAAATATCGAGAAATTTCTTCCGCTTCTTACTTCCACGATTTTCAAACAAGAAGGTTTAATATCAGATACAAAGATAAAGAAGGAAAAGTTCGTTACGCTCATTCTTTGAATTGCACAGCTATTCCTACTCCGCGCATTCTGGTTTCTTTGGTGGAGAATTTTCAGCAATCTGATGGAAGTGTTAAGGTGCCGGAAGTGCTTCAAAAGTATATAGGAACAGATATTATTAAGAAATAAAAACATGTTGGGACGAAGAAAATGTTTGTCTTCTCCTCGCCTTAGGAAAAAAAAGAGAAATTTTATTGTCCGCAGAACAATGCTGGCTTTTTTATTGATTTTTTCTTTTTTTCTTGGAATCAAAACTTTGATTAACCTCGATTATTTTTCTGTTAAAACTGTCTCTGTGATTGGAGTTGATAATAATTTGGCTCAAAAAATAAAAAAATTGGCTGATAATTTTGTTGAATCTCAAAATACTTGGCTTGTTTCGAATAAGAATGTTGTTTTTTTAGATAAAAATGCGCTTTCTGCGACAATTTTAAATTTTTTTCCTGACCTAGAAAAAGTAAAGACGGTTTCAACCGGACTTGGAAACTTGGTAATTAACGCACAAGAGAAAACCCCTTTCGCCATTTGGTGTAATCAAAAAATGCCAGAAAAATGTGCTCTTGTGGATTCAAGCGGTTTTGCCTTTAATGCTACAAGTTCTGAAAATTACCCCGGTCTTTTGAAAGTAATAAATAATAGCAATCCAATGGTTGGCGCCAATTTTATGAACGAATACACCTTTTCGCTTATAAAGGATATTTCTAACAAATTGTTAACCAAAAAATTTAAACCAATCTCGGCTTCTCTGGCAGATAAAGATTTCTTTGTCACTTTGGATGATAAAACAGAAATTATTTTTTCTTTGGACAGCAACACGGAAGATACTGTTGCCGATCTTGTATCTGTCCATCAGGATTTGGAGAAAGATGGGAAGTGGCCAGTACAATATGTTGATTTGCGTTATGGTAAAAAGATTTTTATTAAACCTCTAAAAAAATAGCAAAAAACATTTGATAGGTTATAATTAGAGTATGTGGTTTTTAGCACTTTTTCCAATCTACTTTGTTTGGCATTATACACAAGCCATAAAGGACTATTGGTTTGTTTCTAGGAATTTAATTTGGTTTGTCTATAACTTTTTCTCAATTGATATTTTGTTAAAAACTCTTTTTTCTCCGTGGAGACGGTTAGGTAAAGATGACACTTCGGAGAAACCGTCATTTCTGACCAACCTTATAATAAACGTTTTAATGAGAATAAGCGGTTTTATTATTAGAGTTTTTTCTCTGATTCTCGGCATGGCTTCTTTTGTTTCAATTAGCGTAGTTGTTTTTCTCGGTTTTTTCGTTTGGATCACTTTGCCTTTTCTGGTAATAATTTTTTTATTGTACGGGATATCAAATTTTATTAGATGAACATGAAAGTCACAGATTTACAACAAAAAGCAAAAATTTTCTGGCCAGCTGTTCTGTTGGATCGTCTTTTTTCTATGAATCGAGATGGTTTTGTGACTCTTGCTGTGCATGCTGGAGTGATAATTCTTGGATTTGTCTCAGCTTTGTCTTTTGTGGTTGATTTTGGTGCAAAAATCGGATTATTGTACGGCTCATTTTTTATTTTCCTTGCATTAGAATTGATTGTGCGAATGGGAGAAGCGTTTTTCTTTTCATATTCGTCAAGCGATTTGGAATTAACTTTATCTGATCTAGAAAACAAATTGCCCAATATCAGTTATGAAGCTGCCAATTTTATATTAAGGCCAGAAACTTCTGATCCAGTTTTTGCCTTAACAGAGTCTTTTGCTGGAAATTTTGCCCTTGCTAGACTTGGCCTGTCCAAGAAAGAAATAAGAAATTTTGTGAAAAATCGTGTAAAACCTTCTTTGCTTAGAGATGTTGTCATAAAAGATGAGGAAATTTCTCATGGCGTTACTTTGGAAAAAATGGCTGGAGCAGTTTTAAGTACCGATCCAGATTTAAACATGTTTCTTGCTTCCAGAAACATTAAAAAGGAAGATTTTTTTGGTGCCTTTGGTTTGGGTGAACACATTTCAAACTTAATTCGTCGTCATCGTCGTTGGTGGAGTAAAGAAAGGTTGGGCAGGATAAAAGGTATTGGAAAAACTTGGAGTTTCGGCGAGGTGCCGTCTTTAACAAAATATGCTCACTTAATAGAGGAAACACCTTATTATAGTAGTGCTCAAAATGTCTTATCTGTCAGACGAAACGAGGTAGAAGAATTAGAAAGAGTGCTCGCTCGCGTTCGTGGCGCAAACGCGCTTGTGGTTGCAGATACCGATGATGAGGCGATGGGTATTATTTCTTCTCTTGGACTTATGGTTGCTAAGGGAGAGATTATGCCGGTTTTGGAAAATAAAAGAATTTATGTTTTGGATTATTCTACGCTTATTTCATCAACAAAAGAAAAAACTTTATTTGAGAGCAAGTTGAAACTGGCGTTAAACGATTCTATCAAAGCTGGAGATATCTTGTTGGTTATAAAAAATTTACCAGAATTAGTCCTTGCCGCAAAAAAAATTGGTTCCGATATGATGGGCATTCTAGATTGGTACTTGAATTCTTCAGCTCTTCACATTATCGCGACCACCACTAATCAAGGTTATCACACCTTTGTAGAACAGGATGAAGCAATGACAAGATATTTTGAAAAGATTTTAGTTAAGGGAATGGGCTTAAATTTGGTTTTGAATTTTCTGAATGATGAAGCATTGCGCATTGAAGCTGAAACAAAAGTTTGGTTTCTTTTTCAAGCGATTAGGGAGGCGGCAGATAGCGCCGAGCGTTATTTCTTCGGCAGTTCGATTGAAGACAAGGCCTCAGACTTGTTGATAGAAGCGGGCGCTATGGCGAATCAGACCGGTTCCCGAATCGTGACCAGAGAAGACATCATCAAAATTGTTGAATCTAAAACTGGCATTCCAAGATCATCTTCAAATTTAAATACTGACAATAAAGTTTTGCTTGATTTAGAAAAAATTCTTGGTGGTAGAGTTATTGGTCAAGATGAAGGTGTAGTGGCAATTTCTGGGGCAATGAGAAGGGCTCGCGTTGGTATAACAAATCCAAACAGGCCAATGGGTTCATTTCTTTTCCTCGGACCAACCGGTGTTGGCAAAACAGAAACCACAAAGGCTTTGGCCGAAGCCTTTTTTGGCGGAGAAAGCGCCATCATGCGTCTCGACATGTCAGAGTATAGAACTGTGGATGCATTAGAAAGATTGATTGGAAATTTTGCTATCGGCAAACCGGGTATATTGACTACTATGCTCCGTGATAAACCGTATGGGGTTTTGTTACTTGATGAATTTGAAAAAACATCAAAAGACGTCCTGGACTTGTTTCTTCAAGTTTTGGATGAAGGTATTTTTTCGGATATGTCTGGGAAAAAAGTGAGCGCTAGAAACGTAATAATCATTGCGACTTCAAATGCTGGAAGCGATTCTATCTGGAAAATTGTAAAACAATTTGGAGAGTCTGCTCTGAATAAAGATGCAATCATTTCGGAAGTCATTAATCAGGGAGTTTTTAAACCAGAACTTTTAAACAGATTTGATGGTGTAGTAATTTTCCATCCACTAAACAGAACACATCTGACAAAAATTGCAAAACTAATGATGGACAAACTAAACAAGCGATTGATAGAAAAAGGTGTTCAAATAGAAATTACCCCAGAATTGATAAACGCTCTTGTAGAAAAAGGGGCTGATCCGGCCTTTGGAGCTAGGCCAATGAATAGGGCAATTCAAGACAAGGTAGAATCTCTTATTGCTGACAAGATCCTTCGAGGCGAAGCTACGCCGGG